>Ga0206117_101084_pt1 | contig 16606 bp, 9 predicted proteins | sample 3A5Ametagenome_FD_177997 | JGI IMG/M metagenome (GOLD analysis project Ga0206117, IMG submission 177997) | Enriched microbial communities from leaf-cutter ant dump, University of Wisconsin, Madison, United States - 3A5A | ecosystem: Environmental > Terrestrial > Nest > Insects nest > Nest dump... | reverse complement strand
GGGCATTAGCCAACGCAATTTGTACTTATCCATTGCGCTTTTGCTGGTACTATGCACTTTGGTAACCCTTTGGCACCTGTACCGAACCAAAAAGGCTAAGGAACAACAGCTTAAACAGGAAGCCATTTTACAAGCAGAACTATTGCAACTAGAGGCCAAAAACAATTTGCAAAATGACCGTTTGCGCATCTCTAAAGATTTACACGATAATATTGGAGCAAACCTCACTTTTATCCAAACTTCTATAGCAGCAACAAACCCAACTCCTACGGAAATGCAGGATGTAAAGGATTTGATCAACACCACCATTGTTGAATTGAGGAGAACGGTTTGGCTCATCAACAAACCATCGGTAAGGTTAGATGAATGGCTGGTGAAATTGAGGGAATACTACAAAAAAGTAAAAAAGGTTGAAATAAACACCAAAGTTGCCGACGAAAGTCTGATCCTCACCTCCAAACAAGCTACACTGATTTTTCGTATTATTCAAGAAGCGGTAAACAACAGCCTAAAACATGCAACGCCCAATAGTATTACCATATTAGTTTCTGCCAGCCAAGAAAAAATGGAAATAAATATTAATGATGACGGCAAGGGCTTTGAAACATTTGCTACCCTTCAAGGATTTGGATTAGAAAATATGCGTCAAAATGCTCAAGAGCTAGGAGGCAGTTTTCAGATTGAAAGTTCAGAAAGCAAGGGGACCAAAATTACTGCCAGCTTTCATTTTACAGCAAATACGCAATAATGCGTATGGCATTTGACCTAAAAAAACAAGATTTTTATCACCTCTAATGGAGCGTCAGTAATCATGCAGCAAGAGATATCCCCTATTTCCATAGCCATTGCCGAAGACCAGCCTTTGGCACTACAATCTATCTTAAAAAAATTAAGCAATAGTACAACACTTCAAATTGCATTTACGGCCATCAATGGTCTCGATTTACTAGAAAAGCTGCAGGAACAATTAGTAGAAGTGGTTTTAATGGACATTGAAATGCCTATCATGGATGGGATTACCGCTACGCATAGTTTAAAAGAAAAATACCCCAACACCAAAGTACTAATATTGACCACTTTTGACGATGACGATAAAATTTTCAATGCCATACTTGCCGGAGCTTCTGGCTATTTGCTAAAGGACGAAAGTCCAGCAACCATTAGTAGATCTATTTTCGACATTCATCATGGTGGGGCTGCCATGTCGCCTGGTATCGCTTTAAAAACACTCAACCACATTAAACATCACCCGCCATCTCCTACAGAGCAAATTTCACCAAGTACTACCATCCTCTCTGGCCGTGAAATGGAGATATTAACCGCACTAAAGGACGGGTTAGCCTACAAACAAATTGCCGATGGATTGTTTATTAGCGAGGGCACTGTACGCAAGCATATTGAAAATATTTATCGCAAATTACAAGTGAACAACAAGGTAAGTGCAGTAAATATAGCCAGAGCCAATAAATGGCTATGATCAATCTATAATTACGTTTGTACCTTGTTCTGTAAGTTTCTGAAGACCATTTTTCATGGTTTGCACCTGTTCAGGAGTATGGGGCAACCAAGTAGCCACTTCGCCAATTACCCTAAAAGGATGAACCGAGCGATAAGACATGGTAGGGTTTCCTGGAAACTTCTTATCTGTTACATTTGGATCGTCTTCCACTTCTCCTGTGGCTTCCACCAAATAAATTCTTTGGCGTCCATTACCCAAGGCTAATTCTGCACCCCAAATGGCCGCGGTAATGGTAGCCGCAACATACACGTGTCTTAGTTTCTTATCGGCATAATTACACTGAAATCCGGGTGAAATGAGGTCCCCTATTTTAAGGTCGGCCTTTGTACCATGGAAAAAAGTTTGGGTAAACGGGTGATGTGTTACCATATTTAAAGTTGATTCGTTGTTCGTTTTATCCATGGTTAATGTTTTAGCATGCAGACAATGATTAAAACAAAAATAGTTTTTTTCCATTAGCGATAGATCATTGAAAACATCAAAACTTTGGGTATGTATCTCATTTATATATAACAGGTTTTAACATTAATTAACATTGCAACATTTAATCCTTAAGCCTGCTAACTACTCTAAATAGTAGCTTTTTCAAATAAAAGTGTATTAAATTTCAATTCATGAAAACGTTGAGTAAATCAATCTTAAACCTATCAGTGGTAGGTTTACTGGTTATCGGTTCGGTGGGAGTTGCAAACGCACAAAGGGGTGTTTCAAGGAGCGGTTTTCACAGAAGTTACGGAGGCAGACCACATTTTGTTAGACCTGTGTACACCAATAACATCAGGATAGTTCCTAGAGTATATTATCATGCAGGTTTGCGTTATCATCCTGCTATATGGCTAGGTCGTCTTCCCTATGGGTATTATCCTTTTTATTATGGTGCAAATCCATATTATTACTTCGGAGGTACGTTTTATGAGCCCTCTTCAAACGATGGCTATCAAGTTGCCTCAGCTCCAGTGGGCGCAGAAGTACCAAATCTTCCCAATGATGCCAATCCATTAGTCATTAATGGCCAATCCTATCTAGAATATGGTGGGGTATATTATGTCCAACTGAATAAAACTGATGGTATTACCACTTATATGGTGGTTGGTAGAGATGGAGTGTTAGACAATAAAGAATTAAACATTTCCCAACATCTAATTGCCGTTGTTGGCGATGTAACCGCCAATTTGCCTAACACAGCCAAAAAGGTTAAAGTAGATGGCAAGAAATATTGGGTAACACCTTCAGGAGTTTATCTGGAAAAAATTAAAATCGGGTCTCAAACTGGTTACCGTGTAGCCAAAGTATGAGATTAACAAAAAAAGGCCACTCATTTTGATAATGAGTGGCCTTTTTTGAGATTATTTCATTTAATAAAGATCAGCATAGGGAGCTACTAACGGCAAAGAAATCATGATTTCAGTACCTTTAGCGGTTGAATTGATAGTTGTTTCCCCGTTCAGATATTGTATCCTCCTTCGAATGGAATCTAATCCTATCGTGTTACCGCTGGATTTCTTTTCATCTAGTCCAATGCCATCATCACTGATGGTTAGTATCAGACTATTTTCTTCACTATAAATAAGGATGTCAACATTTTTAGCCTTAGCGTGCTTAATGATGTTGGTAATAGCTTCTTGGATAATCCGGAGTAAAGCAATTCTGGTATCAGTATCCACATTAACTAATGAATGATCATCAATATGAATCATTTTATGGTATCGATTGTTTGGCAAAGCATGATCCGTTAACAACTTAACCTGCTTTTCAAAAGATAATTCCTGCAACTTATCTGAAGCATTAAACCAATCGTGGCTCTTACTTCTAACCGCTTCGTAGGTTTTAGCCATGTTTACACGTAGGGAAATAAATTTGTCTCTCAATGTTACGTCAGCAACATCCATTGATAATACTTCCAACTGATGTGTAAAAGCCGCTATAGATGCCGAAAGCCCATCATGTAAGTCTTGTCCCAATCTTTGCTGCTCGTCTCTCACCGCTTGGTGTTTCGCTTCTTCCATGGCAATAATCTGCATGTTTGCAACATTATTAAGAGTCTCTATTTGTATTTTGGCCTTCCTACTTCGATACACCATCGTTAAATAGATGATAAGAATAAGAACGGATGCCGAAATGGAAATGATAATTAGCCAATTGGTTCTATCCTGTTTTGTTTTCTCCGCTTTTTGAAGCTCAATGCCGCTATGTTCTGCTTGTGTATAAGCATAAAGCAGGTCACTCGTTTCAGCCATCAAAGTCCCCTGTAGGTTCCTCTCATGCTGTAATGCATCGCTAATATAATTATAAGCCTCTTTATAGTTGCCCTTTAACGCTTGCAGCTTTGCTTTGAATTCATCAAGGTCTGCACTTTGGCTTTTCCCAAAATTCGGAGAAGATTCATATCTTTTGATATAGGCTAAAAGGCTGTCTGGTTTTTTCAGATTGAAAAAGTTCTCAATCCTCATTCGTACCAAATTGATATCAATAAAATTTGTAGCCTGGTCTTTGTAGGTTGTTTTTAACTTCTCCATACGGCCTAGTTCCTTTGCAGCAACATCATACCTTTTTTGAAAATTAGCTAGAGAATGTTCTATATCAATCATCAAAAGATCGTTGTACAGCATTCGGCTTCTCCCAATTGGATATTTACTTTGGATAGCTTTACCAATTTGCCTTGCCAAATTCGCTGTTTTTAGCACTTCAACCGTATCATTCTTCTTCATGTAGCCCATTAATGTTGGCGATAGGACATACATGGCATTCAGTGCGATGGAATGATCAATTTTATCTTTTCTAACAAGTTCTGGCAAACTTTTCAGATATTCCCGCTCCTTTTCAAATACGGCAATCACTTTATCATAAAGCCGCTGTTCCTGATAGATTTTACATTTTTGTAATTGTTCTAAAAGCGGGTTGTGCTCTCCTTCTCTTTTATATTCTTCGGTAATTTTTTCGGCATAATACATGGATGCTCCCTTTTTCTTGAACATTCGAGCATTATTGAAAAAAAGCATATAGTAACTTTTACGGGCATAACTATACTTTGGAATACTCCAAGCAATTTCTTCATAAAGACTTAAGAAATTAACCAATTCTTTGGTTTCGAAATTTCTTCCTTCTGAAAGCAATTGATGCGTTAGAGAATCGGCCTTGATCAGATATTCCTCAGCTTTCAGGCTACCAGTTTTATAAGCCTTTGCCAATTGATCAAACTCTGTTTGGGTACGATCTGCTGTTTGGCCATTGGCTTTGTTAGCTTGGATGAAAATAAATAGGAATGAGCATAAAAAGAAAAGCAGTCTTTTTAATGAGGAATAAAATTTGTGGTTCATGAAGTTAGGTTAATGGGCTAATTTAAATCAGTTCCTGCTTGCGTGCATACGACAATAGTTCTGTAATGGAATTAACATTGGCTTTAGCCATCATTTTTCGCCTATGGGCTACAATAGTGTGTTTGCTTAGATAAGTTCGCTCGGCCGTTTGGGCAATAGATAGTCCACCCGCAAAATACTGCAAGATATCTAGTTCTCTTGCCGAAAAAGGGATGGTAGTGGAAACCGAATTGATTTCGTGGATCAATGGACTAATGTATTGTTGACCATTATCTATGGTATTCAAACAGTCCAATATCGAATCAAAACCCGATGATTTACTTACAAAACCGTTGGGATTATAACTGAGAATATTTGCTATTGCCACTGGACTCACAACTGAGCTCATTACAATAATGATCACATTCTTATTTAATCGTTTAGCCTCATTGATCAACGGAAGTCCATTCTTATTTTTCAGATAGTAATCTACAAATAGATAAACACGGGTTTTAGAGTTTTTGACCAGGAACTGTGTTAATTCTCTTTCCTCTCTGAATGTATGTACCGCACAGAAAAGCTCTAGCCGTTCAATCAGCGCAGAAAAGGAGTCAGCAAATAAAAGGTGGTCATCAAATACAATTGCCACGGACTCTTTTCTGTTCATATATATCTTCTGTAAATATCTGAATCTGCAAAAACACAAGGATGATGTTTGATTTTGAATATCATATGCTAGACTTTATATAATTATAGGTGATTCTCTGTCGTTTACGTCTTCCTTTATAACTATCAGAAGAGAAATTCGCTCAAAAATGCAATTATTATTCTCATCCCAAAATAGCAATAATTTGCTATTTAGTCTAAAAGAGCAACATGTTATTGCCTTAATCATCGCCACCTCCTTTGCTTTGTTTTCATCTGTATTAGCTTTGAAAACCAACAACTATTTAGCATAGCGAGTAATGTATAATTTAAGATGCGATTAATCATTAAAAATGTAGAAGATGCCTACATCGGTCCGTCTGTGGAACCTAACCGACTGAATGTACACCTCTCAGGAATAGAACCTGATGACATATTATTTCAAATAGGTATAGACCATATTATAAACTATTACGGTATTACAGAACTACTTGATTTTATAGGCAATCACGAAATCAAATCCCATTTGCTGGAATCAGAAGAAAGCCATGTAGCGATAAAAAGAAAACAATAAGAAATCAGTCAACTTAGTTTCAAACAACAAAATACAAACCCCATTACCAACACCACATTAAAGATACATCATGCCTCGCTATACAAATATGATATCCACACAAGATAATTGCTCCGTTACTCATGAAAAAAGAACCGACAAACTTAAACGGTTTTAGGAGAAAGCTAATCGCCTCAAACCTTCAACCATTTTTTTACAAACCTATCTCAGCAATGGCGATGATTAAATATAGGAATCATCTTTTGCCTAGAAACGAGCTGTATCCTTTTGATGATGTACACCAAACAATATCGAAAAACCCCGAATGCAAACCAACACTGTGGAGGGAATTTTGGGGAATTTTGGGAAAAAAAATAAACCCCACCACAAGAGCAATCTTTCAATCAGATAGGACATCATTAAAAATTAAAATTTTAATTCTTTTGAAATGCAGTTTTAATACATTCCTGTCCAAGGAATTAAGTTTTGAAGAAATTCCAAGCACAAAAAACCCGCTAATTCCTGCAATCTGGCATAAAATTGGCCATAACCATAAAACTTTTTGGAATAAAAAATACACCACTATACCCATTTAACTTATCGCCACGCAAACCATCTCTCATGACTCTCAATTCTTTTTGGCCGGTTGCTAACTGGCAAAAATATCTTCAATATAAACCTCACACTTTTCAGATTAATCACATATGAGTAAACTACTACGTTACGTTTTATTAGTACCGTTATGGCTTGGCTTTTTAATAAATGCCCAAGCACAAAACTGTACGGTCAATGCGGGAATCAATACGACGATTTGTCCTGGAAGCCCCTTTGTACTTAATGGTCAGGCTAGCGGCCTTTTCGCCTCGGGCGGCACGGCAGTTTGGTCTCAAGTTTCAGGACCTTCTGTTACCATCAGCCCAAGTACTGTTTCTGGTACGGCTGTTACCGCAACAGTTTCAGGCTTCACAAGCGATGTAAACTATGTATTCCGCCTAACGGCCAAGTGTACCGATGGATCATTGGTATATCAAGACGTGACGTATGTGGTTTCCAGCTTGGGTACTGCTAATGCAGGGCCAGACAATTACGCTTGTCCTGGTACTTTTGTATTGCAGGGCTCACCTTTGGGAACTGGCGAAACTGGTATTTGGACAAAAATATCAGGAACAGGCCCCGATCCAAATGCTGCAACGGTCAATAGCCCTAACGCTACCATCACCTTTACAGCTAATGCCAGCGTGCAATCGGCTACCTACAGATGGACAGTTTCTAAAACTACAGGCGGAAACACCTGTAGTTCTTTCGATGACGTAGTAATTACCAACTTAGGTACCCAACCCGTAAATGCAGGTGCGGATCTTTCGAGGAGTTGCTATAATATAACCACAAGTGCTCAACTTAGTGGCTCATTTGCAGGCACCAATGCTACCTATGGACAATCGGCAAAATGGACCTTTATCAGCGGTCCATCAAACCCAACCATTAGCAATATCAACATATACAACCCTACGGTTTCTAATTTGGTAGAAGGAACCTATATCTTTCGTTATACCGTTACAGGTCCCTGCTATAATGGATCTGATGACGTTGCTGTTGTTGTTGCTCCAGCATCACAGAGCTTAACACTTGCTGGAGGGGGCACTACCCAAACTTTTTGTGACGGACGTACTGCAGTAGTACTTACTGGGCCTAAGGCTTTATACGCCAATGAGGTGGTACTTTGGGAAAAGGTCAGTGGGCCTGGCACACAAACTTTTAGCAGCACAAATACTAATAGTACTACGGTAAGTGGATTGAATGGAGCGCCTGGTTCTAATTATGTATTCAGATACACCATTACCAACTCGGTAACTAATTGTACCAATAGCGGAAATTATACCGTGCAATTCAGAGGAGCTCCTAGCATAAGCATCACTTCGCCAAGTGCGAACCCTCACTTCTTGGCTTGTAACACTACCTCTTTAATAGTTAATTACAATACCACAAACGGAACTGGAACTCAATATGCTTTGATCAGTGGTCCTGCTGGTTCAACACGCCAAACCACCATGGGCGGCTTAAACAATTGGACTACAGCCCCTGGTTCAGGCACCAACCTAACAGGTTTTGACAAAATAGGTACTTACGTATTGCGCTACCGTAGAAATACAGATAGCGGATTAGGCGGATGTGAGGACGCTTATGCCGAGATTACCGTAGTTGCTTCGGCCTCACCTACCGCTTCTAATGGCGGTACCAAACAAGTATTGGCTTGTAACGTATTCAACACCAATTTGGCTGGTAACTTACCAACCTCGGGTATTGGTAAATGGAGCCAAGTAAGCGGTCCAAATACAGCAAATATTGTTAATCCTTTATCAAATAGCACTGCCGTAACCGACATGATTAACGGCACCTACTTGTTCCGTTGGATTGTTTCTGGCGGTGAAGGTGCTTGTGTAAATACGCAAGCAGATGTTGAGGTAGTCGTAGCAGCACCATCGCCAACTACTTCTGCAGCGGGTCTTCCGCAAACCGTATGTAACAGTACCCCTGTTTTATTAGATGGTAACGAACCGGTATTAAACGAAGTGGGCACATGGACGGTAGTTAGAACCGTAGGAAATGTTGCAGCACCCGAAGTAACCTTCTCTCCAAATGCCAACTCACCAAAAGCGGTAGTAAACGGCTTGTTAGCTAGTACGTCATATACCTTTAAATGGACTATTAGTAATGCTTGCGGAAGTTCATCAAGCGATGTAGTTATTGAAACTTCAGGTACAGCCGGTGCCAAACAAGCAACAGCAGCCATTTCTACAGGCACTACTTGTTTACCTACCACTACCACTAGCATTACCATGGCTGGTAATCAGCCAACAAATGGCGAAGCTGGCCTTTGGACCTTAATTAGCGGACCAAATACGCCAAGCTTTGCAGATGCTTCATTATATAATACTGCCGTAACTGGTTTGATCAATGGAACCTACGAATTCCAATGGCAGTTATCCCGTAACGGATGTACAGCAACCACCGCCCGTATTAAAATTACCATATCGGCTGCCGTAACTACTGCTAATGCAGGGTCTGGACAAAATGTTTGTGCTACCACCATAACACTAAATGGTAACCAGCCAACGGTAGGTACAGGTACTTGGACACAAGTTGCAGGACCTGGTGGTGCAGTAATTACCGATCCAACCTTACGTAATACTACAGTAACCGGACTAAATGAAGGACGTTATATTTTCAGATGGACTATTGGAAACGGAACTTGTACTACAAGTACCAGCGATGTAACCATTAATGTTTCTCAACCGCCATCAACAGCTAATGCGGGAGTGGATTTTGAAGTTTGTAATTTAACCTCAACATCTTTAAACGCCCTACCCGTTACAGCAGGCACAGGTTATTGGTCAGTAGTAGGTGGTCCAAATATCCCTGTTTTTTCGAATGTAAACAGTCCTACTGCAAGCGTATCCAATTTAATATTTGGCCAATATACTTTTAGATGGACCGTACGTGGGGGGATTTATTGTACTCCTTCTGTAGACGATGTAGTGGTTAGTGTAACCAGCAATGCCAATGCAGGTGCAGATCAAAATCTTTGTGCACTTACTTCGGCAACCTTAACGGGAACCAATCAAAGTACCGGTACATGGACACAAACAGCAGGACCTAACACCGCTACCATTACTACAACTTCAGCTAATACAGCTATTGCAAGTGACCTAATCCCTGGTGTTTACCAATTTACCTATACCATCGCGGCAACAGGCTCTTGTCCTCAAACCAGTGATAATATGACGGTAACCATTTCAGCATTACCATCAGCTGCTGATGCTGGACCAGACCAAAACCATTGTAATTTAACGGCCTCCCCTGTAACTTCAGTTACCTTAGCTGCCGTTACACCAGTTTCGGGTACAGGCTCATGGGTTGTGCTTGAACAACCTACTGGCAGTCCAGCCACTACATTTTCTAGTGCAAGTAACCCTACTGCAACTTTCGGCAACTTGAGAGCCGGAACTTACATGCTAGAATGGACGGTAAGCAGTGGTAATTGTACCGGTGCCAATTCTAATAGAGATATTGTAAAAATCACGATTTATAATGAGCCTACTAATGCCAATGCTGGCCCAGACCAAAATGCCGCTTGTACCAGCAATGTAGTGCTTACCGGAAATACTCCAGCTGCAAATGCAGGAGTAGGTACTTGGAGCATTGTTTCACAACCTGCGGGTTCAAATGCTACCTTTAGTGGTGTTAATTCTCCAACAACGGTAGTTAACAATACCATTACTGGTACCTATGTTTTCCGCTGGACCATTTCAAATGGCTCTCCTACTTGTACTTCTAAAACAGATGATGTTACTGTAGAGGTAACCAGTGTACCTACCACCATCGCAAGTGTTGGCGCTAATCAGCAGGTATGTAACACAGGTTTTCCTGGTACTCCAACTACTGGCACAACCTTAACTGGTAATACGCCTTCTGGTACAGAAACTGGTACATGGACTTTTGTAAGCGGGCCAACCACACTTACTGCAGCCAACTTCGATGATATCCATTCACCAGCGGCTAACGTGACAGGCTTGGCACAAGGAACTTATATCCTTCGTTGGACCATTGTTCCTACTTCAAATCAAACCTCTGCAGACTGTCAATCATCTGCAAATTTAACCATCACGGTAGCTAACCAACCTACCGCTGCCATCGCAGGAGCAAATCAAGAAATTTGTCTTTCTGAACCAGTAACAATGGCCGCTAACGCCATTACTTCAGGAATTGGAACTTGGTCGGTAGTAAACAAACCAAGTGGCTCAATTAATCCGGTTTTTGCAAATCCTAATTCGCCAACTTCAGCAGTAAATGGATTTGTAGTAGGTGTTTACACTTTACGTTGGACCAGCAGCAATGGCAGCTGTACCAATAGTACTTCTGATATGACTGTGACCGTGAAATCTTGCGACATCGCCATTGCGAAAGCAACAAGCACACCAGTATTACAGTCGGATGGCAGCTATAATGTAACGTTAACGTTTAACGTGCTTAATAACGGTGACCAAGCGCTTTCAAACGTTCAGGTAGAAGATGATCTGACGTTGACTTTCCCTAGTCCTAAAACCTATACGATTACCAGCATCAATAGTACTGGAACGTTAACGGCAAATAGTTCTTTCAACGGAAATAGCGATAAAAATCTGCTAAATGCTGCCTCTTCAACTTTGGCTGCAGGAAGTCAACAGACCATTACGCTTATCCTTAATGTTAAACTCATCTAACCTTAGCAGCAATGATTAATTTTAATAAAACCCGAATTTCAAAGTTTGCTAAAGGAGCGGTCACTACGTTAATATTAACGTTTTTAGCTTTCTCTCAAGCATTCTCACAAAATACCTACAAAGGGAATAACTCTGCTACTGCCAAGGGTACTGCGCTTGGAAAAACCGTAAGCGATTATTCTAATAGTGGTATTACGGTAAACAAAACCGACGACAGTCCAACGGCGATCAATTTCCCAATGATCGGTATTGGAAAAACGGCCACTACACCCGCTTTCCAAACTGATGGCAGCTATAATGTAGACTATGTAATTACCGTAAAAAACTTTGGACAGTTACCTTTGCAAGCTGTTCAGGTTACGGATGTATTGTCCACGGCTTTCCCTTCGCCAATGACCTTTTCGATAAGATCAGCGATCACCGTTTCTGGAGGAGCAGGATTAACCCTAAATACTTCCTATAATGGAAACACCAATACCAATCTTTTGGTAGCTGCTTCGAGCACGCTAGCAGTAGGGCAAACCAGAACCATTACCATTCCACTAAATATAGTGCCCAATGGTAGTTTTGGTGTAAAGAACAATACCGCTAAAGGAACAGCTACCACTAGTGATGGAACGGCAGTTTCAGACGACTCAAATAACAGCACTGATCCTGATGGCAATGGCAATGGAACACCTTTTGACGATTCGACACCAACGTCCATTACACTTACTGCACCAGAAATAGAAGTAGTAAGCAAAACGGTGACCAATCCCACCCCTAATACGGGTTCCAATGTAACCTTCATCATCACGGTGAGAAATAACGGCGGACCAGCTGCAAACGTGATTGTTAGTGATCTACTTCCAGCAGGTTACCAATATGTTTCCTCTACTCCTTCCGTTGGCACATATAATTCAACTACCGGCGATTGGTCAGTAGGAAACCTTACCAATGCTACTTCTGTAACCCTACAAGTGGTAGCTAAAGTTTTAGGAGACAAACTAGCTTCTGAATATAGGAATACGGCTTCAACCAATCATCCTGCAGATTCAGACTTAACTAACAATACTAAGTCAGTAGATGTAACCCCAATACCAACGGCCGATTTAGCGGTAACCAATACCGACGGCAAAACTACCTACATTCCAGGTACTACCAACACTTATACCTTTACCGTAACCAATAATGGAGCTAGCAATGCACCAGGTTCAACCATTACAAACACCCTACCTACTGGTGTAAGCGGTACTTGGACGGCAGTATATGCTGGCGGTGCTACAGGTACAGCCTCAGGCAGCGGAAGCATCAGCCAAACGGTTGATATTCCTAGTGGTGGTTCGGTAACTTATACCTACGTGGTAAATGTACCATCATCATACACAGGTAGCTTTGTGAACACAGGTTCTGCAGCTACGGCTACGGGCATTACCGATTCTAACCCAGCCAACAACTCGGCAACGGATACCGATACCCCTAATAGACGTGCTGATCTTGTAGTGACCAACACCGATGGTAAAACGACTTACACTCCTGGTACCACCAATACCTATACTTTTACAGTAACCAATGATGGACCAAGTGATGCACCAGGTTCAACCATTACCAATACCTTGCCTACTGGCGTAACAGGTACTTGGACGGCAGTATATGCAGGTGGTGCAACAGGTACAGCATCAGGTACTGGAAGCATTAGCCAAACGGCGAGTATTCCAAGTGGTGGTTCAATCACCTATACCTATGTGGTAAATGTACCTTCATCATACACCGGTAACTTTGTGAACACGGCTTCTGCAGCTACGGCAACAGGTATCACCGATCCTACTCCGGCCAACAACTCGGCAGTAGACACGGATACTCCTGATCGTATTGCAGACCTAGTGGTAACCAATACCGATGGCAAGACCACTTATACCCCAGGTACTACCAATACCTATACTTTTACAGTCACCAATGATGGACCAAGTGATGCACCAGGCTCAACCATTACCAATACCTTGCCTACCGGTGTAACCGGTACTTGGACTGCAGTATACGCAGGTGGTGCTATAGGTACGGCATCAGGTAGCGGAAGCATTAGCCAAACGGCAAGTATTCCAAGCGGTGGTTCAATCACCTATACTTATGTAGTTAATGTACCATCATCATATACCGGCAACTTTGTAAATACAGGTTCGGCAACAACAGCTACAGGCATCACCGATCCAACCCCAGCTAACAACTCGGCAACGGATACAGATACCCCTGTTCGAAGTGCAGACCTTCAAGTGACCAATACCGATGGCAAAGCCACTTATACTCCAGGCACCACCAACACCTATACTTTTGTAGTCACCAATGCTGGGCCAAGTGATGCACCTGGTTCAACCATTACCAATACCTTGCCTACTGGCCTAACAGGTACATGGACTGCCGTATATTCAGGTGGTGCTACAGGCACAGCCTCAGGTACCGGTAGCATTAGCCAAACGGTTGACATTCCAAGTGGTGGTTCGGTAACTTACACTTACGTAGTGAATGTACCATCATCATATACAGGCAATGTGGTAAATACAGGTTCTGCTACAACAGCTACCGGTATTACTGATCCAACCCCAGGCAATAACTCGGCAACAGATACTGATACCCCTAACAGGATTGCAGACCTAGCGGTAACCAATACCGACGGTAAAACTACTTATACCCCGGGTACTACCAACACTTATACCTTTGTAGTGACCAACAACGGACCAAGTGATGCACCAGGTTCAACCATTACCAACACCCTACCTACCGGCGTAACCGGTACATGGACTGCCGTATATGCAGGTGGTGCTACTGGTACAGCCTCAGGCACTGGAAGCATTAGCGAAACCGCTGATATCCCTAGTGGTGGCTCTATTACCTACACCTATGTGGTAAATGTACCATCATCATACACTGGTAACTTTGTGAATACGGGTTCGGCAGCAACTGCAACAGGTATTACCGACCCTACTCCGGCTAACAACTCGGCAGTAGACACAGATACCCCTAACAGGATTGCGGATCTTGTGGTAACCAATACCGATGGTAAGACTACCTATACTCCTGGTACCACCAACACCTACACTTTTGTAGTGACCAATGATGGACCAAGTGATGCACCTGGTTCAACCATTACCAACACCTTGCCTACTGGCGTAACAGGTACTTGGACTGCAGTATATGCAGGCGGTGCTACTGGTACAGCAAACGGAACGGGAAGCATCAGCCAAACAGTTGACATCCCTAGTGGTGGTTCGGTAACTTATACCTACGTAGTAAATGTACCGTCGTCATATACAGGCAACTTTGTAAATACAGGTTCGGCAGCTACGGCAACAGGAATCACCGACCCTACTCCGGCTAATAACTCGGCAGTAGACACAGATACCCCTAACAGAATTGCGGATCTTGTGGTAACCAACACCGATGGTAAAACCACTTATACCCCTGGTACTACCAACACCTATACTTTTGTAGTCACCAATGATGGACCAAGTAATGCACCAGGTTCAAGCATTACCAACACCTTGCCTACTGGCGTAACGGGTACTTGGACTGCAGTATATGCAGGCGGTGCTACAGGTACGGCTTCAGGCAGTGGAAGCATCAGCCAAACGGTTGACATTCCAAGTGGTGGTTCGGTAACTTACACTTACGTGGTGAATGTACCTGCAGGTTTTACAGGCGATTTTGCAAATACCGGTACGGCTACAACTGCTACGGGTATTACCGATTCGAACACGGCCAACAATACGGCAACAGATACCGATACCCAAAATAGTATTGCAGATCTAGCAGTGACCTATACTGATGGCAAAACCACGTATACTCCTGGTACTTCTAATACTTACACCTTTACGGTAACCAACAACGGACCAAGTAATGCACCTGGTTCGGTAATCACCAACACCCTACCTACCGGTATCACCGGAGGAACCTGGACAGCTGTTTACACAGGCACTACTGGTCCAGCAAACGGAACTGGTGACATTAATCAAACCATTGACTTGCCAAGCGGTGCTTCGGTAACTTATACTTATGTAATTGATGTACCGTCTAACTTTACGGGCAACTTTGTAAGCACAGGTTCGGCAGCAACAGCTACCGGTATTACCGATCCAACCCCTGCAAACAACTCGGCAACGGATACCGATACCCCTAACAGGATTGCAGATCTTGTGGTAACCAATACCGATGGTAAGGCTACCTATACCCCTGGTACCACCAATACCTACACTTTTGTGGTGACCAACAGCGGACCAAGTGATGCTCCTGGTTCAACCATTACCAATACCCTACCTACCGGCGTAACAGGTACCTGGACTGCAGTATATGCAGGTGGTGCTACTGGTACAGCCTCAGGCACTGGAAGCATTAGCGAAACCGCTGATATTCCTAGTGGTGGCTCTATTACCTACACCTACGTGGTAAATGTACCATCATCATACACTGGTAACTTTGTGAACACGGGTTCAGCAGCAACTGCAGCAGGTATTACCGACCCTACTCCGGCCAACAACTCGGCAGTAGACACAGATACCCCTAACAGAATTGCGGATCTTGTGGTAACTAATACCGATGGCAAAACCACTTACACTCCTGGTACCACCAACACCTACACTTTTGTAGTGACCAATGATGGACCAAGTGATGCACCGGGTTCAACCATTACCAACACCTTGCCTACCGGCGTAACGGGTACTTGGACTGCAGTATATGCAGGCGGTGCTACCGGAACAGCATCAGGCAGCGGAAGCATCAGCCAAACGGTTGACATCCCTAGTGGTGGTTCGGTAACTTATACCTACGTGGTAAATGTACCATCATCATATACTGGTAGCTTTATAAACACAGGTTCTGCAGCTACAGCAACAGGCATCACCGATCCAACCCCTGCAAACAACTCGGCAACAGATACCGATACGCAGGCAAGTATAGTGGATCTAGCAGTAACCAATACTGATGGTAAAACCACTTATACCCCAGGTACTACCAATACCTACACTTTTGTAGTTACAAATAGTGGCCCAAGTAATGCAACAGGTTCAAGCATTACCAACACCCTACCTACAGGTGTAACCGGTACTTGGACTGCAGTATATGCAGGTGGTGCTACAGGTGCAGCTAATGGAACGGGAAGTATTGCTGAAACCGCAAATATTCCTAGTGGTGGATCAATTACCTATACCTATGTGGTAAGTATCCCTGCAGGTTTTACAGGCGATTTTACAAATACCGGTACAGCTACACCAGCAACAGGTATTACCGATTCGAACACGGCCAACAATACGGCAACAGATACCGATACCCAAAATAGTATTGCAGATCTAGCAGTGACCTATAC
>Ga0206117_101081_pt1 | contig 16641 bp, 16 predicted proteins | sample 3A5Ametagenome_FD_177997 | JGI IMG/M metagenome (GOLD analysis project Ga0206117, IMG submission 177997) | Enriched microbial communities from leaf-cutter ant dump, University of Wisconsin, Madison, United States - 3A5A | ecosystem: Environmental > Terrestrial > Nest > Insects nest > Nest dump... | reverse complement strand
GGCAGCAGGTGTTGCAACCGGGCTGGCGGGCGGCTCGGCGGGCAGGGGCGCTGCCGCCGCTAGGGGGGGCTGGGCCTCGGGGCTGGCCGGCTCCGGTGTCGCAGGTGGCTGGGGCGTGGCAGCGGGGGTTTTTTCGCCCAGTCCGAACATTGAACGCAGCTTGCCCATGGCCCCGCCGGGGGCTGCAGCAGGCGCGGGGGCTGCGGGCTGTTCGTCAGCGGCAGCAGGGGAGGGAGGAGATTTTTTTTTAAGGAAACTGAACATTGCGCACTTCTTAGAATCAGCCGATTCTATGAAACACTTCCTACCCCTACTTTGTTTGGCCGTCAGTTTGCACGCTGGGGCCGAGAATCCCCCTGCTTCTGCCCCCCTGGAGATGGCGGCGGCGCCCTCGCAAGTGCAGCAATTCACGCTGGACAACGGCCTGCAGGTGCTGGTGCTGCCCGACCGCCGCGCCCCCACCGCAGTGCAGATGCTGTGGGTGCGTACCGGCGCGATGGACGAGGTCGATGGCCGCTCTGGCCTGGCGCACATGCTGGAGCACATGCTGTTCAAAGGCTCCAAGGCATTGCCGCCGGGGGCGTTCTCGCGCCGCGTCGCCGCGCTGGGGGGGCAGGAAAACGCCTTTACCAGCCGCGACTACACTGGCTATTACCAGCAGGTGCCGGCCAGCCGCCTGCCGGAGGTGATGCAGCTGGAGGCCGAGCGCTTCGCCCATAACCAATGGCCGGACGACGAATTTGCCAAGGAGCTGGAAGTCGTCAAGGAAGAACGGCGCATGCGCACCGAGGACAGCCCCCGCGCGATGCTGATGGAGCAGCTCTACGCCACCATGTTCAGCGCTGCCCCCTACCGCCGTCCCATCGTCGGCTGGATGAGCGACCTCGATTCCATGCACCCCGATGACGCCCGCAGCTTTTACCGTGACTGGTATGCCCCGAACAATGCCGCCCTGGTCGTGGCAGGCGATGTCGATCCCCTCCAGGTCAAGGCCTGGGCGCAGCAGTATTACGGCCCGATAGCCGCCCGGGCGCTGCCCGAGCGCAAGCCGCGCATCGAGCCGCCGCAACTGGGCATCAAGCGCATCAGCGTGAAGCAGCCGGCCGAGCAGGCCTACGTCGCCCTGGCCTGGAAGGTGCCCGCCTTGCGCCAGGTGACGGACATGGACGCGCAGGACAAGGACGCGCTGGCGCTGCTGGTGCTTTCAGCCGTGCTCGATGGCTACGACGGCGCCCGCCTGGAGCGCAGCCTGGTGCAGACCCGCCTGGCCGACAGCGCGGGCAGCGGTGCCGACGTGTTTGGCCGGGGGCCTGCGGTGTTCCTGCTGATGGGCGCACCGGCCAAGGGCCAGACCAGCGCTGCCCTGGAAGCCGGCCTGCGGGCAGAGATCGAGCGCATTGCCCGCGAAGGTGTGGATGCCGCCGAGCTGCAGCGCGTGAAAACCCAGTGGCAGGCCTCTCAGGTCTATGAGCGCGACTCCACCATGGGCCAGGCGCAGAACCTGGGGCATAACTGGGTAATCGGCCTGCCTGTGGATGCCGATGTTCAGCTCTTGCAGGAGGTTCAGGGAATTACCTCTGCCGATGTGCAATCGGTGGCCCGGCGCTACTTTGGCGACGACAACCTGACCGTGGCCACCCTGGTGCCCCAGCCCCGGGCACAGGCCGCCAATACTTCGGCCCCATCTTCGACCCCAGCGGCAAAGGAAGAAAAATAATGAAAAAAATAGCACTTCGCGCAGGTTTTGTAAGCGCTATCGCCACTTTTTACCTCAATTCCGCCTGGGCCATTCTGCCCATCGAACACTGGCAGCAGCCCAGCGGCGCCCAGGTCTGGCTGGTCACCAGCCCCGGCATTCCCATGGTCGATGTGCAATTGCAATTCGACGGCGGCAGCCGCCGCGACCCGGCCGGCCAGGAAGGCCTGGCGAATGCCGTGGCGCTGATGGCCGGCAAAGGCGTGCAGGCCGGCCCGGGGGAGAAAGCCCTGGACGAGAACGCCCTGGGCCAGGCCTGGGCCGACCTGGGCGCAGGCCTGAGTGCCGGTGCGGGCAACGACGGCTTCAGCTACAGCCTGCGCAGCCTGACCCAGCCCGACCTGCTCGCGCAGGCCGCCACCCTGGCCAGCCGCCAGATCGCCCAGCCGCTGTGGAATGCCAAGGTGTGGCAGCGCGAGCGCCAGCGCTGGTCTGCCGCCCTGGCCGAGTCCGACACCCGCCCCGGCACCGTGACCGGCAAGGCCTTTGCCCAGGCCGTGTACGGCGGCCATCCCTATGGCCGCTTCACCACCGCGCAGACGCTGGCCAAGGTCGATATTCCGGCGATGCAGGCCTTCCACCGCCAGACAGTGCTGCCATGCCGTGCCAAGGTCAGCGTGGTCGGGGCGCTGGACAAGGCGCAGGCCGATGCCCTGGTCACGCAGCTGTTGCAGCGCCTGCCCCAGCCTGACACCTGCCCGGCCCTGCCCGCCGTGGGCGAAGTGCCGGAGCTTGCCCAGGCGCAGGACATCCGCATCCCCTTTGCCGCCGCCCAGGCGCAAATCATCCTGGGCCAGCCCGGCATCCGGCGCAGCGACCCGGACTTTCTGGCCCTGATGCTGGGCGACCACATCCTGGGCGGAGGCGGCTTTACCTCGCGCCTGATGGAAGAAGTGCGGGAAAAGCGCGGCCTGACCTATGGCATCTCCAGCGGCATGGCCCCGGGCCTGCACGCCGGGGCCTTCACCATCGGTCTGAAAACCCGCCCCGATCAGGCCGAGCAGGCGCTGACCATCAGCCGCCAGGTGCTGGCCGACTTCGTTGCCAACGGCCCGACCGAAGCCGAATTGCAGGCCGCCAAGGACAACCTGATCGGCGGCTTCGCCCTGCGCCTGGACAGCAACCGCAAGCTATTGGGCAATGTCGCCAACATCGCCTGGAACGGACTGCCGCTGGATTACCTGGAGCATTGGACGGATCGGCTGCAGGCCCTGACCGTGGCCGACGTGCGTGCCGCCATGCAGCGCCACTGGCAACCCGACCGGCTGGTCACCGTCGTTCTTGGCGGACAAGCTGCGGAGAAGCAGCCATGAGCCGCAACCGCGTCCGTACCCTGGAAGAAGCCCTGGTCATGGAGGCCCGCTTCAAGAAAATACAAGAGCGCCAACTGGCCGATATTGCTACTGCCAAGGCATTGAAGGCTGCTAAGAACAGCAACCAGCCAGCGCGAGGTGCTACCAAAGGCGGAGCGGGCGAGGTGCGCATCATCGGCGGCCAGTGGCGGCGCAGCAAATTGAGCGTCGCCCAGCGCCCCGGCCTGCGCCCCACGCCCGACCGCGTGCGCGAAACCCTGTTCAACTGGCTGGGTCAGGACCTGACGGGCTGGCGCTGCCTGGACGCCTTTGCCGGCACTGGCGCCCTGGGCTTCGAGGCTGCCTCGCGCGGCGCCCAGCAGGTGCGGCTGGTCGAGCAGGATGCGGGCCTGGTGCAGCAACTGGAGCGCATCAGCACCCAACTGGGTGCCCAGGCCGCCGTTCAGGTGCAGCGCGGCGATGGTATTGCCGCGCTCAACGCCAGCGCTCCCGGCCACTGGCACGTCATCTTCATCGACCCGCCGTTCGGCATCGACAGCCTGTTCGCCCCTGCGCTGCAGGCCGCAGCCCAGGTGCTGGCGCACGATGGCTTCATCTACCTGGAGGCCCCGCAGGCGTGGGACGAAGCGCAACTGGCCCCGCTGGGCCTGACGCGCTACCGTTACCTCAAGGCTGGTGCCGTCCATGCCCACCTGTTGCAAAAACTGAACTGAGGACGCCCATGCCCGCACTCATCCGCGCCGTCTTTCCCGGCACCTTCGACCCCATCACCCTGGGCCATGAAGACATGCTGCGCCGCGCCTGCGCCCTGTTTGGCGAAGTCGTCGTCGCCGTGGCCATGGCGCACCACAAGAAAACCCTGTTCACGCTGGACGAGCGCCTGGACATCACCCGCCAGGCGCTGGCGGGCCTGCCCAACGTGCGCGTGGAGCCGTTCGAGGGGCTGGTGACCGAATTTGCCGTGGCCCAGGGCGCCCAGGTCATGGTGCGTGGCCTGCGCTCGGGCACCGACTTCGACTACGAGCTGCAACTGGCCAGCATGAACCGCCGCCTGCGGCCCGAGGTGGACACCGCTTTCCTCACCCCCGCGCCGCAATTGCAGTGCATCAGCAGCACCCTGGTGCGGGAAATCGCCACTCTCGGTGGGGATGTGGGCCAACTGGTGTCGCCCGCCGTGCTGGCGGCTTTGCAAGCGCGGCTGCGGCGCTGATCCCTTCGTTGGCATGAAGCGCTATCAGGCCCTGGCCGCGGATATCGAGCACTCCATCCGCACCGGGGTGTTGCAGCCGGGCGACCGCCTGCCCTCGGTACGCCACACCTGCGAAAGCCGGGGGGTGAGTGCGTCCACCGTGTTTCAGGCCTACTACCTGCTGGAAGCGCGGGGGCTGGTGCGGGCGCGGGAGCGTTCGGGCTACTACGTCAGCGACGGTGCGGCGCAGCAACTGCCCCAGCCCGAGCACGCTTCGCAGCCCCCGGATGCCAGCATTGCCGTGGACGTGAGCGAACTGGTCTTCGAAGTGCTGCACGCCAGCACCGCACGCGAGGTGGTGGCGCTGGGGTCGGCCTTTCCCAGCCCTTTGCTGTTTCCGCTGGCGCGGCTGGGCCAGTCGGTGGCGGCCACGGCCCAGGCGCTCGACCCCTGGAGCACGGTGGACGACCTCTCGCAAGGCAGCCCCGACTTGCGCCGCCAGATCGCGCTGCGCTATCTGGCCGACGGCCTGCAGGTGCCGGGCGAGGAAATCGTCATCACCCACGGCGCCCTGGAGGCGCTCAACCTGTGCCTGGGCGCCGTCACCCGCCCCGGCGATGCCGTGGTGGTGGAAGCGCCCACTTTCTACGCCGCCTTGCAGGCGCTCGAGCGCATGGGCCTGCATGCCATCGAAGTGCCCACCCATCCGCGCGAGGGCATCGACCTGGGGGCGCTGGAACATGCCATCGTGCGCCACGGCCCCAAGGCGTGCTGGCTGATGACCACCTTCCAGAATCCCCTGGGCAGCCTGATGCCCGAGGCCAAGAAGCGCGATCTGGTCGCCCTGCTGGCCCGCCACGGCCTGCCGCTGATCGAGGACGATGTGTACGCCGAGCTGTATTTCGGCGACAAGCGCCCCCTGCCTGCCAAAGCGTTCGACCAGCAGGGCCTGGTGCTGCATTGCAGCTCCTTCTCCAAATGCCTGGCCCCGGGCTACCGTCTGGGCTGGGCCGCGCCGGGGCGCTTCACCCAGGCCGTGGCGCGGCAGAAGCTGACCACCACCCTGGGCGTGGCTACCCCGGTGCAACTGGCGTTGAGCGACTATCTGCGCCGTGGCGGCTACGACAAGCATCTGCGCCGCCTGCGCCAGACCCTGGCGACGCGCAAGCTGCGGATGCTGGAAGCTATAGGCCGCTACTTTCCGCCCGGCACCCGTGCCACCCAGCCCGAAGGCGGCTACTTCGTCTGGGTGGAGCTGCCAGCGGGCTGCGACACCCTGGCCCTGCATCGGCAGGCGTTGCAGCGCGGCATCAGCATTGCGCCGGGGCCGATTTTTTCCGCTTCGCGCAGCTTTGCCCACTGCCTGCGGCTGAACTATGGGCAGGAATGGAATGCCCGCACCGAGCAAGCGCTGGCCACGCTCGGGCAACTGGCCCGTGCCTTGCATCGATATGGCAGCAGGCCCTCGGAGGGATTGCCTGCGCGGCATATGCAGCTCACCCTTGGACCAGCAACGGATACAGCGACAGCAGCAGTAAAACGGCCATCGTTGCATTGAAAGCCTGCAGCGCCCGTGGCGACTGCAGCCAGCGGCCGATCACGCTGCCGAACAGCGTCCACACGCTGATGCAGGGGTAGTTCACCACCAGCATCACCACGGCCCCCAGCATCAGGCTGGTCCAGTAGGCCGTGGGCGAGGTGTAGGCAGCCACCACGCCCACCGACATCAGCCAGGCCTTGGGATTGACCCACTGAAACGCTGCCGCCTGCCAGAAGTTGAAGGGCTGCGGCCTGGCCTGCCCCGTCTGCACGCGGCCTGCCGTGGCGATTTTCCAGGCCAGCCACACCAGATACGCCGCACCCACCCATTGCAGTAGGGTGTAGAGCCGGGGCAGCCGCTCGAATACCGCGCCCAGGCCCGCGCCGACCAGCAGCAGCATGAGGGTGGCACCCACCGAAATCCCCAGCATGTGCGGCACGCTGCGCTGGTAGCCGAAGTTCGCCCCCGAGGCGGTCAGCATCACGTTGTTCGGCCCCGGCGTGATCGAGCTGACAAAGATGAATGCCGCCAGGGGCAGCAGTACCGGGCTATGGGCCAAGGTGGAAAAATCGAAAGACATGCAGACACGCTCCCATTCAGCAATGGTGTGCATGCTAGAGTGATAAAACGGTACAGTGCCAATACAGTTTCACTAGTCAATTTACTTACTGTATGGATAAAACCACCCCCACAGTACGCAACGCCGCCAGCAACGCCCTGGGCTGGCAGCCGCAACGCGCTCCAGGAATGCCGCCGCTGGTCGAGCAATTGGTGCAGTACTGCCAGCAATTGCTGGCAGGCCATAGCCTGCGAGCTGGCACGCGCCTGCCGTCGGTGCGCCAACTGGCCGACAGCGCCGGCGTCAGCCGTGACACCGTGGTGCAGGCCTATGACCGGCTGGTGGCCCAGGGCGTCGTCCATTCCCGCCCAGGTGCTGGATTTTTTGTGAGCGCTCAGCGCTTGATACATAAGGGGCAGGGTACAAAAACACTTCAAATGCCTGGTCTGTCGGCGGATGCCGCCTTCGATACCCCATTTCTGCTGCGCAGCATGTTTCGCCCTGGGCAGGAGGCGCAGTTCGACGGCAGCACCGGCATCCTTCCGGCCAGTTGGCTGGACCATGGCATGCTCAATGCCGCCGTGCGCAGCGTCGGCCGCAGTGCCGGCCCGCACCTGCTGGGCTACGGTGCCCCGCAAGGGTATGCGCCGCTGCGCCAGCAACTGGCGGCCTCCCTGGTGGCCCAGGGGCTGGCGGTCGATCCCGAGCAGGAATTGATGACCGTCACCGGCGTCACCCAGGGCATGGATCTGGTGCTGCGCAGCCACCTGCGTCCCGGCGATGCCGTGCTGGTGGAAGACCCCGCCTGGTTCATGGTGTTCGGCCTGCTGCGTGCGCTGGGCGTGCAGGTGCTGCCCGTGCCACGCCTGCGCGATGGCCCCGATCTGGACGCCCTGCAGCGCCTGGCCGCAGCCCACCGGCCCAAGCTGTTCATCACCAACACCGTCGTCCACAACCCGACCGGCTTTGGCCTGGCCTTGCCCGTGGCCTACGACGTATTGCGCCTGGCCGAGCAGCATGATTTTTTGATTCTGGAAGACGACACCTATGCCGATTTTTCCCCGCAGCAGCCTCTGCGCCTGGCCACACTCGACCGCCTGCGCCGCGTGCTTTTGGTCGGCGGTTTTTCCAAAACCCTGGCAGGAAGCCTGCGCGTGGGCTATATCGCCGCCAGCCCCGAACGCATCCGGGCGCTGACCGATGCCAAGCTATTGAGCGGCCTGACCAGCCCGGAGCTGGGCGAGCGCGTCGTCCACCGCATCCTGGCCGACGGCCAGTACCGCAAGCACGTCCAGCGCCTGCGCGAGCGGCTGGACAGCACCCGCCAGCGCTGCCTGAAGCTGGTGGAAAACCTCGGCCTGCGCGTGCACCAGGAGCCGCTGGCCGGCATGTTCGTCTGGGCCGATGCCGGCCAGGACACCGAAGCCCTGGCCCGCCAGGCTGCTGCCCAGGGCGTGCTGCTGGCCCCCGGGGTGCTGTTCTCGGCCAATCAACAGCCATCGACCATGCTGCGCTTGCCGGTCTCCATTGCGGACGACCCGGCCAGCATGGCGGTGTTGGGTCGGTGTTTGTGAGCTACCCGGTTTCAGCCGGTGTGCCTCCATTTCAGCCAGCTTCGGCAGGGCAGAAGATCGTAAATAAGTCAATCGGGCACCTGGAACACCGTCCGTTCCCGTACCGTCATGGGTTCCTGCCCTGCGGCAGCGATTACAAATTCCACCGCATGGGCACCCGGCGCGGCGCTGCCGTAGGGGATGCGCACGCGCACCGTGACCCAGCGTGATTCGATGGGTGCCAGCTCCAGGTCACGGTCTTCTTCCACCACGTTCAATCCTTCCAGGCCGCTGGCGCTGATGCGGTAGCGCTGCGGCATCTCGGTGGCATTCATGATCTGCAGGCGGTACAGGTTTTCCAACTGGCCGCCCGGCGCAATGCGTGCCAGGGAAGCGCGGTCGCGCAGCACATTCACTTTCAGCGGCGTACGCTGGGCCAGGCTCACCGCCAGGGCCATACAGAACGCCAGGGTGATGGCGGTGTAGACCAGCACCCGCGGGCGCAGCACCCGGCGCAGCATCTGTGCCTTGCTCCAGCGGTTGTCCATGCCGTTTTGGGTGGCAAAGCGGATCAGCCCGCGCGGCAGGTTCACCTTGTCCATCACGCTGTCGCAGGCGTCCACGCACAGGCCGCAGCCGATGCACTCGTACTGCAGGCCGTTGCGGATGTCGATGCCCACGGGGCAGACCTGTACGCACAGGGTGCAGTCGATGCAGTCGCCCAGGGGTGCGGTGGGGGCCGTTGCAGTGCTGCCACGGGTTTTGCTGCGCATCCAGCGCGGCTCGCCGCGCTGGCTGTCGTAGGTGACGATCAGCGTGTCCTTGTCCAGCATGGCGCTCTGGAAGCGGGCATACGGGCACATGTGCTTGCACACCTGTTCGCGCAGGAAGCCGGCGTTGCCGTAGGTGGCCAGGCCGTAGAAGAAGATCCAGAACATCTGCCACGGCCCTTGCAGCGCCATGATTTCCACCGCCAGGGTGCGAATGGGCACGAAGTAGCCTACGAAGGTAAACCCCGTCCACAGCGACAGCAGCAGCCAGCTGCCGTGCTTGGCGCTGCGCTTGAGGGTTTTTTCCAGCGTCCAGCCGCTGTGGTCCAGGCGCAGGCGGGCGCTGCGGTCGCCTTCGGTGATGCGCTCCAGCCACATGAAAATTTCGGTGTAGACGGTCTGCGGGCAGCTAAAGCCGCACCACAGCCGCCCGGCCACCGTGGTGAACAAGAACAGCGCCAGGGCGCAGACGATGAGCAGCACCGCCAGGTAGATGAAATCCTGCGGGTACAGCACCAGACCGAACAGGTAGAAGCGCATGGTCTGCAGGTCGAACAGCAGGCTTTGCCGATCGCCCCATTGCAGCCAGGGCACGCCGTAGAAAAACAACTGCGTGGCCCATACCATGGTCCAGCGCCAACGGGCAAACAGGCCGGTGATGGAGCGAGGCTGGATTTTCTTGCGAGCCTCGAACAGGGGCGGGGATGTCTCCGCCGCGATGGGGATAGCGTGCTTTTTTGTCGGAGAAGTCCGACCGGATTCCGGGGATGGTGTGGTCATGCAGAGCCTCTATTGCAGACACCGGCGCACGTCACGGCACGCCTGGGTGTGGATAGAGGGACTATTGCGGGTTTGCCCTGGGAAAAACAGCAGCAGATGTCGCCGATTGGGGCGTATCAGGGGAACGGGTTAGCGCTGGCTGCCGCTACGCAGCGCATCCAGTTGGTTTTTGAACCAGACCTGGCTGGAAACCGCCGGTGTCGTGCCGCAGCGCACCTGGTAGGGCTTGCCCGAGATGCTGCTTTTCGTGGCCGCCAGTTCGATAAAGGATTCGGTCGATCGAACCAGGTCTTTTTTCAGCAGGTAATCGTATTTGCGCTGCAAGTGTTCGCTGGCCTGGGCGGCGCTGTACCAGGTGCCATTGCGTGCAAACGTGCAGCCCGACTGCTCCAGCGCCGTAAACAATTGGCCGATTTCCTGGCCGGTGGCAGGCGCTGGAGCCTGGGCGCCGGCCGTACCGGCGATGAACAGGGCTGCGGCAAGAAGTGCGGCTTTCACGGGACTGTTGGGAGCCTGCGGGTTCAAGGCCGTAGCAGGCCTTGGGGCTGGGCCGTATCCTTGTTTCCACACACTTTGCACTCGGGATTCTTTGCCGTATGCATGCGGCTGAATTCCATCGTGCGGGCGTCCAGCAGCAGCAGGCGGCCAGCCAGGCTGTCGCCGGTGCCGACGATGAGTTTCAGGGCTTCCGCCGCCTGCACGCTGCCGACGATGCCGACCAGGGGGGCCAGCACGCCCATGGTGGCGCATTGCACTTCCTGGAAATCGGCGTCCGGCTCGAACAGGCAGGCGTAGCAGGGCGCATCCTCCTGGCGCGGGTCGAAAACGCTGATTTGCGCATCCCAGCGGATGGCTGCGCCGCTGACCAGGGGGATGCGGTGGCGCACGCAGGCGGCGTTCACCCTCTGGCGCGTCTGGTAGTTGTCGCAGCAGTCCAGCACCACGGTCACGCCGGGCAGCAGGCTGTCGAGCAGGGCCGCGTCGGCGCGTTGCTGCACGGCATTTACCTGCACTTCGGGGTTGAGGTCGGCCACGGCCTGGGTCAGCGAGGCCACCTTGGGCTGGCCGACGCGGGCGGTGGTGTGGGCAATCTGGCGCTGCAGGTTGGTCAGGTCCACCGCATCGTCGTCGATCACGGTGATGCGCCCCACGCCGCTGGCGGCCAGATAGAGCGCCGCCGGGGCGCCCAGCCCGCCGGCGCCCAGGATCAGGGCGTGGGCGGCGCAGATGCGCTCCTGCCCTTCGATGCCGATCTCGTCGAGCAGGATGTGGCGCGAGTAGCGCAGGAGTTGCTTGTCGTTCATAAAAACAATAGTGTTTTCCGCTGATGAACAAAGGGTTTCAGATAGAAAACCATCTGAAACCCTTGTTTATTCAGCGGGAATAGCTATGAAAATAGCGGGGATGCTTATTCCGCGTCCCCCGCCCCCTCATCGCCGTCCTTTTTCTCGGGCTCGCGCTCGGTCAGGGTCTTGCTGACCTGCACAGGCTGGCCCTTGAGCTGGTTGAGCGCCTGCTGCAGCTGGAAATCCTTCTCGGAACCGAATTCGGGCAGGCGGCGCTGCTCGAGCGGCTTCTTGCTGTCTTCCTCCAGGCGCTTGCGGGCTTCCTCGCGGGCCTTTTCCCGGGCGGCAACGGCGACGCTTTCGTCCGCCTTGTCGACGGAGAGGTGCTTGTCCAGGTCGGCCTCGCGCATCCGCAAGGCGGCGTAGACATCGCCCTCGGCGGTTTCATCGACCATCACGTCCGGCACGATGCCCTTGGCCTGGATGGAACGGCCATTGGGCGTGTAGTACAGCGCAGTGGTCAGCTTCATGCCGGTGTCCGGCCCCAACGGGCGCACCGTCTGCACCGAGCCTTTGCCGAAGGTCTGGCTGCCCATGACCGTGGCGCGTTGGTGATCCTGCAGGGCCCCGGCGACGATTTCGCTGGCCGAGGCCGAGCCTTCATTGACCAGCACCACCAGCGGCACCTTCTTCAGCGCGGCGGGCAGGCCGGCCAACGGGTCGCTGCTGCCCCGGGCGTAGGAGCGCGACTCGGCCTTGAAGGTGGATTTGCTCTCTTCGAGCTGGCCGTTGGTGCTGACCACGGTCACCCCTTCGGGCAGAAAGGCGGCGGAGATGGCCACGGCGGCATCGAGCAGGCCACCGGGGTCGTTGCGCAGATCCAGCACCAGGCCCTTCAATTTCGGGTCCTGCTGGTACAGCTCGGAGACTTTGCGCACGAAATCTTCCACCGTACGCTCCTGGAACTGGCTCAGGCGCACCCAGCCGTAGCCCGGCTCGATCATCTTGGCCTTGACCGACTGGGTCTTGATCTCTTCGCGCGTGATGGTGACGGGGAAGTTGCGGGCCTCGTCGCGGCGCAGAATGGTCAGCGTCACCTTGGTGTTCGGCTCGCCGCGCATGCGCTTGACGGCTTCGTTGAGGGAGAGGCCCTTGACCGCAGCATCGTCGATCTTGGTGATCAGGTCGTTGGTTTTCAAGCCCGCGCGGTCGGCAGGCGAGCCTTCGATGGGCGAGACGATCTTGATCAGCCCGTCCTCCTGCGTGATCTCGATGCCCACGCCGACGAACTTGCCGCTGGTGCCTTCGCGAAATTCCTTGAACGACTTCTTGTCGAAATACTGCGAGTGCGGATCCAGGCTGGAGACCATGCCCGAAATGGCGTCGGTGATCAGCTTCTTGTCGTTCACCGGCTCGACATAGTCGGTCTTGATGATGCCGAAGACGGCCGAGAGCTGCTGGATTTCCTCCAGCGGCAGCGGAGCAATACCGCCGCGTGCCACGGTTTGCAGCGATACGGTGGTCAGCGCCCCGGCGAGCACGCCCAGCGAAACCCAGCCGGTAATTTTCAACTTTTGCCCCATGAATCTTCCTTTGACGGCGGGCCTGCGCCCAGGCCATGCCCAGGTGGTGTCAGCCCGCAGGGTTGCTTACGCTTCTTACGCTTTGCCTTGCGCGGCCACGGCCGCAGCGGCTTTGGCAGCGGCCTCGGCATCGCCCAGGTAGTAGCTGCGGATGGGCTTGAGATCGGCATCCAGCTCGTACACCAGCGGAATGCCGTTGGGGATGTTCACACCGACGATGGCATCGTCGGCGATGTTGTCCAGATACTTGACCAGGGCACGGATGGAATTGCCGTGCGCGGCGATCACGATGCGCTGGCCGCTGCGGATGCTGGGCGCCAGCACTTCCTGCCAGAACGGCACCACGCGCTCCACGGTGTCCTTGAGGCACTCGGTCAGCGGAATCTGCTGCGGTGCCAGCCCGGCGTAGCGGCGGTCGCCGCGCTGGCCGCGCGGGTCGTTCGCTTCCAGCGCCGGGGGCGGGGTGTCGTAGCTGCGGCGCCAGACAAGCACCTGTGCGTCCCCGTACTGCTTGGCCATGTCGGCCTTGTTCAAGCCTTGCAGGCCGCCATAGTGGCGTTCGTTCAGACGCCAGTCCTTGACCACGGGCAGCCAGGTGCAATCCATGGCGTCCAGGGTGTGCCAGAGGGTGTGGATGGCGCGTTTCAGGACGCTGGTGTAGGCCACGTCGAATTCAAAACCCTCCGACTTGAGCAACTGGCCTGCCGCCTGGGCCTGGGCCACCCCGGTGGCGGTCAATTCCACATCGGTCCAGCCGGTGAAGCGGTTTTCCAGGTTCCACGTCGATTCGCCGTGGCGGATGAGTACGAGTTTGTACATAACAGGGCAATTTTTAAAGTGATTCAATCGGTGCGGCGCAGACCGGACGGCAGCAAAAAACTGCCCGGATGCCGGTAAACGCGCCATTCTAGGGCGTTGGGTGGCAACTCTGTTGCTGGCGGCCTTGGGCAAGCGCCTAAAATCTGCGGTTTTGGCGCAAACGTTTGCACTTTTTTCGTTTCTCTTTTTTGCTGATTTGCAAGGATTGTTGTGAGCTTTTTTATTGAAAACTGGTACCTCATCGCGCTGGCCCTGGTGTCCGGCATCGCCCTGGCCCTGCCGGTCCTGCGCGGCGGCGCAGGCATCGGTCTGCCGCCCCAGGCGGTGGTGCAGCGCATCAATCGCGACAAGGCCGTGGTGGTCGATGTGCGCGAGGCCGAGGAGTACGTCAGCGGCCACATCACCAATGCCCGCAACATTCCCCTGTCGCAACTGGAGGAGCGTCTGCCCCAGGTGGTCAAGAACAAGGCCCTGCCGGTCATCCTGGTCTGCGCGACCAGCCCGCGTTCGGCACGCGCCCAACTCGTGGCAAAGAAACTCGGCTACGCGCAGGCCGAGGTGCTGGCCGGCGGCATGAAAGCCTGGCGCGATGCCGCCTTGCCGGTTGTAAAAACCTGAGCTGCCCCCAACTGCCGCTGATTGCCAGCACATCACGACGACAGGAAAGGTTCCTCCATGCAAGCCGTAAAAATGTTTACCACCGCCGTCTGCCCCTATTGCATCCGCGCCAAGCAGCTGCTCAAGGCCCGGGGAGTGGAGCAGATCGAAGAAATCCGTATCGACCAGGATCCTGCTGCCCGCACCGCGATGATGGAAAGCACGGGCCGGCGCACCGTGCCGCAAATCTTCATCGGCAGCACCCATGTGGGCGGCTGCGATGATTTGATGGCGTTGGACGCCAAAGGCGGGCTTTTGCCTTTGCTCAATGGCTGATGCCTGCGCCTGCGCCTGCCGGGCGCTGGCGCCTTTTGCCGGGGCGGCATAATCCCCGGCTTTCTTAACCCCGAACTGGATTGACCCTTTCATGTCCGACGAACAAGCCAATTCCCCCGTTTTCCAAATTCAGCGTGTCTACCTGAAAGACTTGTCGCTGGAGCAGCCCAACTCCCCTGCGATTCTGTTGGAGCAAGAGCAGCCCAGCCTGGACATCCAATTGGGCGTGGAAGCCACCCCCGTGGCTGATGGCATCTATGAAGTGGCCGTGATGGCCACGGTGCAGACCAAGATTGAGGACAAGACCGTGTTTCTGGTCGAGGCCAAGCAGGCGGGCATCTTTGAAATCCGTGGCATCCCGGAAGAGCAGTTGAACACCGTGATCGGCATCTCCTGCCCGCAAATCCTCTACCCCTACCTGCGCGGCAACGTGGCCGACGTCATCAATCGTGCCGGCTTCCCGCCGGTGCACATGGCTGAAATCAACTTCCAGTCCCTGTACGAACAGCAGCAGGCCGCAGCCCAGGCCAAGGAAGAAGGCCAACTGCAATAAGCGGCTGGTCTGTTCCCCACAAAAAAGCCCCTTGCGAGGGGTTTTTTTGCGGACAAATATCTTCTTAATCCACCAGGGCCGCTTCCGGTGCCTGTGCCTGTTCGCGGCGGGCTTGCACGGCATGCGAGAGCTGCTCCAGGACCGTTACGGTATCGCTCCAGCCGATGCAGGCGTCCGTGATGCTCTGGCCATAGACCAACTGGCAGATATCGTCCTGCCCGGCGTTGAACTTCTGCGCTCCGGCAACCAGATGGCTCTCCAGCATCACGCCGAATACCTGTCGCGAGCCGCCTTCGATCTGTGCGGCGATGTCGGCGGCCACGTCCTTCTGGCGTTCATGCTGCTTGTTGCTGTTGGCGTGGCTGCAATCGACCATCAGCGTGGCGGGCAGGCCGGCTTTTTCCAGGTCGGTGCAGGCGGTTGCCACATGCTCGGCACTGTAGTTGGGGGTTTTGCCGCCACGCAGGATGACGTGGCAGTCCTGGTTGCCCGCCGTATGCACGATGGCCACCTGTCCGTTTTTGTGCACCGACAGGAAATGGTGTCCGCGTCCTGCGGACTGGATGGCATCGGTGGCGATCCGGATGTTGCCGTCAGTGCCGTTCTTGAAGCCGATCGGCGCCGAGATGCCCGAGGCCAGCTCGCGGTGCACCTGGCTTTCGGTGGTGCGGGCACCGATGGCACCCCAGGAAATCAGATCGCCGATGTATTGGGGTGAGATCACGTCCAGGAACTCGCTGGCGGCAGGCACACCCAGGCGGTTGATGTCGATCAGCAACTGGCGGGCGATGCGCAGCCCCTCGTCGATGCGATAGCTGCCGTCCAGGTAGGGGTCGTTGATGAGGCCCTTCCAGCCCACGGTGGTGCGGGGTTTTTCGAAATAGACGCGCATCACCACTTCCAGCGTGTCCTTGTATTGTTCGCGCACATCGGCCAGGCGGCGAGCGTAGTCCAGCGCGGCTTGCGGGTCGTGGATGGAGCAGGGGCCGACGATGACCAGCAGCCGATCATCCTGGCTGCGCATGATGCGCTGGATGCTCTGGCGGGTGTTGCTCACCAGTGTTTCTGCGCGGGTGCCCTGGATGGGGAAGAAGCGGATGAGGTGCTCGGGAGGAGGCAACACGGTGATGTCCTTGATACGTTCGTCGTCAGTCTGGCCAGTTTTCGGAGCTGCGCTGCGGTACCAGGTGTCGCCGGGAGGGGAGTATTGAGCGGTCATGTCTGCCTCTGTGTGTAAAAAGTGATCGTGAAAAACAAAAGAACCGCCGGGCTTTTCAGCTTCGGCGGTTCTTTTGAGGGTTTGTTCGTGGGTGTGCGAGCGCTTGCCTCTCATCCGCCTGGGACAGAGAACCAAAAGTAAAAATAAAAAGCGCTGAACATCTGTTGCATAACGGCTCAATGTAGCACTACTTTTGCTGCAGTGCAAACAGCTGTTGTGCCAAAAGCAAACGCATTATGCGGTGCCTCCCACCGTCAACCCGTCGATGCGCATGGTGGGCTGCCCCACGCCCACTGGCACGCTCTGGCCTTCCTTGCCGCAGGTACCCACGCCGCTGTCCAGGCGCAGGTCGTTGCCGATCAGGCTGACTTTTTTCATGCACTCCGGGCCGTTGCCGATCAGGGTTGCGCCCTTGACGGGGTACTGAATCTTGCCGTTTTCCACCCAGAACGCCTGGCTGGCCGAAAAGACGAATTTGCCGCTGGTGATGTCCACCTGCCCGCCGCCGAAGTTGGTCGCGTACAGCCCTTTCTTGATGCTGGCGACGATTTCGCCCGGGTCTTTGTCGCCGGCAAGCATGTAGGTGTTGGTCATGCGCGGCAGCGGCAGGCTGGCGTAGCTTTCGCGCCGGCCATTGCCTGTCGGCTTGACGCCCATCAGCCGGGCGTTCAGTGCATCCTGCATGTAGCCAACCAGGATGCCGTCTTCGATCAGCATATTGGCCTGGGTGGCGTGGCCTTCGTCGTCGATGTTGAGCGAGCCGCGCCGGTCGGGCAGGGTGCCGTCGT
>Ga0206117_101079_pt1 | contig 16657 bp, 14 predicted proteins | sample 3A5Ametagenome_FD_177997 | JGI IMG/M metagenome (GOLD analysis project Ga0206117, IMG submission 177997) | Enriched microbial communities from leaf-cutter ant dump, University of Wisconsin, Madison, United States - 3A5A | ecosystem: Environmental > Terrestrial > Nest > Insects nest > Nest dump... | reverse complement strand
ACGAGGCGATACCCATAAAGCGGAGTTCCAAAATGGCTACCACCAACACCGACGGCACGATCCAGGTCACCTTTGCGGTCAATGCCTGGGGCGCGGCAGCCGGCGGAAAATGGCCGCATTTTCAACTGCTTCTGGACGGCAAGAGCATCGGCGAGGCCACCGTTTCCTCCGCCACCCAATCCCGCTACGTCTTCACCGCGAACGTGCCGGCCGACAAGGCGCATGCGCTGCAGCTGATCTACGACAACGACGACACGGTTAACGGCGAGGACCGCAACCTGTTCGTCAAGTCGTTCGAGGTGAACGGCAAGACCATCCTGTCGATCGACCCCTCGGTCAAGTACGACACCGGCAAGATCGACGGCCTGAACGTCATCGCCGGCCAGACCGAGATGTATTGGCCGGGCGCGCTGAACGTGCCGCTGCCCGCCACCCTGTTCCCGTCCACCGCCACCGTGCCGGACGCCGAGACGGCCGCCACCATGACCACGACGATCAAGGTCAGCGCCTATGGCGTCAGCGCCGCCGGACAGGCTCCGCACTTCAAGCTGCTGGTCGACGATCAGGTGGTCGGCGATGCCTGGGTCAGCGCCACCTCGGCCACCGACTACACCTTCACCGCCAAGGTGGACCCGAACGAGGCCCACAAGATCCAGATCTGGTACGACAACGACGCCACCGTGAACGGCGTCGACCGCAACCTGTTCGTCAAGTCGATCAACATCGACGGCAAGACCATCGCGTCGACCTCCGACATGGCCTCCTACGACAAGGGGGCGGTTGACGGCAAGTTCGTCGTCGCCGGCCAGGAAGGCCTCTATTGGGGCGGTGCCCTGACCTTCGGCGTGCCGGAGGAGTATTTCGGCGGCGCCTATGTCCCGCCGCCCCCGCCGCCGCCGAGCAAGGCGGTGGACATCGTCGTCAACGCCTACGGCACCTCGGCCGGCGGCCAGGCCGCGCACTTCCGGCTGCTGGTCGACGGGCAGGTGATCGGCGACGCCAAGGCGGCGGCGACCACCACCGGCTACAAGTTCACCGCCGACGTCGACCCGACCAAGGCCCACACGGTCCAGGTCTGGTACGACAATGATGCGACCGTCAACGGCGTCGACCGCAACCTGTTCGTCAAGTCGGTCGTCATCAACGGCAACACCGTCGCCGCCACCGACAGCATCGTCACCTATGACAAGGGTGCGGTCGACGGCAAGGACGTGGTCAAGGGCCAGGAAGGCCTCTATTGGGGCGGCGCCCTGAACGTCAAGGCCGGGGCCGACCTGTTCGGCAACACCCCCGCCACCCAGACGCCGGTGCCGACCGCCCCGACCAAGCCCGCCTTCTACGTCGCCGCCAACGGAAAGGACACCTGGTCGGGCAAGCTGTCCGCCCCCAACGCCGACGGCACCGACGGTCCCTTCGCCAGCCTGGAGAAGGCGCAGGCCGCCATGCGGGCCAACCCGGCCATCGACACCACCTATGTCCGCGAGGGCACCTATCACCTGACCAAGACGCTGGAGCTGACCGCGCTCGACAATGGCCACAGCTTCCAGAACTATCCCGGCGAGAAGCCGGTGCTCAGCGGCGGCGAGGTGGTGAAAAGCTTCACCAGCGAGGGCAACGGCCTCTATTCTGCCAAGCTCGGCACCGCCAGCAACCTCGACCTGATCGTCGGCGACGTCCGCCAGCATCTGGCCGAGAAGTTCGCCTACGACGCCTCCGACGTCACCAGCGGCTGGCACTTCGCCGACGCCGCCTCGGGCGGGCCGAGCGGCTGGTCGATCCGCTCGCACGGCACCGACGTGACCGCCGCCGACATCCAGCCGGGCACGCTCATCCAGATCATGGATGCCGAGCGGCTGGGCGACACGCTGGGCACCATCGCCAGCTTCAACGCCACCACCCGCACCATCACGCTGAAGAACGGCGCCTCCCTGCCGTTCGCGGAAGGCACCACCTACAAGCTGCTGAACAACGCCGCCTATGTCGATCAGGCCGGCGAGTTCGCTTGGCGGACCTCGGACGGCAAGCTGCTCTACAAGGCCGCCAGCTCCGGCTTCGTCTCCAGCGGCGTCGAGGTGCCGCGGCTGGATACGCTGATCAAGCTGAACGGCGCCAGCAACGTCACCATCGACGGGCTGACCTTCAAGAACACCACCACCGGCGGCGACGCCCTGCTGCTGACGAAGTCGAGCGGCAACCACATCAGCGACAACAGCTTCCTGAACGTCGGCACCGCGATCAAGCTGACCGCCGCCTCGTCCAACAACGACATCGCCCACAACACGCTGAACCATCTGGCCGAAAACGGCATCGAGATGGACGGCCGCAGCAACGCCAACAGCATCTACGGCAACAGCATCAGCAACATCGGCGAAGTGCGCAAGGCGGTGTCCGGCATCATCGGCACCGGGGTGGACAACAACCTGATCTCCAACAACGACATCGACCACAGCGCCCGCTACGGCATCTCGTTCAAGGATTACGGCGGCACCACCAACACGGTGAACCACAAGAACATCATCCAGTACAACAACATCTCCTACACAGGGCTGGAGACCGCCGACGGCGGCGCCATCGAAATCCTGGGGCGGTCGAGCGTCGACACCGGCATGATCATCCAGGGCAACCGGATCGAGCATGCCAACGGGCTGGCCACCAGCAACCAGGACACCTGGTTGTTCGGCCAGAAGGGCTTCGGCATCTATCTGGACGACATGGCCGGCGGCATCACCGTCAAGGACAACTTCATCCGGGATGCCGACTGGGCCTCGGTGCAGATCCATGGCGGCGACAACAATGTGGTGACCAACAACTTCTCGGTCATCGCCAGCAACAAGGAAGACTTCATCCGCATCGAATGGCAGCCGGTGCACGGCACGGCCGGCGACCCGCACAACAACACGATCACCAAGAACGTTGTGATGGGGACCCTGCCGCTGGACGACTACATCGAGCTGCTGAGCGCCAACGACTTCGTCATCGACAACAACCTCGTCTACAACGTGCCGAAGTACGGCGATCACGACGTGATCGGCAAGCCGATGTTCAACAACGCCTATTGGGGCGACTATTCGCTGCTGCCGACCTCGCCCGCCTTCGCGATGGGCATCCACGACCTCGCCTGGGCCAAGATGGGTGTCGACGGCGTCGCCGCGGTCGGTCTGGAGCATTTCTGGGACGGCGTTTGATCGCGCGATCCTGACGATACTGCCGGCACATCGGGGGTACGCCCTCGACGTGCCGGCCCCGGCGGTGGGCGGAGCCTGTTTTGCTCGAGGTCGAGCGACGGAGGCTCCGCCCACATGCGTTTCCAAAACCCCTTCAGAACAGACCGCCGGCGCCCGGCGCAAGCGCAATCGGCGCAGCCGTGCCCCCTGCTTGGCGTCCGCGCCGCAGCGCACCATATGCAGGCCGCGCTCCGCTGCGGACTGGCCCAAGCTGCACGGATCGGGGCGCATTCCCATTCCAGACCGGACGGACCGAGACAGTTTCCGATGATGCAAGCGACGTGGACGGCAGGACGGACCGCAGGAGCCGTGGCGAAGACCCTGGGGGCCGGCCTCCTGCTGTGGGCCGCCTGTGCGGTGGGGCCGGCCTTGGCCCAACAGGACGACAAGAAGCCCAAATTCGGCCCGGACGCCGTGCCGATCACCCGCTCGGTCGATTTCGTCCGCACCACGCCCGCACCGGATTACTGGGCGCTCAGCCCTTATTACGTGCCGCAGACGACCGGCGCCTCCTGTTCGGTGGCGAGCGTGACGATGATGCTGAACGCGCTGCGCGGGTTGCCGGGGCTGGCGTCGGAGCGGCTGGTCACCGCCAAGCAGCTGCTCGACCGGCTGGACGACGACCATTGGCGCGACGCCACCGCCGACGATGGCGAGGGCATCTCCTTCGGCGAGCTGATCACCTATGTCCGCCGCAGCCTGAGCGCCTACGGCATCGACGCCGAGGTGGAGGTCTGGCGCCCGCGCGACACCTCTCCCGCCACGCTGGCGGAACTGCGCCGCATCCTGTCCGACAATGAGCGCAACGCCGACGACATCATCCTGCTGGCCTTCGACCAGGGCACCCTGACCGGCGACATCGGCCTCGGCCACATAGCACCGCTCGGCGCTTATGACGCGGCGAACAGGCGCGCGCTGGTGATGGACCCGGACCGCGCCTGGTACGTCCCCTACTGGACCAGCGACGCCCGGCTGCTGGAGGCGATGCTGAAGCCCGACCGCGCCGACCCCGAGGGCAGCGGACTGATCCGCGTCCGCAGCCGCCGGGTTTCCGGCTGAGCGCCCTTTATTTCACTTCCTGGCTGGACAGGTCGGAAGGATTCTGCGACCGGGTCGGCTCGTTCGGCTGATCCGGTTCGCTCGCCCACTGGTTCGGGCGCGGCACCGGGTTGCCGTTAAGGTCGGGCGGCGCCCGGCGCACATCGGCGAGCGCCTGTTGCAAGTCCTGGCTTCCGGTGGCGGCGGAGCTGGACGGATTCGGCGGTTTGGTGCCCTGCGCACTGGGTTGCGGATCCTGGCTCTGCTGCACCTTGCCGTCACGGGCGAGCGCGTCGCCGGCGGACTCCTTCGACCCGGACTCGACCGGAGCGGCCGCCGGCTGCTGGCTCTGCGGCTGATCCGCCTGCTGTGCGGCGGCACCGGCCAGCGGCAGGCCGGACAGGAACCCCGACAGCAGCAGGGCGGCGGCGAACTTGCGCATGGCGCATCCTTCCATTGGAGAATCGGCCATCGGGCCGGCGGGCCTTTCGGGGGAAGCCGTTGGAGTCCAATGCGCAACGGCACCAAATGGCCGGCCGCGCGTTGTACCGGGGACAGAGTCCGGCTTTCAGGCCGTCCGGTCCCAGCCCATCAGGAACACCGACAATGCCCAGCGAGTTCCCGTCCTCCGCCGTCCCCTCCTCCACTGCCCCTGCCACCGTTCCCGCCTCGCCCCAGGACCGTGCCGAACGGCGCAGCGTCGGCGTGGTGGTGGAGCGGCGGCGCGTCGACAATCCGTGGATCGAGGCGCGCTGGCAACCGGTGATGCTGGTCCCGGCCGATCCCACCCTGCCCGACTGGAGCGTGCTGGCCGAAGGGCCGGACTGGACACGCCATTACGCCGGCACCGCCGAGATCGCCCTGTTCCCGACCGAGGCCGAGAACTACAAGCACAATCTGGACGGCGGCACGCCCAGCGCCTACGTCATCCTGCGGCAAGGCGGGCGGGCGCCGGGGATGCAACTGCTGGCGGTCACCGCCGACCCCGGCGAGATCGACGCCCATGCCGAAGCCGGCGACGACGTGATCGAGGCGCTGCCGCTGCCGATCCCGCTGGTGCTCTGGATGGACGGCTTCGTCGCCCGCCATTTCGTCGAGCGCCCCTTCCACAAGCGCAAGCGCGACCGCGCCGACCCTGAAGCCTTGGCGCGGCACCGCAAGCCCGGATTGCCGCCGCATGGCTGAGGGCGGGGAGGAAGGCTTCCTCGGCCGCTGGTCGCGGCTGAAGCGCGAGACCCAGGTCGAGGAGCCGGTGCTGGAGCCGGCGGCACCGCCTCCGGAAGCCCTGCTGCCCGAGACTGTGCCGCCTGAACCGTCGCCTGGAGAGACCGGCGAGGAGGTGGAGGACCTGCCCGCATTGGACAGCCTGGGCTCCGACAGCGACTACACCGGCTTTCTTCGCCGCGAGGTTCCGGCGGATCTGCGGCGTGAAGCCCTCCGCCGGGCCTGGACGAGCGACCCGGTCATCGCCGGCTTCCGTGGCTTCGCCGAATATGATTGGGACTACAACGCGCCGGGCTATGGCGCCCTGCGCCCCACCGACGACATCGCCCGCCTGCTGAACGCGGTGCTGCCCGACGAAAAGCGGGAGGAGGAAGAGGCGGTTGAGGCGTTGGCGGTGGCCGATGCCGAAATCCTGACCGAGTCTTCGCAACCCCCGACGGCAGACGGATTGGAAGAGTCTTCCGCAGGCGCATCGACCCGGGAACCAATTTCCTCTCCCCCCCGGGGAGAGGGTTAGCATTACAGTTGCGCCTTTGTATGGCAGGCTTGGCAGGCGAGCGCTTGATGGCATCGCCTCCACGCCGACCATGCGATGACGGTTGCGGGCTCGATCGACCGCCGGGTTAGGCGGTCGGCGACACGACGGATCTCCTGCATCGACCAACGGACCATAGGCGAGGAACTTTCCTCATCGTTTTTGGGGGCGTGGCAAGGGTATCGGCCTTGTGCCGGACCACGGCCAGCAGGGCGAAGGCGAGCATGACCAGCGAGACGTGTCGGTGCCAGCCGTGCCAACTCCGCGTCTCGTTGTGATCCAGTCCCGGCTCGGTCTTCGCCGTCTCGAAGGCGTCCTCGATCGACCAGCGTTGTCCCTCGACGCGGACCAATGTGTCCACCGGCGTACCGTGCCGGCACCAGGTTGTGAAGAAGGCCAGTTCCCCATCAACGGGGCGTCGCCGCACCAGCAGCCCGCGCGTCCAGAGGCCCAGACCGGGCGGCGCTCCAACCATCTCAGGATCGAAATCAGCCAGTTCCAGTCAGGCCCAGTCATAGAGCCGCGGCCTCTTGGTGCCATCGCCCGCCGACAAGCGAATCCAGCTCTCCGCCGGCAGGTCCCTGGCGATCTTTTCGGCAGTGCCAGACACCGACAAAGTCGGGCTCCAGGAATTGAAATGGTGACTGCCGGTCACGCCGAGCACGTAGCCTTTGCCGGCACGGCGCAACACCATCTCCAACTCACCGACGCCATAGACGCTGTCGGCTGCCACCCAAGCGAAAGGCACCCCCGCGTCAATCGCCCGGCGCACCATCGCGGTGGCTATGGCTGGCTTGTTGGCGAAGCGCACGTCCTCGGGCACGTGGGTCTTGGCGAGGCGGTCAGGGTTGCCTGTCCAGCCCTTGGGCAGGTCGAGCCGCCGGTCGATGAAGGCGTGACCCTTGGACGAGGTGTAGACGGCGAAGACGCCGATCTGGCAGTTGGTGATCTTTCCCGCCGAGCCGGTGTACTGGCGCCCGACGCCGCAGGAGGCTCTACCCTGCTTGAGGAAGCCGGTTTCGTCGATCACCAGCGTGGCGTCGGGCTCGGCCAAGGCATCGAGCGCGTAGTCGCGGACCACGTCGCGCAGCGCGTCGGCATCCCAGGAGGTCCGGCCGAGCACCGCCTACCGACGCCAGGGACCCCAGTGCTCAAGAAACGGGGCCTCCAGGAAACCCGGTGCAGTTCAGTTCACCCCCACCAGATCCGTCCGTCCAACAATGCTGATTGCGCGTGAAACGCGGACACACAGCTGGTCGCGGCGTGTTGCGGCTTCCGGTCTGGCTTGCGGAGGGCTATTTTCCTTCGACCTGCGGAGCGGCTGTTCCTTGAGGGGTGCGGGAGGACAAACGCATGAACCTGCAAATGGACATGCGAGCAACACACCGGGCCTGGGCGCTCCGGTCCCCAGTCAGGCAACCGTTCCCGCCACTGTACGAACACGAGGCATGGATGTCGAACAGCCTGAAATTCTACATCGACGGCGCCTGGGTGGATCCCGCGACCGGGCCGGCGGGCAGCGCGACGCTCGACGTCATCGATCCCGCGACGGAAGAGGCCTTCGCCACCATCGCGATGGGAACGGTGGAGGATGTCGACCGGGCGGTCGCTGCGGCCCGTGCCGCGTTCCCAGCCTTCGCCGCCACTTCGCGCGAGGAGCGGCTCGCCCTGATGCGGCGCCTGTTGGAATGTTACAAGGCGCGCTACGACGCCGTCGCGGACATCCTGTCGCGTGAGATGGGGGCGCCAAAGACGCTTGCCCATCGCTCGCAAGCGGCCATGGGAACCGCCCATCTCTCCCGGATGATCGAGACGCTGGAAGGCTTCGCCTTCGAGGAACTGCGTGGCTCCACCCTGATCAGCAAGGAGCCGATCGGCGTCGTCGGCATGATCACGCCGTGGAACTGGCCGATCAATCAGATCATGTGCAAGGTGGCGCCGGCGCTGGCCGCCGGCTGTACCATGGTGCTGAAGCCGAGCGAGATCGCCCCGCTGAACGCCATCCTCTTCGCCGAGGCAATGCATGATGCCGGCGTGCCGAAGGGCGTCTTCAACCTCGTCAACGGCGACGGCCCGACGGTGGGCGAGGCCATCGCCCGTCATCCGGGCGTCGACATGGTGTCCTTCACCGGATCCACGCGGGCCGGCATCCTCGTTGCCAAGGCGGCGGCCGACACGGTCAAGCGCGTGCATCAGGAGCTGGGCGGCAAGTCCGCCAACATCATCCTGGACGATGCCGACCTGAACCGCGCCGTGAAGCTGGGTGTCGAGAGCTGCATGAACAACAGCGGCCAGTCGTGCAACGCGCCAACCCGGATGTTCGTGCCTGCCACCCTCCACGACCGGGCGGTCGAGATCGCCAGGACCACGGCCGAACGGCTGAAGGTCGATGCCCCGTCCGCCGCCGACACCCGGCTCGGTCCGGTCGTCAGCCAGATCCAGTACGACAAGATTCAGCGCCTGATCGAGACCGGCATCGCCGAGGGAGCCGACCTCGTCACCGGCGGTCCCGGCCGCCCCGAGGGACTGAACCGCGGTTACTACATCCGGCCGACGGTCTTTGCCAACGTCACTGATGATATGACCATCGCGCGTGAGGAGATCTTCGGCCCGGTTCTGGCGATCCTTCCCTACGGCAGCGAGGAAGAGGCGATCCGCCGTGCCAACGACACACCCTATGGACTAGCCTCCTATGTGCAGTCCGGCTCGCTGGAGCGCGCCCGCAAGGTGGCGGCGCGGATGCGCAGCGGGAACGTCTACATCAACCATCCGGCCTGGGACGCCGGCGCGCCCTTCGGCGGTTACAAGCAGTCGGGCAACGGCCGGGAATATGCCGATTTCGGGCTGGAGGAGTTCCTGGAGATCAAGGGAACCGTCGGCTACGCGCCCTGAGGTCCACGCGTGATGGAGCCTTGCGCTCCATCCATGTCCGGCGAGGCCGGCCGCCCATGAGATGGATGGCCGGCAATCGCTGCTGCCTCCGTGCCCCGACATCCCTTGCCCTTACCGCTCGATCCTCGGGCGTGCTGATCGCCATAATCTGCTGCCGAAGTCCGTACCCGGTCATATCGGTTCCGAATTCCATCCGTCAGAGCGCAGGATCGGTGAATGCAAGCCCGCCAGTTGGAAGTCTTCTGCATGCTGATGCGTTGTGGAACGGTGACCGGGGCGGCAGCGATGCTGAATATCTCCCAACCGGCCCTGAGCCAGATCCTGCTGCATGCCGAAGACCAGCTGGGATTCAAGCTGTTCGACCGGGTGCGCGGTCGTCTGGTGCCGACCCAGGAGGCCAACGAGCTTTACCCGGAAGCCGAGCGGATCTTCTCGGAGCTCGGGGCGCTGCGCCGGCGTACCGTCGACATGCGTCACGGCCGCACCGGTCTGGTTCGTTTCGCCGCCTCCGCTCCGCCATCCATGTCCATTGTTCCCAAGGCGCTGACTGCCTTCCGTAAGGCGCACCCCGACATCGTCGTGCGATCCCTGGTCGCGCCGATTTCCAACATCCGGGACTTGTTGCGCAGTGGCGAGGTGCTGCTTGGGGTGGCGATGGACGACATGCCCCATCACGACATCGATGTCGAAACCGTCGGGCATGCCGAACTGGTCTGCCTTCTGCCGGAGGGGCATCGGCTGGCCGGACAGGCTGAACTGGGCTTTGCCGATCTCTTGGAGGAGACGCTGATTTCCTACCGCGTCGACACGCTGCCGGGCCGGCTGCTGGCCGGGGCATTGGAGGCCGAAGGCGGTGTCTACGCCCCGGCGGTGGAGATCGACCTGTCGATCACCGCGCTGTCCTTCGTGCGCGAAGGGATCGGCGTGGCGGTGGTGGACGGGCTTCTGCCCTGGACCCAGTTTTCCGGTCTCGTCCAGCGGCCGTTCAGGCCGGGGATCCGCATGCCCATCGCCATCCTGACCAGCAAGGAGCGCCCGCTGTCCGGCAGCCATGCCCTGATGCGCGACTGCCTGCGCCAAGCAGCCCGTGCCCTTGAGCCGGGCCGTTCCTGACAGTTCCGCAGCCGCTCAGAAATCGGCGACTTTCCCGGCGGAAAAGCCGGTGAAGCGGTCGGGGTGATAGGGCTTGGGATCGACGATCGGCGCCTGATCGGTGATGAGGTCGGCGATCAGATGCCCGGCGCCCGGGCCGATGCCGAAGCCGTGGCCGCTGAAGCCGGCGGCCAGGATCAAGCCGGGCAGGGTGCCGACCTCGCCGATGGCTGGAACGCCGTCGGGCGTGCTGTCGATGTAGCCGGCCCAGGCGGCGGTGACCGGCGCGCCCTTCAGGCCGGGCAGCAGCGCCGTTGCCCGTTCGTGGGTGAGGCGGATGGTGCTGCGGTCCGGGGCAGGGTCCAGCACCCGCACCCGCTCCATTGGGGTCGGGCGGTCGAGCCGCCAACGCCGCAGCGTCTCGTGGCCGGAGCGCATCCCCTCCGTCCCACCGGGCATCAGACTGCGCCAGCGACGGGCGAACATGGGCATGAATTGCGGTGCGAAGCGGATTTGCTGAAGCGTCGGATCGACGCGCCCGCGTCCGCTGATGGCCAGCGTGTGCCCGCCGTCGCCGCGCCGGGTGATCGAGACGGCGGCGGTATGCAAGGCATCGGGAAGGCCAGAGGGGCTGGGGCCGACCGACAGGATCGACGAGCGGATCGAGGCCAGCGGGAACCGCACGCCCATCTGATGGCAGAAGGAGGAGGCCCAGGCCCCGCCCGCCAGAACCGCCAGCGTCGTGCGGATCGTTCCCTTCTCGGTCACGACGCCGCAGACCCGTCCGCCGGCGGTTTCCAGCCCGCGCGCGGCGCAGCCCTGGTGCACCGTGCCGCCCAGCGCCATGATCGCCCTTGCCACCGCGGGGGCCGCGCGGGCCGGATCGGCGATGCCGTCCGACGGCGAGAAGACGCCGCCCTTCCAGGGCTTTCCGGTCGCCCGGCCGCGCTCGGCGGCCTCGGCGGCGGACAGCATGTGGGTGGTGACGCCGACCGTCCGGGCGAAATCACGCCAGCGCGCCCAGCCCGCCAACTCTCCATCGTCGTTGCTGAGATAGAGCAGGCCGCAACGGGAGAAGCCGGTGTCTTCGCCGCTCTCCGCGGCGAAGCGTTCCCACAAATCCAGGCTCTTGGTCGCCATTGGCAGTTCGCGTGCGTCGCGGTTCTGCTGCCGGCACCAGCCCCAGTTGCGGCTGGATTGCTCCGCTCCGACCTGTCCCTTTTCCACCAGCGCTACCGAAAGGCCGCGCTTTGCCAGGAAATAGGCCGTCCAGACACCGACGATGCCGCCGCCGATCACGACGGCGTCCGCCTGATTGGGCAGGTTCGGGGAGGACGGGATGGTTTGCAGAGGGGCGGGCATGGCGCGGGTCTCCGATTTCGGCGTGGCACCATCTAGCCATGGCGCGCGGATCGGCGGGCGCTGCTTTGGGCAGTTGAACGGCATTATCTTCTGTCGATGACGGAAAGCCTGATGCTTTGTTCTGTCAAAAGAAAGCCACTCGGCCATCGACAGGCGGGCCGCGCGTGTTAAGCTTCCATGGCGCGCCCGGCAGAATTTTCTGCTGCCGCTATACCGCTCTTCCGCACTCGAACCGGATGGGTTCCCTATGAAGCTGGACCGCATCGACATCAAGATTCTGCATCAGCTCCAGAAGAACGGCCGGATCACCAACGTGGAGTTGGCCGAACTGGTGAATTTGTCGCCCAGCCCCTGCCTGATGCGGGTCAAGAAGCTCCAGGCGGAAGGCTACATCGAAGGCTACACGGCCCAGATCAATGTCAGCAAACTGGGCCAGACCCTGACCGTCTTCACCGAGGTGACGTTGAAGAACCATCGGCAGGTCGATTTCGCCCGCTTCCTGGCCGCCGCCAAGAAGATCGAACAGTTGCTGGAATGCCATCTGGTGTCCGGCGGCTACGACTACATGTTGAAGTTCGTCACCTCCGGCATCGGCGAATATCAGGAGATCATGGAAAAGCTGACCGACATGGACATCGGCATCGACAAATATTTCAGCTATGTCGTTCTGAAGTCGCCGATCGTGCGCGCCCACATGCCGCTGACGACGCTGTTTCAGATGTGACCCTCCGCGTTGCCCCGCACGGCACCCGTTTCGATCCCGGCGATCCCGGCGATCCGCCCGGCAAGGAAATCGACCAGCAGCCGGACGCGCGCGATGCCCGCACGTTCCGGCACGATCAGCATGTTGAGCGGCACCGGGGGCGGCGCATAGTCCGGCAGCACCCGCACAAGCCGTCCGGCTGTCAGAAGGTCCTCGACAAGCCAAAGATGTGTGGGAGCGATGCCGCGGCCAGCCACAAGCGCTTCGCGCACGGCGAGCCCATGATCCATCTGCAGCCGTCCGCCGAAGGGCTGTGCGTGTCGCTCCCCCCGCCCTTCGAGGATGAGGAGGTCGCTTCCGGCGACGTTCGACATCCGGATGCCTTCATGCGTGCCCAGATCCCGCGGATGCGCCGGGACTCCGCTCCCCGCCAGATACTGTGGCGCCGCCACCAGCAGGCGCATCGATTGGCCCAACGGCTTCAGCTTCAATGAGCTGTCGGTGAGCGGTCCGAGACGAAGCGCGATGTCGACGCCGTCGCGGACGAGATCGATGCGCTCGTCGCTGAGGCTGAGGTCGATTGCGATGTCCGGGTACAGATCCTGGAACGCGAAGATCAGACGGCTGACATGGAGGACACCGAGTGCTGCCGTGCAGGAGATGCGGATCATGCCGGCCGGCGCGCCGCGGGTGCTGCGCACCTCCTCGCTCGCGAGATCCACCAGCCGCAGGATCTGCACGCACTGTGCGTGGAACCGGCTGCCCTCGTCCGTCACCGTCACCCGCCGCGTCGTCCGGCTCAGCAGCGGCACGCCCAAGGCGGTCTCCAGTTCCCGCAGATGGCGCGTCACCGTCGATTGGCCGACGCCCAGTTCGCGGGCGACCGCCGACAGGCTTCCCCGTTCGGCCACGCGGACGAAGGTGCGCATGCGTTCGAGCGTGATATCCAATTTATCCGATTTCCGGCATAATCATATCCATTCCCATCATATACCGGATCAGCGCTCCGCATGATACCTGCTCCCCAGTTCCACCAGTCAGCCGGAGCCGGCCATGAAAATCCTCATTGTCTTCGCCCACCCCGAACCGCGCTCGCTCAGTGTGTCGCTGCGCGACGTCGCCATCCAGGACCTGGAAGCACAGGGCCATGAGGTGCGGGTGTCCAACCTGTACGACATGGGCTGGAAATCGGAGATCGACCGGGACGACTTCCCGACGCTTCCGGTAGAGGACCGGCTGAAGGTGCCCGGCTCGTCCCGCGGCGCCTTCGATGCCGCGGCACTGACCGCGGATGTCAGGGCCGAGATCGACAAGCTGCTCTGGGCGGACACGCTGATCCTTCAGTTTCCGCTCTGGTGGTTCTCGATGCCGGCGATCCTCAAGGGGTGGGTCGACCGGGTCTATGCCAACGGCTTCGCCTATGGTGTCGGTGAGCACAGCGACCGGCGCTGGGGCGACCGCTACGGCGAAGGGGCCCTGGCCGGAAAGCGCGCCATGCTGGTCGTGACCGCAGGCGGTTGGGAGGACCATTATTCGCCGCGTGGGATAAACGGGCCGATGGACGATCTGCTGTTCCCGATCAACCACGGCATCCTCCACTATCCAGGCTACGAAGTTCTTCCGCCGTTCGTGGTCTACCGTGCGGACCGCCTGGACGAGGCCGGCTTCGAGGCGGTCGCGGAGCGGCTGCGCGGGCGGATGCGGACGCTCGCGACGACGCCACCACTCCCCTTCCGGCGCCAGAACGGCGGCGATTACCTGATCCCCTCCATGCAGCTCCGACCAAGCCTGGAGGCTCCGGGCGCTACAGGCTTCGCGCTCCACCTTGCGCACGGCGACATAGGCAAGATTGATTGAGGCAGGGGCGCGAGGCTCCCACGGTCGGCGCAGGGTTCGCGATACCCCGAATTTCTCGAGCCTACCTCCACGAGGGTGTGGTTTGTCCGGTACGCCCGCAACTACGCTGGAGACGCACCGATGCACGGTTCAGACCCCGAAATGAAACGGAGATGAGCCATGGAGCAGTTGCGACGATCCTGAATTGCCGAAGCCTGATGCCATCGCCCACCTGCGGCCGATGGCACCGTGCTCCAGTCGACGACCCAGGAAAGCGGGCAAAGAACCCGTGCGACGACCAAAAGAGCGATGCAATGGGAGGAATCATGAAGACCGGTCTGAACACCGCGCTTTTTCTGGCGGTTGCATGGCTGACGATGCCCGCCGGAGCCCAGGATTATCCGCAGCCGCCCGGCAACCTCGAGAAGTTGCAGCAATTCAAGACCACCGGCGACGTGACCGAAATTCCGGTCATCCCGCAATCCGGTCCGAAGGCGGCGGCGATCAACAAGACCCTGTCGCGGATCAAGCTGCCGCAGGGCTTCAAGATCGCGCTCTATGCCATCGTGCCCGACGCCCGTCACATGGCCGTCGGTCCGCAAGGCGTGGCTGTCTTCGTGGGTACGCGCAAGACCAAGGTCTACGCGGTCACCGACCGGGACAAGGACCGCGTCGCCGACGAAGTGAAAGTCTTCGCGCCCACGATCAATTTCTCGGTGCCGAACGGGGTCTGCTTCTCGAAGGACGGATTTCTGTTCGTCGTCGAGCAGAACCGGGTGCTCACCTTCCCCGCCGCCGAGTTCTTCTATGAGGGCGCCGACGTCGCCGCCTTCCAGGTGGCCAAGGGCGGCGAACTCATTCCGAAGGAAGAGGAAAGCTACAACCACACCGCCCGCGTGTGCCGGGTGGGCCCGGACGACAAGCTCTACATCGCACTCGGGCAGCCCTTCAACGTGCCGGCAGCCGACAAGCTCGACCTCTACAGGAAATGGGGGATCGGCGGCATCGTCCGCATGGACCGCGACGGGAAGAACCGCGAAGTCTATGCCTGGGGGGTGCGCAATTCCGTCGGCATGGACTTCAACCCCAAGGACAAGGCGCTCTGGTTCACGGACAACCAGGTGGACGGCATGGGCGACGATGTCCCGCCGGGCGAATTGAACCGGGCGGAAAAGCCGGGCCTTAACTTCGGCTTCCCTTATTATGGGGGCGGCAAGATCCGCACCGTCGAATACAAGGACCAGCAGGCGCCGGCGGACGCGGTGTCGCCGCAGGTCGAATACGATGCGCATGCGGCCGATCTCGGCATGACCTTCTACAGCGGCAGCCAGTTCCCGGCGAAGTACCGCGGCGGCATCTTCGCCGCCGAGCACGGGTCGTGGAACCGCACCAAGCCCATCGGGGCGCGGATCATGTTCACCTCGCTCAAGCCGGACGGCACCGCGGACAAGACCGAGGTCTTCGCCGAAGGCTGGCTCACGCCGGACGGCGAATATCTGGGGCGGCCGGTCGATGTGGCGGTGCTGGCCGACGGCTCGCTGCTGGTGTCGGACGATTTCGCAGGAGCCGTCTACCGGATCTCCTATGGGCAATGACGGGCGGTCGCCGGGAGGATGAGGATGCGATACCGGTGGAGCGTGCCGATCCTGCTGGGACTGGCCGTCTATGCGGCCGGCGCCCACGCGGGAGATCCCGCGGCGGGAAGAAAGAAGGCCATCCAGTGCCAGACCTGCCACGGGCTGGACGGGCTTTCCAAAATTCCGGAAGCGCCCAACCTCGCCGGGCAACCGGAAATCTACCTCCGCAAAGCGCTCACCGATTACAAGACGGGGGCCCGCAGGAACGAGATGATGTCGGTGGTCGCCCCGTCGCTGAGCGAGGCGGACATCGACGATCTCGCCTCCTATTTCGGTTCCATCCGGATCGAGGTGACGCCGCCGTAACGCCGCAGCACCGGTGCGGGAGCCGGCGGAGCCTTTCCGGGATCAGGTGGAGCGGTCGATGACGCCGCTCAGGTGAATGGCGAGTTCAACCGAGAAGCGGCGATCCGGGCTTTCGACATCGATGCCGAACAGCTCTTCGATGCGTGTCAGCCGATAGCGCAGGGTGGTGACGTGCACGCCAAGCTGGTCGGAACAGGCCTTGGTGCGGCAGCCCGTCTTCAGATAGGCGGACAGCGTCTCCAGATAGGGCGTCCCGTGCTGACGGTCGTACTCGATGAGGGCGCCGATGCTGTCGGCGACATAGCCGCGCACCTCGTGGGTGTTGGCGGCGGCCAGCAGCATCGGCAGCGGGCCGAACTGCCGGGCATCGAGGACGCCGGGGCGGCCGAACTCCTCGGCGATCCGGATCATCCGCCAGGAGCGGTCCCACGCCTCCGCATAATCCGGCGGGGCCATGCAGCGGCTCGTCAGCACGACGAACGGTTCGGCATGCAGTATGTCGGCGACGGACCGCGCGATCTGCGCCATCAGCCGCTTGACCGGTCCATGGCTCCGCTCGTCGACGGCGGGAATGAGGCAGACCAGCCCGGCCGGAACGGTGACGAGCGTGCCGGCGATCCCGTGCAGCGACAGCAGCCGCTGGACCGGGAGCCGGAGGTCGGCCGCCGCACTCACCGCCCTCGGACTGCGGCCGGGCAGCCCGACCAGGATCATCTGGGCCGGCAGATCGAGGTTGAGGCCGAGCCGCAGCGCGCGCTGTCCGATGTCCAGCGGATCCCGCCATCGCCGCTCCACCAGTTCCAGGAAC
>Ga0206117_101077_pt1 | contig 16670 bp, 11 predicted proteins | sample 3A5Ametagenome_FD_177997 | JGI IMG/M metagenome (GOLD analysis project Ga0206117, IMG submission 177997) | Enriched microbial communities from leaf-cutter ant dump, University of Wisconsin, Madison, United States - 3A5A | ecosystem: Environmental > Terrestrial > Nest > Insects nest > Nest dump... | reverse complement strand
TCATGACCCTCATCTTCGCCTTCGGCCTGGCGTTCCAGCTGCCGGTCCTGCTGACCCTGCTGGCCAAGGTCGGTATCGTTTCGTCCAAGGGCCTGCGCGAGAAGCGGCGTTACGCGATCCTGGGCGTCACGATCTTCTCGGCGATCGTCACCCCGCCCGACGCGATCTCGATGCTGGGCCTGGCCATCCCCATGGCGCTGCTCTACGAAATCTCGATCTGGACCGCGAAGTTCGTGGAAAAGAAGCGCCTGAAGGACCAGCAGAAGCGTGACGCGGAGGTCGATGCCGCCATCGCCCGGACCGACGCCGCCGACAACGGCTGACATCAAGAGAATACCGACATGCATGACATAAAGCTGATCCGCGACGATGCCGCCGCCTTCGATGCCGCCTGCGCCCGGCGCGGCCTGTCGCCGCTTTCGGCCGAGATCCTGGAACTCGACGCGCGCCACCGCCAGGTCCAGACCCGGCTGCAGGAAATGCTGGCCCGCCGCAATGCCGCCTCGAAGGAAGTCGGCGCCGCCAAGGGCCGCAAGGACGAGGAGGCGGCCGCCCGGCTGATGGCCGAGGTGGCGGGGCTGAAGGACGACATCGCCGCCGGCGAGGCCGACGACCGCCGGCTGGGCGAGGAGATCGAGACCCTGCTGGCCTCGATCCCCAACCTGCCCAACCCGGAAGTGCCCGACGGCGCCGACGAAAAGGACAATGTCGAGCTGCGCCGCCACGGCAGCCCGCGCAATTTCGAATTTGCCCCGCGCGAGCATTTCGACCTGGGCGAAGCGCTGGGGATGATGGATTTCGCCGCGGCATCCAAGCTGTCGGGCGCCCGTTTCGTCGTGCTGAAGGGCCAGTTGGCCCGGCTGGAACGGGCATTGGGCCAGTTCATGCTGGACCTGCATACGGGCGAGCACGGCTATGAGGAAGTCAACCCGCCGGCCCTGGTGCGCGACGATGCGATGTTCGGCACCGGCCAATTGCCCAAGTTCGTCGACGATCAGTTCCGCACCGAGGACGGCTTCTGGCTGATCCCGACCGCGGAAGTGCCGCTGACCAACCTGGCGCGCGAGGCGATCTGGGACGAGGAGGCGCTGCCGCTGCGCTTCACGGCGCTGACCTCGTGCTTCCGCAAGGAAGCCGGTGCTGCCGGCCGCGACACTCGCGGCATGATCCGCCAGCATCAGTTTTCCAAGGTCGAAATGGTCTCGGTCACCGCGCCGGAACAGTCGGCCGCCGAACACGAGCGGATGACACGCGCGGCCGAGACCGTGCTGGAAAAGCTCGGCCTGCCCTATCGCACCATCGTGCTGTGCACCGGCGACATGGGCTTCGGGGCGCGCAAGACCCACGATATCGAAGTCTGGCTGCCCGGCCAGAACGCCTATCGCGAAATCTCGTCCTGCTCGGTCTGCGGCGATTTCCAGGCCCGCCGGATGAAGGCGCGCTGCCGCCCCAAGGGCGAGAAGTCGACCCGGTTCGTCCATACCCTGAACGGATCGGGTGTGGCCGTCGGGCGCGCGCTGATCGCGGTGATGGAAAACTACCAGGAGGCGGACGGTTCGATCCGCATCCCCGAGGTGCTGCGCCCCTACATGGGCGGTATCGACAAGATCGCGAAGGCCTGATCCATGCGCATCCTGATCACCAATGACGATGGCATCCACGCCCCGGGGCTGAAGGTGCTGGAGGCGATCGCCAAGTCGCTGAGCAAGGATGTCTGGATCGTCGCGCCGGAAACCGAGCAGTCGGGCGCCTCGCATTCGCTGACCCTGAGCCGGCCGCTGCGCGTGCGCAAGATCTCGGCCAAGAAATACGCCGTCGACGGCACGCCGACCGACTGCACGCTGATGGCGCTGACCGAGATCATCAAGGGGGCCAAGCCCGATCTGGTGCTGTCGGGCGTCAACCGCGGCGCCAACCTGGCCGAGGACGTGACCTATTCCGGCACGGTCGCCGCGGCGATGGAGGCGACGTTGCTGGGCGTGCCCGCGATCGCGATGTCGCAGGTGCTGTCGTTCGGCCATCCGGTCAAGTGGGCGACGGCCGAGAACCATGCCCCGCCGCTGATCCGCAAGCTGGTCAAGGCGGGCTGGCCCAAGAACGTCCTGCTCAACATCAATTTCCCCGATGTCGTCACCGAATCGGTCAAGGGCGTCAAGGTCACGACCCAGGGCCAGCGCGATTTGAGCGACATGGTGATGGACAAGCGCGTCGATGCCCGCGGCTTCCCCTATTACTGGATCGGTTTCCGCCGCGAGATCGGGGTGCCCGAGGCCGGCACCGACATGGACGCGATCGCCAAGGGTTACGTGTCGTTGACCGCGCTGCAGTTGAACCTGACCGACGAAGCGACGATGACCGCCCTGAAGAAGGCGATCAGGTAACCGGGCGTGACCGGCCCCGCCATGCCCGGACCCAGCCCTGAGGACAAGGCCGCGCTGATCCTGGAACTGATGCAGCAGGGGATCCGCGACACCAGGGTCCTGGACGCGCTGGAGCGTATCCCGCGCGAGATGTTCGTGCCTGATACCTTCCGGCCGCAGGCCTGGGCCAATACCGCCCTGCCGATCGCCTCGGGCCAGACCATCAGCCAGCCCTTCGTGGTCGCGTTCATGACCATGTCGCTGCAGGTCGGCCCGCGCCAGAAGGTGCTGGAGATCGGCACGGGGTCGGGCTACCAGGCCGCGATTCTGGCCCTGCTGGCCCGCCGGGTGTGCACGGTCGAACGCCACCGCGGCTTGCGCATCGAGGCCGAGGGCAAGTTCCAGGCGCTGGGCCTGACCAACATCGTCACCCGGCTGGGCGACGGCATGAAGGGGTGGCCCGAACTGGCGCCGTTCGAACGGATCATGGTGACGGCGGCGGCCGAGACCATGCCCGAAGCCCTGATCGAGCAATTGTCGCCCGATGGCGGCATCATGGTGCTGCCGCTGGGCGCGCAGCATTACGACCAGGACCTGGTGCGCGTCACCCGCCAGGGCGACAGCTATACGACCGAATCACTGCTGCCCGTGCGGTTCGTGCCGCTGCTGCCGGGGCTGGGGGTTTCCGCCGGCTGAACGGAAAGCGGGCCACCGTCAGGCCGTCATGTTAAAATTTAAATTGTGCACAATTTAATTTGACGCGATGTGATTATCGGGTCTAACGTCTGCCTGTGCCCGTTGACCGAGATCCTTGAGGGGAACCGTGATGGCGATGCTGGTTCTGCACCACTACGACGCTTCGCCCTACGCCGAGAAGGTCAGGCTTATGCTCGGGTTCAAAGGGCTGGACTGGGCCGCGGTCGAGATGCCCGCGATCATGCCCAAGCCCGACCTGACCGTGCTGACCGGGGGCTACCGCCGGGCGCCGGTGCTGCAGGTCGGTGCCGACATCTATTGCGACAGTGCGCTGATCGCCGAGGTGCTGGAGGAGATCCGGCCGACCCCGCCGCTGTTCCCGGCATGGGCGGCCGCCGGCCGCCAGATCGCCCATTGGGCCGATGTCTTCCTGTTCTGGAAGGTCGCGCCGTTCTTCGTCGCCAACACGATCGACCGGATTTCTGATGACTTTCTGGCCGACCGTGCCGCGATGTGGGGCGCCAGGCCGAACCGCGAACGCGCCGCCGCCCAGCGACCGCAGGTGCTGAGCCAGATCGAGATCGCCTTCACCCGCCTGGACGAGGCGCTGGGGCAGGGCGCCTTCCTGGTCGGCGCAGGCCCGAGCTACGCCGATTTTGCGGTGCATCACTGTGTCTGGTTTGCCGCGCGCTCGGGCCTCGACATCGCGCCCTGGCCGCGGCTGGCGGCGTGGGCTGCGCGCATCGAAGCCTTCGGCCATGGCGGCCGGCGGCCGATCGCGGCGGCCGATGCCCATGCCATCGCCCGCGGGGAAGTGCCGCTGACGGTCGCGCAGCCCGTCACCGCCGATGCCGCGGGTTTTATCCCCGGCGACGAGGTCGCGGTGACGGCTGAAAGCTTCGGGCTGGAGGCGGTGACCGGGCGGCTGGTGGCGCTGGCGCCCAATCGCGTGACGCTGGCGCGCACCGCCGACGGCATCGGCCCGGTGCATGTCCATTTCCCGCGCCTCGGCTATGTCCTGCGGCGGGCCTGAGCGATGGCCGGGGACGCCGACGACGCCCTGCTGCTGCTGGAATCGCAGCTGTGCTTTCCGCTGTATGCCGCGGCCAACGCGACGATCCGGGCCTATCGCCCGCTGCTGGCGCCGCTCGGCCTGACCTATCCGCAGTACCTGGTCATGCTGGTGCTGTGGGAGCGGGACGGGCGCTCGGTGTCCGAGATCGGCCAGGCGCTGCATCTCGATTCGGGCACGCTGACCCCGCTGATCAAGCGGCTGGAGGCCGCGGGGCTGGTGCGGCGCGAACGCCTGGCCGCGGACGAACGTGTGGTCCAGGTCATGCTGACCGAGGCGGGCAGGGGCTTGCGCGAACAGGCGCGGGCCATCCCGCGCGCGATGGGCAGCCGCCTGTGCCTCGACGACGCCCAGTTCAACCGGTTGCGCGACGACCTCAGGCGTCTCGTCGCCAATCTCGATCCCGACGCCCCGTGAACATCATCTCGAAAGGAACCAGGTCATGAGCGTTCTGTACCGTATCCAGGCCACTGCCGTCGGCGGCCGCGAAGGCAACGTCAAGTCGTCGGACGGCTTCCTCGATCTGAACCTCGGCATGCCCAAGGAACTGGGCGGGCCGGGCAAGCCCGCCGCCAACCCGGAAATGCTGTTCGCCGCGGGTTATGCCGCCTGTTTTGAAAGCGCGATGCGCTTCGTCGCCCGCGAAAAGAAGCTCGGCCTGACCTCGGCGTCGGTCACGGCCGATGTCGGCATCGGCCCGCGCGAGGACGGCGGCTTCGCCCTCGACGTCGCGCTGACCGCCGAGGTCGGCGGGCTGGACCAGGCCGCGGCCGAACAGCTGGTCGCCACCGCCCACCATGTCTGCCCCTACAGCCACGCGACCAAGGGCAGCCTGAACGTCCGCCTGACCACCAAGGTGGTCTGACGTTCCTGGGCGGCGCCGCGCATGCGCCTTGCGGCGGGCGCGGCGTCGCCCCTTACTCCAGGCTTGCAGCCACCCGGCTACATGGCTCATAAAGAGCTTGGGGCGCCGTCCGATTTCGTGGATAGTGCGCCCTGGGGAATGGTCGTTTTGCGGGCATTCGCCGGGGGCCGCCGTCCGGACAGTTCGGCGGCGGGGTCGGGTATCTGGGGGGCTTTCATGGCGTGGGCTGGGCGGCTAGAACGGGCGCGGGCAGCCGGGCTCGTTGCGATCATCGCGGCGGTGCCGTTGCTGACGGGCTGTTTCGAGGAAGAGAAAGCCGCTAAGGCCAAGATGCAGGCGATGATGGCCGCACCGATGGAGGTGCCCGTCCAGGCCGTCACCGTGCAGAACACGCCGGTCTATGCCGAATGGATCGGCACGCTGGACGGCTATATCGACGCCAAGATCACGTCGCGGGTGCAGGGTTACCTGTTCACCCAGAACTACCGCGAAGGCAGTTTCGTCAAGAAGGGCGACCTGCTGTTCACGGTCGATCCCCGGCCGTTCCAGGCAGCTGCCGCGCAGGCCAAGGCGCAGGTCGCCCAGGCCCAGGCCCAGCAGAAACAGAGCCAGATAACCGCCGACCGCTATCGCCCGCTGGTCAAGGACGGCGTCGTCAGCCAGCAGGAATACGACAACGCCAACCAGACCAACCTGGCCAACATCGCCGCGGTCGAGGCGGCCAAGGCCAATCTGGTCAATGCCGAACTGAACCTGGCCTATACCAAGATCACCTCGCCGATCGACGGCATCGCCGGCATCCGCCAGGCCAATATCGGCGACCTGGTGTCGGGCACCACGACGCTGACCACGATCAGCCAGGTCGACCCGATCTATGCCGTGTTCCCGATCAGCGAGCAGGAATATCTCAAGGCTGCGCGCATCCTGAACGCCTTCGATCCCAGCATCGCCGGCAACACCGCCGGCACCAAGAAGCTGGACCTGTATCTGGCCGACGACAGCCATTACAGCCAGGAAGGCACGTTCAGTTTTGCCGACCGCCAGGTCAACGTGAACACCGGCACCATCACGTTGAAGGCGCTGTTCCCGAACAAGGGCAACGTGCTGCGACCGGGCCAGTTCGCCAAGATCCGCGCCAATATCAGGGAGCGCGACAACGCCATTCTGGTGCCGCAGCGCGCCGTGATCGATACCCAGGGCACCTTCTTCGTCGCCGTGGTCGGCAGCGACAACAAGGTGACCGTGACCAAGGTGACGCCGGGCGAGCGTGTGGGCTCGATGTGGCTGATCGAAAGCGGCCTGAAGGCCGGCGACATGGTCGTCGTCGAAGGGGTGCAGAAGGTCAAGACGGGGATGGTGGTCAAACCAGCCCCGGTCGAGGCGTCGGCGGCAGCGAAACCCTGAGCCGGTAGCGCGCCATGGCCCCGTTCTTCGTCAATCGCCCCATCGTCGCGATGGTGCTGTCCATCGTCATCGTGCTGACCGGCCTGGTCGCCATGCTCGGCCTGCCGATCGCGCTGTTTCCCAACATCGCCCCGCCGGAAATCTCGATCCAGGGCACCTATACCGGCGCCGACGCGCTGACCGTCGAGGAGGCCGTGGCCGCCCCGATCGAACAGCAGGTCACCGGCGTCGACAACATGATCTACATGCGCTCGTACAATTCGAGCGACGGATCGATGACGCTGCGCGTCGACTTCGACGTCACCACCGACCCGAACACCGACCTGGTCAACGCCAATATCCGCCTGCAGAACGCGATGGCCCAGCTGCCGTCGTCGGTGCAGGCGCAGGGCCTGACGATCCGCAAGGCATCGTCCTCGCCGCTGCTGCTGATCTCGATCTATTCGCCGCGCAAGACCTACGACCAGCTTTTCCTGGCCAACTACGCCTATATCAACGTCGCCGACCCGCTGTCGCGCGTCTATGGCGTCGGCCAGATCTCGGTCTTCGGTTATGGCCAGTATGCGATGCGCATCTGGGTCAATCCCGACCAGCTGGCCAAGCTCGGCATCACCATCAACGAGATCTCGACCGCGATCCAGAACCAGAACACCGCGAACCCGTCGGGCCAGATCGGCGGCGAGCCGGCGCCGGCCGGCCAGGAGTTCACCTATGCGGTCCGCGCCCTGGGCCGCCTGGTGACCGAGGAGGATTTCGGCAAGATCGTCGTCCGCGCCAACGACGACGGTTCGTTCGTGCGGGTGTCCGACGTCGCGCGGGTCGAGCTGGGTTCGGCCGCCTACAACGTCTCGGGCCGCTTCAACGGCGAACCCTCGGCCATTCTCAACATCGCCCAGCTGCCCGGCACCAACGCCATCCAGGCGGCGCGCGAGATCGAGAAGACGATGCAGGCGCTGTCCGAACGGTTCCCCGAGGACGTGGCCTACAAGGTGTCGCTGGACACCACGCTGGCGATCACCGCCGGCATCGACGAAATCGTCAAGACGCTGTTCGAGGCGCTGGTCCTCGTCGTGCTGGTCGTCTTCATCTTCCTGCAGTCGTGGCGGGCCACGCTGATCCCGCTGATGACCGTGCCCGTCGCGCTGATCGGCACCTTCATCTTCTTCATCCCGCTCGGTTTCTCGATCAACACGCTGTCGCTGTTCGGCCTGGTGCTGGCCATCGGCCTGGTCGTCGACGACGCGATCGTGGTGGTCGAGGCGGTCGAGCATCACATCGCGCAGGGCATGACCCCGCGCGAGGCGACGCTGAAGGCGATGGAGGAGGTGACGGGGCCGGTCGTCGCCATCGCGCTGATCCTGGCCGCGGTGTTCGTGCCGACGGCCTTCATCCCGGGCATCACGGGACGATTGTATCAACAGTTTGCCGGCGCGATCGCGATCTCGGTCGTGCTGTCGGCGTTCAACGCGCTGACCCTGTCGCCGGCGCTGTGCTCGATCCTGCTGAAGCCGCGCAAGGACAGCCGCGGGCCGCTGGGCCGTGCCTTCGGCGCCTTCAACCGCGGCTTCGACCGGACGACCAACAGCTATGTCCGGGTCAGCCATTTCCTGATCCGCAAGGTCCTGGTGACCATCATCCTGCTGGTCGGCATCGCCGCGATGGCCGGCCTGCTGGGTGGCCGGGTGCCTACCGGTTTCGTGCCGGACGAGGACCAGGGATACCTGTTCATGAACGTCCAGCTGCCGACATCGGCGTCGCTGCAGCGGACGCAGGAAGTGTTCACCAAGGTCGAGGACACCGTCAAGAAGATGCCGGGCGTCGACATGGTCACCTCGGTCATGGGCTTCTCGATGCTGACCCAGACCCGTGCGACCTATTCGGGTTTCCTGGCCGTGGTGCTGAAGCCGTGGGAGGAGCGCCCGGGCCTGCTGCTCGAGGCCAAGACCATCGCCAAGCAGATCAATGTCGAATTCGCCCATTTCCCCGACGCCCAGGTCGTGGCCTTCGAGCCGCCGGCCATTCCCGGCGTCGGCCAGGCCGGCGGCTTCTCGCTGCTGATCCAGGACCGTGCCGGCAACACCGTCGACTATCTGTTCGAGAACGCCGTCAAGGTGATGGAGGAAGCCAAGAAGCGGCCCGAGGTCGGCAACATCTTCACGACCTTCAACCCCAAGGTGCCGCAGGTCTATGTCGACGTCGACCGCGACAAGGTGACCAAGCAGGGCGTCAACCTGGCCGAGGTCTATACGACGATGCGCGCCTTCATGGGCGGCCTCTATGTCAACCTGTTCAACCGCTTCGGCCGCGTCTGGCAGGTCTATGTCCAGGCCGACGGCGCCTATCGCGTCGACGAAAGCCAGCTTGGCCGGTATTACGTCAAGAACAACAAGGGAGAACCGGTGCCGCTGTCGGCGCTGGTCACGTCCAAGCGGGTCTATGGCCCGGAATTCACCACGCGCTTCAATGAATACCGTTCGGTCGAACTGACCGGCGGCGCCGCGGCCGGCTATTCGTCCGACCAGGTGATGGATGCGCTGGAGGAAGTGGCCAAGGAAGTCCTGCCCAAGGACATGGGATATGGCTGGTACGGCATGGCCTATCAGCAGGATGTGGCGCGCAAGGGCATTCCCGCCTCGGTCATCTTCGGGCTGTCGCTGCTGTTCGTCTTCCTGATCATGGCGGCGCAGTACGAAAGCTGGGCGTTGCCCTTCGCCGTGCTGCTGACCCTGCCGGTCGCGGTGCTGGGCGCGTTCCTGGCACTGATGGTCCGCGGCATGGAAAACAACGTCTATGCCCAGATCGGCCTGGTCATGCTGATCGGCCTGTCGGCCAAGAACGCCATCCTGATCGTCGAATTCGCCAAGATGAAGTACGACGAGGGCGCCAATCTGGTCGACGCGGCGCTGGAAGGGGCGCGGCTGCGCCTGCGGCCCATCCTGATGACCGCCTTCGCCTTCATCCTGGGGACCGTGCCGCTGGCCATCGCCACCGGCGCGGGTTCGGTGTCGCGCCAGATCCTGGGCACCGCCGTGATCGGCGGCATGCTGGGATCGACCCTGATCGCGGTGTTCCTGGTACCGGTCTCGTTCACGATGATCATGACGCTGTTCCGCGTGCGGCGCCGCGCGCGCGGCCATGGCGACAGCGGCGGCCATGGCGACATGGACGGCGGCCACGGCAGCATGGCCCCGCAGGGAGGGCACCACTGATGGCGGCGATGGCGATGGCCCGCACCGCAATGGCCCGTACCGCAATGTTCCGTACCCTGGCACTCGGCGCCGCGGCGGTAACGCTGAGCGGCTGCATCACGCTGTTCGATGTCGGTACCGACTACAAGCGGCCGGCCGACCTGCCGGCCCAGGCGACCTATCGCGACCAGCCGCCGGTGCCGGCGCCGTCGGCCGATTCGATCGCCAACCTGCCCTGGTGGGAAGTGTTCGACGATCCGGTCCTGCAGGGCCTGATCAAGACCGCGATCGGCTCGAACTACGACGCGCGCATCGCGGTGACGCGGATCGAGCAGGCGCGCGCCCAGCTGGGCATTTCCGAATCCGCGCTGTATCCCCAGCTCGGGTACGACGCGGCCGCCGGCCGGGGCCTGCGGTCGTCGCTGGGCTCGCCGGCGCCCAGCGTGACCAAGGCCTCGAATTCATTCCTGCTGTCGGCCAATGCCAGCTGGGAAATCGACCTGTGGGGCCGGATCCGCCGCTCGAACGAGGCGGCGATGGCCCAGCTGCTGGCGACCGAGGAAGCACGCCGCGGCGTGCTGCTGTCGCTGGTCGGTTCGGTCGCGTCGACCTATTTCAGCCTGATCGAGCTGGACCTGGAACTCGATATCGCCCGGCAGACGGTCCAGACCTATCGCGAGACGCTGGCCCTGTTCGAACGCCGCCTGCTGGGCGGCATCGCGTCCGAGCTGGAGACGACCTCGGCCGCGGCCAACCTGGCCGTGGTGGCCGCGCGGATCCCCAGCATCGAACAGCAGATCGCCCAGACCGAAAACGGCCTCAGCGTGCTGCTGGGCCGGCCGCCCGGCAACATTCCGCGCGGCAAGCCGCTGATGCAGCAGACCTGGCCGGTCTTCGTGCCGGCCGGCCTGCCCGCCGATCTGATCGAACGCCGCCCCGACCTGCGCCAGGCCGAACAGACGATGCGGGCGGCCAACGCCCAGGTCGGCGTGGCCCAGGCCAGCTATTACCCGTCGATCAGCCTGACCGGCCTGCTGGGCGTGGTCAGCCCGCAGATGTCCAAGCTGCTGAACGGCGACGGCAACATGTGGGGCGCGAATGCCGGGCTGACCGGGCCGATCTTCACCGGCGGCCAGCTGGACGCCCAGCTGGCCTTTGCCAAGGCGCAGTGGGAAGAGGCGCGGCTGACCTATGACCAGTCGATCCTGAACGCCTTCCGCGAGGTCGCCAACGCCCTGATCGCCCGCGAGAAGATCGAGCAGGCGCGGCTGGAGCAGGCCCGCGCGGTCGCCGCGCTGCAGCGCGCGGTCAGGCTGGCCACCGAACGCTACGTCGGCGGCCTGGCCAATTATTACGAAGTGCTGCAGCAGGAAGAACAACTGTTCCCGGCACAGAACACGCTGGCCCAGCTGGAAGGACAACGCTTCACCGCATTGGTCCAGCTGTATCAGGCTTTGGGCGGCGGCTGGAAACTGGAAGACCAGCAATGGGCAGGGCTTGATTCGATCGAACGCAAGTAAGCGGAAGCTTTGCGAATAAGGCGACATATCGATAAAGTTTTATCGGTTATTTTGCGTATCTTCCCTGCATTTTCGGGGCAATAAACTTTGCACAACTGTCGCTTTCGCCGCTTCACCAATGCGTCATACTGGTTATACTCGCGGCCCTGAGTTCAGCGGTAATCCGTCGCCTGTATCATGTCAGTCTGCCTTGCAGGACGCTGCGGGGTTGGGGGGAGGAAGCGTCGTAATGGAAAAGTTCATGGGCCAATTCCGAATCGGCACCCGGATCGGGGTGGGGTTCGTGCTGGTCGTGGCCGCGCTGGTCGCCATTTCGGTGATGGCCGTCTTCTCCCAGCGCCAGCAGCAGCAGCAGCTGGTCGAATATGACCGCGTGGCGCAGAACACGCTGCTGATCAATCAGACCAATGCCCAGGTCGCCGAATTGCGGCGCCAGCTGCGCCTGTTCATCTTCTATGCCGACCAGTCGGCCAAGCCCAGGATGGACGAGGCATTCAATACCGCGCGCACCAATCTCGAGACCGCTGCCAGCCTGACCGAGAATGCGGACCGGCGCGCCAAGCTCGAGGAACTGCTGGGCCAGATCGAGCAGTTCCGCATCGGCGTTTCCGAGATCGTCAAGCTGCGCGAACGCCAGGAAGTGGTCGTGACCGAGAACATGGGCTCGGCCGCCAAGATCCTGATGCAGGATTTCGCCGCGCTGGTCTCGACCATGTCGTCGGTCGGCCAGTTCCAGATCGCCGCCATCGCCGGCACCGCCCAGGGCCATCTGCTCAAGGCCCAGCTGTTCGCCACCCGCTTCCTGCTGACCCCCGACGATTCGCTGATGGCCGATTCCGAGATCGAGCTGTCGACGATGGCCGACTGGATGGTCACGCTGGAACTGCAGGACGTGCCGTCCGAGGCGCGCTGGATCTTCGACGAGATCCGCGAATACTGGCCGCGCTACCAGACCGCCTTCAAGGAAGCCGCCACGATCCTGGGTGAGGTCGCCAAGCGCTCGCAGGATGTCGACGGCAAGCAGTCGGTCGCCCTGGCCGAGGCCACCAATGCCATCGCCTCTGAACAGATGCAGAGCCTGGGCGCCATCCTGGCCGCGACCAACGATACGGCCCAGGCGACCCAGACCCTGACCATCGGCGTGTCGGCCGCGGCCGTCGTGCTGGCCCTGCTGTTTGCCTGGATTGTCGCCCGCGGCATCACCCGCCCGGTCAAGGCGATGACCTCGGCGATGACCGAATTGGCCGCCGGCAACAAGGAGATCGAGGTCCCCGCCCGCGAGAACCGGGACGAGATCGGCCAGATGGCCCAGGCGGTCGAGGTGTTCAAGCAGAACGCCATCGAGGCCGAGCGCCTGGCCGCCGAGGCCGAGCGCCAGCGCGCCGAGCAGGAAGAGATGAAGCGCCTGCAGGAGCAGCGCGACCGCGACGCGGCCGAGGAGCGCCGCCGCATCGAGGACGAGGCCCACAAGGCCGAGGAGCGCCGCCAGCGCGAGGCCGAAGAAGCCGAGTTGCGGGCATCGGCCGACCGCGCCGCCGCCGAAGTGCGCCAGCGCGAGGAAGCCGAGGTTCGCCGCAAGGACGAGATGCGCCGCCTGGCCGACGACTTCCACGCCCAGGTCGGTGGTGTCGTCGACACCGTCGCCGCCGCCGCGACCGAGATGCAGGCCACCGCCGGCACGATGTCGGGCATCGCCGAGGAAACCGCCAAGCAGTCGCTGGCCGCGTCGTCGGCGACCGAGCAGGCCGCCGCCAACGTGCAGACCGTCGCGTCCGCCACCGAGGAGCTGTCGGCCTCGATCACCGAGATCGCCAGCCAGGTCGCCAATTCGACCCGCATCGCCCAGGCCGCCGTCGAACAGGCTCGCCGCACCGACGAGATCGTCCAGGGCCTGGCCCAGGCCGCCGACAAGATCGGCGAGGTCGTGGGGCTGATCAACTCGATCGCCGGCCAGACCAACCTGCTGGCGCTGAACGCGACGATCGAGGCGGCCCGTGCCGGCGAAGCCGGCAAGGGTTTTGCCGTCGTCGCGTCGGAGGTCAAGAACCTGGCCAACCAGACGTCCAAGGCGACCGAGGAAATCGGCCAGCAGATCTCGGGCGTGCAGGGCGCGACCCAGGAAGCCGTCTCGGCCATTGCCGGCATCGGCGAGATCATCCAGCAGATCAACGAGATCTCAGGGTCGGTCGCCGCCGCCGTCGAACAGCAGGGTGCCGCCACCCGCGAGATCGCCCGCAACGTCGAGGAAGCCGCCTCCGGCACGCGCGCCGCGTCGGAAAGCGCCTCCAACGTCAACCGCTCGGCCGGCGAGGCCGGCCATGCGGCGGGCCAGGTGCTGAACGCCTCGGGCGAATTGTCCCGCCAGGCCGAAGCCCTGCGCAGCCAGGTCGACCGCTTCATCGGCCAGATCCGCCAGGCCTGATCGCGCCCGGACACGGAAAGGCCCCGCCGGCGACGGCGGGGCCTTTTTTGTTGGGGGAATGCCAGGTTCCGATCTAGGCGCCGATCGTCGCCCCGGCGCAGGCCGGGGCCCAGGGAAAAGCGCAGCGCCGTTGCGCCGCCCTGCGTGACGAGCAACCCTCAGAACGCGAACCGCACCAGCCCCACGGCCCGGCCGTCGGGCAGGGTCATCGTCGCGGTGAACGGGTTGGGGAACTGGAAGGTCACCTGTTGCGACAGGGCCCCGCAGTTCGGGCTGCGGGTAGCGTCGGTCAGGGTCTGGCCGCCGGTGCAGGCGGCCAGGTTCGACTGGATCTGCACGCCGTTGCCACCGGTGGCGGTGGTGCCGCTGCCGAAATAGTACCAGGTCGGCTGGCCGTCGGTGCCGTACATGAAGGCGGCGAAGAACACCTGGTCGTACTGGACCTCGATGAAATAACCGCGTCCGGCCTCGGCCGGGTTCCAGTACCAGCCGGTTTCCGGCTGGTTGGCCGACGGGCCGGCAGCGACGCCGCCGGGGGTGATCTCGAACCGGGTCAGGTTCAGGGTCTGGCCCGCCATCGTCATCGTCGCGGTGATGTCGGAGGTGAAGTCGATCGCCAGCGCGCCGACCGAACCGACGTTCTGCGGCGGCGTGAAGGCGCCGGTCAGGGTCTGGCCGCCCTGGTATTTTTCCAGCTGGCCGCGATAGCTGTCGGCCGAGGCCATGGTGCCCGACGAGATGTACCAGGTGGCGGCGCCGCCGGTGTCGAACATGTAGCCGGCAAAGAACAGCTTGTTGCCGCGGATCTCGATCGAATAGCCGCGGCCGACCTGGGATGCCACGTACCACCAGCCCGACTGCCTGGTCGTGGCGAACAGGGTTTCCGGCACGGTCGCCGCGATCCAGTCGTTATATTGCGACACGCGGGCATAGACGCCGGGATAGGCCGGGCTGGCGCAGCCGATGCCGAACGAGGTGACGCCGATCTGGACCACGCCGCCGGCGCGGTTCGATACGAACAGCGGCCCGCCGGAATCGCCCTGGCAGGTATCCTTGCCCGGCGCGGCGGCGCACAGCATGTTGCCGGTGATGCTGCCGCCATAGGCGCTGCCGGCGTTGCAGGCATCGCGCGACACCATGCCCAGTTCGACCTGTTTCAGGGTCGCGGGATAGACCGGGTTGCCCGAGGTGACGGTGTTGCCCCAGCCCACCGCCGTCACCGTCTGGCCGGTGGGTGCCCACAGGGCTTCGGTCGCCGGGGTGGCCAGCGTGATCGGGTTGACGATGGTCACCGCCTGGTCCAGCTGCAGCAGGGCGATGTCGTTGTTCTTGGTCGTGTCGTTGTAGTCGGCATGGGCGACCATGCGCGCCAGGCCGCGGCTCTGGCCCGACCCGTCGACGACGTTGTTGGTGCCGGCGATGACGGTGACGTCGCCGGCGAACACCACCTGGCGGCCGCGATCGAAGAAACAATGCGCCGCGGTCAGCACCCAGCGGTTGGTGATCAGCGTGCCGCCGCATTGGTGGCTGCGCGGGCTGCCGAACTGGACCGACACCTGCATCGGCCAGCGGCCCTGGGCAGCGTCGACGCCGTTGATGATGCGGGTCTGGGCGGTCGCGGCGGCGGCGCCGATGTTCAGGGCCAGGGCCAGGGCCAGCAAGGCGGTGAAGCAGCGCATCTTATCCTCCGAAGGTAGGAAGATTATAAATAACGCATACTAAACCATAAAGGGTGCCGTGGCATCGGCCACGGCACCCCGCAGGGCAGGCGGTTACAGCGGGAAGCGGGTCAGGTTCTCGCGATGGCCGTCGGGGAAGGTGGCCACGGCGGTGAACGGGTTGGCGAACTGGAAAGCCATGCTTTGCGCCAGTTCCGCACAGCTCGCCTCACGCGCATCGTCGGTCAGGGTCTGGCCGCCCTGGCAGATGCCCAGCGCCGACTGGAACTGGATGGCGCCGCCGGCCGCCCGGGTCGCCGGCACGGTGAACCAGTACCAGACCGGCGGGCCGTCGGGGCGGAACATGAAGGCGGCGAAATAGATCTGGTCGCCCTGCGCCTCGATGAAATAGCCGCGGCCCGAGACGCTCTCGTTCCAGTACCAGCCGGTTTCCGGCATGTCGGCGGCGGGGCCGGCGGCCAGCCCGCCGTCATAGACTTCGAACCGGGCGATCGAATAGGTCTTGGACCCGACCGTCAGCGTCGCCGTGGTGTCGGAGGTGAAGTCGATGGCGATCGGCGCGGCGGTCCCTAGGTTCTCCGGCTCGATATAGGGGCCGGTCAGGGCCTGGCCGCCCTGGTATTTCTCGAGCGCGCCGCGATAACTGGTGCCCGACGCCATCGTGCCGCCCGACACGTACCAGGTGGGCGTGCCGTTCTCGTCGTACATGTAGCCGGCGAGATAGAGGTTGTTGCCGCGCATCTCGATCGAATAACCCTTGCCGGCCTGGCCCGGCACCGACCACCAGCCCGACTGGATGGTCGAGGCGAACTGGGCGTCGGGCACGCGGGCGCGGATCCAGTCGCCGTATTGCGACACCCGGGCATAGACGCCGGGATGGGTGGCGGTGGCGCAGCCGATGCCGAACGAGGTGACGCCGACCTGCACGACGCCGCCGGCGCGGTTCGACACGAACAGCGGCCCGCCGGAATCGCCCTGGCAGGTATCCTTGTTCGGCGTCTTGGTGCAGATCATCTTGTCGGTCAGTTCGCCGCCATAGGCCTGATCGCAGGCCGCGAAATCGGCGATGTTGAGCTCGACCTGCTTCAGTTCGGCGGGATAGACCGCGCCGGTGGTCGAGGTGTTGCCCCAGCCGATGGCGGTGGCGACCTGGCCGGTCGGCGCCCATTTCGCCTCGGTCGCGGGCGTGGCCAGCAGCACGGGGTTGACCATGGTCACCGGCGCGCTGAGCTGCAGCAGGGTGATGTCGTTTTCCTTGCTGCTGTCGGAATAACCCTGATGGATCAGCATCTGGGCCACGCCGCGCTTTTCGCCCGAGCCGTCCTTGGCATTGTTGGTGTTGGCGTAGACGGTGATGTCCTTGGCGAACAGGCTTTGTTTGCCCTCGTCGTAGAAGCAGTGCGCCGCGGTCAGGACCCACTGGTTGTTGACCAGCGTGCCGCCGCAATTATGGCCGACCTTGCC
>Ga0206117_101075_pt1 | contig 16728 bp, 15 predicted proteins | sample 3A5Ametagenome_FD_177997 | JGI IMG/M metagenome (GOLD analysis project Ga0206117, IMG submission 177997) | Enriched microbial communities from leaf-cutter ant dump, University of Wisconsin, Madison, United States - 3A5A | ecosystem: Environmental > Terrestrial > Nest > Insects nest > Nest dump... | reverse complement strand
GCGATCGGCCCAGGTCGCGGCCAGCGATACCGTGCCCCGCAATTTGCCGACCAGCTGGGTGCTGTAGGCCCCCTCGGCCTCGGCGGTCAGGCCGTTCTCGGACCTGGTCACGTTCTGATAGGCCGACAGCCCCAGCGACCAGGGCCCGTGGGCATACCGGGCGAACCCGCCGAGATCGAGGCCCCCGTCGATATTGCCCAGGCCGCGCAGCGCATCGTCGTCATCCTCGTCGCGGCCGAAGTCATAGCGGGCCAGGGGACCGATCTGCAGCTTGCCGCCGCCCAGCGTGGTCGAGATCAGATTGGCCCCCAGGATCGGGCCGGTGATGAAGACCCGGTCGCGATAGCTGCCCTGAAGGAAGGGGAACGGCGACAGCTTGTAGCGATCCGACCCTTCATAGGCCGGGCCGACGATCGCGCCGGCACCCAGGCGCAGGTCCCAGCTTCGTTCCTGGGCCAGGGCTGCACCGGCGCCCAGGCCGGACAACAGGACGGCGAAAACAGCGATACGGATCATCACGGGACAAAACCTCGACATTGGCTGATGGCGCGGATCTTACGAACGGGCCGGCCGTCCCCTGTGTCGGCGGCATGTCCATATGTGTCAGTTTGTTGCTGGCCGCCGCGCGGGCGGCCGGAACTGCTATGGCAAGGCCATGAGACCCAACGAGCCGGCGGCCGGCGCGCCCCAGCCGCATATCCTTGTCGTCGACGACGACCAGCGAATCCGGACGATGCTGGCATCGTTCCTGCGCGACCATGGCCTGCGCGTCAGCCAGGCCGGCGACGGCCGCCAGATGTTTGCGGTACTGGAAGCCGCGCGGATCGATACCGTCGTGCTGGACGTGATGATGCCGGGCGAGGACGGCATTTCGCTGTGCCGCCGGCTGCGCTCGGAAAGCACCGTGCCGATCATCCTGCTGACCGCCCTGTCGGGCGAGACCGACCGTATCGTCGGGCTGGAAGTCGGCGCCGACGACTATGTGACCAAGCCGTTCAATCCGCGCGAGTTGCTGGCCCGCATCCGGGCGGTGCTGCGCCGGGTGGCGATGCTGTCGTCGGGGCCGCGCGAGAACCGCCAGGCGATCTACCGCTTCAACGGCTGGCGCCTGGATCCCACCCGCCGCACGCTGCATTCGCCCGGCGGCGCCCTGACCGACCTGACCTCGGGCGAATTCGACCTGCTGGTCGCCTTTGCCGAACACCCGCAGCGCGTGCTGACCCGCGACCAGTTGCTGGACCTGGCCCGCGGCCGGTCGGCCGCCAGCTTCGACCGCTCGATCGATGTCCAGATCAGCCGCCTGCGCCGCAAGATCGAGGACAACCCGCAGGATCCGGCGCTGATCAAGACCGTGCGCAACGAAGGGTATTACTTCGCGGCCGATGTCGGGATCGCGGAGGCCGGGCGATGATCGGCCGCCGGATGCGGCTGATGCCCCGCCTGGCGCTGGGCATCACCATCATCATCGTCGCCACGCTGCTGCTGGACCTGACGCTCAGGCTGTTCATCACCTCGCCGCCGGTCATGGTCTTCAGCCGCGACTGGCTGGCCCAGGCGATCGTCCGCGCCGCCCGCACGGCCGACGCCACGCCCCCCGACCGCCGCCCCGCGGCGCTGGCCGCCCTGGGCCTGGCCGAATTCCTGGACCTGGAGATCGAGCCGGCAGCCCCCGAAAGCTGGCATGCCGACCAGCCCGAAGCCTTCGTCAAGCTGCAGGACGACGTGGCGCGGCAACTGGGCGACGGCGTCCGGGTCGAGGCGGTGGCATTCAGCACGCTGAGCCTGTGGAGCCGGTTTCGCCCCGCCGCGATCGTCCTGCCCGAACTGTCGGCCCGGCGCCTCGACATCGACACCGCCGACAGCATCATCATGGGCCGCCTGCGGATCAGCGTGCCCCTGGCCGACGGCCAATGGCTGACGATGATCCCGGCGACCGGCCCGCAAGTCCCGATCCGGCCGATCCTGCTGACGGCGTTGGGCCTGGCCGCCATCTTCTGGCTGTCGATGCGGCTGGCGCGCGACCTGACCCGGCCACTGGTCCAGCTGTCGGCCGCCGCCGAACGGCTGGGCCGGTCGCGCGAACCGACCGTGATCCCCGACATGACCCTGCCGGAATATGCCGCCATCGCCGCCTCGTTCAACGAGATGCAGCGACGGATCAAGCTGTTCATCGACGAACGCATGCAGCTTCTGGGCGCAATCAGCCACGATTTGCGCACGCCGCTGACCCGGCTGCGCCTGGCCGCCGAATACCAGCCCGACCCGGCCCTGCGCCAGCAGATGCTGTCCGACATCGCCGACATGCAGACGATGGTCGCCTCCAGCCTCGCCTTTGCCGGCGACGACCTGGCCCGCGAGTCGCACGACGTGGTCGACATCGCCTCGGCCCTGATCAGCCTGTGCGACCAGGCAAGCGACGCGGGCGGCGACGCCGTCTATGACGGGCCCGACCACGCCACCCTGTCCTGCCAGCCGGTGGCGACGCGACGGGCATTCGCCAATCTGATCGACAATGGCTGCAAATACGGCCAGTCGGTCGCGGTACGGCTGTATGACGCCCCGGACGCGATCACGGTCGAAATCCGCGACAAGGGGCCGGGAATCGCGGCCCGGGACATCGAACGCGCCTTTGCCCCCTTCCAGCGTCTGGACCCCTCGCGCAACCGCGAGACCGGGGGCACGGGGCTGGGGCTGACCATCGCCCGCGACGTGATCCGCGGCCATGGCGGGGAAATCACCCTGGCCCCGGCCGGCCCTGTCGGGCTGCTGGTTACCGTGCGGCTGCCCAAGTAGCCCGGCTTGCATTCCCGGCCCGGCACCGCTATAAGGCGCCTCTTCGACGGGTGGCCCGGCTCACATAGGGCATGCCGAGGCGGCCCGAGGTTCATCCTTTTTGAAAGGACAGGAAATGCCCAAGCTGAAGACCAAGAGCGGCGCCAAGAAGCGCTTCTCCTTGACTGCGACCGGCAAGGTCCGTCGCGCCAATGCCGGCAAGCGGCATGGCATGATCAAGCGCACGCCCAAGCAGATCCGCGATGGCCGCGGCACCGAAATCTGCTTCGAGGGTGATGCCGCGAAGATCAAGAAATACTACCTGCCGAACGCCTGAGGAGATAACCCATGGCTCGCGTCAAGCGGGGCGTCACCAGTCACGCCCGTCACAAGAAGATCCTCAAGCTCGCCAAGGGCTATCGCGGTCGCGGTTCGACGAACTACCGCATCGCCCTGCAGAAGGTCGAGAAGGCGCTGCGTTACGCCTATCGCGACCGTCGCGTCCGCAAGCGGACGTTCCGCGCCCTGTGGATCCAGCGCATCAACGCCGCCGTCCGCCAGGAATCGGCCAAGCTGACCTATGCGCGATTTATGAATGGCCTCAAGCTCGCCGGCGTCGAGGTCGACCGCAAGATTCTGGCGGACCTCGCCGTCCGTGAGCCGCAGGCCTTCCAGGCCCTGGTGGCGCAGGCGGAAGCCGCGATCGCCAAGGCCGCCTGATCCGCGGCCCCACCGGCTAAATTAGTCTTGCTGCCTGGGGGGCCGACTGAACAAGTTGGCCCCCTTAGCTTTTGTGGAAATCCGATGACCGAGACGATCGAAGCCCTGGCCGAGAAGCATCTCGCCGCCGTTGGCCAGGCCGGCACGCTCGACGCCCTCGAGGCGGTGCGCTTGGCCGCCCTGGGCAAGAAAGGCGATATCAGCGTCCGGATGAAGGAGCTGGGGGGCCTGCCCCCCGACGAGCGCCGTGCCGTGGCCGAGCGCCTGAACCTGGCCAAGGACCAGGTGACCGAGGCGCTGGCCGCCCGCAAGGCGACGCTGGCCGAGGCGGCGCTGAACGCCCGCCTGGCCGCCGAAACCCTGGACCTGACCCTGCCCGCGCGCCCCGAATCCGAGGGCCGCATCCATCCCGTCAGCCAGGTGATCGACGAGATCACCGAAGTCTTCGGCGCCATGGGGTTCTCGATCGCCGAGGGGCCCGATATCGAGGACGACTTCCACAACTTCACCGCGCTGAACATTCCGCCGGAACATCCCGCCCGGCAGATGCAGGACACCTTCTACCTGGCGACGCCGGAAGGGCGCGACCGCATGGTCCTGCGCACCCATACCTCGCCGGTCCAGATCCGCTCGATGATGTCGATGAAGCCGCCGCTGCGGCTGATCATCCCCGGCCGGACCTATCGCTGCGACAGCGACATGACCCATACCCCGATGTTCCACCAGCTCGAGGGGCTGGTCATCGGGCGCGACATCCACATGGGTCACCTGAAGGGCACGCTGACCGAATTCTGCAAGGCGTTCTTCGAACTCGACCGCGTCGAGATGCGCTTCCGCCCCAGCTATTTCCCGTTCACCGAGCCGTCGGCCGAGGTCGACATCCGCTGCAGCCGCAAGGGCGGCGAGATCAAGCTGGGCGAAGGCGACGACTGGCTGGAAATCCTGGGTTCGGGCATGGTGCATCCGAACGTGCTGAAGAATTGCGGCCTGGATCCCAACGAGTGGCAGGGCTTCGCCTTCGGCATGGGCATCGACCGGATCGCGATGCTGAAATACGGCATCCCCGACCTGCGCGCCTTCTTCGAGGCCGACCTGCGCTGGCTGAAGCATTACGGCTTCGCCGCGCTCGATCTGCCGACCCTGGGACAGGGGCTTTCGCGATGAAATTCACCGAATCCTGGCTGCGCGAGCACCTCGATACCGAGGCCGACCTCGCCACCATCTGCGCCAAGCTGACCGCCATCGGCCTCGAGGTCGAGGAGGTCCACAATCCCGCCGCCGGCCTCGAGAATTTCGTGGTCGCGCGCGTGCTGACGGCCGAGAAGCACCCGAACGCCGACAAGCTGCGGGTGTGCACGGTCGATGCGGGTTCGGGCATCGTCCAGGTCGTGTGCGGCGCGTCCAACGCGCGCGCCGGCATGGTCGGCGTGTTCGCCCGCGACGGCCTGACCATCCCCGGCACCGGCCTGGTCCTCAAGCCCTCGACCATCCGCGGCGTCGCCTCGAACGGCATGCTGGTGTCCGAGCGCGAGATGGGGCTGTCGGATGAACACGACGGCATCATCGACCTGCCGGAAACCGCGGCCGCCCATCTGGGCAAGCCGTTCGCCGACGTGGTCGGCCTGGCCGATCCGGTCGTCACCATCAAGCTGACGCCGAACCGCCCCGACTGCACCGGCATCCGCGGCATCGCCCGCGACCTGGCCGCCGCCCATCTGGGCGCGCTGAAGCCGCTGAAGGCCGAACCGGTCGCCGGTGGTTTCCAGTCGGCGATCGGCGTGTCGATCGACAATTTCGCCGCCTGCCCGCTGTTCATCGGCCGCGAGATCCGCGGTGTGAAGAACGGCCCCAGCCCGAAATGGCTGCAGGACCGGCTGAAGTCGATCGGCCTGCGCCCGATTTCGGCCCTGGTCGACATCACCAACTGGTTCACCCATGCGCTGGGCCGGCCGCTGCACGTCTTCGACGCCGACAAGGTCCGGGGGCAGTTGCATGTCCGCCTGGGCCGGGATGGCGACGAATTGCTGGCGCTGGACGGCAAGACCTATCCCTTGGGCCCCGAGATGTGCGTGATCGCCGACGAGAACGGCGTCGAATCGATCGGCGGCATCATGGGCGGCGAGCATTCGGGCTGCACCGAGGGCACCACCCGCGTGTTCCTGGAGGCCGCGCTGTTCGACCCGATCCGCACCGCGGCGACCGGCCGCAAGCTCGGCATCGTCTCGGATGCGCGCTATCGCTTCGAGCGCGGCGTCGACCCTGAATTCGTTCGCCCCGGCGCCGAACTGGCCACCCGCATGATCCTGGATCTGTGCGGCGGCGAGGCCAGCGAACTGATCGTGGCCGGCGTGGTGCCGGACTGGCGCCGCCAGTACACCTTCCGCCCCGAACGCGTCGCGGCGCTGGGCGGCGTCGCCGTCTCGGCGGCCGAGGCCGAGGCGGCGCTGGAAGCGGTGGGCTGCGTCGTGGCCGCAGGCGGCGGCGTGTTCAGCGTCACCCCGCCGTCCTGGCGCCCCGACATCCATGGCGAGGCCGACCTGGTCGAGGAAGTGCTGCGCCTGAAGGGGTTCGATGCGATCCCCAGCGTGCCGCTGCCGCAGGACCGCGCGGTGCCGGCACCGGGCGTCACCCCGATGCAGCGCCGGGTCCGCATCGTGCGCCGGGCGCTGGCCGCCCGCGGCATGAACGAAGCCGTGACCTATTCCTTCGTGCCGACGGCCCATGCCCTGCTGTTCGGCGGCGGCGCCCCGGAAATGGCGGTGGCCAACCCGATCTCGGCCGAGCTGGACGCGATGCGCCCTTCGATCCTGCCGGCGCTGCTGGCGGCATCCAAGCGCAATGCCGACCGTTCGATGCCCGATCACGGGCTGTTCGAGGTCGGGCCGCAATATCGCGACGACACCCCCACCGGCCAGGACATGGTCGCGGCCGGCATCCGGGCGGGCCAGAGCGGCCCGCGCCACTGGTCGGCCAAGCCCCGCGGCGTCGATGCCTATGACGCCAAGGCCGACGCCCTGGCGGCGCTGGCCGCCTGCGGCGCCCCGGCCGAACAGCTGCTGGTCATGGACGGCGCGCCGGGCTGGTACCATCCGGGCCGGTCGGCGACCTTGCGCCTGGGCCCGAAGCAGGTGCTTGCCCATGTCGGCGAGTTGCATCCCCGCATCCTGCAGGAATTCGACCTGCGCGGGCCGGTCGTGGCGTTCGAGCTGTTCATCGAGCGTGTGCCGTTCCCCAAGAACCGCACCGGCCGGGCCAAGGGCCCGCTGGCCCTGAACGACCTGCCGGCGGTCGAGCGTGACTTCGCCTTTGTCGTCGACGACAAGGTGCAGGCGTTCGAGATCGTCAAGGCGGCGCGCGGGGCGGAAAAGGCCCTGATCACCCAGGTGTCGGTGTTCGACCAGTTCACCGGCGCATCGATCGGCGAAGGCCGCAAGTCGGTGGCGATCTCGGTCCGCCTTGAACCCAAGGAGAAGACCCTGACCGATCCCGAGATCGAGGCGGTGGCGGCAAAGGTGATCGCCGCGGTCGCCAAGGCGACCGGCGCCACGTTGCGGGGCTGATCGCGCCGTGCTGATCCTTGGGATTCATCCGGGCTACCACGACGGCTGCGCCGCCCTGTACGAGGATTACGACCTCCTCGCCGCGGTGGCGCAGGAACGGCTGACCCGCAAGAAGATCGACGGCGGCCGGGTGCCGGTCGAGGCGATCGCGGAAGTCTTCCGCATCGCCGGCCGCAACCCGGCCGAGGTCGGCGCGGTGGTGCTGGGGCGCGGGGTCTTCCCCTCGCGCTACTTCACCCACCTGACGCTGGGCCGCCAGATCGAAAGCCTGGTCCGCCGCCGGCTGAACAAGGAAAAGCACAAGTCGATGGAGCGCGAGGCGATGCGCGCCCTGCGCACCGACAGCGAGGGGATGTTCGACGCCCCCCGCTTCCTGCGCGATTTCGGCCTGCCCGCCGGCGCCACCGTGCGGTTCTTCAACCACCATTACGCCCACGCCCTGCCGACGCTGTTCCATACCGACTGGCAGGACGCGCTGCTGTATACGGCCGATGGCGGCGGCGACAATGCCCAGTATTCCCACCGGCTGTTCCGCGACGGGCGGCTGACCGACCTGTTCGGCGGCGATGCCGACCTGTTGGGCCGCACCCGAATCGACAGCCTGGGACTGGCCTATGGGTTCGCCACCCAGGCCTTGGGTTTCCAGATCAACAAGCATGAAGGCAAGCTGACCGGCCTGGCCGCCTATGGCCAGCCGCATCTGGCCGACGCGCTGGCGCAGCGTTTCGCCATCGACGAACTGGGCGTGATCTCGTCCGACTTCATCGACAACCGGGCGATGAAAACCTTCATCACCGACTGGGCGCGCGACCAGAAGCGCGAGGATGTCGCCGCATCCGTCCAGAAGGTGCTGGAGGAGATGATCCTTGAATCGGTGCGCCGGCTGCTGGCCCGCACCGGGGTGCGCCATCTGGGCCTGTCGGGCGGTGTATTCGCCAATGTCCGCCTGAACCAGCGCCTGGCCGAGGAATTGCCGGTCGACGAGATCTTCGTCTATCCCGCCATGTCCGACCAGGGCCTGGCCGCCGGCGGCGTGCTGCAATACCTGCTGGAACGCGACGGGCTGGACCGCTGGCTGAGCCAGCGCTGGCGCCTGCCGCATCTGTATTACGGCGGGGCCTATGCCGACACGGTCGATACCGTGCTGGGCACCGACCCGCGTTTCGTCAAGGTCGAGGGGGCGCCGGTCGCCACCGCCGCCCGCCTGATCCACGAAGGGCGGATCGTCGCGATCTTCGCCCGCGGCATGGAATACGGCCCCCGCGCGCTGGGCGCCCGCACCATCATGGCGGCGCCGACCGACGCGACGATCAACCAGACCCTGAACGACCGGCTGGAACGATCGGAATTCATGCCTTTCGCGCCCGTCGTGCGCGAGGACGATGCCGAGGCGATCTTCGACCTGGGGCCGGTCAAGACCTATGCCGCGCGGTTCATGACCACGACCTGCCGGGTGCACGATGCCTGGCGCGACCGCATCCCCGCCGTCGTGCATGTCGACGGCACGGCACGGCCCCAGGTGATCCAGCGCGCGCCCAACCCGCTGTACTACGACATCGTCGGCGCCTATGCGGCCCTGTCGGGGATTCCGGTGCTGATCAACACCTCGTTCAACGTGCACGAGGAACCGATCATCAACACGCCCCAGGAATGCGCCCGCGCGCTGGGCGACGGCCGGGTCGACAACGTCGTCACCGAACAGGCGGTCTACGCCCGCGTCGTCTGATCAGGGTTTCAGCAATTCGGGCACGGGCCGGCGGAACGACCGCCGCCCGTTCTTGAACCCGGTCAGCGGCTGGGCGATCGCGGCCAGCGCGGTCACCGCATCGGGCGCGTCCAGCACCACCAGGTCGGCCGGGTTGCCGACCGCGATGCCATAGTCATCCAGGTTCATCAGCCGCGCCGGCCCTGCGGTCACCAGGTCGAGGCAGGCCGCGAAGCCGGCCGGCCCGACCTGCGCGATATTGGCGTACAGATTGGCCATGCGCAGCAGCGAGCAATCGCCGAACGGCGTGAACGGGTTCATCACATTGTTGGTGGCGATCGAACAGGTCACCCCCTGCCCCGCCAGGACATGCGCGGGCGTCACCCCGCGCGGCACGTCGTGGTCGCGGTCGCGGCCCATCAGGTACAGGTCGGTCGCCGGCAGCACGGTCAGCGCGACGCCCGCCTCGGCCAAGCGGCGGGCGATCGCGTCGCGCTGCACCGGGGCCATCGCCGACAGCTTGGTGACATGGCCGATGGCGACGCGGCCGCCCCAGTTGCACGCCTCGGTCTGGCGGGCGATTTCCGCCAGATGGGTCCAGCTCGGGTCCAGGTCGAAATCGACGTGGAAATCGAGGTCGACGTCGAAACGACGGGCCAGCGCGAACAGCCGCGCGATCTGTTCGTTCGGGTCGGTGTCGGTATAGGGGCAGCCGCCCAGCACGTCGGCCCCGCCCTCCAGCGCCGCGACCAGCAATTCCTCGGTGCCGGGATCGTTGGTCAGCCCCTCCTGCGGGAAGACGCAGACCGACAGGTCGACCGCCCAGCCATAGTCGCGGCGCAACTGCCCCACCGCCTCGAAACTGCGCAGGGCGACGCGGGGGTCGACCTCGACATGGGTGCGGATGCGCGTGGTGCCCTGGACGATCGCCTGTTCCAGCACGCGGGCGCCGCGGGCATACACATCGGCCGCGGTGAAGTCGCGCTTGGCCGCCGATACCGCGCGGATCGCATCGCCCAGCGAGCCGTGGTCGTGGCCGAAACGGTCCAGCAGGCAGGCCTTGTCGAGATGGATATGGCTGTCGACGAAACCGGGCAGGACCAGCCGCCCTGCCACGTCTTCAACCTCGGCCTCGGCGGCGATGGCCGGTTCGATGGCGACGATGCGGCCGCCGGCCACGCCGATGTCGACCGGATCGGGCCGCCCGGTCAGGCGACAACGGCGCAGGACAAGATCGAGTGTCATGCGCCATCCTAGCGCAAAGCTAGGGCGCCAGCAGCGCCGACATCGTGCCGACCAGATGCCCGGCATCGCGCCGCGCCTTGGCCCCGTGGCCGGCCAGGGCATGGCCGACCGTCTTGGCGGCATAGCGGCAGGTGGCACCCAGCGCGCCGGCCAGGGCGGCGATCCTGCCGCCATGCTTGCGTTCGAACAGCACGCGCGAGCGCGCCATGTGCAAGGCGCGGAAGAACAGCCGCCAGGCATGGCGCGGGGCCGAGGCGCCGCCCAGATGCTGGGCCACCGCCCCTTCGACCAGCACCAGGCTATATCCGGCCTGGCGCAGCCGCAGGCACAGGTCGTCATCCTCGTAGAACAGGAAGAACCGTTCGTCGAACCCGCCGATCCGGTCCCAGGCCGACCGGCGGACGACAAAGGCCGCACCGGACAGGAAATCGGCACACAGGTCGCCTTCCGGGGCCGGGCCGATCCGCCGGCCATGGTTGCGGCGGGCCATCTGGGCCACGTCGTGCGACGGCTGGATGCGGCAGAAGGCGTCGACCAGCAGCGGGGCGAACAAACCTGCATCGGGGTAGCGGTCGGCCGCCGCGACCAGGGCCGCGGCCGCCCCCGGCCCCAGCACGCAATCGGGGTTGATCACCAGCACCAGGTCGCGCCGGGCATGGGCCATGCCCAGGTTGACCGCCCGGCCGAAACCGAGATTGAGGTCGCTGTCGATCACCGTCGCGCCGGGCCGGGCCAGCAGCACCTCGGCAATCGTGGTGTCGGTCGAGGCATTGTCGACCACCACGACGTCGGCGGCAGCCGGCAGGGCGGCCAGGCAGCCCGCCACCACCGCGGCGGACTCATGGGTGACCACGACGACCGAAAGGCGGTTGGCGGCTGCCATTAAAGATTGTTTCACCGGCGTAACCTTTCGCGCTGTCAGCCTTGCGATGGTTAACGCCCCGTTCGTGATAACCCTGCGCAAGATTTTCCGGGCCGCATCCGCTAGGGTGCCGCCGTTCGCGGTGTTTGAGGGGGACGGGTCGGCGATGTTCTACAATGTCCAGGTCGGACGCGCGCTGGCCGCCCTGATGGTCGTCTACCTGCACGTCACCGCGATGATTTCCGAACGTTTCGGCAGCATGGACTGGTTCTATCCCGGGGCCGCCGGCGTCGACATCTTCTTTGCCATCTCAGGCTTTCTGATGGTCACGACCACGGCGGGGCAATGGGGCCAGCCGGGGCAGTGGCAGGGTTTCATCGTCCGCCGCCTGATCCGCATCGTGCCGCTGTACTGGCTGGTGACGGCGGCCAAGCTGGCCCAGATGATCGTGGTGCCGGCGCTGGCCCAGCGCCAGACCCTGCTGCCCTGGCATGTCGTCGCCTCGTTCCTGTTCATCCCCGCCTGGAATGCCGAGGGCGAGGCCATCCCGCTGATCGCGCTGGGCTGGACCCTGTCGTTCGAGATGCTGTTCTACATCCTGTTTGCCGGCGCCCTGGCCCTGCGCCTGCGCCCCGTGCCCTGGCTGACCGCGGTGCTGGTCGGCGGCGCGATCCTGGGTCTGTTCCGCACCGATGGCTGGGGGGCCGAGGCCAGGCTGCTCGACCCGCTGCTGCTGGAATTCGTGTTCGGCATGGCGATCGGCATGGCGACGCTGTCGGGCCGGCGCCTGCCGGTGCCGGTGGCGCTGATCGGCCTGCCCGTGCTGTTGCTGGTGCTGGTCGCCACCAACTGGCTGGATCCCGGCTGGGCCAACGGCCACCGCACCCTGGTCTGGGGCGTGCCGGGCGCCCTGATCCTGGCCTGCCTGGTGGCGCTGGAGGGGTATTGGCGCGGCCGGCTGTTCCGCTTTGCCTGTTTTCTGGGCGATGCCTCCTACGCCATCTATCTGGCGCATGGGTTCGTCCTGTCGATCGTGGGGGTGGTGTTCACGCGCGTGTTCGGGTCGCGCTTCGACTGGTCGCACTGGCTGTTGGTGCCGACCTTCGTCCTGGCAGTGGCGGGCGGCGTGGTCGTCCATGTCCTGATCGAACGGCCGGTGACCGACTGGCTGCGCCGCCGCTGGCACGCCGCCAGGCTGCGGCGGGCCGCCCAGGCGGCCTAGCATTGCCGCAAACCGGGCGCGATGCTAAAAGGCGCGCGACATGTCAGCGATCAAGACCGACGATACCGTGCCGGCCGGCTACAAGCCGTTCCCGATCAACGAAGGTTTTGCCAGCCATAACGGCCCGCTTTTCCTGCGGCGCGCGGATGGCGGCCGGATGGCCGTCGCCTTCCGGGTGGCGAAAAAGCATCTGAACGGCGGCGGGGTCTGCCACGGCGGCATGCTGATGACGCTGGCCGACATGGCGCTGGGCATGGCCACGACCTTTGCCGCCGGCGGCCGCAAGTTCCTGCCGACGATCACCATGTCGTCGGAATTCATCCGCCCGGCCGAGCTGGGCCAGTGGGTCGAGGCGATCGGGGAACCGTTGCGCGTCACGCGCAACCTGGGTTTCGCCGATTGCCGGGTGATGGCCGATGGCGCGCTGGTCCTGCGCGCCTCGGGCACCCTCAAGATCCCGCAGGCCGAATGGTCCGTCGATTTCAACCAGATCTTCGCCGATTGAGCCCATGACCGAGCTGTCCCAGATCCGCAACTTCTCCATCGTCGCCCATATCGACCACGGCAAGTCGACCCTGGCCGACCGCCTGATCGAGGCCTGCGGCGCGCTCGAAAGCCGCGAGATGACCAGCCAGATCCTCGATTCGATGGATATCGAGCGCGAGCGCGGCATCACCATCAAGGCCCAGACCGTGCGGCTGCGGTATCGCGCCAAGGACGGCAAGGATTACGTGTTCAACCTGATGGACACGCCCGGCCATGTCGACTTCGCCTACGAAGTCTCGCGCTGCCTTGCCGCCTGCGAAGGCTCGCTCTTGGTGGTCGATGCCAGCCAGGGCGTCGAGGCCCAGACGCTGGCCAATGTCTATCAGGCGATCGAGGCCAATCACGAGATCGTCCCGGTCCTGAACAAGATCGACCTGCCGGCGGCCGACCCCGACCGGGTCAAGGCCCAGATCGAGGAAGTGATCGGCCTGGACGCGACCGACGCGGTCGAGATTTCGGCCAAGACCGGCCTTGGCATTCCCGACGTGCTGGAGGCGCTGGTCACCCGCCTGCCCCCGCCGCGCGAGGGCGACCGCAACAAGCCGCTGAAGGCCCTGCTGATCGACAGCTGGTACGACGCCTATCTCGGCGTCGTCGTGCTGTTCCGCATCATCGACGGGGTGATGAAGAAGGGCATGAAGGTCCGCTTCATGTCGAACAAGTCGAGCTACCTGGTCGAACGGGTCGGCGTGTTCAACCCCAAGCGGACGATCGTCGACGAACTGGGCCCCGGCGAGGTCGGTTTCCTGACCGCCGCGATCAAGCAGGTGGCCGACACCAATGTCGGCGACACCATCACCGACGAACGCAACCCGATCACCGAGCCCCTGCCCGGCTTCAAGCCGTCGATCCCGGTGGTGTTCTGCGGCCTGTTCCCGGTCGACGCCGCCGATTTCAACGTGCTGCGCGAAAGCCTGGCCAAACTGCGCCTGAACGATGCCAGCTTCCATTTCGAAACGGAAAGCTCGGCGGCGCTGGGCTTCGGCTTCCGCTGCGGTTTCCTCGGCCTGCTGCATCTGGAAATCATCCAGGAGCGGCTCGAGCGTGAATTCAACCTCGACCTGATCACGACAGCCCCCTCGGTCGTCTACAAGGTCTACATGACCGACGGCACGATGGAGGAATTGCACAACCCGGCGGACATGCCGGACGCGATGAAGATCGACCATATCGAGGAACCCTGGATCAAGGCCTCGATCCTGGTGCCCGACGAACATCTCGGCTCGATCCTGAAATTGTGCGAGGACCGCCGCGGCCATCAGATCGAACTGACCTATCACGGCAGCCGCGCCATGGTGGTCTATCGCCTGCCGCTGAACGAGGTGGTGTTCGATTTCTACGACCGGCTGAAGTCGGTCAGCCGCGGTTACGCCTCGTTCGACTATCAGATGGACGGGCATGAGACCGGCGACCTGGTCAAGATGTCGATCATGGTCAACGGCGAAGGCGTCGACGCCCTGGCGATGATCGTGCACAAGAGCCGCGCCGAAATGCGCGGCCGCCAGCTGTGCGAGCGGCTGAAGGAGCTGATCCCGCGCCAGCTGTTCAAGATCGCCATCCAGGCGGCGATCGGCGCCCGCGTCATCGCCCGCGAGACCATCTCGGCGATGCGCAAGGACGTGCTGGCCAAGTGTTATGGCGGCGACATCAGCCGCAAGCGCAAGCTGCTGGAGAAGCAGAAGGAAGGCAAGAAGCGCATGCGGAACGTCGGCAATGTCGAAATCCCGCAGGAAGCCTTCATCGCAGCCCTGAAGATGAACGACGACTGAACAGGGCCAGCGTCAGCAGCACGATCCCCGCGACGATCAGCACGATCGACGCGGGCTGGGCCAGCAGGGTGGCGAAACCCTCGCTCAGGCTGGCCGTGCCATGCGACCGGACACCGGACTGGGCCGCCGACAGGCTGGCCTGGTCCACCTCCGACCACAGCCCGCCCAGGGACAAGGGCTGCCAGCCGCTGGTCTCCAGCGCCTCCAGCGCATCGCGGCCCAGCACGACGAACCCCGCCGCACTGCACAGATACCCCAGAAGCCGAACCAGACGCATCGCCAGAACCCCATGAACGGGCCGCAGTCTGCAACCGCCTGTTCATCAACGCAATCTCAGGCTCAGTTGTTGCAAAACCCTGTTCGGTCGCTATAGTCGCGCCCGCATTACGACGCAGCCTGATTCCGGAGGGATGGCCGAGCGGCTTAAGGCGCACGCCTGGAAAGCGTGTTCACCGAAAGGTGTCGAGGGTTCGAATCCCTCTCCCTCCGCCAGCCACACCCAAGCCCTTGATATCTCAGCAAGTTCTTGGAATTCCTGGCTAATTTCTTCTCGTTGCTCCATTGGACTGTTACAGTGGAGGCATGGAGAAGATGCCCGGACATCCCCGTCTGTATCGCCGTGGCGCGGTCTATTGGCACCGTGCCGCCGTACCCGTCGACATCGCCGATACCTACCCGAAAACCGAGGAAACGTTCTCGCTTCGGACCAAGGACCGCAACGAGGCCCTGAAGCGCGTCCGGGTCGAGGCGGCGCGGGTGGATCGCCTGTTCGACGAACACCGCAAGCGGGTGGCGGTAGCCGCTGGGCCAACCGTGGACGAATTGACCGATGCCCAGGTCAAGGCGATCGGCGAGGCGTACTATGCGATGCTGCTGCAGGAGGACGATGCACGGCGCCCCAGGGAATTCGAAGGGACGTCATTCGAGGAGCATTTAGAGGACATCGCAGGCCTATCCGCTGTCGCTCGCCACGAGTTTGCGCGCGGGGAAATTAGCGACTTCGACTTCGACGCCGACGAGGCCGAAGATTTCATGGTGTCCGACTGGGTGGGCGTGAAGCTGTCACCAGATAGCCCGAGCTGGCCCCGCGTCGCGCGCGAGATGAAAGCCGCTCGCATCCGGGCCTATGCGGCCGAACAATCCCGGAGCGACGGCGAACCAGTACCTACCCCTGAACCGCCGCCGCCTTTGTCCTCACGCCAGAAGGCGCGCGGGTCAAGCCGCCTGCTGTCCGATGAGGTCAAGGATTGGATGGCCGAGAAGACCCGGACTTCATGGGTCCCGAAGACCGAGCATGAACACCGCGTATGGATGGGGCATTTCATCACGATCGCGGGTGACAAGCCGTGGCTGGACTACAACAAGGCCGACGCGCGGGGTAAGCGTCAGCGGATCACCGCGTCTTTGCCTTTTTCGGTGCTGACCGGCGAGCGGCGATGCGGGCGAGCCTCTGCCTGACCGATTGCTCATCGAAGACGCCAGGATCGTAGTCACCGAGCCACTCCTTGACCTCGTTGTGATCGGGATGGTTCGGGTCAGCGAGGATATCGAGTTGGGCGTAGAATCCGGGAATACCGCCGCAGTCCTCCGGCGGCGCGGCACCCTCCCCAGCGACGTAGCGGGGATAGACGACGCCGATTTCGGGCGGACGGGGCCGGGTCACGGTCAGTTGATGTTCCCAGCAGTCGCCGAAGTCGTAGGTGTAGAGGAGCCTGGTCTTGCGGGGCCGCAGCAGGTCTTGAAGCGGCAGCTTGGCGGCCCGGCTTTGGGATATCTCCTCGCGGCGGCTGGCGAATGACCAGAGATGGGCATCCTGCCATTCCATGGCGGCCTGGATGACGCCATGCACCTGCTTCAGCGTCATGGCGATCGGCACCTCGACCTCGCGCCAGATCGGCGGGTCAGTGTCGAGCAGATCGATGCGGACTGTCGCGATGAGATCTGGCGAGAGGGTGTCGTCGGCGGTCATGCCACGAGTTTGTCAGCCCGGCGTGTCCAGTTCCAGGGCAGAAGTTCGGCCAGCCGGCTGATCGGATGACCCTTGGCCATGCGGTCCAGGACATCCGCCAGATAGGCCTCCGGGTCGAGCCCGTTCAGCTTCGCCGTCTCCAGGACGGAGTAGAGGAGTGCTGCCCGGTCGCCGCCCGCCTTGGAGCCCAGGAACAGGAAGTTCTTCCTGGTGATCGCGATACCGCGCAGGGAGCGTTCGGCGGGGTTGTTGTCGATGGCGATGCGGCCGTCGGCGACATAGAGGGTGAGCGCATTCCAGCGGTTCAGCGTATACCCGATCGCCTTGCCCAGCGTGTTCTTGGCCGACAGGCGCCGTT
>Ga0206117_101074_pt1 | contig 16734 bp, 15 predicted proteins | sample 3A5Ametagenome_FD_177997 | JGI IMG/M metagenome (GOLD analysis project Ga0206117, IMG submission 177997) | Enriched microbial communities from leaf-cutter ant dump, University of Wisconsin, Madison, United States - 3A5A | ecosystem: Environmental > Terrestrial > Nest > Insects nest > Nest dump... | reverse complement strand
GGTGAATGCGGTGCCATTCGTCGCTATAGCGGCCACCCACACGGTGCAGATCGGGACCGGTACGCTTGGAACCCCACTGGAAGGGGTGGTCATAAACGAACTCCCCAGCCACCGAGTAATGGCCATAGCGCATGGTTTCAGCCCGGAAGGGACGAATCATCTGCGAGTGGCAGTTGTAGCAGCCTTCGCGGATATAAATGTCTCGCCCCAGCAGAGGCAGCGGCTCGTAGGGTTTGATACCAGCAATCGGCTCAGTGGTCGATTTTTGGAAGAACAGCGGAACGATTTCCACCAGCCCCCCGACAGCGACCACCAGAAAAGTCAACACGATCAGCAGGAAGTTGCTGGTTTCGACCTTTTCATGGGTGAAGCCGCTAGAGGCGTTGTTGTTGTTTGTAGACATGTTGTAAAAGCTCCCTGGAACTTAAGCGTGGGCAGGATTGACAGCAGGCACGGGAACCTTGACAGCACGGCCAGTGGCGGCTGTTTTCAGTACGTTCCAGGCCATCACGACCATACCCGACAGGAACAGCAGGCCACCCACCACACGGATCACGTAGAAGGGATGCGACGCTTTCACGCTTTCCACGAAGGTGTAGGTCAGGGTGCCATCGGCATTCACCGCACGCCACATCAGGCCCTGCATCACGCCAGCAATCCACATCGAAGCGATATAGAGCACGATGCCGATCGTGGCCAGCCAGAAGTGCAGCTCAATAGCCGACTTGGAGTACATCTCGGTCTTGCCGAACAAACGGGGCACCAGGTAATACAGAGAACCCATGGTCACCAGCCCCACCCAGCCCAGAGCACCCGAATGCACGTGGCCCACCGTCCACTCGGTATAGTGCGACAGGGCATTCACAGTCTTGATCGCCATCATGGGCCCTTCGAAGGTAGACATACCGTAGAAGGACAGCGAAACGATCAGGAAGCGCAGGATCGGATCATCGCGCAGCTTATGCCAAGCACCCGACAGGGTCATGATCCCGTTGATCATGCCACCCCAGGACGGCGCCAGCAGGATCAGCGAGAACACCATGCCCAGCGACTGCGTCCAATCAGGCAGTGCGGTGTAGTGCAAATGGTGCGGGCCAGCCCACATGTAAGTGAAGATCAGCGCCCAGAAGTGGACGATCGACAGGCGGTAGGAATACACCGGACGGCCAGCCTGTTTCGGAATGAAGTAATACATCATGCCCAGGAAGCCGGCTGTCAGGAAGAAGCCCACGGCATTGTGGCCGTACCACCATTGCACCATCGCATCCTGCACCCCGGCGTAGGCCGAATAGCTCTTCATCCAACCTGCGGGGATCGACACGTTATTCACGACGTGCAGCAGGGCAATGGCAATGATGAAGGCGCCATAGAACCAGTTGGCCACATAGATGTGCTTGACCTTGCGTGTGCCGATCGTGCCAAAGAACACAATGGCGTACGACACCCACACTGCGGTGATCAGCAGGTCAATCGGCCACTCCAGCTCTGCATACTCCTTGGCTTGGGTAAGGCCCAGGGGCAGAGTGATGACGGCAGCCACAATCACGGCCTGCCATCCCCAGAAGGTGAAAGCTGCCAGCTTGGGCATGAAAAGCGTGGTTTGGCAGGTACGCTGCACCACGTAGTAGCTAGTCCCCATCAGGGCAGAGCCACCAAAAGCAAAGATCACGGCATTGGTATGCAAGGGACGCAAGCGTCCGAAGCTCAGCCATGCTGTATCAAAGTTCAGCTCGGGCCAGGCAAGCTGGGAGGCGACAACCACCCCTACCAACATGCCAATCACGCCCCAAACCACGGCCATGATTGAAAGCTGCCGCACTACCTTGTCGTTGTAGTGGACAGTACTCGTTTTTACATCGTCCATCGTGCACCTCTTAAATTGCAGACAAAAGTTTCACCGTTTCAGGTTTTAAAATTATTGACTCAGGTCAATCCTCTCGAAGAATGCGCTCCCCCTCCTGCTCAACACTCTCAAATTGACCTCTATGCACTGCCCACCAAAGGGCCAATGCTATAAAAAACACCAGTCCAACGGACAGCGGGATGAGTAGATACAGAATATCCATCGCGCCTTCTCTCCTATGTCATGCGCCATGTACGGCCACTGCAGCGCCACTGGCCACCAAGCCGGAAGCGGCGTCCAATCTACCGCTCTTTTGCGCCAGGCGGGCCGCATTCAGCACTACCCACAGCGAGCTGGCCGCCATTCCCAGGCCAGCCAGCCAAGGCGGCACCATGCCAAGCGCAGCAAACGGCACCGAAACCGCGTTGTAGGCCATGGCCCAGCCCAAGTTCTGGCGCACGATGCGCAAAGTCTTGCGTGCAAACAGCAGGGCCTGGAGCACCTGCTGCAAATCCGTTCCCAAAATCACAAAATCCGACCGTGCCCGAGCCAGGGGAACGGCCCGACCAAAGGCAAAAGAAACATCGGCTCCGGCCAGCACCGGGCCATCATTCAACCCATCTCCGACCATGCCGACTTTCTTGCCCTGGGCCTGCAAGGCTTGCAGCGCAGCCAGTTTGTCCTGCGGGCTGCAGGTGGCCTGGAATGTCGCAATACCCACTTCGCGTGCTACCCGGGCGACAGCAGCAGGCCCGTCGCCGGAAAGCAGTTGCACCTGCACCCCATGTGCCTGCAAGGCACGCACCACCTGCGCTGCCTGGGGGCGCACGCTCTCTTGCAACTCGAATGCCGCCAGCGGCTGCACTTGCCCCGGCACATCCTCTTCTACCGATAGGTAGACCGCCTGCGGCAACGCCTGCGGCCAGTGTCCGGCGGCGGCAAATGTCAGCGACCCCAGCCGCACCCAGCGCGGCTGGCCTTGCCAGTGCCCAGGCGCCTGCACCTGGGCTCGCACCCCTTGGCCAGCCAGTTCCTGCACTTGCAGCACCTGCCATGCGCAGGCCTGTGCGGCCGTCGATAGCGCCTGCACGGCAACCGAGACCGGGTGCATCGACTGCTGCGCCAGCACCACGGCAAGGCTCGCGCTCCACGCCGGTAACGCGCCGCCATCGGGCGCATGGCTCGCTTGCACTGCCAGCCCCTCCTGGGTCAGGGTGCCGGTTTTGTCGAACACTAGGACTTGCACCCCTGCCAAAGCCTCCAGCCCTTGCAAATTGCGTACCAAAACGCCTTGCCGCGCCAAGGTACCCGCTGCCGTCAGCATGGCTACGGGAGTGGCCAGGGACAAGGCACAGGGGCAGGTAACGATCAGCACCACGGCGGCATAGAGCAGCCCCAGGCCGGGGTCCTGGGGCCACCAGTACAGCGCCGTGGCTGCAGCCAGTAGGAAAATTCCGACCAGAAACGGACCAGCCACCTTGTCAGCCAGCTGCGCCAGTCGAGGTTTTTGCGTCGCTGCCTGTTCTATCAATCCGACAATTTGCGCAAATCTGGTCTGCCCACCCAAGACTTGCACCTGAATTTCCACCACCGCGCTCAAGTTGAAGCTGCCGGTCACCACCATGGCGCCGACCGGCTTGCTCACCGGGCGGGACTCGCCAGTGAGCAGCGCCTCGTCTGCCTGGGTGTGCCCCGCCAGGACAAGACCGTCGGCGGGGAAGGCTTCCCCAGGGAGGATTTTCAATACATCCCCCACCGCCACGCGGCGCAGCGCCACACGCTCGAAGCGGCCATCCTCTTGCCGCTGCAGCACGCTCTCTGGCAAACGGTTGAGGACACTTTCCAGCGCCCCGGCAGTGCGGTCACGCAGGCGCACTTCCAGCCAGCGCCCGGCCAGCAGGAAAGCGGCGAACATGGAAAGGGAGTCGAAATACACCTCCCGGCCAAAAATTCCGTGGGGGTCGAACGTACCCCAGCTGCTGATGACGAAGGTGATCGCCATGCCCAGAGCCACGGGCAAATCCATGCTGATGCGCCCCTGGCGCAAGTCCCGCCAGGCGCCGGAGAAGAACGGACCGCAGGAATAGATCAGCATCGGGATACAGATCAGCCAGGACGCCCAGCGCAGCAACGTCTCCATCTCCAAAGACAGATCGCCTGGCTTGGCTTCGTAGGCCGGCCATGCGTACATCATGACCTGCATCATGCAGAAGGCGGCCAGCAGCCAGCGCCAGAGCATTTTGCGCTGGTAGGCCTGACGCAAGGTTTTGGCATGGGCATCCTGGGCCGGCACGGCGCGGTACCCGGCCTGGGCAATGGCAGCGAACCAGGCCGAAGGCCGGGTCAGGCGGGCATCCCACACTACCCGCGCCCGGTGCCCTGCGCCGGAGACTTCAGCCTGCCGGATGCCGGGAGTGCGGCGCAGCGCATCCTCGATCGTCAGCGCACAAGTGGCACAAAACATCCCCTCCAGCACCACTTGGGAATCCCAGACAGGGACGGTGGCCGGATCGAATGAAGCTAACGGAGTCGCGCCCCCGCCCAGGGGTTTGCCGAAATTGGGCCATTCCTGGGGGTCATCAAGAAGAAATTGTTCTTCATGGGGCTGCGGCCTGTGTTCTTCAGAAGCAAGGGAAGAAGAGCCTGCCAGCAATGGGCTCTGAGGAAGCATGGTCATAGGCGTTGCGGGGCCGCATCATAAACGTTTTGACGCGCATCAAGTCGTCTGGGCAAAGGCTTCCTAAGCTGCTAAGGTATTCATAGCGCTTGTCGGCGCCTACATTTACACATTTATCCACTCAGGAGGATCTTGCATGTACGAACGCATTTTGGTGACCACTGACGGCACGGCCCTGTCCGACAAAGCCGTGCAAAGCGCCCTAGCCCTGGCCAAACTCAGCGGGGCGACACTGATTGTCCTGCGGGTGATTCCGCGCTACCCGCGCAGCTACCTTGAAGGCGGGGCGACGGTGGACATCACCGAAATCAAGCGCATCGAGGCCCAGTGGACGACCCAGGCCCAGGCCCAGCTGTCCGCGATCAAGGCAGAAGGCAAGAGCATGGGCGTGACGGTCAAGACCACCATCGCCAAATCGGATCTGGTGGCCGAATCGATCATCGCCACCGCCGACAAGCAGGAGGTGGACCTGATCGTCATGGCCTCGCACGGGCGCAAGGGCATCAAGCGCCTGCTGCTGGGCAGCGAAACTCAGCATGTGCTGACCCACTCGAGCAAACCCATCCTGGTGCTGCGGTAAACCGCCAGCGGCAGTTTCAGAAAAAAAGCGGCCTCCCTCAAGGGGCCGATTTTTTATCCAGATAAAATAAAATGATAGCTACTACCGCATGAAAATAAAAGATTTCATAGATAAAATAATTTGAAATCCATAGAAAACAAGCGGAAGCAGCTACAACATTAATACTTCACGAACTGGCTCTCTCCCGGCTGGCCCACAGCCACAGCACGATGCCCATCAGCACCATCGGCACGCACAGCCACTGCCCCATGCTCATGCCAAGGGAGAGCAGGCCCAGAAAATCGTCCGGCTCGCGGAAATACTCGGCCACGAAGCGCAGGCTGCCGTACCCGACCAAAAAGGCCGCCGCGACCTGTCCCGGCTTGCGCAAGCCACGGGCATACCACCACAGCAGGGCGAACAGCAGCAGCCCTTCAAGCAGGAACTGGTAGATCTGCGACGGATGGCGCGGCTGCAGGCTACCGCTGTGCGCAAACACCATCGCCCAGGGCAGATCGGCGCTGGCAAAGCGCCCCCACAGCTCGCCATTGATGAAATTGCCGACCCGCCCGGCCGCCAGCCCGGTGGGCACACAGGGCGCCACGAAATCGGCCACCTGCAGCCAGGGCCGCTGGCGCGAGTGGGCAAACCACAGCATGGCCGCAATCACGCCGAGCAGGCCGCCGTGAAAGCTCATGCCCCCCGTCCACACCGCGAACACTTCCAGCGGGTGGCTCAGGTAGTAGCCCGGCTTGTAGAACAGGCAATAACCCAGCCGCCCGCCGACAATCACGCCCAGGACACCCAGGAACAGGATGTCCTCGACATCCTTACGGCTCCAGGCCAGATTGGGGGGCAGATTGGCAAATGCCGGATGCTGCAAGCGCCGCAGTCCCAGCAGCATGAACAGGCCAAACGCCGCCAGGTAAGTAAGTCCATACCAATGCACGGCCAGCGGCCCCAGCTGCAGCGCCACGGGATTGATTTCGGGGTACATCAGCATCGCCGAACTCCTTAGCCGCGTGCCGCCGCACTGCGCTGGCGCAGCGCCTCGTACAAGCACACGCCGCTGGCTACGGAGACATTCAGGCTCTCCACCGCGCCGCGCATGGGGATGTGGATCAGGCTGTCGCAGGTCTTGCGCGTGAGCTGGCGCATCCCATCGCCCTCGGCGCCCAGCACCAAAGCCACCGGGCCGGTGAAATCGGCGGCAAACAGGCTTTGCCCGGCATCGCCGCTGGTGCCGATGATCCAGATATTGCGCTCCTTCAGCTCATTCAAGGTCCGCGCCAGATTCGTCACCATGAAGTAGGGCACGGTTTCCGTCGCGCCGCTGGCCACCTTGGCCACCGTGGCGTTGATACCGGCTGCATGGTCCTTGGGGGCTATCACGGCGTGCACGCCTGCGCCATCGGCCACGCGCAGGCAGGCGCCCAGGTTGTGCGGATCGGTCACGCCATCCAGCACCAGCAGCAGAGGATTGCGTACGCCTTGCGCCTCCAGGTCATCCAGCAGGTCGTCCAGCGACTTTTGCTGGGCCAGGGCCTCCACCCGGGCCGCAACGCCCTGGTGGCCATGGCTACCGGCCAGCTTGGCGATACGCAACGCGTCAGCCTCGATCAGCCGCACGCCAGCTTCGCGGGCGCGTTCCAGGAACTGGCGCATCCGGGCATCACGCCGGGTGGCTTCGTAATAGACCTCCACAATGGTTTGCGGAGCAGTTTTCAGGCGAACGCCTACGGCATGAAAGCCAAACAGAACTTTGGGGGAAGACATAGGAGCAGCATTATCAGATAAGTTTTTGGGCCATCGCTTCGGCCCTACACTGGCGGACTTTTCATTTTTTCGACCCAGAACTGCCCGGCTACCCGCCGGGCAGGCCTTTTTTAATGATTGGCACCCCCATCATGCTTCACCGCCCCTTGCTGCGCTGGGTACAGCGCACCAGCATCGTCACGCAAATCATCATCAGCCTGATCCTGGGCACCCTGCTGGCCATCTTCTGGCCCGAGGCAGCGGTCCGCATCGAAATTCTGGGCACACTGTTCATCTCGGCACTCAAGGCCGTAGCCCCGATACTGGTGCTGATCCTGGTCATTTCCGCCATCAGCAACCAGCAACCCGGGCAAAGCACCCAGCTCAAACCGATCTTGTGGCTCTACCTGATCGGCACCCTGAGTGCCGCCATCGTCGCCGTTGTCGTCAGCATGGCCCTGCCCTCCACCCTGGTACTCAAGGACACCGCCAGCGGCATGGCCGCCCCCGGCGGTATCAGCGAGGTGCTGCTGCAACTGCTCAAGAACGCCGTGGACAATCCCGTCAATGCCCTGCTCCACGCCAACTACATCGGCATTCTGGTCTGGGCGATCGGCCTGGGCATCGCCCTGCGCCAGGGCGCGGAACACACCCGGCAGGTCATGGCCGATTTCTCCCACGGCATCACCCTCATCATCCAGGCCGTCATCCGCCTGGCGCCGCTGGGCATCTTCGGCCTGGTCGCTTCCACTATCGCCACCACCGGCACCAAGGTACTGGCCGGTTACGCCCACCTGCTGATGGTGCTGATCGGCTGCATGCTGTTCATCGCCTTCTTCGTCAACCCCGCCATCGTGTGGTGGAAAATCCGCCGCAATCCCTATCCGCTGGTATTGATGTGCCTGCGCGAGAGCGGGGTCACTGCCTTCTTCACGCGCAGCTCAGCAGCCAACATCCCTGTGAATATGGCCATTGCCAAACGGCTGAACCTTGACCCGACCACCTGTGGCGTCGCCATCCCCCTGGGGGCCACCATCAACATGGCCGGCGCAGCCATCACCATCAGCGTGCTGACCCTGGCCACCGCCCACACCCTGGGCATCACTGTAGACATACCGACGGCAATCTTGCTGTGCGTCGTCTCCGCCATCTGCGCCTGCGGGGCCTCGGGCGTGCCCGGCGGTTCGCTGCTGCTGATTCCGCTGGCCTGCTCGCTGTTCGGCATCTCCAACGACGTGGCCATGCAGGTCGTGGCCGTGGGCTTCATCATCGGCGTGCTGCAGGACTCGGCAGAAACGGCGCTGAACTCATCGACCGACATCATCTTCACCGCAGCCGCCTGCATGGCGCAGGAAAAGCATCAAGCCTGACCCACCACCTCCATGCACAAAAAAGGCTCTGCACTGCGGCAGAGCCTTTTTTTACGCACCAGCAGCACATCATGCGCGGTAGTAAGCCTCCACTCTACCCTTCAGCCTGATCAGCAAAGGACGCCCCTTGCGATCAAGCGTCTTGCCGGCAGGCACTTTGACCCAGCCTTCGCTGATGCAGTACTCCTCCACATCCTGGCGCTCCTGGCCGTTGAAGCGGATACCGACATCGTGTGCAAACACGGCGGCGACGAAATGAGGGCTGTGCGGATCGATCGACAGGTGATCTGGCAGCTCTGGGCGCGAAGTAGATTCAGTCATGGCAACAGGAGGGGACAAAGATTTGTAAAGGCCGCGATTCTAAGAAAATACACGTAAACCATCGAAACACCTGAATTACAATTAGGGCTTTCCTGCTCTGATTGCAAACGCGGCATCCAATTCCGTGTATCAGCCCAGGAAACTTGGCCTCTTTCCGGGTTGGAACTTCTTTTATCAGATGCCAAATCCGGTATATAATAGCGGTCTTGTCGGCGTGTAGCGCAGCCTGGTAGCGCACTTGCATGGGGTGCAAGGGGTCGCGAGTTCGAATCCCGCCACGCCGACCATTGATTCCTAAAAGGCCAACACCTGTGTGTTGGCCTTTTGTTTTTTTACCTGTATTTTTCTGATTCGCCACGAAAGTTTTATTCCATGATCGAAGGCTTGATTACGGGACGTCTGACCACCGACCCCAGCGAACGTACCGACCGCTTCGGCAAGACCTTTATGGTCGCCCGAATGCGGGCCACCGTCGGCGACGGCAACTTGCGCCCCAATGCAGGCACCGAGACCCCCAGCAGCCTGTTTGTCAACGTGGTGGCCTTCGACCCCGTACCCTGCAAACAGCTTCTGGAGCTGCAGGAGGGCGATATCGTCTCGATTGTCGGCCCCCTCACCCCCAAGGTCTGGACGGACAAGCAGGGCGCCAGCTATCCCGCACTGGACGTGGTGGCCTACCGCGTACTGGCCCTGCCCGCCCAGGTGCATGCGGCTGAATTTGCCTGAGCCGCTCTAACGCATTCAGCAGAACAAGAAAAAGCCCTTGGATTTTGCAATCCAAGGGCTTTTTATTTGGTCGGCGTGGCGGGATTCGAACTCGCGACCCCTTGCACCCCATGCAAGTGCGCTACCAGGCTGCGCTACACGCCGAAGCTATCGATTATAAGCGGGAAAAATCGCCGATTTTCCCCGGCACCCGGACTTATGACGCCGCGTGCATCAATTCCTTGCACTTGGCACTGGCATGGAAAGTGACCACGCGGCGGGCAGCGATCGGCACCAACTCCCCAGTGCGCGGATTGCGGCCAGGACGCGGGGCTTTCTCGCGCACCTGGAAATTGCCCAGGCCGGAGAGTTTCACATCCTCGCCACGCACCAGCGACTGACAGATCAGGTCAAAAAAAGCATCGACCACCACTTTGGCTTCGCGCTTGTTCATGCCCATTTGCTCAAAGAGCAGATCGACCAGTTCGGCCTTGGTCAAGGCTCCGGCTTCAAAGTTTTCTTCGGTCATGGCTTATCCCCGCAATTTGGCGCCCAGTTTTTCGTTCAGTGCAGCAATCACCGCCTGCATGGCTGCTTCGATTTCGGCATCGCCCAAAGCTTCGGCGTAGCGACCCAAAGTCAGGCGTACGGCCAGGCTTTTCTCATCCTGCGCCAAGGCGCCCGGGACCGCAATTTCACCATCCTTCAATTTTTTCGGCCGAAACACATCGAACAGCACGGCAGAGCGCAAGGTATCCGCAGGAACCGCCGCCTGCACCGCGGCCATCACCTCGGCGTGGGTGACGCTTTCCTTGACCACCACGGCCACGTCGCGCTCCACCGCCTGGTGCTTGGGCACCGGGGCAAACTGCGGCACCGGGCGTTGCAGCACGGCATCCAGGGCCAGCTCGAACAACACGGGCGTCAGGGGCAAATCCCACTGCTGGCGCCATTGGGGATGCAGTTCGCCGACATAGCCAACTTCCTGCCCATCCACCCGGACGCGAGCGCAACGGCCGGGGTGCATGGCCGGATGCTCGGCCGGCTCGAACACCGGCTGCAGCGGAGACAGCAGCGCCTGCACGTCCCCCTTGACGTCAAAGAAATCGACCTTGGCATCCGCCTGCCCCCACTGCAGCGGCACGGCGCTGCCGTAGGCCAGGCCCGCGACACGCATGGGCTGGTAAAAGCCCTTGACCGTGGTGTCCGATTCCTCGACCGAAGCATCCTTGAAAAACACCCGGCCCAGCTCGAACACGCGCACACGCGGCGCTTTGCGGTCCAGGTTGAACTTCAAAACCTGCAGCAAAGATCCGATAAGGGACGAGCGCATAACGCTCAACTGGCTGGCAATGGGGTTGAGCAAACGAATCGGGGCCGTATTGCCCGCCAGCGTCTGCTCCCACTTTTCCTCGACAAAACTGAAGTTGATCGTTTCCTGGTAGCCCAGGCCCGCCAGCAGACGGCGCACCGCAAAGGGGCTGCGGCGGTTTTCCGCCAGCAATTTCGGGCTGATCGGGGCCAGCGGCTTGGTCGTGGGCAGTTGCTCGTAGCCGATCATCCGGGCCACTTCTTCGATCAAATCCTCTTCCAGATTGATGTCGAAGCGGAAGGTCGGGGCCGTGACGGCAATCACTCCTTCACTCGCCACGGTGGCGGGCAGGCCCAGGCCGTTCAGGGCATCCAGGCATTGCTGTTGCGTCACCGGCATTCCGATCACCTTCGCGGCGCGGGCCACGCGCAGCTGCACCTGCTTGGGTGCGGGCACGTTGGGCCGCTGGTCATCGATGGGGCCGACCTGCGTGGCCGGAGTGCCGCAGATTTCCAGCACCAGGGCAGTAATGCGCTCGATGTGTTCCACCGTGTGTTCGGGATCGACCCCGCGCTCGAAGCGGTGCCCCGCATCGGTCGAGAAGTTGAAGTGGCGCGAACGGCCTGCCACGGCCTTGGGCCACCAGAAGGCGGCCTCGATGTAGATGTTCTGCGTACCGTCCGACACCGCCGTGGCATCGCCGCCCATGATGCCGGCCAGCGATTCGATCTCACGCTCGTCGGCGATCACGCCCACCTGCGGAAAAGCGCCGATCTCGATGGTGCTGCCATTGAGCAGCTTGAGCATTTCGCCTGGCTTGCCCCAGCGCACGGCCAGGCTGCCGTGAATCTTGTCCAAGTCGAAGATGTGGCTGGGCCGCCCCAGCTCGAACATCACGTAATTGGAAATATCCACCAGCGGCGAGACACTGCGCTGGCCGCAGCGGGCCAGCCGATCGACCATCCACTGCGGCGTTTTCACCCGGGTATTGACGCCGCGCACGATGCGGCCCGAAAAACGGCCACACAGGTCCGGGGCGGCAATCTGCACCGGCAGCGTATCCTGCAACGTCACCGCAGCGGCTGGGAAGGACAGGGGTTGCAGCGGCGCACCGGTCAGCGCCGACAGCTCGCGGGCCACGCCATACACGCTCAGGCAGTGCGCCAGATTGGGCGTGAGCTTGAGGGTGAACAAGGTGTCGTCCAGGTTCAGGTACTCGCGCACGTTCTGGCCCAGAGGCGCATCCAGCGGCAGCTCCAGCAGGCCGCCGTGGTCCTCGGCGATGCCCAGCTCCCGGGCCGAGCACAGCATGCCGAAGCTCTGCACGCCGCGCAGCTTGCCGACCTTGATCTTGAACGGCTTGCCATCCTCGCCCGGCGGCAGCTCTGCTCCCACCGTTGCGCACGGCACGCGGATGCCCACGCGGGCATTCGGTGCGCCGCAGACGATATTCAGCAGCTCGGGGCCGCCCACATCCACCTGGCACACGCGCAGGCGGTCGGCGTCCGGGTGCTGCACGGCCTCCTTGATCTCACCGACGACGATGCCGGTAAACGGCGGGGCCACCGGCTCCAGTTCTTCCACTTCCAGACCGGCCATGGTCAAGGTTTCGGCCAGGGCCTGGGTGCTTAACGGGGGGTTGCAGTATTGGCGCAACCAGGATTCGGGAAACTGCATGTTTTTTCCATCTCATGCGGCAGGGGCAAACCCAGCACACGACTACAAAAAAAGAGCTACTTCCGCTTTATATACAAGGATTTCAAAATCAAAACACAATGAAATTGTTTGTATATCAGCGGTACAAGCTCACTTTTTATTTATTGAATTGGGACAGGAAGCGAATGTCGCCATCGAAGAACAGGCGCAGATCATTCACACCGTAGCGCAACATGGTCAACCGATCCGGCCCCATGCCAAAGGCAAAGCCGATGAAACGCTCGGGATCGAGCCCCATGTTGCGCACCACATTCGGGTGCACCTGGCCGCTGCCGGCCACTTCCAGCCACTTGCCGGCCAGGGGGCCGCTCTGGAACTGAATGTCCACTTCCGCCGAAGGCTCGGTGAACGGGAAAAAGCTCGGGCGAAAGCGCAGCACCAGGTCGTCGCTTTCAAAAAACGTCTTGCAAAAGTCGGTAAACACGACCTTCAAGTCTTTAAAACTCACATTCTCGCCAATCCACAGGCCTTCGCACTGATGAAACATGGGCGAGTGGGTGGCATCCGAATCGACGCGGTAGGTGCGTCCGGGAGCAATCACGCGAATTTCCGGCATCCCCTGCCCGGCATCGAGCTGGCTGCGGTAGCGCTTGACATGCTGCACCGCATGGCGCACCTGCATCGGGCTGGTGTGCGTGCGCAGCAGATTGGGCGCCTGGGGCGTGCCGCCCTCGACGTAAAACGTGTCGTGCATGGACCGTGCCGGGTGGTCTTCCGGAGTATTGAGCGCAGTGAAGTTGAACCAGTCCGACTCGATCTCGGGGCCATCGGCCACTTCAAACCCCATCGAGGCAAAAATCCCCTCGATGCGCTCCAGCGTCAGCGACACCGGGTGCAAACCGCCCTGCCCACGCTGACGCCCCGGCAGGGTCACGTCCAGGCGCTCAGCCTGCAGTTGCTGCTGCAATTGGGCATCCTGCAAAGCTTGGCGGCGGTCGTTCAAAGCCGCCTCGATGGCCTGCTTGGCCACATTGATGGCCGCGCCGCGGGTTTTCTTTTCTTCTACCGTCAGCTGCGCCATGCCCTTCATCAGCGCGGTCATCTTGCCGGCCTTGCCCAGGAACTGGGCCTTGGCATTTTCCAGATCAACGGGGGTGGCAGCCTGCGCAAACAGCTCGCGGGCGCTGGCCACCAGGGAATCCAACTCGTTCATAGCGACTCTTATCGCGACTTTTATCGCATTTCAAATGACACAAGGGCTAGTGCCTTTTCAAGCTCTAGCCCTTGCTGATAGTGCGCCGGTAGCTATTTTTATAACTACCGATCGTGAACTCAAGCAGCCAGCTTGGCTTTCACTTGCTCCACGATGCTGCCAAAGGCAGCCTTGTCGTGCACCGCGATATCGGCCAGCATCTTGCGGTCGATGTCGATGGCAGCCTTCTTCAGGCCATTGGTGAACTGGCTGTAGGTCAGGCCCAGTTCACGAGCGGCGGCGTTGATACGAGTGATCCACAGGCGACGGAACACGCGCTTCTTGTTGCGGCGGTCACGGTAAGCGTATTGACCGGCCTTCATCACCGCCTGTTTGGCAACGCGGAAGACATTACCGCGACGGCCGCGGAAACCTTTGGCTTGAGCCAGAACTTTTTTGTGACGGGCACGGGCCGTTACACCACGTTTGACGCGAGGCATATGTTTACTCCTTGTTCGTCAGAAAAATTACAGGCCAGCCATGGGCAGCATCTTGGCGATCGAGCCCAGATCGGACTCATGCACATTCACGATGCCACGCAGGTTACGCTTGTTCTTGGTGGTCTTCTTGGTCAGGATGTGACGCTTGAAGGCTTGGCCGCGCTTGACGGTGCCACCCGGACGGACGCGAAAACGCTTCTTCGCGCTGCTCTTGGTTTTCATCTTGGGCATTGAAATGCTCCTGTTGGTTGTGCTCGCAAGGCGTTTGCCACCACAGCAAAACTTGTCAGCCCCGAGACACTTCTGGGTTTGCACTGCCCTGGAAGGCAGGCAATATAAAAGCTTGCCTGAAAAACCTGGCAAGCCCCTATATATAGAAAATTCCTTATGCTTTCTCGGCGCTGGCAGTCTCTGCCACTTTGGCAGCACCGGGCTTTTTCCGTGCCGGGGCGATCATCATCACCATCTGGCGGCCTTCCAGTTTGGGGAACTGCTCCACCTGAATACTGTCGGCCAGATCGTCACGCAAACGATTGAGCAAATCCAGGCCCAACTGCTGGTGCGTGATCTCGCGCCCGCGAAAGCGAAGCGTGATTTTACACTTATTGCCTTCTGCCAGAAAACGTCGGATATTGCGCAGCTTGATGTTGTAGTCGCCATCGTCGGTGCCAGGGCGGAATTTCACCTCCTTGATCTCGACCACAGCCTGCTTGGCTTTGGCTTCTGCGGCTTTTTTCTGCTCCTGGTACTTGAACTTGCCGTAATCCATCAGCCGGCACACCGGCGGACTGGCACTGGCAGCAATTTCCACCAAATCCACATCCAGCTCACCAGCGGCACGCAAGGCTTCCTGCAAAGGCACGATGCCCAGAGCCTCGTTGTCCGGCCCCATCAGGCGGATCTCGGGCGCCGTGATTTCACGGTTCAAACGATGTTTGCGCTCTTCACGCTGGCGACGATCACGAAATTCTGTAGCTATGGCTCTCACCCTAAAATCAAAACGCTACGAAAAGGGTAGCTTCCTACACGCAAAACACGCGGGACAAGCCCGCGTGGACTAAACCTCAAGCTTTGGCGGCAATCTCTTGGGAGAGTAATTCAATGAACGCCTCGACGCTCATGACCCCAAGATCCTTGTTCCCTCGCGCCCGCACAGCGACGGTGCCAGCGGCTTTTTCCTTGTCCCCAGCGACCAGGATGTAGGGCAGCTTTTGCAATGCATGTTCGCGTATTTTATACGTGATCTTTTCATTGCGAAGATCAGAGGCGATCTTGAGTGCATGATCCGGCAGCGCTTTTTGCACTTTTGCCACAACTTCCTGGACGTAATCGGCTTGTGCATCAGTGATATTGAGCACGGCCACTTGCTGCGGCGCCAGCCACACCGGCAACGCTCCTGCGTACTGCTCGATCAGAATGCCGATGAAGCGTTCCATCGACCCAACGATGGCCCGATGCAGCATGACCGGACGATGGCGGTTGCCGTCCTCGCCCACATATTCAGCATCCAGACGCTCGGGCATGGAAAAGTCCACCTGAATGGTGCCGCATTGCCATTGACGACCCAACGCATCCTTCAAGGTGTATTCAATTTTCGGCCCGTAAAAGGCACCATCCCCAACCGCCACCTGATATTCACACGCCGAGGCCTTCAAGCTCTCGAACAGCGCCGCCTCGGCCTTATCCCAGCTTTCGTCCGAGCCGATGCGTGCTTCAGGACGGGTTGCCACCTTGTAGATGATGTCGGTAAAGCCAAAATCCTGGTAGACCTGTTGCAGCAGGCGTGTGAAATTGAGCACTTCCGCCTGAATCTGATCCTCGGTGCAGAAGATATGCCCATCATCCTGGGTAAACGCCCGCACGCGCATGATGCCGTGCAGCCCCCCAGTAGGCTCATTACGGTGGCACTGACCAAATTCGCCCATGCGTAGTGGCAGTTCACGGTAACTTTTGATCCCCTGCTTAAAAATCAGGATATGACCAGGGCAGTTCATGGGTTTGAGCGCGAAGTCGTGCTTTTCGCTCTCGGTGGTGAACATGTTGTCGCGATACTTATCCCAGTGGCCGGTTTTTTCCCACAGCGTACGGTCCAGAATCTGCGGGCCTTTGACCTCCTGGTAACCGTTGTCGCGGTACACACGGCGCATGTACTGCTCCACCTCCTGCCACACACGCCATCCTTTGGGGTGCCAGAACACCGTGCCCGGGGAATGCTCGTCGATATGGAACAAATCCAGCTCACGCCCCAATTTGCGATGGTCACGCTTCTCCGCTTCTTCGATCCGAGTGATGTATGCCTGCAGATCTTTCTTATCGGCCCAAGCCGTCCCATAGATGCGCTGCAACTGTTCATTCCGAGCATCCCCCCGCCAGTAAGCACCTGCCAGCTTGGTAAGCTTGAAAACTTTCAGAAAACGGGTATTGGGCACGTGCGGGCCACGGCACATGTCCACGTACTCCTGGTGGTAGTACAAGCCCATTTGCGTTTCGTTGGGCATGTCCTCGACCAAGCGCAGCTTGTAGTCCTCGCCACGGCTCTTGAAGACCTCGATGACTTCGGCACGTGGGGTCATCTTCTTGATGACGTCGTAATCCTGCGCGATCAATTCTTTCATCCGCGCCTCGATGACAGCCATGTCTTCGGGAGTGAAGGGGCGCTCATACGAGATGTCGTAGTAAAAGCCCTCCTCAATGACCGGGCCAATCACCATCCTGGCGCTGGGATACAACTGTTTCACAGCGTGGCCGACCAAGTGCGCACAGGAGTGGCGAATGATGTCCACACCATCCTGGTCCTTGGGCGTGATGATTTGCAAGGTGGCATCTTGCGCAATCACATCGCAG
>Ga0206117_101073_pt1 | contig 16760 bp, 13 predicted proteins | sample 3A5Ametagenome_FD_177997 | JGI IMG/M metagenome (GOLD analysis project Ga0206117, IMG submission 177997) | Enriched microbial communities from leaf-cutter ant dump, University of Wisconsin, Madison, United States - 3A5A | ecosystem: Environmental > Terrestrial > Nest > Insects nest > Nest dump... | reverse complement strand
CTTGGATTTGGTCACCGAATCGTTCACGTTGATGGCGCGGAACAGCAGCGTGCCCTTGGCCGACATTTCGTTCAGGCGATGCACGCCGGTGGTGGTCTCCTCGGTCACGCCCAGAATCTGGGCGCTCTTGCGGCTGTACCAGGTGGCATCCTCGGCCAGCTTGGCGCGGATGGCGGCAAAGACGATTTTTTCTTCTTCGCTGCCGGGGTTGGCCAGCACGGAGATGTCCTGCTCGGCCCGCTTGCCCAGGTGCATCAGCATGGTGGCATCGCCGCCGTCGTCCAGGATCATGTTCGGGCCTTCATGGGCGCTGCCGGCGGGGCCGAACTCGAAAATCCTGTGCGTGTAGTCCCAGTAGTCCTTCAGCGATTCGCCCTTGATGGCGAACACCGGCGTGCCCGTGGCGGCAATCGCGGCGGCGGCGTGGTCCTGGGTCGAAAAAATGTTGCACGAGGCCCAGCGCACGTCCGCGCCCAGGGCTTGCAGGGTTTCGATCAGCACGGCGGTCTGGATCGTCATGTGCAGGCTGCCGGTGATGCGGGCGCCCTTCAGGGGCTGCTGCGCGGCAAATTCTTCGCGCACGGCCATCAGGCCGGGCATTTCGGTTTCGGCGATGCGGATTTCCTTGCGGCCCCAGTCGGCCAGGGAAATATCGGTAATGGCGCTGTCGGCAGCGTTGAAAGAGGAATGGGCGGGGGTGCTCATGGTTGCTCCAGTGCAAATCAACATTGGGAAAACAACCACGCTCACGGCAAGCGGATGGGCTCTGGCCTCACCGCACCGAAGCGTGGGTGAGCGTCGTTGCCAGATAAGCAGGGGCCATGCCGCACTGCCGTCTTTCCGAGCCTCACGCCCGGAACCATGTGCCCGGACGCTGCAACGCTCCTCGGAAAGAAGAAAGGCGCAGATTGTAAGCGAGGCGGAAAAAGCTCAGGGCTGCGGGGCCACACGCAGCGGAATCGTCACCGGCCCATCGTTGACGAGGTGCACCTGCATGTCGGCAGCAAACTCCCCGGTCGCCACCTGCGGGTGTGCCGCCTGCGCCTGGGCGACCAGGTAGTCGTACAGCCGCCGCCCGTCCTGCGGGCTGGCCGCCTGGGTGAAACTGGGACGGTTGCCGCCCGAAGTATCGGCAACCAGGGTGAACTGGCTGACCAGCAGCAGGCCGCCGCCCACGTCCTGCAGGCTGCAGTTCATCTTGCCGGCGGCATCGGCAAAGATGCGCAGTTTCAGGATTTTGGCCAGCAGCTTGTCCGCCTGCCGTGCGGTATCGCCCTGTTCGGCGCAGACCAAGGCCAGCAGGCCGGGGCCGATCTGTCCGACGACCTGCCCGGCCACTTCCACCCGGGCGCTGCGCACCCGCTGCAACAAGGAGTACATGGAATTTCTGACAAGATAGTGACAACACCGTCTAATAATAAACACTAGGCTTATATCAAGCCCACGACCCCGAAAATCAGCTATAAACCGCGCCATGCAACAAGGGCACACGGCGGATCGCACGCAACCAGCGCAAGCACCAAACCACGCACCGGCCGTAGCAGTACAGTCTTCACTGCTTCGCTCGGTGGCGGATGCCATGCCTGCCCAGATCGCCTATTTCAGCGCACCCGACCTGCGCTGCCTGTTTGCCAACGAGCGCTACGCCAAAGCCTGCAGTCAGTCCACCGCCGGGGCCTTGCTGGGCCGAACCCTGCAGGATATTCTGCCGCCCCAGGTATGGCAGGCCAACCACGCGCACCTCGAACAATGCCTGGCCGGAACGGCCCAGCACTACACCCTGCCAACGCAAGGCAAGCATGGCGACACCCGGATGCTGGAAATGCATTTGGCCCCGCATACCGAGAACGATGTGGTGCAGGGCGTGTTCCTGCTGGTGAACGACATCACTTACAGTTGGCGCTCCGAGCAGGCGGCGCAGGCTAGCCAGGAACGGCTGGACAAATTCAGCGCCGCCTCGGAAGAAATCATCCTCTTTCACGAAAACGGCATCATTCTGGATGCCAATCAGGCGGCCGAGCGGATCACCGGCTACAGCGTCGAGAACCTGTGCGGGCGCAACATCTTCGATTTGGTTCACCCCGATGACCGGGTACGGGCCATGGGCTACGCCTACCAGCGTTACGAGGAGCCGTACGAGGTCATGGTCGTACGCCGTGACGGGCGCTGCATCGATGTCGAAGTCACCGGAAAGAATCTCTCCCAGACCGATGGCTCCACCCAGCGCATTGTCGTGGCCCGCGATATTTCCGCCCGCAAGCAGGCGCAGGCGCAGGCGGTCTTCATGACCCAGCACGATTTGCTCACGGGGCTGCCCAACCGCCAGCATTTGCTGCACTACACCGAGCAATTGCTGACCCAGCTTACGGAGCGGCAGGAGCAGGGGGCGCTGTTGTTCATCAACCTGGACCACTTCAAAACCATCAACGACTCGCTGGGGCATTTTGTCGGCGACGAAGTGCTGCAGACCATGGCCCGCCGCCTCAAGGCCAGCATCCGTCCGCAGGATTTCGTTGCCCGGCTGGGCAGTGACGAATTCGTGGTGCTGGTCGGCTCCATCAACGGCCACCAGCAGGCCAAGGCCGTAGCGGAAAAGCTGCTGCTGGCGATCAGCGTGCCCCATATCCTGGCCGGGATGCCGATTGCGCTGTCTCCTTCCATCGGCATCAGCCTGTTTCCCGAGCATGGCAGCCGCTGCGAAGAATTGCTGCGCCACGCCAACCAGGCCATGATCGCAGCCAAGGAAAGCGGCCGCGCCAACTACCAGATCTACGCGCCGTTCATGGACGGCTGCGTCCCCTACGAGGAGCTGGTGCTGGAGCGCCAGCTGCGCGAAGCCATCGAACAGGGGCAACTGGTGCTGCATTACCAGCCGCAGCTATGCCTGAAAAACGGCGTTCTGGCCGGTTTCGAAGCCCTGGTGCGCTGGAATCACCCTCAGCGCGGCATTCTGGGGCCGGACAAATTCATTGCCTTTGCCGAAAAGCGCGGGCTGATCTCCGGTATTGGCCGCTGGGTTCTGTTCGAAGCCTGCCGCCAGATGAAGGTCTGGCACGATGCCGGCCTGCCCAAGGTGCCGGTGGCCATCAACATCTCCCCGCTGGAGCTGCGCCAGCGCGATGTGCTGGCTGATATCGAACGGGCGCTGAAAACCACCGGCCTGGCCCCACAGTACCTGGAGGTGGAAATCACCGAATCGGTACTGATGCAGCAACAGTCCAATCCGGCGCACAACATCCTCACAGCCTTGCAGGCGCTGGGGGTGAGTATTTCCATCGACGACTTCGGCACCGGCTACTCGTCCCTGGCCTATCTGAGGCGGTATCCGATCGACAAGCTCAAGATCGACCGCTCCTTCATCACCGAGACGCCGCAGAACAGCGACGACGTGGCCATCGTCACCGCCATCATTCAGATGGGGCGCAGCCTGCAGCTCACGGTGCTGGCCGAAGGCGTGGAATCCCGCGAGCAGCAGGCGCTCCTGCACAGCCTGGGCTGCGACCTGGTACAGGGCTTTGGCCTGTCACGCCCCCTGCCTGCCAGCCAGGTGCAGTCCTGGTGGCAAAGCTGGGGCAAGCAGCCGCTGCCGGCCTGAACTCAGGCGATCGTCACCGCACATTCCTCGCGCAGCAGGGCGGCCGCCTCACGGGCAGCGACGCGGCCTTCATCGGTGGGAATCACCCAGATCTCGATCCGGCTGTCCGGGGCGTGAACCGCCCAGGCGTGCCGGCCATCGGCATCGCGATTGCGGGCCGGGTCGATGCGCAACCCCGTCCAGGCCAGGCGCTCGCACACCTGCTCGCGCAGCACGGCATCGTTTTCACCAATGCCGCCGCTGAAGGCGATCAAATCCAGTCCACCCAGGCAAGCCGTCAGCGCCCCCGTTTCCCGGATCACCCGGTGGGTGAACTGGTCGATGGCCCGGATGGCGTCGGCATTGCCCTTGGCGGCTTCGCCGCGCAAGGTACGCATGTCGGCGGAAATGCCGGAGACACCCAGCAGGCCGGATTGCTTGTAGAGCAGCTTCTCGATGCGCTTGGCGTCCCAGCCCTGTTCCAGCAAGTAGAGCAGAACCCCGGCGTCCAGGCTGCCGCTGCGCGTACCCATCATCAGGCCATCGAGGGCGGAAAAGCCCATGGTCGTAGCCACGCTGATGCCGCCGACAGCCGCACACAGGCTGGCGCCGTTGCCCAGGTGGGCCATGACCACACGGCCCCGGCCCCGAATGGTCTGCTGCTCCAGCACCGACATGATGTACTGGTAGGACAGGCCGTGGAAGCCGTAGCGGCGCACGCCCTCGTCCTGCAGGGCCTTGGGCAGGGCAAAGGCATAGTCGACCTCGGGCATATGGGCATGAAACGCCGTATCGAAGCAGGCGATCTGCGGCACCTGGGCAAACGCCTGGCGAAACTGGCGGATGCCTTCCAGATTGTGCGGCTGGTGCAGGGGCGCCAGGGAATTGAAGCGCGTCAGCTGCTCCAGTACGGCGTCGGTGACGCACACGCTGGCGCTGAAAATGCCGCCGCCATGCACCACCCGGTGGGCGACGGCATCCAGACCCTGGGCCTCGGCCAGCTCCTGCACCAGGGAGCGCAGGCGGGCCAGCGCTACTTGGAAAGGAGCTTGTCCCGCAGATACGACGAGCGTTTCCTCATGTTTTTCACCTTGGTGCTTCCAGCCAAGGCAGGGCTGGCCACCAGGTTCGAGACCCTGGAAATTGCCCGATACCGTATGGGGCAGCACCTGCCCCCCTTCCAGGGGATGCAGGGAAAATTTGAGCGAGGACGAGCCTGCATTCACCGCCAGAATTGCCATAGCCGTGCTCCTTGCCGTTAACCCTGTTTCCAGGCGTTCGCCTGGGCCTTGCGCCGCTGGTCGTGCGCAGCCAGCACGGCCAGCACGGCCGATGCCACCCGGGCCATCGGGCCATCGGCACGACTGGTCAACGCAATCGGCACACGGGCACCCAGTACCAGGCCGGAACCGCTGGCCCCGGCCAGGTATTCGAGCTGTTTGGCGATCATGTTGCCGCTTTCCAGATCGGGCACGGCCAGGATGTCCGCCTGCCCAGCCACTTGCGAGACGATGCCCTTGATGCGGGCCGCGTCGGGCGAAACGGCGTTGTCGAAGGCCAGCGGGCCGTCAAGCAGGCCGCCGGTGATCTGCCCCCGATCGGCCATCTTGCACAGGGCTGCGGCATCGAGGGTCGAAGGGATGGTGGGCGAGACGGTTTCCACTGCCGAGAGCAGGGCCACCTTGGGCTGCTCCACCCCCATGACGTGCAGGAAGTCGATGGCGTTCTGCACGATGTCCGCTTTTTCCTGGAGCGTTGGCTTGATGTTGATCGCCGCATCGGTAATCACCAGCGGTTTGTCGTACAGCGGCACGTCAAAGCGGAAGACGTGCGACAGGCGCCGTCCGGTACGCAGCGCCGGCTGGGCCAGCACGGCCTTGAGCAGTTCGTCGGTGTGCAGGCTGCCCTTCATGAGGATTTCCACCTCTTTGCGGGCGGCCATTTCGGCGGCCAGCTGCGCGGCGGCGTGACTGTGCTCGACCGAGATGATTTGCGCACCTTGCAGGTTGATGCCGGCTTCTTCTGCGACCCGGCGGATGCGCCCTTCCGGGCCGATCAGCACCGGGGCGATCAGGCCGTGGTTGGCTGCGTCCATGGCGCCGGAGAGTGACCCGGCGTCGCACGGATGCACCACCGCGCAGCGCACGATTTCCAGCGACTGCACCTTGTCCAGCAAGGCGTTGAAGCGTGCTTCCGGGTCGAACAACTGAATGTTGGGCGCCTGCACCCGCTGCACGCGCACTTTCTGCGTCGGCGGCATCAGGTTGGCTTCGCCCTTGAGCACGACCTCGCCGTGCTGGTTGGTGACCTGGCAGTCCAGTTTGATGCGTTTTTTCTCGTCGTTCTTTTCCGTCACCGTGGCCAGAACGGTGAGCGTGTCGCCGATGCGCACGGGCTTGGTGAACTTCAACTCCTGGCCCAGGTAGATGGTGCCGGGGCCGGGAAACTGGGTGCCGAACAGCGCCGAGATCAGTGCTGCGCCCAGCATGCCATGGGCGATGACGCCATGGAACATGGTCGCGTCGGCATATTCCGGGTTCAGGTGGGCAGGGTTGATGTCGCCGGAGACAGCGGCAAACGCCTGGATGTCCTCCAGCGTTACCGTGCGTACCAGACGGGCGCTTTGCCCGACACTGAGTTCGTCATAGGTGACGTTTTCCATCCACAGGCCGTCGTTGGCGGTGCTTGCAGTATTCATGGGAAGAGAGTCCTTGAAATGGGAGCAAAAGGTCGGCGCAGCCGTTAATCCATGGCGTGGACGCCAGCGTCCACATAAATCGTCTGGCCGCTCATGCCGCTGGCGGCGTCCATGCACAGGAAGGCGCTCAATTGCGCTATTTCTTCCAGGGTCACCAGCCGCTGCAGCGGGGCCTTGGCCTGGGCAGTGGCCATGAGCTGGTCGAATTCGGCAATGCCGGAGGCAGCGCGGGTCAGGATCGGGCCGGGGGAGACCGCATGCACGCGGATGTTTTTCGGGCCCAGTTCCATGGCCATGTAGCGCACCAGCGATTCCAGCGCGGCTTTGACCGGGCCCATGACACCGTAGTTGGGCACCACTTCACCCGAACCCAGGTAGGTCATCGACAACATGCTGCCGCCGGCCGTCATGTGCGGGGCGCACAGCTTGGCGGCTTCGGCAAAGCTGTGGCAGGAGACGCTGATGGCGCGTGCAAAGCCCTCGCGCGAGCTGTCGACCACGTCGCCGTGCAGGTCTTCCAGCGGCGCCCAGGCGATGGAGTGGATCAGGAAGTCGATCTGGCCGAACTTGTCCACCGCATGGGCCACGACGGCCTCGAGTTCACCGGGCTGCTCGACGTCGCAGTTGAGCAGATCTGCCCCCACCTTGTCCGTCAGCGGCTGGACGTATTTGCGGGCCTTGTCGTTCAGGCAGGTGGCCACGACCTCGGCACCCAGGGAGCGGAACAGCTCGGTGCAGCCCCAGGCGATGGAACGGTCATTGGCTACGCCCAGGATGAGGCCTTTTTTGCCAGCCAGGCTGAAGGGGGAAGTCGCAGTCATCAATACTCCTTGGTGATGAGAAAAGCCAAGCCTGTTCAAAATCCCTGCACGGGCCTGTGGCGCGACCTGGGCCGCATTCCAGATGCCCCATGCCGGGACTTCGCATACGCGGCAAGGACGCCGGGCTTGGAAAAATATATCAGGGCAAACTGCTTCATTAACAAAATGAAGCAAAACAGTGCATTCTCAGAAGAAACCCTAGGTGTTACAAGCCTTTTCAACAAACCTGTGGCTGCACTCAAGTTTAGGTCGCCCAGGCGTCCTGGACGGCCAGCGAAATTGACTAGGATGTTCGTTTCTTCAACCCCTTGCAGGAACCCCTTATGCAAATTCAAACCGTAGGCATCATCGGCGCCGGCACCATGGGCAACGGCATCGCTCAAGCGTGCGCGACCTCGGGCCTTGACGTGGTGATGGTCGACATCTCCGACGCTGCCGTCCAAAAAGGCGTGGCCACCGTGGCCGGCAGCCTCGACCGCCTGATCAAGAAAGAAAAAATCACTGCGGCCGACAAGGATGCCGCCCTGGCCCGTATCCAGACTTCGACCGACTACGCGGCGCTGAAAACGGCCCAGATCATCATCGAGGCAGCCACCGAGAACGAGGCGCTGAAGGTCAAGATCCTGCAGGAAGCCGATGCCCTGGCGGCGCCCGAGACGATCATTGCCTCGAACACCTCCTCCATCTCCATCACCAAGCTGGCCGCCGCGACGGGCCGCGCCGACCGGTTCATCGGTATGCACTTCTTCAACCCCGTGCCGATGATGGCGCTGGTGGAAGTGATCCGCGGGCTGCAAACTTCCGATGCCACCCACGCTGCCGTGCAGGCCCTGGCCGAGCGCCTGGGCAAGACGCCGATCACGGTCAAGAATGCCCCCGGCTTTGTCGTCAACCGCGTGCTGATCCCGATGATCAACGAGGCTTTCTTCGTGCTGGCCGAAGGCCTGGCCACCGCCGAGGACATCGACGCCGGCATGAAGCTGGGCTGCAACCACCCCATCGGCCCGTTGGCCCTGGCCGACATGGTGGGCCTGGACGTGTGTCTGGCGGTGATGAACGTCTTCCTCGACCAGTTCGGCGACAGCAAATACCGCCCCTGCCCGCTGCTCAAGGAGTACGTGGCGGCAGGCCGCCTGGGCCGCAAGACCGGCCAAGGGGTCTACAGCTACTGATGGGCGCAGCCCTGGGGTAATGCAAACCGGGCCTGGCCCGGTTTTTTTCGAGGGGTCTTTTAATAAAAGGAGCTGCTTCCGCCGGTAAATAAACAAAATCAATATCTTTTATATTTGAAATCGTTTATTTATCGGCGGAAGCAGCTCTCTTTTTTAATATGTTTCGATTCCTGCCGAAAACCGGCGGCATCCCCGGGCCGATTGCCGCCGTCAGTCCTCTGGCGCTTCCGGCGCTAGCGGCATGGGCAGCTTCCCGGGCTGGATAGCGGTCAGGTCGGCAGCGGCCAGCCCCGCCAGCAGCGCCTGCCCGTCGGCCAGCACACGGAACTCGCCAAACCGCGCTGCAGCCAGGGAACGGCCCTGCCCTTCGGGGAAGAAGAAGGCATCCGTCACCACCACCCAGCGTCCTTTGAGCCGTTTCAGCGGCAGCAGCACAGCGCCCGCCTGCGGTGCCTCGCCGGGCCGGGCCAGGCGTTCTATCTGCGCCACGCCCCGGCCGTCGAGCCGGGCCACGGCCAGCACCCGGTGCTGCCAGGGTTGCTGCGCTTGCAGCGTGTCCAGCGCCTCGGCAACGGCTGTGGGGTAGGCAAAGCGCAGCGCCATGTAGTCGCCCTGCATGAGCGAGCGCGGGTCGCGCGGTTGCAGGGGCAGGTAGATTTTCTGTCCCTGCGCCAGCACCGCTTCCTTGCGCTGCACGTCCCACTGCACCAGGCCCAGCGCCAGCACGCCTGCCAGGGCCAGCACCAGGGTGATCGGCCAGGGCGTGCGCACGGGGGAGAATGTCCCCTGCGCCGGTGCCGTGCGCGAGCCGCGCAGCCACCACAGCACCGGCACCATGGCGGCACCGGCGATGCACAGGGCCGCCGCTTTGTCCGGCAAGGGCCATTGCAGGGCGTAATAAAAACTGCCCAGTTCCAGCAGCGCAACTGCCAGTGCCAGCCAGAACAGCCGCCAGCGGTTCGTCCCGGCGGCAAAGCTGGCCACCATGACGATCACCCCCATCGACGGCACCCCAAGGCAGGCAGCCAGGGCAGCGGCGTACACCAGCCACAGCACGCCCCGGCGCGGCCAGCGTTGCAGCAGCCACCCGGCGCTGACCAGCACGGCCCCGGCCTGCAGCACGGTGCGCCAATGCCAGGCCCACAGCAGCGCCTGCCCGGCCTGCGGGTCGTCCGCCGAGCCTCGCGCCCCCAGCAGCGCGTGCCGCAGGACGATTTGCAGGGCCAGTGCCAGCAGCAGCCCCACGGCGGCGCTTTCCAGCAGGTCACGCACCCTGGCGGCCCAGGTCCGGGTCAGCCAGCGGCCCTCGCAATGCGCCCACACGGCCCACGCGCCCGCCAGCAGCAGGGTGTGGCGCGGCCAGCTTTCCCATAGGGAAAAGATGGGGGCTTGCGATGTCGCCTGCACGGCAGCCCAGGGAGGCAGGAACAGGAATGTCCAACTGGCCAGCACCCCCAGCAAGCGGCGTAGCCATGCCTGGGGAACCAGCCAGGCCAGAGCGCATTGGAAGGCCAGCAGGCTGGCTGTGACCGTACCCAGCGTGTCGGAGCGGGACCCCTGGAAAAAGGCCCACAGCCATAGTGCCTGGGCAGACAGCAGCAGGCTGAAGCCGATCTGCTCGGCAAATAGCCCCTGGCTGCGGCGCAGCAGCCAGAGCGCAACCGCTGCCAGCACCACGCTGGTCAGAAATGCCCCGCTGAAAGAGGACAGCGACGCCCCTAGCACCATGCCCAACAAGCCTAGAAATGGCCACAGCACCAACTGGGCGCCGACAAAACTCAGCACCAGAACAATCGATGACGGCATGGGTGGTGCCCCGGGCGGCTGGGTATCGGCAGGCAGCAAGCCTTCGGCCTGGGCACGCGCCCACCATGATGGGGTCTGTGTTGGCGGCGTCATTGGCCTGCATCCTTTTGCAAGCGGTAGAGCCCGTGGGCGCTGCCCCCGACGCTCAGGGCAATGAGAAGCGTCATCAAGGCCAGCCCTTCAATGGAGGACATCCGCACGTGTTCAAACAATACATACCCCAGCGCCACCAGCCATAGCACATTGGCGGCGATCAGCCCCAACCCCAGTACGACCAGATGACGTGCCTGCCAGGCATGCCCCAGCACGCACGCTACCGCCAAGCAGGCACCCAGGTGCAGCCCCCAGCGGTTTTGCAGCACCAGGGTCAGTACGCCAAGCGCTGTCCAGGCGGCCAGGGCCAGGCCTGCGCCCACGGTGCGGCTGACGGCCGGTCGGGCCACTGCCGCCCAGCCCAGACGGGACAGCAGCACGGGCACCAGCCATACCGGCAGCCAGAGCAGCAGGTGCTGGATGGACATGAGGGAAAAGCCCGACCAGAGCGTGTCCCATACCGTCATGCCCAGCCCGATCCAGAAACTCAGTCCGGCTCCGACGATCAGCAGCCACAGCGCCCACAGCCCATCGCTGCGGGCCACGATCGTCCACGGCAGCGCCAGGGCGGCCCAGAGGGCGAACAGCTGCCAGGCATCGGCCCCGGTCTGGTAGGTCTGCCCGACAAAGGCCAGCAGCCCGCCCAGCGCCAAAGTCGCCAGCAGCAGGGCGGCCGTGCGTATCTGCGCCACGGCCAGGGCCGCCAGCAGGGGCAGCAATACTGCCGTTTGCAACACGTGCAGCTTGAAGCTGCGTGTCTGCTGCGGCCACTGTGCGGCAATCCAGAAAATCAGGCCGCCGCCCAGCAACAAGGCGGCCACCACCGCCAGACCGCGCCACAGGCTGGCAGCCCAATTCACGGGCGGCTGCTCCTGGGCGCAGGTGGCCAATTGCCGGGCCTGTGCGGGCGAAAGCTGAAAGTGGCGCACCAGCGCGTATAGATCCAAGGGAGCGGGCATCTGATGTCCTTTCCCTATCGGCAGCGGCCAAATGCCTGGCATTCAGGCACCAGGTTGCCCTGTGCGTCACGCCATTGCAGGGGCGCGGCAGCCGGGGCCGTTGCAGCGTTGCCTGGCGAAGCGGGGGCTGCCTGGGACGGATGGGGGCGATCCGGGTCGTGCAGCACGGTGGAACTCCCCACTCCGGCGCCGACCCGCGCCCGGCCCACCGAGGTCGAGGCGCCGACGCCGGCACTGCCTGTCACCTGGCCGCGCTGGTTCACACCGACCCCCACCCCCACTGGCCCTGCCCCGACGGCAGCCCCGGCGGAAACCCCGCCCGAGCCGATGCCGACCCCGACATTCACCGGCCCGACAGGCACCCCGACCCCGACATGGGCCCCCGTATGAGAACAGCCCATGAACAGCAACGCCACCGCAATGGTGGCGCAGCCCTGGAAAATTTTTGCTTGCGTCATGGCGGCATTGTGCAATGCACGCCATGTGCGGAGATAACGGTTACCGATTAAAACGTTTCCCAGTCGTCCTCGCCAGTGCTGGACGCGGCGGGTTTGGCCGCTGGCAGTTTCGGGGCCGCCGAAGGCTTGGCCGTTGGGGGCGTTGGCGCAGCCGCAGCCGGTTTGAGGGCCGGTTTGGCGGCTGGCGCAGGCGTACGCTTCGCCGGTGCCGGCGTAGCTGCGGTAGAGGCACGCGGTGCAGGTGTTGGGATTGGGGCTGGTGCCGGGCGTTTTACGCTGGCGCTGGAGCCTGTGCCGACATTGAAGACCGATACCACCTGTGCCAGCCGCTGGGCCTGCTCGCTCATCGAGCCGGCGGCGGCGCTGGCTTCCTCCACCAAAGCGGCGTTCTGCTGGGTCATCTGGTCGAGGTTGGCCACGGCCTGATTGACCTGGCCAATGCCATCGCGCTGCTCGGTACTGGAGGCGGTGATCTCCCCGATCAGGTCGCTCACGCGGCGCACGCTGGAGACGATGTCCTCCATGCTTTTGCCCGCCTGCTCGACCTGGCTGCTGCCCGCTTCCACGTTTTCCACGCTGGTGGTAATCAAGCCTTTGATCTCCTTGGCGGCTTCGGCGCTGCGCTGCGCCAGGCTGCGCACTTCGCCGGCCACCACGGCAAAACCTCGGCCCTGTTCGCCCGCACGGGCGGCTTCGACGGCAGCGTTCAACGCCAGGATGTTGGTCTGGAAGGCAATGCCGTCGATCACGCCGATGATGTCGTTGATCTTGCGGCTGGAGTCGGTGATGCTTTGCATGCTATGCACCACCTGATTGACCACCGCACCGCCTTGTTCTGCAGCCTGGGCTGCCGTTGCGGCCAACTGGTTGGCCTGACGTGCCGTGTCGGCGCTTTGCGTGACGGTGGCCGTCAGCTCTTCCATGCTGGCGGCGGTTTCCTGCAGATTGGCAGCGGTTTGTTCCGTGCGTGCCGACAGGTCGTGGTTGCCGGTGGCAATCTGGTGAGCCGCCGAGGAGACCGACTCAACCCCGGAGCGCACTTCACTGACCACTTCGCGCAGCCGCCCTGCCATGGCGTCTAGGCTGCGCAGCAGGTGGCCCAATTCATCGCGGCGGTCATCTTTCGCATGGGCCGTGAGATCTCCTTCGGCAATGGCATCGGCCAGGCCGACTGCCCTGGCCAAGGGCTGGGTGATGGTGCGCACCAGCCATGCCGAGAGGAACAGCGCCAGCGCCACCACGAGCACAACGATGACGGATCCTGTCATAAAGGCCCTCTGGCCCAGTTGGGCAGAGGCTTGCTTGACAGCGTCACGCCGTGCTTCCTGCAGTTGTACGAACTTGTCCAGCTCCTGGACGTACTGGCTGACCTGGGGACGTAAAGTACTGTTTACCAGCCCTGCCGCCCCGTCCAGATCCCCCTGCTTGCGCAGTTCGTTGGCTTGCTTGATCGTGCCCAAGGCAGTTTGCCTGACTGCAGCAATGGCCTCCAATTGGGCCCGCCCTTCGGGCGTGCTCACCAGCGACTCGACTTGACTTTGCACCTGGCTAATCGTTGCTGTATCAGCCTCCTGCTCCATCCGCTCGGCCAATGCCTGGTCGGTGGTCCCCATTTGCACCACAGCACGGTTGGCATCCAGCGCCACCATGCCGCGCCAGCGGATGGAGAGGGCGGTACGGTTCTGGGTGCGTTCCAGATCCTGCAGGGACTCCTCATTGAGGTCCTGCAGGTAGAGGAGCAGCCCCCCCAGCACCGCCACTATCGCCACAATCAGCCCCAATACCAGGGCCCACAGTTTGCGCCCTACGGATAAATGCTTGAAGTTCATACGAAATTGATTTTCAAAACCGGCTTTGAGCCGCCACGATAAAAAAACAGTGCGATTCTCTGAAACCCGGCAGGTGTTTCTCGTCAGCATCGCACTTACTAAACCATCGTAAAGGGTCTACCTTTTAGGGTGAATCGGTTCTTTTTTTATTTTCTTGATCCTCTCTCCAGAAGTTATCTGGTGCATATCCGCTTTTCTCACCTCTGGCTTGGGGAAATACTGTCATGCTTACAAGATGCCTTCTGTTTATCTCCACCCCGACTTGCATTGCCATTCCTATTATTCCGATGGCGTGCTTTCCCCGACCATTCTGGCCCACCAAGCCCGTGCCCAGGGAGTGGATCTCTGGGCTTTGACCGATCATGACACGCTCGCCGGGCAAGAAGAAGCCCGGGCAAGCACCAAAGCCCTGGGCTTGGCCTGGGTCAGTGGCGTAGAAGTTTCGGTCGGGTTTCTGGGACAGACTATCCATATTGTGGGACTGGGCTTCGATGTCCGGCATCCAGGCTTGCAGCAACTGCTGGCAACCAACCGTGCCAGCCGTGTTCCCCGCGCCCAGGCCATGGCGGCGGGTCTGGCAGCCCAAGGGATTCCGAACGCGTATACCGGGGCACTGCGTTACGCACAAGAACCAGCCCAGCTTTCGCGCACCCACTTCGCCCGCTACCTGGTCGAAACAGGCCGCTGCCGCAGCGTGTCGGAAGTGTTTCGTCACTACCTGGTGCAGGGCAAGCCCGGATATGCGCCGCACCAGTGGGTCAGCCTGTCCGCTTGCGTGGAACAGATTCGCGCTGCCGGCGGGGTGGCCGTGCTGGCCCATCCGGCCCGCTACAAATTGCCAGTGCTGCAGGCGCAATTGTTGTTCGACACCTTTGCCGAACAGGGCGGGCAGGCGATCGAGGTCGTCACCAGCGCTCACACCCCAGCCCAGGTTCAGCAATATGCCGCCGTGGCCCGTGAACGCGGCTGGGCCGCCTCCTGTGGCAGCGATTTTCACAGTCCGGACGAATCACGCTGCTCGATAGGGGCGATGGCGCCACTGCCTGGCCGGTTGCAGCCTGTCTGGGAATTGCTGGGTGGACGCATTCATTAGCACTTGCAGCCCTGCTGCTGGCAGGCAAGCGCCAAGTCCACGACAATCGAGCGTTTGGCGGCCGCGCTTGCCGCCCAGGACTGTGCCATGGCCCAATATTTTGAGATTCACCCCGACAACCCCCAGCCGCGCCTGCTCAGGCAAGCAGTGCTTCTGCTGCAAAAAGGCGGCGTGCTGGCGATCCCCACCGACTCCAGCTACGCCCTGGTCTGCCAATTGGACGACCGCGAGGCTGTCGAGCGCCTGCGCCGCATCCGTGGCGTGAATGACAAGCACCACCTGACGCTGCTGTGCCGCGACCTGTCGGAGCTGGCCAACTACGCCACGGTCGATAACCGTCAGTTTCGCCTGATGAAACTTGCCACCCCTGGTCCCTACACCTTCATCCTGGATGCCACCCGGGAAGTGCCCCGGCGGGTAAGCCACCCTTCGCGTAAAACGATTGGCCTGCGCGTACCCGATCGCAAGGGCACGCAGATGCTGCTGGAGCTGCTGGGAGCGCCTTTGCTGGCCACGACGCTGATCCTGCCGGGCGAGGAAGGGCCATTGAACGACCCACAGGAAATCCGAGAGCGGCTGGAACACCAGGTCGATGGCGTGATCGATGCCGGCGCCTGTCCGCTGGAACCGACAACGGTGCTCGACCTGACCGCCATGGCCGGCGGCGGCGCTCCCGTGGTGGTACGCCAAGGCCAGGGCAACCTGACCACGATTGGCTTATAAAAACCATCATTCATGCCCTGTGTCCTAGTTTTTTCGGCAATCGATTTTCCTTTTCAACCCGGCATTTACATAACCAAGCCTGAGAGAATGTGACACCCGTGGATATCGCACAACTGATACAAACCGTTTTGATTTACGCCCTGCCGGTGCTGTTTTCCATCACCGTGCATGAGGCCGCTCATGGCTATGCCGCCCGCTACTTCGGCGATCACACAGCCAGTATGCTGGGGCGCATCACGCTCAACCCGCTAAAACATATCGACCCGGTGGGCACCATCCTGATTCCGGCGCTGTTGTATTTTTCCACTTCGGGGTCGTTCCTCTTCGGCTACGCCAAACCGGTTCCTGTGAACTTCAACAACCTGCGCCATCCCAAGCGCGACATGGTCTGGGTTGCCTTGGCCGGGCCGGCTGCCAATCTGCTGCAGGCGCTGCTGTGGCTGGCGCTGTTCATCGTGCTCATCGGCAACGGAGTGGAAGAGCGTTTCTTCCTGCAAATGGCCAAAGGCGGCGTGCTGGTAAACCTGGTGATGTGGGCGTTCAACCTGTTTCCATTGCCGCCGCTTGACGGCGGGCGCATTCTGGTCGGGCTGTTGCCGTCGCGCAGCGCCGCTGCCGTCTCGCGTGTCGAACCGTATGGATTCTTCATCGTTATGGCGCTAGTGCTGTCCGGTATCGTGGGCACCTACTGGCTGCGTCCCTTGATGACCTATAGCAACCAGGCATTGATCTGGGTGCTGCAACCCTTGATGTTCTTGTTCGATTGATTATGACCACCACCCGTCCTACCCGCTTTCTTACCGGCATCACCCCATCGGGCACCCCGCACCTGGGCAACTATGCGGGCATGATGCGCCCGGCCATTGCCGCCACCCACACCAGCGGAGTGGAGAATTTTTATTTCCTGGCCGATTACCACGCCCTGATCAAAACGCAGGATCCTGCCCGCATTCACCGCTGTACGCTGGAGATCGCAGCCAGTTGGCTGGCCTGTGGTCTTGACCCGGAAAAAGTCACTTTCTATCGCCAGTCCGACATCCCGGAGATTGCCGAACTGAACTGGTTCCTCACCTGCGTCACCGGCAAGGGGCTACTCAACCGCGCCCATGCCTACAAGGCCGCCCAGGACAAGAACCAGGAAGCAGGCCGCGACCTGGACGACGGCGTGAACGCCGGCCTGTTCATGTACCCGGTGCTGATGGCCGCCGACATCCTGATTTTCAACGCACACAAAGTCCCCGTCGGGCGTGATCAGGTGCAGCACCTGGAAATGGCCCGCGACATTGCCTCCAGCTTCAACCACCTGTACGGCGAGCATTTCACCCTGCCCGAAGTGGTGATCGAAGAGCAGGTGGCCACGCTGGCGGGCCTGGACGGCCGCAAGATGAGCAAGAGCTACGACAACACCATCCCGCTGTTTGCCGCACCGGCGCAGCTCAAAAAGCTCATTGGCTCCATCGTCACCGACTCCCGCGCACCGGGCGAGCCCAAGGCGGTCGAGGGCTCGGCGCTGTTCCAGCTCTACCAGGCCTTT
>Ga0206117_101072_pt1 | contig 16769 bp, 12 predicted proteins | sample 3A5Ametagenome_FD_177997 | JGI IMG/M metagenome (GOLD analysis project Ga0206117, IMG submission 177997) | Enriched microbial communities from leaf-cutter ant dump, University of Wisconsin, Madison, United States - 3A5A | ecosystem: Environmental > Terrestrial > Nest > Insects nest > Nest dump... | reverse complement strand
GCTTCGCCGAGGTTGATCAGGCCGCCGCGGCCCAGGTCGCGGCCGTAGCACTTGGCGCACAGGCCGAAGCGGGTTTCGCAGGTCAGCGCGGTGCGCACCTTCACCTCGTCCACGCCCGCGGCTTCGAGTTCCTCGATGAGGTCTTCGTCGAGCATGCGGCCCGCCTCGGCGAGCACGGCGCGGGTTTCGGGGTGCAGCACTTCCTCGGCCGTGGTGCGGCCCAGGATACGGTCGCGCAGCGATTCGATCACCTCGCCGCCCTCGACGATGGCGCGCATCAGCGAGCCGTTGCTGGTGCCGCAGTCTTCCTGGTTCACCACCAGGTCCTGCGTCACGTCCACCAGGCGGCGCGTGAGGTAGCCCGAGTTCGCGGTCTTCAGCGCCGTGTCGGCCAGGCCCTTGCGGGCGCCGTGCGTGGAGATGAAGTACTGCAGCACGTTCAGGCCTTCACGGAAGTTGGCCGTGATGGGGGTCTCGATGATCGAGCCGTCCGGCTTGGCCATCAGGCCGCGCATGCCGGCCAGCTGCTTCATCTGCGCCGCCGAACCGCGGGCGCCCGAATGGGCCATCATCCAGATCGAGTTGACCGACTTCAGGCGGCCGGTGTCCGGGTCCACGTCGGTCGAGATGACCTTCATCATCTCGTCGGCGACGCGGTCGGTGCACTGGGCCCAGGCGTCGACCACCTTGTTGTACTTCTCGCCCTGGGTGATCAGGCCGTCCTGGTACTGCTGCTCGTATTCGGCCACCTGGCGGCGGGCGTCGTCGACCAGACGCTCCTTGGCCGGCGGCACCACCATGTCGTCCTTGCCGAACGAGATGCCGGCGCGGCAGGCGCGGGCGAAACCCAGACCCATCATGCGGTCGCAGAAGATGACCGTCTCCTTCTGACCGCAGTGGCGATAGACCACGTCGATCAGCTGGGTGATCTCCTTCTTCGTCAGCAGGCGGTTGATCAGCGAGAACGGCACCTTGATGTGGCGCGGCAGGATTTCCGACAGGAACATCCGGCCCGGCGTCGCGGTGACCTTCTGGATGATCTTGTTGCCCTCAGGGTCGATCGTGTGGAAGCGCGAACGGATGCGGCTGTGCAGGGTGACCGCGCCGGTCTCGACCGCCTGGGTCATCTCGCCCATCTCGGCGAACACCGGGACGGCCTCGATCAGCAGCTTGTTCTCGCCGAACAGCTTCTCGACCTCGGGCTTGGCCGTGGTCTTGGCCAGCTCGACGCGGGTGTCGCGATGGAACACGATGACTTCGTCGGTGGTCCAGGCCGCCTGCAGTTCCTCGACCGTCTTGAACGTGCCGGGCAGCACTTCGCGGCCCAGCGGCACGTTGCGCTCGATGGTCGAATAGTACAGGCCGAGCACGATGTCCTGCGACGGCACGATGATCGGCTTGCCGTTCGCGGGGCTGAGGATGTTGTTGGTCGACATCATCAGCACGCGGGCCTCGAGCTGGGCTTCCAGCGACAGCGGCACGTGCACCGCCATCTGGTCACCGTCGAAGTCGGCGTTGAAGGCCGCGCAGACCAGCGGATGCAGCTGGATCGCCTTGCCCTCGATCAGGGTGGGTTCGAAGGCCTGGATGCCGAGGCGGTGCAGCGTGGGCGCCCGGTTCAGCATGACCGGATGCTCGCGGATGACTTCCTCGAGGATGTCCCAGACCTCGGGACGCTCCTTCTCGACCATCTTCTTCGCCATCTTGACGGTGGCGGCCAGGCCCTTCAGTTCGAGCTTGGCGTAGATGAACGGCTTGAACAGCTCCAGCGCCATCTTCTTGGGCAGGCCGCACTGATGCAGCTTCAGCTCGGGGCCCACGACGATGACCGAACGGCCGGAATAGTCGACGCGCTTGCCCAGCAAATTCTGGCGGAAGCGGCCCTGCTTGCCCTTCAGCATGTCCGACAGCGACTTCAGCGGACGCTTGTTGGCGCCGGTGATGACGCGGCCGCGGCGGCCGTTGTCGAACAGGGCGTCGACGGCTTCCTGCAGCATGCGCTTTTCATTGCGCACGATGATGTCGGGCGCGCGCAGCTCGATCAGCCGCTTCAGACGGTTGTTGCGGTTGATGACGCGGCGATACAGGTCGTTCAGGTCCGAGGTCGCGAAGCGGCCGCCGTCCAGCGGCACCAGCGGGCGCAGCTCGGGCGGGATGACCGGCACGACGGTCAGGATCATCCATTCCGGGCGGTTGCCGGATTCGATGAAGCTCTCGACCAGCTTCAGGCGCTTGACCAGCTTCTTGGGCCGCGCATCGCCGGTGGCCTCGGCCAGGTCGGCGCGCAGCTGCTCGCGCTCCTCCTCGAGGTTCAGGGCCATCAGGAGGTCGCGGATCGCCTCGGCGCCGATCTTGGCACCGAAGGCCTCGTCGCCGTATTCCTCCTGGGCGCGCATGTACTGCTCTTCGGTCAGCAGTTCATGCTTCTTCAGGGGCGTCAGGCCCGGCTCGATGACGACGTAGTGCTCGAAATACAGGATGCGCTCGAGATCCTTGAGCGTCATGTCGAGCAGCAGGCCGATGCGGCTCGGCAGCGACTTCAGGAACCAGATATGGGCGACCGGCGAGGCCAGTTCGATATGGCCCATGCGCTCGCGCCGGACCTTCGACAGCGTGACTTCGACGCCGCACTTCTCGCAGGTGATGCCGCGATACTTCATGCGCTTGTACTTGCCGCACAAGCACTCGTAGTCCTTGATCGGGCCGAAGATGCGGGCGCAGAACAGGCCGTCCCGCTCCGGCTTGAAGGTGCGGTAGTTGATGGTCTCGGGTTTCTTGATCTCGCCGTAGGACCAGCTGCGGATCCGCTCCGGGCTCGCGATCGAGATGCGGATGTGATCGAAGCTCTGCGCGCCGGTGGGCTGGCCGAAGATGTTCATCAGTTCATTCATGACGATCTCCTAAATATCCCTGCCTTGCGCGCTCAGTAGGACTTCTGCAGCAGCTCGACGTTCAGGCCGAGCGACCGCATTTCCTTGACCAGCACGTTGAAGGACTCAGGGATGCCGGCTTCGAAAGTGTCTTCGCCGCGAACGATGGCTTCGTAGACCTTGGTACGGCCTGCGACGTCGTCGGACTTCACGGTCAGCATTTCCTGCAAGGTATAGGCGGCACCGTAGGCCTGCAGCGCCCAGACCTCCATTTCACCGAAGCGCTGGCCGCCGAACTGGGCCTTGCCGCCCAGCGGCTGCTGGGTGACCAGGCTGTAGGGGCCGATCGAACGGGCATGGATCTTGTCGTCGACCAGGTGGTGCAGCTTCAGCATGTAGATGTAGCCGACGGTGACCTTGCGGTCGAAGGTCTCGCCGGTACGGCCGTCGACCAGGGTGACCTGGCCCGACGCGTCCATGCCGGCCTTGGCCAGATGCTCGACGATGTCGGGTTCGCGGGCACCGTCGAAGACCGGGGTCGCGATCGGCACGCCCTTGCGCAGGTTGCCGGCCAGTTCGACCACCTGACGGTCGTCGAGGTCCTTGACCTTCTCGGTGTACTCGCGGGCGTCATAGACGACCTCAAGTTCCGAGCGCAGCTTGTCGAGGGCGGCGCCGCGCTGCACTTCGTCCAGCGCCAGGCCGATCTTCTTGCCCAGGCCCGCGCAGGCCCAGCCCAGATGGGTCTCCAGGATCTGACCGACGTTCATGCGCGACGGCACGCCCAGCGGGTTCAGCACCAGGTCGACCGGCTGGCCGTCCTGCAGGTAGGGCATGTCTTCCTCGGGCAGGATGCGCGAGACGACACCCTTGTTGCCGTGGCGGCCGGCCATCTTGTCGCCGGGCTGCAGCTTGCGCTTCACCGCGACGAAGACCTTGACCATCTTCATCACGCCCGGGGGCAGTTCGTCGCCGCGCTGCAGCTTCTCGACCTTGTTCTCGAAGCGGGCCTGTAGGCGCGCCATCGCGGTGTCGTACTGCTTCTTCAGGGCCTCGAGGTCGTCGTTGCCTTCGCCCTTCAGGACGATCTGCCACCACTGGCCGGTGGTCAGGCTTTCCAGGATCTCGGCGGTCACCTCGCCGCCGTCGCGGAAGCCCTTCGGGCCCTTCTCGGCCTGCTTGCCGACCAGCAGTTCGCGCAGGCGGCCGAAGATCGACCGCTCGAGGATCGCCTTCGCGTCCTCGCGGTCCTTGGCCAGGCGCTCGATTTCCGACTTCTCGATGGCCAGCGCACGCTCGTCCTTGTCGACGCCGTGGCGGTTGAAGACGCGGACTTCGACGACGGTGCCCGACACGCCCGGCGGCACGCGCAGCGAGGTATCGCGGACGTCGGACGCCTTTTCGCCGAAGATGGCGCGCAGCAGCTTTTCTTCCGGCGTCATCGGGCTTTCGCCCTTCGGCGTGATCTTGCCGACCAGGATGTCGCCCGGCTTGACCTCGGCACCGATGTAGACGATGCCGGCCTCGTCCATGTTCTTGAGGCCTTCCTCACCCACGTTCGGAATGTCGCGGGTGATTTCCTCCGGCCCCAGCTTGGTGTCGCGGGCCATGACTTCGAATTCCTCGATGTGGATCGAGGTGAAGACGTCGTCCTTGACGATGCGCTCGGAGATCAGGATCGAATCTTCGAAGTTGTAGCCGTTCCAGGGCATGAACGCGACCAGCGCGTTGCGGCCCAGCGCCAGTTCGCCCAGCTCGGTCGACGGACCGTCGGCGATGATGTCGCCGGCCCGCACGATGTCGCCCACGGTCACCAGCGGCTTCTGGTTGATGCAGGTGTTCTGGTTGGAGCGCTGGAACTTCAGCAGGTTGTAGATGTCGACGCCCGACCGCGACAGGTCGGTCTCCTCGGTCGCGCGCACGACGATGCGGGTCGCGTCGATCTGGTCGATGATGCCCGACCGGCGGGCGACGATCGTCGCACCGGAATCGCGGGCCACGACCTCTTCCATGCCGGTGCCGACCAGCGGCGCCTCGGCGCGCACCAGCGGCACGGCCTGACGCTGCATGTTCGAGCCCATCAGCGCGCGGTTGGCGTCGTCGTTCTCGAGGAACGGGATCAGCGCCGCGGCGACCGAGACGAGCTGCTTGGGCGACACGTCGATGAAATGGATCTGCTCGGGCCGGACCATGACGAAGTCGCCCGCCGCGCGGCAGGAAACCAGGTCGGCGGCGAACCCGCCGTCGTCGGTCAGCTCGGCGTTGGCCTGGGCGATGGTGTACTTGCCCTCTTCCATCGCCGTCAGATACAGCACTTCGTTGGTCACCTTCCCGTCGCGCACGCGGCGGTAGGGGCTTTCGATGAAGCCGTACTGATTGACGCGGGCGTAGGTCGCCAGCGAGTTGATCAGACCGATGTTCGGGCCCTCGGGCGTTTCGATCGGGCAGATGCGGCCGTAATGCGTCGGATGCACGTCGCGCACCTCGAAGCCGGCACGCTCGCGCGTCAGACCGCCCGGGCCAAGGGCCGACAGGCGCCGCTTGTGGGTGATTTCCGACAGCGGGTTGGTCTGGTCCATGAACTGCGACAGCTGCGACGAACCGAAGAATTCGCGCACCGCGGCCGCCGCCGGCTTGGCGTTGATCAGGTCATGGGGCATGACCGTGTCGATCTCGACCGACGACATGCGCTCGCGGATAGCCCGCTCCATGCGCAGGAGGCCGATGCGGTACTGGTTCTCCATCAACTCGCCGACCGAGCGGACGCGGCGGTTGCCGAGATGGTCGATGTCGTCGATCTCGCCGCGGCCGTCCTTGAGTTCGGCCAGGGTCTTGATCACCTCGATGATGTCCTCGGTGCGCAGGGTGCGCATCGTGTCCGGCGTATCGAGGTTCAGGCGCGAGTTCATCTTGACGCGGCCGACGGCCGACAGGTCGTAGCGCTCGATGTCGAAGAACAGGCCCTTGAACAGCGCTTCCGCCGTTTCCTGCGTCGGCGGCTCGCCGGGGCGCATGACGCGGTAGATTTCGTACAGCGCCTGGTCGCGGCTGGGGTTCTTGTCGACGACCATGGTGTTGCGGATATAGGCGCCGATGGTCACGCCGTCGACGTCGAGGGTCGGCAGTTCGGGGGTGCCGATCGATTCCAGCGTCTCGACCGACTGCAGCGACAATTCCTCGCCGGCCTCGACGTAGACTTCACCGGTATCTTCGTTGACGATATCCGAGGCGACATAGCGGCCGGCCAGGTCCTGGCTGGAAACCAGCAGTTCCTTGAGGCCTTCGCTTTCCAGCTTCTTGGCCAGGCGCGGCGTGATCTTGGTGCCCTGCTCGACCACGACCTTGCCGGTCTGGGCGTTGATCAGGTCCGAGTTGGCACGCACGTTGCGCCAGCGCTCCGGGTTGAATTCGGTGCGCCAGCCCATCTTGTCGCGGCGATAGACCACCTTCTTGTAGAAGGCGTCGAGGATGTCTTCCGACGACAGGCCCAGCGCGAACAACAGCGTGGTGACCGGCAGCTTGCGGCGGCGGTCGATGCGGACATGCACGATGTCCTTGGCGTCGAACTCGAAGTCCAGCCACGAACCGCGATAGGGGATGACGCGGGCGGCATAGAGATACTTGCCCGACGAATGGGTCTTGCCCTTGTCGTGATCGAAGAACACGCCGGGCGAACGGTGCATCTGGCTGACGATGACGCGTTCGGTGCCGTTCACGATGAACGTGCCCTTGTCCGTCATGAGCGGCATGTCGCCCATGTAGACGTCCTGCTCCTTGATATCGAGCACCGACTTGGCGCCGGTATCGGGATCGACTTCGAACACGATCAGGCGCAGCGTGACCTTGAGCGGCGCGGCAAAGGTCATGCCGCGCTGCTGGCACTCGTCCACGTCGTACTTCGGCGGCTCGAATTCGAACTTCACGAATTCGAGGCTGGCGGTCTGGGAGAAATCCTTGATCGGGAAGACCGACTTGAACACGCCCTGCAGACCCGCGTCGCCGCGATCGTCGGGCAGGATGTTCATCATCAGGAACGATTCATAGGACGACTTCTGAACCTCGATCAGGTTCGGCATCGTCGTCACGGTCGGGATACGACCGAAATTCTTGCGGACGCGCTTACGGGCGGTGAACGTCAGCTGCATTGTGGTCTTTTCCCTCACAAGCTCGCCCTTGCGGGCAATGCCCCGGATCCGTCAGCCCGGATCGCGGCAGGCCCGGACAGGGCAGCGATGGATTTCGCGGGCCCATTACCCCGCCGGGCGATCGCCGCGCCCAAAACCCTGTCCGTCGTTTGCCACGCAAGCACCCCGTGGCCCAGGTTTCCGCAGGTTGCCGGCGGCAGCGGCACCGAATTACCCTTCGGCAGAGGTAGTCACGTCAAACTCAGATAGTCACGCCTTGCGGCGAATCACTACGGGGAGGGGGTTGATACCCCCTCCCCAAGCGATCGAGGCTAACGATAGCCCGAGATCGGCAACGCACACAAATGCGTTACTTGACCTCGACCTTCGCGCCGGCGCCTTCGAGGGTCGCCTTGATCTTGGCGGCTTCGTCCTTCGACACGCCTTCCTTGACGGCCTTCGGCGCGCCTTCGACCAGGTCCTTGGCTTCCTTGAGGCCCAGGCCGGTGATCGCACGGACTTCCTTGATCACGTTGATCTTGGTCGCGCCGGCATCGGTCAGGATGACGTTGAACTCGGTCTGCTCTTCGGCGGCCGGGGCAGCGGCGCCACCGGCGACGGCGGCAACGGCCACCGGGGCGGCGGCGGTGACGCCCCACTTCTCTTCGAGCAGCTTGGCCAGTTCGGCGGCCTCGAGAACGGTCAGGGTCGACAGCTCGTCAACGATCTTCTGCAGGTCAGCCATGATACTCTTCCTTCGGGATCAATAAGATAGATGGGTTGGGTTCGAGGGCCGGCTTCAGGCCGCTTCTTCGCCCGACTTGGCATATGCGTTGAACACGCGGGCAAGCTTGCTGGCGGGCGCCTGGACGACACCGGCGACCTTGGTCGCGGGGGCGTTCAGGAGGCCGACGATCTTGCCACGCAGTTCGTCCAGCGACGGCAGGGTGGCCAAGGCCTTGACGCTGTTGACGTCAAGCTTGGTGTCCCCCATGGCGCCGCCCAGAAGCACGAGCTTGTCGTTCTTCTTGGCGAACTCCACCACGACCTTCGCGGCGCCGACGGGATCGCTGGAAGTCGCGATGCCGGTCGGCCCCTTGAACAGGCCGTCGATCTGCTGGTAACGCGTGCCATCGAGGGCGAGACGGGTAAGCCGATTCTTCGTCACTTTGAAGCTGGCGCCAGCCGCCTTGATCTGGCGACGCAGATCGGTGATCTGCGCCACGGTCAGACCGGCGTTCTGGACGACGACCACGACCTCGGTCTCGGTAAAGACCTGGCGCAGCTCTTCGACCAGCTTCTGCTTTGCAGCTCGGTCCACTGCTCGTCTCCTACGCTCGGTCCCGGTCTTGCGACCGGTTCCGGTTGCACGAGGAGCCGTCGGGTCTGCACCCTTCGGCTCCAACTCGCCTGTCCCAGGAGGCGACCTACGCCCTCGATCCCGCTACCCACCCGAATAACATTGGGGAAGGCAGTGGCTTCAACGGTGTCTTGTCGTCTACCCGTCTGCGCGGGTGGTAAACCCTTAAGCTGCCGGTTGCCCGCCAGCGCCCGCGGTCTCGGACAGGATGGCCGCTTCCTTGCGAAAGCGGCCGGCCTTCCCCGCCGCGCCAGGGTTGCCCCCGACGCAGCGGAAACTCGAATACAGTCTTACGCGCCGGCTTCGGTCGCGGTCGCCAGATCGACGCGCACGCCCGGCCCCATGGTCGACGACAGGGCGACCTTCTTCAGGTACTGGCCCTTGGCGCCGGCCGGCTTGGCCTTGACCACGGCGTCGATGAAGGCGTGGATGTTCTGGACGATCGCCTCTTCCGAGAAGCTCGCCTTGCCCACGCCGGCATGGATCAGACCGGCCTTCTCGACGCGGAACTCGACCTGGCCGCCCTTGACCGCCTTGACGGCGCCGGCGACGTCCATGGTCACGGTGCCGAGCTTCGGGTTCGGCATCAGGCCGCGCGGGCCCAGGACCTTACCCAGCTTGCCGACCACGGCCATCATGTCCGGGGTGGCGATGCAGCGGTCGAAATCGATCGAGCCGGCCAGGATCTTCTCGGCCAGGTCGTCGGCACCGACCAGGTCGGCACCAGCCTTGGTCGCTTCGTCGGCCTTGGGGCCGCGGGCGAACACGGCGACGCGGACGGTCTTGCCCGTGCCGTTCGGCAGGTTGACGACGCCACGGACCATCTGGTCGGCGTGGCGGGGATCGACGCCCAGGTTCAGCGCGACCTCGATGGTCTCGTCGAACTTGGCCTTGGCGTTGCCCTTGACCAGCTTGACCGCATCGGTCAGCGGATAGCGGGTGTCGCGGTCGACGGTGGCGGAGATCGCCTTGTAGCGCTTGCCGTTGGCCATCTGCCCTTACTCCTTAACCGTCAGGCCCATCGAACGGGCCGAGCCGACGATCATGCGGCTAGCCGCCTCGACGTCGAACGCGTTGAGATCCTTCATCTTGGCCTCGGCGATCTCGCGGATCTGGGCCATGGTGATCGAACCGACATTGGCCTCGCGGCCGGTCGCCTTCGAACCCGACTTCACGCCCGACGCCTTCTTCAGGAAGTAGGTCACCGGCGGAGTCTTGGTCACGAAGGTGAACGAGCGGTCCGAAAACACGGTGATGACCACCGGGATCGGCATCTCGGGCTCGAGATCCTTGGTCTGCGCGTTGAACGCCTTGCAGAACTCCATGATGTTCACGCCGCGCTGGCCCAGCGCCGGGCCGATCGGCGGCGACGGGTTGGCCTTGCCGGCGGGCACCTGAAGCTTGATGTACCCGTCAATTTTCTTCGCCATTGCAACTACCCTTCTCTAAAGCGGGTGGCGTGGTCCGGCCGTGGCGACGGCCTCCCACACATGTTCGCCGGCGGGGATCCCCCGCCGGTCGGAACCTCTTGGATAACCTGAACTCAGACCTTCTCGACCTGGCTGTATTCCAGCTCGACCGGGGTCGCGCGGCCGAAGATCGAGACCGACACCTTGAGGCGCGAACGCTCCTCGTCGACTTCCTCGACCACGCCGTTGAACGAGGTGAAGGGACCGTCGGCCACCCGCACCTGCTCGCCGATGTCGAAGGTGATCGAGGGCTTGGGCCGATCGACGCCTTCCTTGACCTGGCGCATGATCCGGTCTGCCTCGGCGTCCGAAATCGGCGACGGCTTGTTGGCCGTGCCGAGGAAGCCGGTCACCTTCTGCGTATTCTTGACGAGATGGTAGCTCTCGTCCGTCATTTCCATCTTCACCAGCACGTAGCCGGGGAAGAACTTGCGTTCGGCATTCACCTTCTGGCCGCGGCGCACTTCGACGACTTCCTCGACGGGAACGAGGATTTCCTCGAACTTCTCGGACATGCCCTTCTGTGCGGCCTGCTCGACCAGCGACTGCTTCACGCGCTTTTCGAAGCCGGAATAGACCTGAACGATGTACCAGCGCATTGCCATCGTCACGCCCCCAGGTTCAGAACGAAACGGACGCCGACGTTCAGGATCTGGTCGACCACGAAAAAGAACAACGCCATGACGAAAATCATGACGAACACCATCGCGGTGGTGACCATCGTCTCCTTGCGAGTCGGCCACGTCACCTTCGCCACTTCCTGACGAACCTGACGGAAGAACTCGACTACACCGGTCTTCGTGCTCATCGCATCTCGTTCTATGGCGAGCGGCCCGCCTTCCAGCGCATTACTGCTGCCGGCTCGGCAGACCGTCACTTTGTTGTTCACACCAACGCCGGAGCCCGCCGGAAAGCCGGCGGGTTCCAGGCGGCCGCATCAACGATGCGGCCTTCACAATCCAAATTTGCGACCCTGATTACTGCCCCGGCGACCGTTCGTCAAGTCGCCATGGCCGTGGACCCTGGCCTGCCAACCTGCCGGAAGCCTGGCGGGCTGGCAGGAGTGGAGGGACTCGAACCCCCAACCCCCGGTTTTGGAGACCGGTGCTCTAGCCGATTGAGCTACACTCCTTCGCCCCCGATCGCGGATCCGAGGATCCGCGATCAGTTAGTCAGGTACTTGAACTTACTCGACGATGGCGGCGACGACGCCGGCGCCGACGGTGCGGCCGCCTTCACGGATGGCGAAGCGCAGGCCTTCGTCCATCGCGATCGGGGCGATCAGCGTGACTTCCACCGAGATGTTGTCGCCCGGCATCACCATTTCCGTGCCTTCCGGCAGGGTCACCACGCCGGTCACGTCCGTCGTGCGGAAGTAGAACTGCGGGCGGTAGTTGGTGAAGAACGGGGTGTGACGGCCACCTTCTTCCTTGGTCAGGATGTAGGCTTCGGCCTTGAACTTCGTGTGCGGCTTGATCGAGCCCGGCTTGGCCAGGACCTGGCCGCGCTCGACGTCCTCACGCGACACGCCGCGGACCAGCGCGCCGATGTTGTCGCCGGCCTCGCCCTGATCCAGCAGCTTGCGGAACATTTCCACGCCGGTAACGGTCGTCTTGACCGTCGCCTTCAGGCCGACGATCTCGACTTCCTCGCCGACCTTCACGACGCCGCGCTCGACGCGGCCCGTCACCACGGTGCCGCGGCCCGAGATCGAGAACACGTCTTCGATCGGCATCAGGAACGCCTTGTCCTTCGGACGCTCCGGCTGCGGGATGTACTTGTCGACCTCGGCCATCAGCTTCAGCACCGCGTCACGGCCGATCTCGGGGGTCTTGTCCTCGAGGGCGGCCAGCGCCGAACCGCGCACGACGGGGATGTCGTCGCCGGGGAAGTCGTACTTCGACAGCAGTTCGCGAACCTCGAGCTCGACCAGGTCGAGCAGCTCGGGGTCGTCGACCATGTCGCACTTGTTCATGAACACGACGATCGCGGGCACGCCGACCTGGCGGGCCAGCAGGATGTGCTCGCGGGTCTGCGGCATCGGGCCGTCAGCCGCCGACACGACCAGGATCGCGCCGTCCATCTGCGCCGCGCCGGTGATCATGTTCTTCACATAATCGGCGTGGCCGGGGCAGTCGACGTGGGCGTAGTGGCGGTTCGTGGTCTCGTACTCGACATGCGACGTCGAGATCGTGATCCCGCGCGCCTTCTCTTCCGGCGCCTTGTCGATCTGGTCGTAGGCGGTGAAGGTCGCGCCGCCGCTCTCGGCCAGGACCTTGGTGATCGCCGCCGTCAGCGACGTCTTGCCATGGTCAACGTGACCAATCGTGCCGATATTGCAATGCGGCTTCGTGCGCGAAAATTTCTCTTTGCCCATCTCTACAACTCGCTCTCGTAGCGGACCGTGACGGTCACTCGCAGGTTTCAGCCGTTAGTCGCGGCTGTCGCCGCGTCAGTCGATTTTTGGAGCGGGTGATGGGAATCGAACCCACGTGTCCAGCTTGGAAGGCTGGCGCTCTACCATTGAGCTACACCCGCCGAAGCCGCTGCTCCGCTTGCCGGGGCGCCGACTTCCGGCGGCCTGCCCTGATGGCAGGCGGCGCCGGGAGGTCGCCTCCTCGTTTCGACGGGGTGGTGGAAGGGGTAGGATTCGAACCTACGTAGGCGTACGCCAACGGGTTTACAGCCCGTCCCCTTTAGCCACTCGGGCACCCTTCCATCTCTTGGCCCCGTCGCCGCGAACGGCGTGGCGCACTATCGAGATTTACCGTCGAAAGTCAACCGCGAAGCTGACGTCTTTTGGCGCCGACCGCGACCCGTCGGCCCGGTGGCCTTCGCGTCGTGGTTGTTGCCGAATTGGCGGCGGACTATAAGCACGGGCATGGTTCGACGCAAGCGAAATGGCGATTCACCCAAAACCCTTGGAAACAAAGGGTTTTCCCCCTCTGGCGGCCGGTCCGAGGGTCCGCGGCGGCCGACGCCGCCGGGCGGCACGGTATGGCTTTACGGCCGCCACGCGGTCGAAGCCGCGCTGGCGAATCCGGCCCGTACATGGCGCCGCCTGGTCCTGACCGAGGAGGCGCGGGCCGCCCTGGGGGGAATCGTGCCCGCCCAGGCCGAAACCGCCGATCGCGCGCAGATCGACCGGTTGCTGCCGGAAGACGCGGTTCACCAGGGATTCGCCCTGCTGGCCGATCCGCTGGACGAGCCCGACCTGCAGGACGTGGCAGCCCCCCTGCCCGGCCGGCGCAATGTGGTGCTGGTGCTGGACCGGGTCACCGATCCGCGCAATGTGGGCGCGATTCTGCGCTCGGCCTCGGCCTTCGGCGCGCGGGCCGTGGTGGTGACCGAACGCCATGCACCCGAGGCGACCGGCGCCCTGGCCAAGGCCGCTTCCGGCGCGCTGGACCGCGTGCCGCTGTGCCGGGTGACCAACCTGGCCCGCTGCCTGGACGATCTGGCCGCGCTGGGCTACTGGCGAATCGGCATGGATGCGTCGGCCGAGAAGACGCTGGCCGAGGTTTCGGCCGGTCACGACAAGGCCGTGCTGGTGCTGGGCGCCGAGGGCGAGGGCCTGCGCCGGCTGACGGCCGAGCGCTGCGACTTCCTGGCCCGCCTGCCGATCGCGGTCGAGGCCGAAAGCCTGAACGTTTCGAACGCCGCGGCGGTCGCCCTCTACGAGCTTGCCAGGGCCTGAGGCCGACCGTACAGTCGCCCCCGAAAGCCGGGCGTGCCCCTATAGCTCAGCTGGTAGAGCAACTGATTTGTAATCAGTAGGTCGCGGGTTCAAATCCTGCTGGGGGCACCACTTTCCGCCAAGGCTCAGGGCCCGCATCCCCAAAAGACGCCGTCAGACCCCGACCACGACCCGGAAGTAATGGTCGATCTTGGTCGTATCCGACCCTTCCCGGCAGACATAACGCCCGGCCGCCTCGCCGTTGAGCACGCGCAGGACGGTCAGGAAACCTGAAAACTGGATGCGTTGTACCCGGTAATCATCGACAGTCACGTCGATAGGTAATGCCATACCCACTTCGAACTCGTCGGCCACCGGCCCGAACTTCAGCCCCAGGCGGCTCCAATCGCCGATCCGATATCGTTTGTTATTGATCAATACAAACGCCGAACCCAGCGGTACGGCGCGCGGCGCCTTTCGCCGTTCACTTGCCGCCTGCATCTTGGCCTTCAGGCTAGGCGGCTCGATGATCTGAACCAACTCACTCATGACTTCATGTTGCCATGCAGCATAACTGGACTCCAGTGCTTTTTATGCGCAAATCCTGGCTTAAACAGCTAAAATCTGCCCGAAATGCGCCGGAATATTCGGGTGTGATGTGATGGTAACCATGCCTTGAGGACTTGAGTTCATGCTTTTGTCACGGTCGACAAAGAGTTGTCGCGATAGGGAATGGAAATGTCCGAATACCGGTCCGGCGCCGTCGCCTACGATCAGGGACAGTTCGAAACCGCCCGCAAGCTGTGGCTGCCGCTGGCCGAACGCGGCCACATGGTCGCCCAGAAAAGCCTGGGCACGCTTTATTCCAAGGGCCAGGGCGTCCCTGCCGACCAGACCCGCGCCGCCTACTGGTTCGAACAGGCGGCCGCCCAGGGCCATGCCTCGGCTCAGTACAAGCTGGGTGTGATGTATGCCTTCGGGACCGGCGTCGCCCGCGACACGGTCAAGGCGCGGGTCTGGCTGGCCCGGGCCATCGCTGCCCACCCGCCCGGCCTGCACCGGGAAAAGGCGAGCGAACTGGCCGAAATGCTCGACGGCGCGATGACCGCGACCGAGCAGCAGGCAGTCGACCAGGAATTGCAGCGCCTGCGCGACGCCGGCGCCCTGATGCCCAACGACCGGCCGCCCCAGCGCCTGGATCCCCGCGATTCGAAAGGTTTCCGGCGCGAGGTGTTGGCCTATGTCCGCCGGTCGCGCTTAGGGGGCGACACGCTGTTCGCCGGTTCGGTCCAGGTCCTGGGGCTGGAGCAGGTCCATGCCCGCATGGGGCCTAGCTGGGCCGAGGTGCGCCCCCATATCCACCAGGTGGTCTACCAGACCGTCGAGCGGCACCTGACCGACCTGGACCTCTATGTCCGGGTGTCCGAGGACCGGGTGATCCTGCTGTTCGGCAACGCCCTGAAACCCGAGGCCGAAGCCACGGCCCGCTCGATCGCGGTCGAGATCGAGAATCGGCTGGCCGACCTGGTGCCGGGCGGCGCCGAAATCTCGGTCGCCTCGGTCGCCGTGCCGATCGATCCGGGCATCGACGGCGCCGCGGTCACCTCGGTCGAATCGCTGGCCCGCACGCTGGACCGCGCCATCTCCCGGCGCGAGCACGAAAATGCCGCCGCGGCGGCCGAGATGGCGGCCAACACCACCCCGCGCTACTGGCCGATCGCCCATCTGAAGAAACGCATGGTCTCGGCCTACCGGGTCGAACTGGTCGGGGCCGGCAATGTCGACGAGGATGTCGCCTTCGCCACGCCCGACCAGTTCGGGCAGATCCTGGCCGATCTCGACCGGCTGATCGTCGAGACCGCCGCCCGCGACCTGACCGCCACCGGCGCCCTGCATCTGAAGGCGATGATGCTGATTCCGGTGCATTACGAGACGCTGGCCAACAAACTGCTGCGCGACCGCTATGTCCAGGCGCTGAAACGCCTGCCGCCGTCGTCCAAGCGGCGTGGCATCGTCCATCTGCTGGACATGCCGGTCGGCGTGCCGCAATCGCGACTGTTCCAGATCCTGTCCGTGGTGACGCCATTCTTCCGGACCACGGCGTTGCGCGTGCCCGCACGCTTCCAGGATTTCGACCGCCTGGCCGGATCCAGGATCGCGCTGCTGACGCTGGACAGCGGACGGTTCAACACGCTGGGCAAGGCCGAGCTGGCCGACATCGCCGCCCTGGTCGGCCAGGCACGGCGACGGCGCATGCGCGTCTATTTCGAGGGCGCGCGCAGCCACGAGGTCGCCCTGGGCGTCAAGCGCTGCGGCGTCCAGTATGTCGATGGCCCGGGGGTTGCCCCCGCGGTCAAGGGATTCGGTCGCGCCCGCCGCCTGGGGTGACGTCCGTCGGGACGATGGCGGCGGCGCCCGTCAGACGACGGGCTTGAACAGGGTCTTGTCGAGCAGGGCGTCGACCGACACCGTCTTGGTCGTCGACGGATCGCGTTCGTTCACCAGCTGCACGTGGCGCATGTCTTCGCCCGGGAAGGTGATCACCCGGATCACCCGCCACGTGAAGCTGCCCCGCTGTTCCCAGCGCTGGCCTGGCGTAATGTCGTCAATCGTAATCTTGGCCATGTCTGTTCCTGCACCCGGCAGTCGCTACTGAACGTGAAGTTTGCAGAAACCATGTGTAAGGGCTCAGGCGCCCGGGATCAATCACCCCTTGGCCTGTCTCAAAATTGGTTCAGGGGGATCTTGAGATAGGCGATGCCGTTGGCGGCGGCAGGCGGCAGGTGTCCGGCCCGCACGTTCACCTGCACCGCGGGCAGGATCAGACGGGGCAGGCCCAACCCCGCATCGCGCGCCTCGCGCATCGCAACGAAGTCGTCCTCGGGCACGCCGTCGTGGATATGGACATTGCCGCGCCGCTGGTCGCCCACGGTGGTTTCCCAGGCATGCGGACGGCCGCCCGGGGCGTAGTCGTGGCCGACGAACATCCTGGTGGCGGGGTCCAGCGCCAGCATGCGCCGGATCGACCGGTACAGCGTGCGCGCGCTGCCGCCCGGAAAATCGCAGCGGGCCGAGCCATAGTCGGGCATGAACAGGGCATCGCCGACGAACAGGGCATCGCCGATCAGATAGGCGACGCAGGCCGGCGTATGGCCGGGCACATGCATGACCGTGATATCGAGGGAGCCCAGGCGCAGGCATTCACCGTCGCCGACCAGCCGGTCGAACTGCCGCCCGTCCGTGGCAAAATCGGGCCCCAGGTCGAAGACC
>Ga0206117_101070_pt1 | contig 16774 bp, 13 predicted proteins | sample 3A5Ametagenome_FD_177997 | JGI IMG/M metagenome (GOLD analysis project Ga0206117, IMG submission 177997) | Enriched microbial communities from leaf-cutter ant dump, University of Wisconsin, Madison, United States - 3A5A | ecosystem: Environmental > Terrestrial > Nest > Insects nest > Nest dump... | reverse complement strand
GCCAGAGCCAGAGCCAGAGCCAGAGCCAGCCACTGAGGCTGAAAGTGCCGCGCGGCCTGTTCTTGATCAAAACCTGGCGTTCGATTTCGACCTGCCTGCGCCGGAGCCGGAGGACGATCCCCAGATCAAGCGCATCGGCGACTTGCGTGTCTCCCTGCCGCTGTACAACGTGTATCTGGCCGAGGCCGAAGAATGGTCGCAAAAACTGTGCGACAGCCTGGCCGACTGGCAAGCCGACGTGCGTTATCCCCAGCCAGAGGGTGTACACGCCTGGGCACATTCGCTGGCGGGCAGTTCGGCAACCGTGGGCTTTGCCGACTTGTCGCATCTGGCCCGGTTGCTGGAGCATGTCCTGCTGCATCTGCAGCCCTTGCCCGATGGGCAGCAGGCCCGGGTACCTGTACTGGTGGCAGCAGCCGATGAAATTCGCCGCCTGCTGCACCAGTTTGCCGCCGGTTTTCTGCCTCAGCCCCAGGCGGCAGTGCAGGTCCAGCTAGCCCAATTGCTGGAATTGCCGGTATTGCTGGAGCCTTCGGCACAGGAGCCGAAAATCGGGCTTGGGATGGCTGCGGGCAGCGATGCCGACGTTGCAAGCATCGAACCCACCGAACCAACCCCGCCGCCGGAGCGACTCACAGAGGAAAGTGCTGCAGCGTCGGCGGTGGATGAAGCTGCCGGGCCTGCAGCCGCCACCGAGCAACTGGCCCAGGCATTGCAGGCCCAGCACGCGCTGGATGCTGCCATGGTGCGGGCCATGGCGTTGGACGACGAGGCCGACGACGATATCGACGTGCTGGACATGGTCGATCCCGAGCTGTTCCCGATTTTCGAGGAGGAAGCACAGGAGCTGCTGCCCACTTTGAGCGCTGCCTTGCGGGAGTGGAGCGCTCACCCCCAGCGTCCGCAGCCGCGGGCCGTGCTGCTAAGGGCCTTGCACACCTTGAAGGGCAGTGCCCGCCTGGCCGGAGCGATGCGCCTGGGCGAAATGGCGCACCGCCTGGAATCCATCCTGGAGGAGATCGATCCCGAATCGGTCACCGGCGAGGTGCTGGAGCCCTTGTTCGCCAAGCTGGATGCGATGGAAGCGGCCTTCCAGTTGCTGCGTACCGTCAGCGAACAGCAGGAAGCGGTTGTTGCGCAAGTGCTCGATCCGGTGGCGCCTGTCCCTGTAGCTGCTGTACGGCAGCCGGATTTGGCCCCTGCCGCCCCGGCCATGCTGACGGTGCCGGCGACCCCGGCCCGGGGAACGCAGGCCATGGTGCGGGTGCGTACGCAACTGCTTGACCGCCTGGTCAATGACGCCGGGGAGGTGATGATCACCCGCTCCCGCCTGGATGCCCGGGTCGGGCAGATCAAGAACTTCCTGGGCGAATTGACCAGCAACCTGGAGCGCCTGCGCTACCAGCTGCGTGATATGGAGGTGCAGGCCGAGTCGCAGATGCAGTCGCGCCAGCAACTGGCCAAGGACAGCGGAGCCGACTTTGACCCGCTGGAATTCGACCGCTTCACCCGCGTGCAGGAACTGACCCGGATGCTGGCCGAGTCGGTGAACGACGTGGCCACCGTGCAGCGCAACCTGCAGCGCGAAGTCACCGGCGCGGAAGATGAGCTGCTGGTGCAGGGCCGTTTGTCACGCGACCTGCAGCGTGACCTGCTGCGCACCCGCATGGTGGAATTCGACTCTGTGGCCGAGCGCCTGTACGCCGTGGTGCGCCAGGCGTCCAAGGACACGGGCAAGCAGGTCAAGCTGGAAGTGCTGGGGGGGACCATCGAAATGGACCGTGGTGTGCTGGAGCGCATGACCCCCGCCTTCGAGCACCTGCTGCGCAACTGTGTGGCCCACGGCATCGAGGCGCCCGAGCTGCGCCAGGCCATAGGCAAGGCCGCTGCCGGGCAGATCGCCATCCGCGTATCGCAGTCGGGCAACGAAGTTTCGGTGCGGTTTGAAGACGATGGCGCGGGCCTGAACATCGAGCGCATCCGGGCCAAGGCGCTGGAAAGCGGCCTGATCGATGCCGATGCAATCGTCGATGCCGCCCGGGCCGCGCAGCTGATTTTCATGCCCGGATTCAGTACCGCAGAGCACGTCTCCGGGATTGCCGGGCGCGGCGTCGGCATGGACGTGGTGCGCTCCGAGGTGCTGGCTCTGGGTGGCCGCATCGAGACTTCAACCCAACCCGACCAGGGTACGGTGTTCGAGCTGGTGCTGCCCCTGACCACCGCCATGACCCAGGTGGTGCTGCTGCGCATGGGGGACTTCGTCGTCGGCGTGCCCGCCAGCCTGGTCGAGGTGGTGCGCCGCCTGCCGCTGCCGGAGCTGGAACAGGCTTACCAGAACGGCGAACTGGTCCAGGCCGACGGCAGCCGCCTGCCCTTCCTGTGGGCTGGGGCGGTGTGGAGCCAGTCGCCGCGCAGCACCGACAGCACGGGCGGCAAGACCCGGCCCGTGGTCATCGTCAACAGCGCTTCGCAGCGCTTGGCGCTGCATGTCGATGAAGTGCTGGGCAACCAGGAAGTGGTGGTGAAAAACCTCGGCCCCCAACTGGCGCGTCTGCCCGGGCTGGCCGGAATGTCGCTGCTGCCTTCCGGTGCGGTGGTGCTGATCTACAACCCCGTGGCGCTGGTGGCCGTGCATGGCGGGAAAATCCGCGCTCAGGGCCAGGGACTGCCGGCGATTCTGGACGACGCCCAGGCCAAGCTGTTGCGCCAGCAGTCTGCTGCACAGGCCGTCCAGGCCGGCCGCCCGGTGGTGCAGGCGCCGCTGGTGATGGTGGTGGACGATTCGATCACCGTGCGCCGCGTCACACAGCGTCTGCTGCAGCGTGAGGGATTTCGCGTCAGCACTGCTGCCGATGGCCTGCAGGCGCTGGAGAAACTGCAGGACGAACTGCCCGACGTGGTGCTCTCGGACATCGAAATGCCGCGCATGGACGGCTTCGATCTGTTGCGCAACATCCGCTCCAGCGAGCGGCTGAAAGACCTGCCCATCATCATGATCACCTCGCGCATGGCGGCCAAGCACCGCGATCTGGCGATGGAGCTGGGCGCCAACCACTACCTGGGCAAGCCCTATGGGGATGAGGAGCTGCTGGGGCTAATTCACAGCTACACGGATTGATGTGCTATATTAAAAATAGCTGTTTGCGCTTTATTGTCAATAATTTTGAATGCTTTCATTTCGAAATATAGGATAAATAAAGCGCAAGCAGCTATTTTTTTATTCTTCATCCAATCCAGGGCTGTTGCAGCGGCAAAGCCTGGACTGGCGGCCAGGGGGCATAAAATCGCCACCTATGCCTGACGCCGTGCTCAACCTTGCCAACCACTTTCTGATTGCCATGCCGCAATTGGAAGACGAGTTTTTCGCCCGCAGTGTGGTGTACGTGTGCGAACACAACGAACGCGGCGCCCTGGGACTGGTGGTGAACAAACCCGGCACCCTGACCTTGAAGGGGCTGCTGGAAAAAATCGAATTACCCATGGGCCGCGCCGATCTGGCGGACGGCCCGATCTTTCGGGGCGGCCCGGTGCAGACCGACCGGGGCTTCGTCCTGCACGATCCGGTGGTGCTGGACGCACCGCATACCGAAGAAGCCGTCTACGCCTCCACCCTGGCCGTGCCCGGCGGGCTGGAGATGACCACCTCCAAGGACGTACTCGAAGCCGTTGCCCACGGTGCCGGCCCCAGGCGCGTGCTGGTCACCCTGGGCTACGCAGCCTGGGGCGAAGGGCAGCTGGAATCGGAACTGCGCGAAAACGCCTGGATGACCGTGGGCGCGGACTCCGGCATCGTCTTTGACGTCGATCCCGAGCAGCGCTACGCTGCCGCCTTGCAGTTGCTGGGCCTGCAGCCCTGGATGCTGCATACCGAAGCCGGCAACGCATGAGCGCCTCCGCTGCTGCCCCCTTAACCCCCTCTGCGCTGGCTTTGCCAGCCAGCCAGCAGCAGTTTCTGGCGTTTGACTTTGGCGCCAAGCGCACCGGCGTGGCCAGCGGCAACCGTGTGCTGGGCACGGCCAGCCCGGTGACCACCATCCGCGCCGAAAGCGCTGAGGCACGGTTTGCCGCCGTGCATAAACTCATTGCCGAATGGCAGCCCCAGGCGCTGGTGATCGGCGTGCCCTATCACCCTGATGGTGCGGCGCATGAAAACACCGCCCGGGCACTGAAGTTTGGCCGCCAGCTGCGCGGGCGCTTCGGCCTGCCGGTGTACGAGGTGGATGAGCGCTTCACCACTACCGAAGCCCTGTCGCTGGGCGCAAAAGATGCCGATGCCGCCGCCGCCTGCATCATCCTGGAACAGTTCTTAAGGAGTCTTGCATGAGTTCCCCCCCCGCCGCCACGACCATTCCCGCCGCCACCAGCCTGGTGCTGGATGCCGAAGCCCTGTACCGCGAGCTGCTGCGCGGTGTGCGCAGCCTGATGGGGCCGCAGACCCGGCTGGCGGGCATCACCTCGGGCGGCGCCTGGCTGGCCGAGCGGTTGCACCAGGACCTGGGCCTGACCGAGCCGGTCAGCGTGCTGTCCTCGGCCCTGCACCGCGACGATTTTGCCCAGCGCGGCATGGCCAGCAGTGCCCAGACGCAGCTGCATTTCGATGTCAATGGCGCCGATGTGCTGGTGCTGGACGACGTACTTTATACAGGCCGCACCGTGCGGGCCGTCATCAACGAGTTGTACGACTATGGCCGCCCCGGCTGCGTGCGCCTGGCCGTGCTGGTCGATCGCGGCGGCCGCCAGTTGCCGTATGCCGCCGACTTTGCCGCTGCCCGCGTGGCCTTGCCGCCCAGCCAGGTGCTGGCGCTGGCGCGGGCCGAGGATGGCCGTTTCCACTTTGCCGTTAAAGAAGCTTAAAACCCCTGACAGGCGTTTCCCATGCCCACCACCCGCAATCCCCAACTGAACAAGAACGGCGAGCTGATCCACCTGCTCTCGCCCGAAGGGCTGTCGCGCGACATCCTCACGCACATCCTGGACACGGCCAGCAACTTCGTCAGCGTCAATGACCGTGAAGTGAAAAAGCTGCCCCTGCTGCGCGGCAAGAGCGTGTTCAACCTGTTCTTCGAGAACAGCACGCGCACCCGCACCACCTTCGACATCGCCGCCAAGCGCCTGTCCGCCGATGTGTTCACGCTGGACATTGGCCGCAGCTCCACCGCCAAGGGCGAGACGCTGCTGGACACCATCGACAACCTGAGCGCGATGGCCGCCGACATCTTCGTCGTGCGCCACAGCGAATCGGGCGCCCCCTACCTGATCGCCAAGCACGTTGCTCCGCACGTCCACGTAGTGAACGCGGGCGATGGCCGCCACGCCCACCCCACCCAGGGGCTGCTGGATGCGTACACCATCCGTCATTACAAAAAGGATTTCACCAATCTGCGCGTGGCCATCGTCGGCGACGTGCTGCACTCGCGTGTGGCGCGTTCGGACATCCATGCCTTGCTGGCCCTGGGCTGCCCGGAAGTGCGCGTGGTCGGCCCGCGCACCCTGGTGCCGTCCGATCTGGCCCACATGGGCGTACGGGTGTTCCACAACCTGGAGGAAGGCATCCGCGACTGCGACGTCATCATCATGCTGCGCCTGCAGAACGAGCGCATGAGCGGGGCGCTGCTGCCGTCCAGCCAGGAGTATTTCAAGAGCTTCGGCCTTACGCCCGAGCGCCTGCAACTGGCCAAGCCGGACGCCATCGTCATGCACCCCGGCCCGATCAACCGGGGCGTGGAGATTTCCTCGGCGGTGGCCGACGGGCCGCAGTCGGTCATCCTGGCACAAGTGACCTTCGGCATTGCCGTGCGCATGGCGGTGATGTCCATCGTGGCCGGTAACGAGGCCTGATGCAATTTCATGAATAAGAGCTGCTGGCGCTTGTCCGACAAGCCTCAGAGCCATATTGGGCAGTTAAAAATGACGCAAATACTTCTTCGCAATGGCCGGGTGATCGACCCGGCCTCGGGCCTCGATCAGGTGGCGGACGTGGCCATCGCGGACGGCAAAGTCCTCGCCATCGGCACGGCCCCGGCGGGCTTTGCCGCGCAGCAGACCATCGACGCCAGCGGCTGCTGGGTGCTGCCCGGCCTGATCGATCTGGCCGTGCGCCTGCGCGAGCCGGGGCACGAGCACGCGGGCATGCTGCATTCCGAGATGCAGGCCGCCGTGGCCGGTGGCGTCACCAGCCTGGTTTGCCCACCGGATACCGATCCGGTGCTGGACGAGCAGGGTCTGGTGGAGATGCTCAAGTTCCGCGCCGAAAAGCAGCACAAGGCGCGTCTGTTCCCCATGGGGGCGCTGACCCAGGGCCTCAAAGGCGAAGTGCTTACCGAAATGGCCGAGCTGACCGAATCGGGCTGTGTCGCCTTCGGCCAGGCCGACGTGCCCATGGCCAACACCCAGGCGCTGGCCCGCGCCCTGGCGTATGCCAACACCTTCGGCTTTGCCGTCTGGCTGCGCCCGCTGGACAAGGACCTGGGCAAGGGTGTGGCAGCCAGCGGCCCCTCGGCCACGCGCATGGGGCTGGCCGGGGTGCCGGTGGCGGCGGAAACCATTGCCCTGCACACCATTTTTGAACTGATTCGCGGCACGCAGACGCGCGTACACCTGTGCCGCCTCTCCAGCGCCGCCGGTGTGGAGCTGCTGCGCCAGGCCAAGGCCCAGGGGCTGAATGTGACGGCGGATGTCTCCATCCATTCCCTGCTGCTGACCGATGCCGACATCGGCTACTTCGACAGCAGCGCCCGCCTCATTCCACCGCTGCGCCAGCAGGCCGACCGCGACGCCCTGGCCGCTGCCCTGGCCGACGGCACCATCGACGCCCTGGTCTCCGACCACACCCCGGTCGAGGAAGATGCCAAGGTCAAGCCCTTTGCCGAAGCCGAAGCTGGTGCCAGCGCCGTCGAATTGCTGCTGTCCGCCGCCGTGCTCTGGAGCCAGCGCGACGGCGTGCCCCTGGCGCGTGCCCTGCAGACCGTCACCAGCGCCCCGGTGGGGGTGCTGGGCGGGGCGGTGGATGCCCAACTGGGCCGCCTGCAGGTGGGCGGCGTGGCCGATGTATGCATCGTCGATCCGCAAGCGGCCTGGACGGTGACACCTGCCGCCTTGCGCAGCCAGGCCAAGAGCACGCCGTTCGCCGGTACCCAGCTGCCCGCCCAGGTGCGCCATACGCTGGTCGATGGCGCGGTGGTGTTCAGCCGCAGCGTTTGATGTGGGCCGCCATGCGGGTCGCCTGGATACTCGTCACCGCCGCCTTGCTGGGCTGCACCGGGGTAGGCCTGGCGGCCTATGCCAGCCATGGCCTGGGCTTCATTGCCGACCCTGCCGCGCGGGAAGCCGCCCGCGCCACCTTGCAGCAGGCCGTGCAGCAGCAGTTGCTTCATGCCGTCGTGCTGCTGGCCCTGGGTGTGTGGGCGCGGCAGGGGGCCGGCCGCTGGCTGCACATTGCCGCCCTGCTCATCGCGCTGGGGGTGCTGCTGTTCAGCGGCCTCATCTATCTGCGCATCTTCACGGGCGTGGAAGCCTTTCGCCCGTTTGTTCCCTGGGGCGGCACCAGCCTGATGCTGGGGTGGCTGGCGATCGGCATGGCGGCGTTTTGCCGCAAGGGTGGTTGAAAGTGAAAGGCTGGCGTTAAATTCCAACACTTCGGGTTGCCCTCGCGGCCCGGGTAGCTATTCAGAAAGGGTGGGCGATGATTTCACGTAGAACATGTTTGGCGCTGGGGCTGGCGATGGGGCTGAGCGCCTGTTTCGGCAGTGGCCCGGAGGCGACGGTCAAGGGCTTTTACGCTGCCGTTGCGGCAGGCGATACCGACAAGGCCATCGGTTTTCTGGCGCTGCAGAGCGTTTCGGCCAACGAGATGATCATGGTCAAAGGCAAGGTGCAGATGATGGTCGCCGCCGGGAAGACGCAAATCGATGCCAATGGCGGTTTGCAGGACGTACAGATCGTCGGCCAGCAGGAGCAGGGCGAAGCGGCCCTGCGCGCGCAAGTGCAGGTGACGTTCAAGAACGGCAAGACCGATACCGACAACATGAATTTGGTCAAGGAAAAAGACGGCTGGAAGATCAAGCTGTAATGCCTGCATGTCGGCTGCTCGGGGCTGCCCTTGGTGCGGCCCTTTTTTCTGTCTGCGCCCTGGCAGGTGCCCAGGTGCGGCTGCCGACCCAGGCGCAGGCCGGCGACCTGGTGTTCCGCCAGGGCACCGAGGCAGTCAGCCACATGGTGCGGGCGATCGACCGGGAGGGCCTGTTCAGCCACGTCGGGATGCTGGTGGGCGAGAGCGGGGCATGGCAGGTGATTCACGCCACGCCTTCGGAGCGTGCGGGCCAGCCGGATGCCGTGGTGCTGGACAGCCTGGATTTTTTCCTGGCCCCTGAACGCGCCCACGCCTTTGCGCTGCACCACGTGGCCCAGGCCGATACCGCAGCCCGCCGGCAGGCCGTGGCCTGGGCGCTGGCCCAGTTGGGGCGGCCCTTTCAAGTGCAGGAGCAGGCGCGGGGCAACGGTATCTACTGCACCACGCTGGTCTGGCAGGCATGGCAGCGCAACGGGCTGGACTGGCAGGTGCCTTTTACCCAGGTGGACATCCCCTGGTTCCGTGGCCGTTACCTGCTGCCTGGCGCCCTGGCCGCATCGCCGCGCCTGCAGCGGCTGGTATTTATGCAGATACCCCTGAAACAATAGCTTCCTGGGTTTGGGACCTATTTCCTGTGCACGCCGGGCGTCCGGACGGTTTCGATGGCGGGCATGGCCCGTTGGCGCCCAGAATCGGCTGACGTTAAGTAAACGGAATTTTCACTTCATGGCGTTCTTTTTCTCTTTGGATACGCGGACGATGCTGGTGCTGGTATGCGTGGCCAGCGCCGCCATGGCGCTGGCCATCGTGCTGGTCCGGCCCACATGGCGGGAAGGCATAGGGCTGTGGGCGCTGGGGTTGGCGGCCAATGCCGTGGCGTATGCCCTGCTGGCAATGCGGGGGCAGATATCCGCCTGGTTGAGCGTGGTGCTGGCCAATATTTTCCTGTCGCTGACGGTTGCCTTGCTGCTGGCTGCGGTGCATGAGTTTTATAAACGTCCCTTGCCTTATCTGCAGATGGCGCTGCCCGTGCTGGTAATTGTTTTTTTAATAGCCATATTTCTCGACGACTACAGCGCTCGCATGCAAGTCACCAGTTTTGTGCTGGCGCTGCAGATTGGGTTGGTGGTACGGGTGTTGCAGCAGTCGCAGGAGGCGCAAAAGAAGCGCGGCGCGATGCTGATCCGGGTGGCACTGGAGGCGCTGTCGCTATTGCTGCTGGCACGTGGGCTGTGGTTCGTGCTCAACCCCCCGTCAGCCGATGGTCTGCTGCACGGCGATGTGGCGCAAAACCTGACCTCTCTGATGGTCTACGTGGTTCTTGTCCTGGTATCGCTGGGATTCGTCCTGTTGACGAAGGAGCGCTCGGAAGAAACCAACTTGCGTCTGGCACAGGTGAAATCGGAATTTCTGGCCACCATGAGCCATGAAATCCGCACTCCGCTGAATGCCATCATCGGCCTGGCGCAGATGAGCCTGCGCCGCTCGCTGCTGCCGCAGCAGCAACAGGGCAGCCTGGAAAAAATCCAGCATGCGGGCCAGCATCTGCTGGGAGTCATCAACAACATTCTGGATTTCTCCAGAATCGAGGGTGGTTCTCTGCCCGTGGAAGCCGTCCCATTCGCGCCGCAGCAGTTGCTGGAGGATGTCCGTGTGCTGCTGATGGACAAGGCTGGGGAAAAAGGCCTGTCCCTGCAGGCAGAAGCCAACCCCGACCTGCCTGTGCTGTTGGGGGATCCGCTGCGCATCCGGCAAATCCTGTTCAACTTTGCCAGCAACGCCATCAAGTTCAGCGAGCGCGGTGTCGTGCAATTGCGCCTGTGGCTGGAGCAGGAGCGTGGGCAATCGTTCCTGTGCGCCGAGGTCAGCGACCAGGGTATCGGCCTGAACGCCGAGGAGATTGCAGGGCTGTTTCAGCCCTTTCAGCAGGCCGATGCCACCATCAGCCGCCGCTACGGCGGCACCGGTCTGGGGCTGGCGATTTCACGCAGTCTGGCCGAGCTGCTGGGGGGCAGCGTCGGCGTACGCAGCCAGCCAGGTGCTGGCAGTACCTTCTGGCTGCGCGTGGCCGTGCAGCCCGCTCCCCCTGGAGCCGTTCCGGTGGCCGCAGACGCTGCCATCGAACCCGTATCGACAGCGTCGTTGCGAGGCCTGCGTGCCCTGTTGGTGGACGACAACGACCTGAACCGGCTGGTGGGCTGCGAGCTGTTGGCCGATGCCGGCATCCGCTGCGACGAAGCCGAAGACGGCCAGCAAGCTATCGACCTGCTGGAGCAGGCGGCCGACGGCACTTACGGCGTGGTGCTGATGGACATGATGATGCCCGGCCTGGACGGCTGCGCCGTGACCCGTCTGCTGCGGCGCAACCCGCGCTTTGCCCGGCTGCCCATCATCGCCATGACCGCCAATGCCAGCGAGCAGGCCATCGAAGCATGTCTGGCCGCAGGCATGCAGGCCCTGGTGCCCAAGCCAGTGGATGCGCAGGTGTTGTGGAGCACCCTGCTGGCGCATTGCGAACCGGCTCAGGATGGCCCGCTGCCGTGCGTGGGACAGGGCCAGGCGGCCCTCCATGCAGCGCCTGACAGCCCGCTGGTTTTGCTCGGGCCGCTTGAAGGCTTTGACCTGAGTGCAGCCGTGGAACGCCTTGACCACGACGTGCGGCTGTACGGCAAGCTGGCCCGGATGTTTACCACCAGGCCGCATGATGACGTGGCACGCATCCGGCAGGCCCTGGCTGCAGACGACCGATCCACCGCCCGCCTGCACCTGCATACCTTGCAGGGGCAGGCCGCCACACTGGGGGCTACCGCGCTGCAGCAGCTGGCCGCCCAGGTGCAGCGTGCGGTGATGCAGCACAGCCCGGTGGCGGAGCTGGAGCCGCAATTGGCGCAATTGGCCACCCGGCTGGACGATGACGTGCAGCGCCTGCAATCGGTGCTGGCGCAATGGACTGAAGCCGCCGAACAGCCGCCGTCCCCGGCCAGCCCGCAGCCGCACGCCCCGCGCCTGCTTGTCGTGGACGATCAGGCCAGCAGTGCCCAGGTTCTGCAAGACATCTTCCTGGCCGATTGCGCTGTCACCGTCGCACACAGCGGGCAGCAGGCGCTGGCCTGCTGCCAAAACAGCAGCTCCTTGCCCGACTTGATCCTGCTGGACATCGCCATGCCCGGCATGGGAGGCCTGGAAGTATGCCGTCGCCTGAAGGCCGACCCGCTGACGGCAGATATTCCGGTGCTGTTCATCACGGCGCAAGCCACCCCCCAGGAGGAAGCCGCCGCCCTGGCTGCAGGCGGGGTGGACTTCATCACCAAACCGGTTCATTACACCGTGGTCCGGGCCCGTGTGCAGACCCATCTGACGCTGAAGGCGCAGCGCGACGAACTGCACCGGCATGCCATGCTGGACGGTTTGACCGGCATCGTGAACCGCCGCCGTTTCGACGAAGCCCTGGCCCAGGAGTGGCGCAACGGCGAGCGCTGGCACAAGCCACTGGCCCTGTGCATGATCGACATCGACCATTTCAAAGCCTACAACGACCATTACGGCCACCTTGCGGGCGACGCCTGCCTGCAAACGATCGCCCGCACCTTGCAGAGCCACCTGGGCCGCGCCCATGACCTGGCGGCGCGTTATGGCGGCGAGGAGTTCGCTTGCCTGCTCACCGACATCCAGCCTGCCGATGCCTGGGGCAAGGCCCAGGCACTGTGCCAGGCCATTGCCGCCTTGCAGCTGCCCCATGCGGCATCCCCGACAGCACCCTATGTCACCATCAGCGTGGGAGTGGCCATATGGCCCTTCGATCAGCCTGGAACGGCCCAGCGCTTGGTGGCGGCTGCCGATGGCGCCTTGTATGCGGCCAAACATGCAGGGCGGAACCGGGCAATGCTGCACACGGAAGAAAATAATTAAAAAATATAGCTTTTTTCGCTGGTATTTATTGAATTTCAATATCAAAAAAATATTGAATCTTATTGTTTGCCAGCGGTAGCAGCTCCTTTTTTAATCATTCATTCGATTACGGCATGAAAAAACCGCCAGGCAGGATGCTCTGGCGGCCGTGTTTTTTTCTAGGCTTAGCTGAAGAAGCGCTTCAACTTGTCCGTCCAGCTCTCCCCACTGGGCGAATGCTTGGAGCCGCCTTTTTTCAGCGACTCCTCCAGCTCGCGCAGCAGCTTGCGCTGGTACTCGGTGAGCTTGACCGGCGTCTCCACCACGATGTGGCAGTACAGGTCGCCGGGGTAGCTGGCCCGCACCCCCTTGATGCCCTTGCCGCGCAGGCGGAACTGCTTGCCCGCTTGCGTGCCTTCGGGGATGTCGATCGCCGCCTTGCCCGACAGGGTCGGCACCTCGATCTCGCCGCCCAGGGCTGCGGTGATGAAGCTCACCGGCACCTGGCAGTGCAGGTCGTCGCCGTCGCGTTCGAAGATGTCGTGCTGCTTGATGCGGATTTCGATGTACAGGTCGCCCGCCGGGCCGCCATTGACGCCCGGTTCGCCGTTGCCGCTGCTGCGGATGCGCATCCCGCTGTCGATGCCGGCCGGGATTTTCACTTCCAGCGTCTTGTGGCGCTTGAGTTTGCCCTGGCCGTGGCAGGCGGTGCAGGGCTCGGGGATGATCTTGCCCGTGCCCCGGCAATGCGGGCAGGTCTGCTGCACGCTGAAAAAGCCCTGGCGCATCTGCACCGAGCCGTTGCCGCCGCAGGTGGTACACGTCTTGGGCTGGGTACCGGGCTTGGCACCGCTGCCGTGGCAGGTATCGCAGGTGTCCCAGCTGGGGATGCGGATTTCCGTGGATTTGCCTTTGGCCGCTTCCTCCAGGGTGATTTCCATGGCATACGACAGGTCGTTGCCCCGGTACATCTGCCGCCCGCCCCGGCTGCCGCCGCGCTGGCCACCGAACATGTCGCCGAAGATGTCGCCGAACGCCTCGGCAAAGCCGCCGAAGCCTTCCGCACCGCCGGGGCCGCCGCGCATGTTGGGATCGACCCCGGCGTGGCCGTACTGGTCGTAGGCGGCCCGCTTCTGGCTGTCGGAGAGCATCTCGTAGGCCTCCTTGACCTCCTTGAACTTCTCCTCGGCTTCCTTGGCCTTGTCCCCCTGGTTGCGGTCGGGGTGGTACTTCATGGCCAGCTTGCGGTAGGCCTTTTTGATTTCGTCGTCGGAGGCAGTCTTGCCTACCCCCAGCACTTCGTAAAAGTCGCGTTTCGCCATAAATTTGCTGCCGATCAGAATGACAAACGCCGCGCCAGACCTTTACCGGGGTTTCCGAGGGTAAAGGGCTGCGCGGCGGACAGCGGTCAGGTCTGCCGCTGCATCAGAACGATTACTTCTTCACTTCCTTGACCTCGGCGTCCACGATGTCGTCATCGCTGGCACCGGCGGCCTGGCTGGAAGCTTGTTGATGCTGCCCGGCTTCGGCGCCGGCACCAGCGGCAGCCGCTTCGGCCTGGGCCTGGGCGTAGACTTTTTCGCCCAGCTTCTGGCTGGCGGTCATCAGCGCGGTGGTCTTGGCGTCGATGGCGTCCTTGTCCTCGCCCTTCAAGGCTTCTTCCAATTCCTTGATGGCCGCCTCGATGGCTTCCTTCTCGGCAGCTTCCAGCTTGTCGCCATGCTCGCCCAGGCTCTTCTGCACGCTGTGCGCCGCAGCTTCGCCCTGGTTGCGGGCCTGGATCAGCTCCAGCTTCTTCTTGTCTTCGGCGGCGTTGATTTCCGCGTCCTTGACCATTTGCTGGATTTCTTCTTCCGACAGGCCGGAGTTGGCCTTGATGGTGATCTTGTTTTCCTTGCCCGTGCCTTTGTCCTTGGCGCTGACGTGCAGGATGCCGTTGGCGTCGATGTCGAAGGCCACCTCGATCTGGGGCACGCCACGCGGCGCGGCCGGGATGCCTTCCAGGTTGAACTCGCCCAGCAGCTTGTTGCCGCTGGCCATCTCGCGCTCGCCCTGGAAGACCTTGATGGTCACGGCCGGCTGGTTGTCGTCGGCGGTGGAGAAGGTCTGCGCGAACTTGGTCGGGATGGTGGTGTTCTTGGTGATCATCTTGGTCATGACGCCGCCCAGGGTTTCGATGCCCAGGGACAGGGGGGTCACGTCCAGCAGCAGCACGTCGGAGCGGTCGCCGCCCAGCACCTGGCCCTGCACGGCAGCGCCCACGGCCACGGCTTCGTCGGGGTTCACGTCCTTGCGCGGTTCGCGGCCGAAGAATTCCTTGACCTTGTCCTGTACCTTGGGCATACGGCTCATGCCGCCGACCAGAATCACATCCTGGATGTCGGACACCGACAGGCCCGCATCCTTGATGGCGGTGCGGCAGGGGGCGATGGTGCGCTCGATCAGGTCGTCGACCAGGCTCTCCAGCTTGGCGCGGGTGAGCTTCAGGTTCAGGTGCTTGGGACCGGAGGCATCGGCGGTGATGTAGGGCAGGTTGATGTCCGTCTGGGTGGAGTTGGACAGCTCGATCTTGGCTTTCTCTGCGGCTTCCTTCAGGCGCTGCAGGGCCAGTACGTCCTTGGACAGATCGACGCCTTGTTCTTTCTTGAACTCGCCGATGATGTAGTCGATGATGCGCTGGTCGAAGTCCTCGCCGCCGAGGAAGGTGTCGCCGTTGGTAGCCAGCACTTCGAACTGCTTTTCACCGTCCACGTCGGCAATTTCGATGATGGACACGTCGAACGTGCCGCCACCCAGGTCATAGACGGCAATCTTGCGGTCGCCCTTGCCGGCCTTGTCCAGGCCGAAGGCCAGGGCCGCAGCGGTCGGTTCGTTGATGATGCGCTTGACTTCCAGGCCGGCGATGCGGCCAGCGTCCTTGGTGGCCTGGCGTTGGGCATCGTTGAAGTAGGCAGGCACGGTGATGACGGCCTCGGTCACGGTCTCGCCCAGGAAGTCCTCGGCGGTTTTCTTCATCTTGCGCAGCACTTCGGCGCTGATTTGCGGGGGGGCGAGCTTCTGGCCGCGCACTTCCACCCAGGCATCGCCGTTGTCGGCCTTGATGATCTGGAAAGGGGCCAGATCCAGGTCTTTCTGGACTTCCTTTTCGTCGAACTTGCGCCCGATCAGGCGCTTGGCGGCAAAGATGGTGTTGCGGGGGTTGGTCACGGCCTGGCGCTTGGCCGAGGCGCCGACGAGGATTTCGCCGTCTTCCTGGTAGGCAATGATCGAAGGCGTGGTGCGGGTGCCCTCGCTGTTTTCGATCACGCGGGTGTTGTTGCCTTCCATGATGGCCACGCAGGAGTTGGTCGTGCCCAGGTCGATACCGATGATTTTTGCCATTTTGAATAGCTCCGGAAAAAAGGGTGTGTTGGTTAAGCTGGCTTGTAACTAGGGCTCAACCCGGGGGTTTCAAGCCATGCAGTAATAAAAACAAAAACGCGAGGCCTACTTCGGGGCGGCCACGGTGACCAGTGCGGGGCGCAGCACGCGGTCGAAAATCAAATAGCCCTTTTGCAGCAGGCCGACGATGGTGTTGGCTTCCTGCTCGGCAGGCACCACGCTGATGGCCTGGTGCTGGTGGGGGTCGAACTTCTCGCCAGCGGCAGGGGCGATTACCACCACCTTGTTGCGCTCCAGCGCCTGCAGCAGCTGGCGCAGCGTGGCCTCGCTGCCTTCGCGCAGTTGTTCGGCATTGGCGTTCTGGATGGCCAGGGCGGCGTCCAGGCTGTCGCACACGGGCAGCAGGCTCTCGGCAAAGCTTTCGATGCCGAACTTGCGGGCCTTGGACACTTCCTCGTCCGTGCGGCGGCGCATGTTTTCCGTATCGGCCTTGGCCCGCAGGAACTGGTCGGCCAGATCGGCGTTCTTGGCCTTGAGTTCAGCCAGCTCGGCCTGCAGGCGGGCCATTTCATCGGCCACGTTGGCGGCCATGGCGGCTTCTACTTCTTCGGGGGTGGCATCCAGGGGGGCTTGTTGGTGAGCAGAATCGGTCATTGTTCTTGCAGCAGAAAAAAGAAGATGAAAAAAAGGCTTGTCCGTCCATATGGGGCGGGTCGCCCGCTTTTCAAGGCGTAGCTGACTGGCTGCCAAGGCAGCGCCCCGCTATTTTGAATCATGGTTTACAATCCAGGGTTTTGCCTTGCCCCACTGCTACTTTTTGGCGCAGCAGGGGGCTTTACCCACAAGGGAGTTTTCATGCGTCATTACGAAATCATTTTGTTGATCCACCCGGATCAAAGCGAACAGGTTCCGGCCATGCTGGAGCGCTACAAGGGCATGATCACCCAGGGCGGTGGCAAGGTGCACCGCGAGGAAGACTGGGGCCGCCGCCAACTGGCGTACCTGATCAACAAGCTGGCCAAGGCCCACTATGTGTGCCTGAACATCGAAGCCGACCAGGCCATCATGCAGGAGCTGGAGCACGCCTTCAAGTTCAACGATGCCGTGCTGCGCCACCTGACCGTGCAGAAGAAGAAAGCCGACACTGGCGCTTCGACCATGATGAAGACCGTCGAGCGCGAAGAAGCCCGCAAGGCTTCCCAAGCCGCCGCTGCCGAGCAGGCCTAAGTCGATCCGTTTGGTCTGGAGGTGGAAAACCGGCTGGTACTGAGCGCCTGCATCACCGAGCGAGCCCCCATGCGTTTTACGCCTGCCGGAGTGCCCGTCTTGGATTTGCGCTTGCTGCATCAATCGCAGCAAATGGAGGCAGGCAGCACGCGTACGGTACAAGCCAGCATCAAAGCCATTGCGTTTGGCGCCTTGGCAGAAAAGCTGGCC
>Ga0206117_101069_pt1 | contig 16775 bp, 14 predicted proteins | sample 3A5Ametagenome_FD_177997 | JGI IMG/M metagenome (GOLD analysis project Ga0206117, IMG submission 177997) | Enriched microbial communities from leaf-cutter ant dump, University of Wisconsin, Madison, United States - 3A5A | ecosystem: Environmental > Terrestrial > Nest > Insects nest > Nest dump... | reverse complement strand
TGCGCGACCGCTTCGGCACTGTCGTGCAGCGGGGGCGGGAGGAGCGGGACGCCGAGCGCGGCGACCGCTCCGACGTGGTGGTGACGCTGGAGGTCGGTGACGACAAGGTCGAGGCGGCGCTGACCGCGCTCCGCGCCCACCCGCTGGTGATCGACGCCGCCGCGCGGAGCTTCGGCGAACGGGTCTGAGCGCTGCTGCCGACCCCGCCGCCGAATCCATAGGTTTCGAAACAATTTTCCGGACCCGCGTGACCCCGCCGCCCCGTCCCTGTTGACCGACCCACAGGGGACGTCCGCATCACTCACCGGGGGCATTTGCCGTGATCATCTCCGCCGCACTTCCGCCTGTCGAACAGGCGCAGGCCACAGTCAAACGCCGCTGGCCCATCGGGGTGGAACTGCTTCCCGGCGGCGCCCATGCGCGGGTCTGGGCGCCGAAGGCCGGGCGGGTCGAACTGGTCTCCGTGCCGGACGGACAGGCTACGGAGTTGACGGGCGAGGGGAGCGGCTATTTCTCCGCCGCGGTGCCGGGGCTGGAGGCCGGTGGACTCTACCGCTTCCGGCTGGACGGCAAGGAGACGCTCTTTCCCGATCCGATGTCGCGCTTCCAGCCGGAGGGGCCGCACGGGCCTTCGCAGCTGGTCGATCCGCACCGTTTCGCCTGGAGCGACCATGATTGGCAGGGCCGCGCCATCCGGGGGCAGGTGATCTACGAGATGCACATCGGCACCTTCACGGCAGAAGGGACCTGGGACGCCGCGCTGGCGGAACTGCCGGCGCTGGCCGATCTGGGGGTGACGGTGCTGGAGGTGATGCCGGTGTCGGAGTTCCCCGGCCGCTTCGGCTGGGGCTATGACGGGGTGAACCTGTTCGCGCCGACGCGGCTCTATGGCGATCCAGACGCCATGCGGCGCTTCGTGGATGAGGCCCATCGGCTGGGGCTCGCCGTCATCCTCGACGTCGTCTACAACCATTTCGGGCCGGACGGCAACTACCTGAAGTGCTTCGCCGACGATTACTTCACCGACCGCTACAAGAACGATTGGGGCGAGGCGATCAACTTCGACGGTCCCAATTCGGAGCCGGTGCGGGAGTTCTTCCTGACCAACGCCGCCTTCTGGATCGAGGAATACCACCTGGACGGGTTGCGGCTGGACGCCACCCAGTCGATCAATGACGGCAGCGAAGCCCAGGGCAAGCCGCACATTCTGACTGAAATCTCGCGTGCCGTGCGCCAAGCCGCCGGCGGGCGCGCCACCATTGTCGTGGGGGAGAACGAGCCGCAGCATGCCAGCATGGTGAAGCCGGCCGAAGAGGGCGGCTGCGGGCTGTGCGCCATCTGGAACGACGACCTGCACCATTCGGCGATGGTGGCGCTGACCGGCCGGATGGAGGCCTACTATACCGACTATCGCGGCACGCCGCAGGAGCTCGTGTCGGCGATGAAACACGGCTTCCTCTACCAGGGGCAGTGGTACCGCTGGCAGCGCAAGCGGCGCGGCATGCCGGCCTTCGGGGTGCCGCGGCCGGCCTTCGTCAGCTTCCTGCAGAACCACGACCAGATCGCCAACTCCGCCCGCGGCTTGCGGCTGCATGCGCTGATCACACCGGGCCGGCTGCGGGCGATGACGGCACTGATCCTGCTGGGGCCCGGCACGCCGATGCTGTTCCAGGGCCAGGAGTTCGCCGCCAGCGCCCCGTTCCTCTATTTCGCCGACCACAAGCCGGAGCTGGCCGAGCTGGTCGAAAAGGGCCGGGCGGAGTTCCTGAGCCAGTTCCCGAGCATCGCGGCGCCGGCGATGCATGCGGCACTGCCGAAGCCGCATGCGGAGGACAGCTTCACCCGCTGCAAGCTCGACCACCGCGAGCGGGAGAGCAACGCCGCGGTCTGGGAGCTGCACCGCGACCTGCTGCGCCTGCGCCGCGAGGATCCGGTCTTCGCCGCCCAGCGCATCGGCGGGCTGGATGGCGCCGTGCTGGGGGAGGAGGCGTTCGTCCTGCGCGTCTTCGGAGAGGAAGAGGGCGACGACCGGCTGGTGCTGGTCAATCTCGGCCGTGACCTGACCTTGCGTGCGCTGGCCGAGCCGCTGCTGGCGCCGCCGCTTGACGGCGCTTGGGGGATCCTGTGGTCCAGCGAGGAGCCCGCCTATGGCGGCTGCGGCACGGCGGCGGTGGAGCAGACGGACGGCGCATGGCGGCTGCCCGGCCATGCGGCGCTGGTTCTGGGGCCGGCACATGGCTTTTCTACGGAAAGCGACGACGAGGGAGGCAACACAACCCCGGTCATCGTGGTTTCCAAGGGGTCGGAAACCGATAGCTGAGTATAGGTCCACCATGGCTGATTTCGTCCGCACCCTGTCGCGCGAGGTCCTGAACACCGGTCCGAACGGCGCCGAAACCCGTGAATGGCTGGTCGCCAACGGACTTGGCGGCTATGCCTCCGGCTCGGTGTCGGGGGCAGTGACGCGGCGCTATCATGGGCTGCTGATCGCCGCATTGCCGGCCCCGCTCGGCCGCGTGCTGATGCTGAGCCAACTGAGCGATGTGGCCATCGATGCCGACGGCCGTCATTACAGGCTGAGCTGCCGCGATACCGGTGGCGATCCGGTCGGCGGTGAAACGGGAGAGGAGGGGCAGACCGCCGCCCTGCAGGAATTCCGCATGGAGGCCGGGCTGCCGGTCTGGCGCTTCCGCGCCGGCGGAGCGGTCATCGAGAAGCAGGTTGTCTTGCCCCACGGCCAGAACATCGTCCACGTCACCTACCGGGTGATGGAGGCGAAGGCGCCGGTGCAACTGCGGCTGCGGCCGGTGCTTGCCTTCCGCACGCTGGAATCGGCGGTGGACCGGCCGCTGGCCGGCGCCTATCGCATCACCGCGACGGGACAACGCTACGAGGTGTCGGCCGGGCCCGACCTGCCGGTACTGCGCATGGCGATCGAGGGGGGCGATTTCCCGATGACGCTCGACGGCGGCATCCGCCGTGACGTGTATTACCGGGTGGAGGACGAACGCGGCTACCAGTCGCGCGGGTCGCTGTGGACGCCGGGCTATTTCAGCGGCGAGGTCGGGGCGGGCCAGAGCATCACCTTCGCCGCCGCGACGGAGGACTGGTGGCGGCTGGAAGCCCTGCCGCCGGCCGACGTGCTGGGGTTCGAGGCGGAACGCCGCCGCCGCATCATCCAGAACGCCCACCCGTCCTTGCGTGATGGCGCGATGGCGGAGCTGGTGCTGTCGGCCGACAGCTTCCTGTTCGTGCCGGCCGGCCGCGTCGCCGACCAGATGCGGGCGCGGGCGGAGGGCGACGAGGTGCGCACGGTGATCGCCGGCTACCACTGGTTCACCGATTGGGGCCGCGACACCATGATTGCGCTGGAAGGGCTGACGCTTGCCACCGGGCGCCATCTGGAGGCGGGGTGGATCCTGCACACCTTCGGCCATTACATCCGCGACGGCCTGATCCCCAACATGTTCCCCGACGGCAAGGACCGCGGGCTGTACCACACCGCCGACGCCACGCTGTGGTTCTTCCATGCGTTGCACCGCTATCTCGGCGTCACAGGCGACCGAGACACGCTGCGCCTGCTGCTGCCCAAGCTGCGCGAGGTGATCGACTTCCACCGCCGCGGCACCCGCTTCGGCATCGGCGTCGATCCCCGTGACGGGCTGCTGCGCCAGGGGCAGGAGGGCTACCAGCTGACCTGGATGGATGCCAAGGTCGATGACTGGGTGGTCACGCCGCGCCGGGGCAAAGCGGTGGAAATCAACGCGCTGTGGCACAACGCCCTGCGGCTGATGGCCGGCTGGCTGCGCGAGGAGGACGGCGAGGCCGCCGCCCGCCCGCTGGAGGAGCTTGCCGATCAGGCGCGCGCCTCGTTCAACGCGCGCTTCTGGTGCCCGTCCGCCGGGCATCTGTTCGACGTGGTGGATGGCGAGCATGGCGACGACATCGCCTGCCGGCCCAACCAGATCTTCGCCGTCTCGCTCGACCATCCGGTTCTGGAGCGCGAGCGCTGGGAGCCGGTGGTGGAGACGGTGCGCAGCCGGTTGCTGACCCCATTGGGGCTGCGGTCACTGGCGCCGGGTTGCCGCGGCTACAAGGCGAAATATTTCGGCGACCTGCGGGCACGCGACGCCGCCTACCATCAGGGCACCGTCTGGGGCTGGCTGATCGGCCCCTATGTCGATGCCTGGCTGAAGCTGCATCCGGAGGACAAGGCTGGCGGACGCCGGCTGCTGGAGGGCTTCCTGCCGCATCTGGACGAGGCTGGCATCGGCACCATCAGTGAAATTTTCGATGCGGAGGCGCCATTCACCCCGCGTGGCTGCATCTCCCAGGCCTGGAGCGTGGCGGAGGTGCTGCGTTGCTGGGTAAAGACGGAAAGCTAGGCGGCGCCATGGGTTGAGGAAGCCGCCCACCCGAAGGTCATAGGGCGGCCGATGGGTGCCGCCTTACCCGCAACGATGGTGCAATGCCCTTGGGAGCAGTTGTCAACAGGGCACAACAGGGTGTGAAATCGAAAGGCCCGGCGGAATGTGACAGATTTCAGTTGACACGCTGCCGGAGGACAGACAGTCGAAAAAACGCGATTATTCTTTTAAATCAGGCGGTTGCATAGATTGCCTGATTTTTGGGCAAACACAGTGGGGCCCTTGAATCGCCTGGAGCGAATCGGGGCTTCGCACGGCTTGCCCACACAGTTATCCACAGCCTCTGTGGAGACCGCTGGTGTGGCCGGCGGCCAAGCCCTTCGTCGTGCCTATGTGCTGAACCTATCCATAGGATGCCTCTACTTTGGGCAGAGGTGGAGTTGTGGCTCAGCGCAAGGGGGTAGCCGTATTGGATTTTAGCCAGACCGTAGAAAGCATCCTATAGTTCCGACATCGGTTCCTTCGGTAACCCGACCGGGCCACTCAAATTCATCCGTACGGAGTGCGGCAGAACAGCCAGAGCGGAGGTGCCAATGCGGAGCGTGGTGCGAGGCGTCGCAGGTTTGCCGTACCCGGCTATCCGGTCAGGAGCCACCCCGTCTGGATGGACGGGCGGCGATGCCGCTGCCAAATCGACAGACGCACCGGTGCGGGGTTTCCTTGGTGGATTGCCCACGGTGGTCGGCCCGCTGCTGGGCGCGTCGGTGCTGGGCGCGCTGATCCTGCATCTTCTGGCCGGCCTCGTTGCCCAGCTTCCCACCTCCGATGCGCTGGGAGCCCTGTCGGTGATGGTCGGCATGGCGGTGGTCCTGGTTACCCTGCTGCCTTTTGCTTTGCTGTCCTTCAGGCGGGCGCAGCGGGCGTGGGCCGCAATTCAGGGCTTTGGGCAGGACGCTCGGCAGGGCACGGGTCGTCACTGAGGAATCAGGTTTTTCCCTGGAAGGATCCTCACAGGAATTCGTTGCTCAGCGAAGCGTACCCGCGTTTAATCGCGGGCGAGGGCGGCATTCGCCCTTCCGTCCGTCGCAAGCGGGGACGGCTTTCCGGGGGCACGGTATGGGGCTTTTCGATTTTCTGAAGGTCTCGGTGGCCGACAAGAAGGCGGCCAAGCCGGCAGCCCGCATGCCGGTCAGCGTCATCCAGTGCGACGGAAAGAGCTATCCCATCGTGTCACTGACGCCCAAGGGCTTCGTCGCCCGCGGTTTCGACGGATCGCTGGTGGTCGGTCAGAACGCCAAGGTTTCGGTGCGTGTTGACGATGCCGCCGGCAAATTCACCTTCAACGCGACCGTCTCGGTGGTGGAGATCAAGGGCGACAGCGTCGGTGCGACCTGGAGCATCCTGCCGACGGAAGTCGACGCGGTGATCCGCCAATACGCACAGAATCGCAAGAAGCAGGACGGCAAGGGCGCCCGCTGAGTCCCAGCGGGTGGCGGCAATCGGGTGGTGGGCACGTGGCGGGCGGGGCCTCACTGACGGCCGCTCGCCTCCTCCGCGGCCGGTGACGGCATGCCGGCATTGACGATCTTCGGCAGGGCCAGGACGCGTGCCCGCTCCAGCCATTCCGACAGCGTGACGAACTCGCAGCCCTTGGCTTTCAGCTCGGCGATGACGCGAGGCAATGCCTGTGCCGTGCTGGGATAGGTGGAGTGCATCAGGAAGACGTTGCCCGGCAGGCCGCCCAGCTTGATCTGGCTGACGATCTTGTCGGCATTGCGCACCTGCCAGTCGCGCGTGTCCACCGACCACAGGACGGAGCCCATATGCTCGTCACGCGCGATGGTCAGCAACTCGTCCGAATAGCGGCCGTAGGGCGGGCGGAACAGCACAGGGTTGGCGCCGAAGCTGCGCAGGATGCGGTTGGTCTCCGCGATCTCGTAGCGGGCGCCGGTGGCGTCCATCTTGCGCAGGTCGGAATGGGTGAGGCTGTGGTTGCCAATCTCGTGCCCGCTGGCGACGAAATCGTGGATCAGGTCGCCCTGCCGCTCGGCGATGCGGCCCACCGGGAAATAGGTGGCGCGCACGCCTTCCTGGTTCAGGATATCCAGGATTTGGCGGGTGACCGTGCGGTGCGGCCCGTCGTCGAAGGTCAGGGCGCAGAGGTTCCAGTTTTCCCGCTTCAGCGTCGCCGGCATCACGTCGTAGCGCGAATCCGGCATCACCGAGCGCAGCCGGCCTTTGCGGCGGCTGTGCTGCTCGATGTCCGCCATGGTGCGGGCGTCCTCCTCGTTGTAGATGATCAGCCCGTCGGCCGGCGGCGTGGCGGCAGCCACTGACGGCGGCGGCGGGGCCAGCGGGGCGGCGACAGCCGAACCGATCGGCGCCAGGACGGAAGAGGTGGTGGTCGTCACCGTCTCGCGGTTGCCAGTCGGCTGCTGTAGCCTGGCATCGGTCGCTGCGGCAGCCGGCAGAGGGGCCGGCGACGGGGCGACTGTCACGGTCACGGCCGGTGGCTTTGCCGTCGCAGGGGGCGCAACAGGGGCCGCTGCCGGGATGGCCGAGGCGCCGCCCGCCGCCGGCGCGGACGGAGCGGTGACAGTGGCAGTGGCCGCCTTATCAGGTGGCTTTTCTGCCACAGCCGGGCGGTCGACGACGAGGCAGCCGAAGCCGGCACCGACGATCCGCCGGCACAAGGCCCGTGCGTCCGTTCCCTTGCCGACCTGGGCGTAGAGCGCCACGCCGGCACCGCTCTTGCCATCCAACTTCATGACCGTTGCGGTCAAGCCCGCCGTCAGGTCCCGCTCACGCTGCTGCAAATTCTTCCAGCTCAGCCACGCATCGCCGTCACCGGAATAGATGCCCAACTGCAGAACCGGACCATCGGGTGCCGGTGCGGGGGCCGCAGCCGGCGTGGCAGCCTGCACCGGTGCACCGGGCTTCGCCTCCACCTTCGTGGCGGACAGGCGCTTGGCGGCGGGTTCGGCAGCGACAGAGGGCAGGGCGGGCATACCGAGAACGCAGGCCAGCAAGGCCGCCTTCAGCAAGCCGGCGTGGCCCAGCGGGGCGAGGATGCCGCCATGGCTTCGGACGGCATCGGCCGCCTGCGGGCGGGTGCTGGTTGAGGCGGCATGCGGCCAGAGAATGCGCAACATATCGGTCCCGTCGCTTGGCCCAGCCACTATCTGCGGACCGCCGGTTGATGGCGGTGCAATATCATCACGATGGGGTTAATTCAAACGACAAGCGGCGGAATTGTGGCGGCTTCGCCGCTTTTCACAGGGGCGTTGCCGTTCGGAAACGGTGGCGGGTGCGGGGAGTACGAAAGCATAGGGCGGACGCGCGCCGGAACCGGCGGGGGAGCGGCGGGGTTCACTACAGAACCGGTGGGATGCGAACCGGGGCGGCAGTTGCCGCCGCGTGCCGCTCCTGCCTCCCTCTGCAAGGCCCACCCGTGAAGGAGACGACCCGTATGGCCGAGGATTTGGAAAGCCGCATCCGTCGGCGTGCGCACGAGATCTGGGAACATGAAGGCCGGCCGGAGGGTCGTTCCGAGGCCCATTGGGAGCTGGCCAGCGAAGAGATTGCCATCCAGGACAATTATCGTGACACGCTGAAGCCCAACCCAGCCGGCGGCCCGGAAGCGACCGCGATGCGCACCGAACCGGTCGAGCCGGTGCTGAGCATCGCCAATCAGGGCGAGCAGCCCGGTCTCGCCGACCAGGGTGAGGAGATGGGCATCCCGATGCGCGGCGACCGCGACGTCTGGCCGACGCCGGAGGAGGCGGCGTCGACCGCCGTACCGCCCAACCGCAGCAAGAAGACGCGGCGCCGGGCGTAATCCGGCGCCGCGCGGTTCGGCGTTCTTCAGACGCTGGACTTGCCAGCCGACTTTTCCGCCGTGCCGCTCTTGTCCAGTGGCATGGCGGCCCGGCCCGCATCGGGCTGCCCGCCGGCAGGCGGCACGGCTGCCGGAGCCGGAGACATCGCAGGTGCCGCGGCGGGCGTGGTGCCGGGAAGTGCCCCGGGCATCGCCGCCGGAACCGACATCGTGGCTGGTGCGTCGTCCAGACGGTCGTAAATGTCCGGATGCAGGCGCACCGCTCCATCGGCCTCCACCGTCGCGATCCAATAGACGAACTGCACCGGCATCGGTGCCGCCAGCTTGACCCATTGCGGCTGCTGCTTGCTCAGCAGGCGGTCGATCCGCTCCGGCGTCACGCTGGTGCCTTGCAGAAGCAATTCGGCCAGCCGTCGCGGATCCTCGAGACGAACGCAACCGGAGCTGATCGAGCGCAGTTCACGCGCGAACAGCCGCGGTTCGTTGGTGCCGTGCAGATAGATGTCGTAGGGGTTGGTCAGGTTGAAGCGGAAGCGGCCGAGCGCGTTGTGGTCGCCCGGCTGCTGGACGATGCGGACGCGGCCCGGCGTGACGTCGTGCCAGTCGACCGTCTCCGGCGCCACCTCCTGCCCGTCGAGATAGACGATGGCGTTCTGGATGCCGGGCGTGCCCTTGGCGCGCAGGTTCGGCAGCTTGTCTTCCTTCAGAACGGTGGGCGGCACCGTCCAGGTCGGATTGACGATGACATGGGTGATGCGGTCGGTCAGCAGCGGCGTTTCGCGCGACGGCCGGCCGACGATGGCCCGCATCGTCAGTTCCTCTTCCCCGCCGCGGACCAGTGTGGTGGTCTGGTCGGTCAGGTTCACCACCAGGATATTGTCCGGGGCGGTGTCGCGGAAGCTGCGCATCGCGACGGCGCTTTGCCGCATCAGCGCCGCGGCCTCCGCCGGCGTGCGGTCGAGCGCCGCCCTTGTGCCGGCGCCGATCAGCCCGTCGGGCTTCATCCTCTGGGCAAGCTGGAAGCTCTTCACTGCGCGATCGACGTCGATGGTGAACACCTCCGACACCTTGTCGGCCGGCAGCAGGCCGAGTTCGGCCAGCCGCTGCGCCAGCCGGCCGACGCGCTCGCCGCTGCTGCCCAGCTTCATCAGCCCGCCTTCCCCGATTCGGGTGGAGGCCTGCACGGGTGCGTGGTCCAGCTCGACCGCGGCGGCATCCAGCCGGTCGGCCCACTGGGTCAAGGTGTCGCGATAGGGCAAGGCGTCCGCCGGCTCGGCCCCGAGCAGCGCCATCGCCGATGCGGCGGTCAGCGCCAGCAGGGCCAGCTTGCGGGACGTACGGAGGTCGGCGGATGCGATCATGGCGGCACCTTCTGTCACATTGGGCCGGCGGATCATCGGAATGGATGCACCGCTGCCCTTCCGATCAATTTATGCAACGCAATAATGGAAGGCGAGGCGCGCGGCGCGAAATCCGGTCGATCATTCTTCCGGTGTGATTTTCCTGCCGCCGTCCTATGACCCGCCTATGCAAGAAGGTCACACTGCAAAATTTTTTAATTGCCTCAGCCGATGACCTTCCTTATACGAATATCCGTCCGGAGACGATTCACACCAGACGGAACGCTTCGGATCAGCGTTGGTCATAAGGCTGATAATACCACCGCGGGCGCCGCGCGACCCGCCAAACGCCGAACGGCCACAGCGTAGAACGGCAAAAACGTAAGACGACGAGGTTCGGGGATGCATTTGGGGGATGATGAGCGTGCCGCACCGGCAATCGGGCGGCGCGGGTTCCTTGGTTTTGCCGCGGCGGCGGTATCTGCGGCCCTTCCGGCCGCATCGGGGATGATGACGGGGGTCGCCACCAGCGTGGTGACGGGTGTGGCGACGGCGCCGGTCCTTCTGGGGTCGGGCTCTGCGGAAGCCGCTCCACTCGCCGGCAGTGTAAGACGCCTCAGCCTGCACAACATCAATACGCAGGAGCGGTTCGACGGCATCTATTGGGCGGATGGCCATTACAAGCCGGACGCGTTGCGCAAGCTGGACGTGCTTCTGCGCGACCATCGCGCCAAGCAGGTCTGTCACTACGATCCGCGCCTGTTCGACCTGCTTGCCCGCGTTCACCAGAGTGTCGGGTCCGACGATCCGTTCGAGGTGATCTGCGGCTACCGCTCCCGCCGCACCAATGCGATGGCCCGGCGCCGGTCGCGTGGCGTCGCGAAGGAGAGCTATCACACCCGCGGCATGGCGATCGATATCCGCCTTCCGGATACGCAGCTGCGCGCCATTTCCGAGACGGCGAAAGGGATGCAGTCCGGCGGTGTCGGCTTCTATCCGCGCAGCGGCTTCGTCCATCTCGACGTAGGTCCGGTCCGCAGCTGGTAATGTTGCGGGCAACCGTACCGTTCTGAATTGGGGACAGGCTCCGCATCGACCGATGCGGAGCCTTTTCTCATGCCACGGCTGAAGTAATGGCTGAAGTGCCGCCGAGAAGGGCGGTTTCCTGAAAGCGGAACTGAGGTCAGTTTCTGGGCGACGGCTTGGATGCACGCAGGATATCGGTCGGATCCCACACCGCACCGTGACGCCGCCGCACCTTGCTCTGGTTCGCGGCATCGGCGGACTTTACCGGCTTGACCCGCGGTGCATCGCTGCGCACCGGGCGACCAGCCTTGCGAACGCTTTCCCCATCAGATCCGGCGACAACGATCTCGCGGCCGGCAAGGCGGCTGCTGCTGCCGGACGACTGCGAGCCTCCCGATGAAGGGGATCCATCGGGTTCTCCGTCTTCACCTTCGCCAGGGCCTTCGGGAGGCTCCTTGATCTCGGGGGAGAGGGCGGAGAGCAGCGAGAGCATCTCGTCCGACACATGGGAGGGGGCGGCACGCCACAGGCGCAACAATCGCGCCTCGCGCCGGCTGATCTGGCTGTCGGTGTCCTCCGACTCCTCGAAACCGCCGCGTGAACGGCGTGGGCTGTCGGCATCGTTGTATGTATCGAAAAAGAAACTTACGGGAACGTCCAGAACCTGGCTCAGGCGATACAGAGTGCCCGCTGAAATACGATTGGAGCCGCGTTCGTATTTCTGGACCTGCTGAAAGGTCAGACCGATCGCTTCGCCCAGTTTTTCCTGGCTCATTCCCAGCAAGGTCCGGCGCATCCGCACGCGCTGCCCGACATGGGCGTCCACAGACCAGGATTCCGGCGATCCGCGTCGTCCTCTTTTGCGCGCCGTCGGCTCACTCATGTCCATTGGTCTCCGATGCCCAGTCTTGCACAGCCTCTCTTTGCGAGAATGAAAGGATTGTTCACACATTCTTTGAAGCGATTCAAGAGAAAACTTCTGAATATTGGTGTGTGCTCACCATATTCCGATAGGCATTGGTGGTGGTGCAACATTCGCGTGGGTTGTCATATTACAGCTTTGTATTATTTCAGGCGACGATGAGAATGAATTGCGTCAGCGTTGTGCATGAACCATGCACTCATACCTTTGCGGAAATCCCCGAGTCTTTGGGATCATCCATTGGTCGGGGCGATAGCTTTTCGTTTATAGAAATTCGGTGATCGAGAACCGATAAGATTTGTACCGCCACAAATGGTGGTGGAAAACCTTCTGGTTGTAATAAATATACCTTGGACGGGAGAGAAACTTTCTTCTTCCAAGGTCGATATGGTTCGTCACGCTGCGTCCAAACAGGGCTCATCACGCCGCATGGTTGGGCAGACAAGCGTTAATACATAATTAACCTTATTAAGCGGGCGTTAACCGGTGCCCTGAGCCGGCGATTCAGGGCCGTGGGGGCCGTGGTGCGTGACTATCCGTATCAGCCTTCGCAGAGCTCCTCGTTCGGGCAGTGCCGGACGGAAGGGACGCTGCCGTGGCCCAGGGGCCGCCGGCAGCCGCGAAGTCCTCGACGTGGTCGCGCAGCTTCTGGACCTGGGATGGGGTGACGATGCGGCTGAAACGGGACTTGAACAGGGCTGCCAGCGCCCCACGGGTTGGCCGGACGCCGTCGGCCGACAGGATGCGATATGCGACGAAGGCTTCGGCATAGATCCGGAGACGGTCGGGCCGTCCGCGTAGTTGTGCCGCCTGAGCGGACGGGCTGCGCTCCAGATGGTCTGTCAGAAGCGCCGCCGCCTGCGCCTCGGTCAAGTCGGGCAGGTCGACGGCCGGGGTCTCCGGCGGTTCGGGGCGGCCGATGGAGTCGCGCCGGCGCCGCCGGCGCTGGCGTTCGCGATCGCCGGCCCGCAACTGCTCGGCATAGGCCGGGTCCGCCGCCCGCCGTTCGGTGCGGCTGCGGTTGGACCTTGCGGCACGTTCCGCCTCCCGCGCCCGCAGCATCGGGTCTCGCAGCAGGAAGGCAAGTTCATCCGCGGTCAGCCGATGGGCCTGATCGGCGCCAGACGGCAGAGATGCGCCGTCGCGGCCCTCCTCGCCGTGCCCGTCCTTATGGTCGGTGTCGTCCATCGCAGGGAAACGCACGTCCGCCCAATCCTGTTCCCGCGGCATTTCGCCCGGCCCCGCCCGGATTTCAGCAGGAACTCCCGACCGGGAGCCGCCACCCAGAGCCCCGGGTTGGAAGATGAGGGAGATTTCATGTCCGGTGCCGGTCCCGCCCGTGCTACAGAGGGGCCGTTCTTCCAGGCCCGTGCAACAGTGGAACTCGCCCGCCATGACCCCCCGGCAAGCCCTTCAGCAACGCCTTGCGGCTTTGGATGCCCATCTGCGCGCGGAAAATCCCAACCTGCTGCCGGTCCTTCCGACCTTCCGCGCCTTCGACCGCATCCTGGCCGGGCTCGGGCTGATCGACCGTCATGAATCGCTGACCACCCGCATTCCCTGGTGGCCGATGGTCGCGGTGCTCGGCACCTTCTCAGCCGGCAAGTCGACCTTCCTCAACGGCTATCTCGGCGAGGTTCTGCAGAACACCGGCAACCAGGCGGTCGACGACAAGTTCACCGTCATCTGCCACGGTCCGGAAACCCGCAAGGAGGCGCTGCCCGGCACCGCGCTGAACGCCGATCCGCGCTTTCCCTTCTATCGCATCGCCGACGAGATCGAGAAGGTCGCCGCGGGCGAGGGCAAGCGGATCGACAATTACCTGCAGCTGAAGACGCTGGCCGGGAGGCGGACAAAGGGCAAGATCTTCATCGATTCGCCGGGCTTCGACGCCGACGACCAGCGCCGTTCGGTCCTGCGGCTGGTCGACCATATCGTCGAGCTGTCGGACCTCGTGCTGGTGTTCTTCGATGCCCGCCATCCGGAGCCGGGCGCCATGCAGGACACGCTGCGTCATCTGGTCGCCAAGACGGTCAACCGTGCCGACGCCCGCAAGGTCTGCTACATCCTCAATCAGGTCGACACCACCGCCAAGGAGGACAATCTGGAGGCGGTGTTCGGCGCCTGGCAGCGCGCCATCGCCCAGGCCGGGCTGGTGTCGGGCCGCTTCTACGCCATCTACGACCAGCGTTCCGCCGTCGACATCGAGGATGACGGCCGCCGTGCCCGCTATGAGGCGCGCCGCGACCACGATCTGGCCGAGATCCAGACCCGCATCAACGAGGTCGAGGTCGCCCGCGCCTATCGCATCATCGGCTCCATCGACAGCCTGACCAAGGAGCTGGAAGGGGAGGTGCTGCCCAAGCTGCGCGAGGCGATGGCGACGTGGCGCCGCCGGGTGCTGACCGGCGATGCGGTGTGGGGCGTGCTGCTGCTGGCGTTGTTGGGCACCGTGGTGCAGACGGTGGGCGGCGGCTTCGGCGCCTTCCTCGGCTGGCTGTCCGAATCCGGCGACAACGGGCTTCCGCTGCACCTGATCGGCACCGCGGTGCTGCTGGGCGGGCTGTTCCTGGCCGGGCATTTCAAGATCCGCCAATTCTTCGCCCGCCGCATCGCCGCCACCCTGAGCGACCGTTTCGGCGACGTCGACCTGAACTTGCGTCAGGCCTTCCTGCGGAACACCCGCTTCTTCCGCTCGATCTTCGCCAAGCAGCCGTCCGGCTGGGGCGGGCGGGCGCGCAAGGCGATCTTCTCCATCCGCGAGGCGACGGCGGTGCATGTCCAGCGCGTCAACGATCTCTACACCGATCCGGCTGGCCGCCGTGCGCGGGAAGCCGCTTCCAACCCGGCCGCCGCGGCGGAATGACGGCAAGCCGGCAGCGGGTGCCGGCGGCCCTTTACAGTGCGGCGTGCAGGCCGTTAGATCTCAGCCGTTAGATCTTGGCCGGCGCCGTGCGACCACGGCGCCGGAACCACCAGCGGGCGGCCAACGGACGTGCGGGATTCGGCAAACGGAGCGATTGGCACGGTGAGATCCTCGGCCGCGGGCGCCGTCCTGGCCGGGCTGCTGCTGTGCGTGGCCCCGGCTCAGGCTCAGGTCGCCGGCACGGAGGCCGGCGGCAAGGATCCGGCTCCGGCCCCCTATACCGGCCTGGATCTGGTGACCGGCAGCGACTATGCCCCCTACACCGGCGACGAATTGCCGGGCGGCGGGCTGGTGACCGAGCTGGTCCGCCGGGCCTTCGCAGTCGGCGGGCGCCGGTACGACGTGCGCTTCATGCCATGGAAGCGCGGCTATGACGGTGTGGTGGCCGGCCGTTTCCTCGCCACCTTTCCCTATGTCCGCACGCCGGAGCGCGAGCGTGAGGTGCTGTTCTCCGACCCGGTGATGGAAGTGCGGCAGTTCGTTTATCTGTCGAATCGATCGGGCATGGACTTTCACGGCCGGGGCGGAGAGCCGACGGGAGGCCGTCCCGGAGCCGGCGACTCCGGCAGCCTGGAGGATTTCCAGGGGCGGACGATCTGCCTGCCGGTTGGCTATGCCCTGCCTGCCGGATTGGAGGCGATGGTCGACCAGGGCCGCCTGACCCGGCAGACCCCATCCGATCTGGGAGCCTGCGTGCGCATGGTGGCGACCGGGCGGGCCGATGTCCTGGTGATCGACGAGTTCAGCGGGGCTGCGGCGATTCAGCGCTCCGGCCTGGCCGACGACATCCGGGTGGCGGACCGGCCGTTCGCCGTGGTGACGCTGCATGTGGTGGTCGGGCGCGCCACGCCGGGGGCCGACGCGACGGTGGCCGCCTTCAACGACGGCCTGAAGACCCTGAAGCATCAAGGCGTTTACAGTCAGCTGCTCGCCAGCCACACGCTTCAGCCTGCTCCCTGATATTGCTGGGGTTTTCCCTGAGGATCCTCGCGGTCTTCCGGCCCTGCCGCGGTGATTTCCCGCAATTGGGCGTGCTTTTCCGCGTGGAAGGCCCCCGTCGCCATGGACAGGACGGTGCTTCGTGATATAAACGCGCGGTTTCGATCATGGAAAAGGGGCGCGGGCTGTGGCCATCGACGCGTCGATTCTGGTCCTCAACGGGCCGAACCTCAACATGCTGGGTGTGCGGGAGCCGCAAATCTACGGGTCGATGACCCTGGACGACCTGGAGGCCGCCTGCCACGAGCGTGCCGACACGCTGGGTCTGACCGTGGATTTCCGGCAGTCGAACCATGAGGGCGAACTGGTTTCGTGGATCCAGCAGGCCCGCACGGAGAATGACGGCATCGTCATCAACGCCGGCGCCTACACCCACACCTCGGTCGCGATCATGGACAGCCTGATCCTGTCGGAGCTGCCGGTGATCGAGGTCCATCTGTCGAACATCTTCAAGCGCGAGCCGGTCCGCCATCACTCCTACATCTCGCCGGTGGCGAGGGGGATGATCTGCGGGTTCGGGCCGCACGGGTATCTTCTGGCGCTGGACGCCATCGCGAACATCATCGACCGCGATTAAGGAAACGGGAACGACTGACATCATGGCGAGCTTCGACATCGACGGCGATCTGGTCCGCAAGCTGGCGGACCTCCTGCGTGAGACGGGCTTGAGCGAGATCGAGTTCGCCGAGGGCGAAAAGCGTATCCGCGTCACCCGCCCGACCGCCGCCCAGACGGTCGCCGTCCAGGCAGCCCCGGTCCTGGCGGCCCCGATCGCCGTGGCGGCCCCGGCCGCCGCAAAGCCGGCCAGCCATCCGGGTGCGGTGACCTCGCCGATGGTCGGCACCGCCTACCTGGCGGCCGAGCCGGGCGGCACGCCCTTCGTCCGTCCGGGCGACGTGGTCAAGGCCGGCCAGACCATCATGATCATCGAGGCGATGAAGGTCATGAATCCGATCAAGGCCCCGCGCGGCGGCACGGTGGCCGAAGTGCTGGTGTCCGATGCCCAGCCGGTCGAGTTCGGCGAAGTTCTCCTCATCATCGAGTAAGCGGGGCATTCCCTTGGCGATGTTCGAAAAGGTCCTGATCGCGAACCGTGGTGAGATCGCTCTGCGCATCCACCGCGCCTGCCGCGAAATGGGGATCCAGACCGTGGCGGTGCATTCCACCGCCGACGCCGACGCCATGCACGTCCGCCTCGCCGACGAAAGCGTGTGCATCGGCCCGGCGTCCGCGCGCGACAGCTACCTCAACATTCCGGCCATCCTGTCGGCGGCGTCGATCACCAATGTCGACGCCATCCATCCCGGCATCGGCTTCCTGTCGGAAAACGCCCAGTTCGCGGAGATGGTGGAGGAGC
>Ga0206117_101065_pt1 | contig 16840 bp, 27 predicted proteins | sample 3A5Ametagenome_FD_177997 | JGI IMG/M metagenome (GOLD analysis project Ga0206117, IMG submission 177997) | Enriched microbial communities from leaf-cutter ant dump, University of Wisconsin, Madison, United States - 3A5A | ecosystem: Environmental > Terrestrial > Nest > Insects nest > Nest dump... | reverse complement strand
AGGCCGGCGCGGCAGAGGTCCGGCAGGCGGCCGGCAACCAGCGCCCGCACGTCGTTTTTCTGAGCGCCCCATGCAAGGGCCTGTCGGGCCTGTTGGCCAAGTCCCTGAGCAAGACGGCAAAGTATCAGGCACTGAACGGCCTGACCGTGCGCGGCGTCTGGCTCATGCTGGAAGCCTGGAAGGATGATCCCGTCGAACTGATCGTGTTCGAGAACGTGCCTCTGATCGCCAAGCGCGGCCGGCACCTGCTCGACCAGATCATCGCCCTGCTGCGCGCCTATGGCTACGCCACTGCCGAGACAGCGCATGACTGCGGCGAACTCGGCGGACTGGCCCAGACCCGCAAGCGGTTTCTGATGGTCGCCCGCCACGCTGCCAAGGTTCCGAATTTCTTGTACGAGCCAGTCAAGCGCCCGTTGCGCGCTGTCGGCGAGGTGCTGGACCAACTGCCGCTGCCTGGCGATATCGATGCCGGCGGCCCGATGCATCGGATTCCGAATTTGCAGTGGAAGACCTGGGTGCGATTGGCCTTCGTCGAGGCCGGCGGTGACTGGCGCAGCTTGAACAAGCTGGAGGTCAAGGACGGGTACCTGCGCGATTTCTGCATCGTGCCGGAGACACCGCTGCGCAACGGGGCGCTGGGCGTCAACGAATGGGGCTCCGCATCCGGCACCGTGCAGGGCGAATCTCTGCCCAGCAACGGTAGGTTCGCGGTCGCCGATCCGCGCGAAGCCGATGCTCGGTACGGTGGCTATCTCGGGGTGAACAAGTTCGAGGAACCCGCCGGGGCGGTATCGTCTCGCGGTGGCGCAACGAACGGCGCGTACAGCGTCGCTGATCCCCGCTATGAAGGCCTCTCATACGGTCAGTACGGCGTCCGGCCTTGGAACCGGCACACCGGCGCGGTGATCGGCGTCAAGAGCCCTGGCCAAGGCGGCTTCGCCGTCGCTGACCCCCGCGATGGCCGTACCGGAGAGCGCTTCAGCAACGTCTATCGGATCGTCCGAACCGACCGTCCGTCGCCGGTGGTCAGCGGCGGCGCGTCACCTTCCGCAGGCGGCCTTGGTGTGGCCGACCCGCGCTCTACCGGGCCGCACGCTGGCGCGGGCAAGTACAGGGTGACGCGACCCGTCGAGGCTTCGGGTACGGTCATCGGCGCCAGCACGACCGGTCAGGGGGCATTCGCGCTGGCTGATCCGCGCATGGGCAACGGGCCCAATGCCCATACCAGCAAGATGGCGGTCATCGATTATGACAGCCCCAGCAGGACGGTGGCGGGCTCGGATCGCGTTGGAAGCGGTGCGCTGAGCGTCGCCGACCCTCGCCCGGAATACCTGCGCGATGGCCGCGAAAGCTATCTGACCGCCGGCATGTACGGGGTCAATGGATGGGGCGACACGGCCGGCGCGGTCGCCGCCGCCGGCCAGCATGACAACGGGCGCTGGTCGGTGGCCGATCCCCGGCTGTCCGAGATCGAGCCGCAATTCCAGCTGCCATCAGCCAACGACAACATGGTCGCCTACATCCGGTCGCTCGATGGCACCTGGCATCGGCCGTTCACGACGCTGGAACTGGCCGCCCTTCAGGGAATGGTCGACCCCGGCGAGATGCTGGTGCTGAACGGCATGTCCGATAGCGCTTGGCGCGAGCGGATCGGCAACGCCGTCCCGCCGCCGGCGGCCCAGGCTATCGCGTCGGTCATGGGCAAGACGCTGCTGTTGGCCTGGTCGGGGCAGACCTTCCAGCTGTCGTCGGAACCTATCTGGGTCCAGCCGATCGCCGTCGGCCTGTCGGTTGCTAGCACCTTCGATATCGAGGCCGCAGCATGACCCCCACCCCACCCCTGACCGACGACTATATCGCGCAGATCAGGGCGCGACATCGGATCATCTCCGGCGGCACGTCGGAATCGCTGGCCGGCGGCGATATCAAGGCGCTGCTGGGCGATGTGGCGAAGCTGCTGGCCGAGGTCGACCGCCTGCGCGCGTCCGAGCGATTCCGTGCCGAGGCCATTGCCGAACAGGCCGCCCAGGGCTGGACCAACGAGCAGCGGATCGCGATCAGGGCCGCGTTCGACTGGATGTCACTTGGTGCCGCCAACTGCTGGGATGATCAGATGAGCAACGCTCTCGATCAGGTGGCCGCCGATATGCTGGCGAGCCTGTCACCTGAAGATGCGCGACGGTGGCGCGACCTGAACGAAGCTGGCGCTCGCGCCACTCAGGCCGAAGCCGAGCGCGACGAAGCGAGGGCGCGGACTGCCCTGGCCGCCTCTGGCGACGGATGGCGCCCGATCAGCGACGAGGCCAAGACGGGCGCCAGCGTGCTGGTGTACGGGCTACCACAATCCATCGAAGGCGTAGTCTTCCACAAGCCGGCCGTCTTCACCGCGCACTGGGATGCGATCGACAACTCGTTCTGTCTCGACGGCGGGACGTGGCTGGGGCCGTTCGTCGAGCCGACGCATTGGATGCCAAAGCCTGCCAGCCCCATTGAGAAGGATTGAGCCATGACCACATCGACCGTTGAACGAGCCGGAATTGCTTGGCCGGCCCCGCGATGCTGCCAGGGCGAAAACGAGCCCTGCATCTGCGGCACGGAGGAGCGCGCGTTGCGGGGGTGGGTGCGCCGAACGCCCGACATGCCGCCGATGAACGACATGCAGCGCCGCTGGTGCTTGGCCGAAATCGGTCAGGTCGAGGGATATCAAGCGGCCGACTACGAGGCGCTTGGCGATGCCGACCTGGCGCGCGGCGTTCTGTCGGCCTGGACTGACTTCTGCCGGGACAAGGGGTTGTTGTGATGCTGACCCCCGACCAACTCGACCAGATCAAGCAGCGGGCCGAGGCCCTGCCACGCGAGGAATGGACGGCCGACGGGCAACGCGGCAAGCCAGGCCATTGCGCCATGGCCCAGGTGTTCGGACCCGAACAGTCGCGCATGGTGATCGACCCGACGGAAGATCCGGCCGAGGCGACTGCCATCGCCGAATTCATCGCCCACGCCCGCACCGACATCCCGGCCCTGCTGGCCTATGTGGCGCGGTTGGAGGCCGTCGCGCATCAGATGGCCGGCGTCTTGCGGGCCTACGAGGCGTGGCACGGCGAGGTGGTCCTTGATGCGACCTGCTGGGCAAATGACGACGGCGCCCTCGTCCACGGCCGCCACCTGGACCGGCTGATCGAGATCCAAGACGAGCGCAACGCGGCCCTCGCCAACTATGCCTCGGAAGGCGGCCGCCATGACGACTGACCTCCGCGCCCTCTTGCGTGATGCCGAGACGGTCGAGCAGCAGTGCGATGCTGTGCTGGCCTTTCTCGATCGCGCTGAAAAGTTCATCGACGGCGTCATCCTCGCGGATGTGATGGATCTTGGGCGCCTCGTCGGGAAGGTACGCGCCAAGGACTATCCGCCGGCCATCCTGCTGGGCGTCGTGGCGGCCGTAGTGGATCGCGATGTCGATATCACGTCATACAGCGTCGAGACGTTCGCCAACGGCACGGCTGAAACATCGTTGTGGTCGGACGAACTCTCGCCGCGCGCGAAGGCGGAAGCACGGCGCCCAGCCTGCGCCCTGGCCCTCGCGATCCTCGATGCCATGGAGGGCGGCCGGTAGATGATCCACTACCACGGCACTCCGCTGACGCCTCGTGAACAGCTGTTGCGACTCGCCGGCCGGCATTTTTGCGTCTCGTTCGCCGAGCCTCGCGATGCCGACGTCTGCATGCAGATCGGACAGTCCGTTCTCTGGGACAATGGCGCATTCAGCCTGCATACGCGTGGCGCTGGAATCGACGAGGCGGCCCTGTATCGCTGGCTGGAGCCGCGGTTGGTCCATCCGCACCGCGCGGTGGTGCTTGACCGCATAGGCGGTGATGTCGACGAGCAGCGCGACATGACCGGACGGTGGCCCTTGCCGCGCGATCTTTCCTGGCCGGTCTGGCATCTCGACAAGACGCTCGACTACCTCCTCGAGCTCGCAGACGCCTGGCCCGGCGTATGCTTCGGCTCGGCCGGTGCCTACTGGCAGATCGGTACCGCGAAATGGGAAGCGCGGATGGACGCCGCTTTCAATCATCTCGCGCAGCGCCGTTCGATCCTGCCATGGACACACGGACTGCGCATGCTCGGCCAGGCGGGGCAGCGTTGGCCACTCAGCTCTGCCGACAGCGTCAACGTCGCCCGCAACCACAATTCCGCCCGTCGCGATCCGAAGCTGATGGCCGAGGAGATCGACGGCGTCCAGACACCGCCGCGCTGGGACGTGCGGCCCCTTCAGCAGGAACTTGTCGCATGATCGGGTACCTTGCCCTCGTGGCCTTCGGGCTCTGCATCCCTGCCGCCAACTGGCTTATCGGAAACGTCGGAACGGTCTGCGTCCCTGACGGGCCGTGCCTCATTCCGGTCGCGCCCGGCCTGATGGCGCCGAGCGGCGTGCTGATGGTCGGTCTGGCGCTTGTCCTGCGCGATATCGTGCACCACCGCCTCGGCGCCAAGATGGCCATCGCCGCGATCGTTGTCGGCGCCACGCTATCCGCGGCCCTCGCACCGCCAGCTTTGGTCGTCGCGTCCGCCGTCGCCTTCCTGCTGTCAGAGGCTGCTGACATGGCGGTCTATGCGCCACTGATGCGCAAGCGGCTGGTCGCCGCGGTGATCCTCTCCGGCCTCGTCGGCGCTGCGGTCGACAGCGCGGTGTTTCTCTGGCTCGCGTTCGGCAACCTGGACTTCCTTGCCGGCCAGATCGTGGGCAAGGCCTGGGCCACGCTCGCCGCACTGCCTGTGATCTGGTGGATGCGCGGCCAGCAGGCCGATGCCATGGAGGGAGACAATGTCCAGTCGTGAAGGCCCCGCGGCGAGCGTGGCGCTGTCCTGTTACGGCTGTCGGCACCATGCCAGGCATGGGCGCGGCGCGGCCGTCCGGAACGCCTGCGCGCTTCGTCGTCAACTGCATCCGTGGGGTGCAGAGTGGAGCGGCCCCGCTGTACCGCCCGACTGGTGCCCGCATCTTCCGGGGCCGCTGGTCGCAATCCCAGTGTCAAATCTGACGCCGGGTGCTGCAATCAGCGATATGCACATCGATGCTACCCGCGCCCTGGGCCAGGAGGTGACCGATGCCTGACGCGCCGATGAAAAGCCCCGCTGAGATCATTGCCGAGGTGATGTACGGCACTGCCGCAATGCAAGCTTTCGATGGTGCATTCGACACGGATTCAATTGCGTCCGATGTGGTCAAGGCCCTGGCCGAGGCCGGCTATCGGATCGTGCCGTATGACCCTGAGCAGGCGAACGGCATGGTCGGCGCGGGCGGTGTCGAGATGTTCAAGTGCGACATGGCCGCAGTGCCGCCACGCGATGCAACGATCAGGATCTACCGCGCCATGCTCGACGCAGCGCCCGACGCGGGAGGGTCGAATGTCCGCTGATGTCGTCACCATTCCGTCGCGCGCCTTCCCGCGCGGCTCTGTTGTTCGCCGGCAAGGTGGTGGCCCGAACATGCTGGTTGTGCGCAGCTGGCCCGACCGGACGGTGGTCGTCGTCTGCGAAGGTGACAAGGACGGCTCACTACGGTTGCGGGAATACGACACCGCCGGCCTGGCGCAGGTTCTCGCATCCGCGACCGAAGACAGGACCGACGCGGGAGGGTCGAATGGTTGACCGGTCGATCGCCCAATGCCCATACGCACATGGAACGTGGGAAAAGTTTCAGTGGCGCCTCGGGTGGAAAGACGCGGGGCGTGGCGAGCGGTGCAAATGGGTCAATTCGGCCTATCGAGCCGGTTACGACGCGCGCACGGAATGGGGTGCTAGCTGGGCCGAGCCCGACGCGGGAGGCAGCAATGGCTGAGCGGCCGATCAACCTCTATGCCGCTGAGGCTTGCGCCAATAGGTGGGCTCCGTGGTCGGTAAGGCGTGCAGCCAATGCCTGGGACTGCGGCTATGCGCGGGCGATGGCCGGCAAGAAGCCGACCGAGCGCAATCATGCCTACCGAGAGGGGTACGCCGCCGGCCGGACCGTGCTGGCCAACATCGATCAGGTGCCGTCATGATCCGTCCCGTCCGCCTCCAACTGTCCCGCACGAAGGGTTTCAGCCTCCAAGCCCTGTCGCTGGCAACCAACGGGCTGCCGGCGATCAACGTGGCCAGGCCGAGCCGGTGGGGCAATCCGTTCGACTTCCGCAAGTCCGAACACTGCTGGATGGCGCTGTCATACGGCTGCCGCGGCGACAGGTTGGGTCGGCAAAAGGCGTCGGTGATGGCTTTCGAGGAATGGGTGACGCCGCCGGGTGACGGCAAGAAGCTGGTCGGCATGGAGCGCGGTGTATCGCTCGGCAGCGGCAAGCAAAAAGTGCCGCTCGGCCCGCGCATCACCGTGGGCGCGCCGCCGTCGCTGGACGAGATCCGGGCGAACCTCCGCGGCCACAATCTCGCCTGCTGGTGCAAGCCCGGCGAGCCCTGCCACGCCGACGTGCTGATCGAGATGGCCAACATCGACGAGGTGAAATGATGGATGTCGCGCTCAACGGCCGGCAGCGCCGCCCAGCATCATCAAAGGTGCGGTGCCCGAAATGCCGCAGCGAGTCGCTGTGGCTGACCGAGAACGTGTGGTGCACCACGTCGTGGGAGGTCAAAGGCGGCAGGCTTGATCTGCAAGAAGGATTCCACGAGCCGGGCGGCGTCGACAGCATCGAGGCCAAATGCTCGAAATGCAGCCATACCTGGAAACTTCGCGGCGCGATGCAGATCATCGACGTCACCGTCGAGGATGACGAGGGTGTGAGATGAGCAGTCCTGCGAAACCTGCCCTCGCGTGGTGCGCACGACACGAAAGCGGTCACTTCCTGCCGTGGACATGCTCGCATCGCCAGCGGGACACCAAGACGGCCATGACGGATGCCTACGGCCGCAAATATTCATGGCCTGCGCTGCGCCGCAAGTACGGCCTGACCATCGTGCGCGTCGAGATCAGGGAGATTGGGTGATGGCCTATACCGCCGCCGGCAACGAGATGGTCAAGGCTGCCCAGGCCCATGCCGACATGAATTTGTTCGAGGCGATCGATGTCCTGCTTGAAGGCGGGCTTGTCAGCGCCGAATGCTACGCGGCAACCGAAAAAATCCGCAAGATCTGTGCGGACGAAAAGGCGCGATGCCTGCGCCGGTACGACAGGGCGATCAAGCGAGCCGGAGGCGGCACCAATGGGCTCTGACATGACCCGCCCCCAGATCATCCGAGCCGCCTGCCGCCGGGCCGATGAGCGGATGGCCGACGTTGTCGAGACGGCCGACAAGCTGGCCCGGCGCATGGGTGGCACCTGGGTGGAGATCCCCGGCAGGCGACGCGAGTATCGCCGGGCCGAGGCCCGGCGGGCGTTGATCGAGGCGGGGATGGTGGAGACTTGCGGAGGGATGGACGAATGACCGGCGATGTCGATCAGGTAGCAGTGGCGGCCAAGGCCGCGCCATTCATTCACGATACGATTGCCGGCGAATGCGCGTGCTGCGGCGCCGAGGGACAGATCTTCGGCGATAGCCGGTTCTGCGAGGATTGTGATGCCGAGCATCACTATTGCTGCATCTGCAAGACTTATGAGCACGAGGACGACCCGTGCCGCCACTTGCACCAGAACGAGCACTGCGAGTGGATCGGGTCTGGCACTGGCAGCGCCGATGAATTTGTCCGGAAATCGTTCACGGCCATGCTGGGCCTGATGCCACGCGGGTTCGCAACAGAACTTCGCGATGCCATAGATAGGGAGAAATTCCATACTTGGTTCGTGGCGCCGCTGATCGGTGGCGGCGGCCATCTGAATCTCAGGGGCATGCCCTGGCGCAACGCAGATAGTTGGGGCGACATGCTGCTGGACCTCGGATCTGGCGATCGCGCCGAGGAGATGGCTGATGGTTATCATTGGCTGAGAAGCCTCTACGACGGCGACACGCCCGAGGCCAACCGAATGACGGTTTCATGGATTGATCAGCACGTTGCCGCGTCCGAGGTTGGCGGATGACCCGCCCCGCCCTCACCCTGCTGCTGATCACCCTGGCCAGCACCGCCCGGAGCCTGTGATGCCGATCCGCGCCGAACAGAAAGTCCTCTACCCGGCCGACTGGAAACAGATCAGCCTCCGGGTGCGCGAGCGCTCGGGATGGACCTGCGAATTCTGCCAGGAAGCACGGCAGGGTGAGCCGCACCCGATCACGCGGTCGAAGGTGGTGCTGACCGTTGCCCATCTCGACCACGACCCGACGAACCGGGACGAGGACGACATGGCCGCGATGTGCCAGCGCTGCCACCTGACCTATGACGCGCCGCTGCATGCTGCCAACGCGGCTCGGACGCGCCGGGCGAAGGCACCCCAGCGCGACATTTTCGAGGGCACGGCCCATGGGTAAGGCAAACGTCGTGGCCATCGTCCTCTGCCTGCTGCCGGTCGCAGCCGCCGCCGCCGACCTATCCGGCCCGGCCCGCGCCATCGACGGCGACACGATCAGGATCGGCGAGACGTCGGTCCGGATCTGGGGGATAGCAGCGCCTGAACGGTCAGAGCCCGGTGGCAGGCAGGCAACCGCGGCGATGGCCGACCTGCTGGCCCGTGGGCCGGTGTCCTGCCTGGACAGCGGCAGCCGGTCCCATGGGCGCGTCGTCGCCGCCTGTACCGTGGCCGGGGTGGATGTCGGTGGGGCGATGGTGGCCAGCGGCTGGGCCAGGGACTGCCCGGGGTACAGCGGCGGGGTCTATGGGGCTGTCGAGGCCAGGGCGGTGCGGCGGGTTGAGTATCCGTTGCCGGGGTATTGTGAGGTGAAGCGATGATGACCCGTGATGAGGCTCTACGCCAGGCCGATGAGAGGCTGGCTCCAACCCTTTCCAAGTGGCACCGCCCCCATTACGAGAATTATGTCAGCGGTCGCCGTGTGCGCTGGGAAGACGGGCCCTTGGGCCGCACCGACCTGATGGAATGGATGATCGCGTCGCTCCGCGTCCGCGAAGAGATCGCCGACCAGATCCAGGCCGAGGCGCGGCAGGAACTGGGCGAGGTCAGGAGGTAGGGATGGCTGCGCCGCGCCTGCTGTCGGAGATTGCCGCGGCCGAGCACGTCGGCCTACCGCTCTGCACCTTCCGAGCCGAGGTTGCAGCCGGAAACCTGCCGGCCCCGGTGCCGCTGGTCAGTACGCGCCAGCAGACCCGACCGCGCCGGTATTGGGACCGGGCCGCCCTTGACCGCCGTCTTGACGAGATATCCGGTATCGGCGCCAAATCGGATACCGGGACGGGGATGGGGAGACGGACGTGGCGATAATGGCCATGAAGGTCAAGCGGGTACGGCTGATCAACGGCGCCTATTACTGGCAGCCGACACCGGCCGTCAAGGCGCTTGGCTTTCGAGCCGAGGCGCTTGGGCGTGACCCGATTACCGCAGCCCAGCGCGCCCAGGCCCTGAACCGATCAGTCGACCAATCGCGCCGAGAGGGTGCCGATCGCCAGGCCGGGCCGATCCCTGATTCGATGGCCGACCTGATCCGCCGGTATCGCGCTCATGCGAGGTTCCAGCGTCTCGCCCCGAGGACGAAGCGGGACTACGAACAAAGTATGGCGCTGATCGAGCGCAACAGCGGCAGCGAGATGGTCGCCAAGGTCACCCGCCAGGATGTCGCCGAGGTCTACGAGCAGCTGCAATCAAAAGGGCTCACCACGGCCAACCGACATATGCGGGTCCTGGCGGTGCTGCTGAAGCACGCCTGGAACATCGGCATGCGCTCTGACAACCCGGCGGCGGAAATGGGGCTCGTGGCGCCGCCCAGCAGAAAACAGGTCTGGGCGCCGCGGCAGGTCGAGCGTCTATGCGTCACCGCCGAATTGGTTGGACTGCCCAGCATAGCCCTGGCGGCCCGCCTCGCTCTTGATACCGGTCAGCGTCCAGCCGACGTGCTCAGGTTGACGTGGAGCGCGTGGGACGGCGCGGCGTTCACCCTGACCCAGGCCAAGACCGGCACAGTCGTTCGAGTCCCGGTGTCGTCAGAACTGCGGCAGATGCTCAACGCCAGCAACCGCGGCGACCGAGTCCAGATCGTCATCAGCGAGGCGACCGGCAGGGCATACAAGCAATTCCACTTCGCCCATGTCTTCGCCGACGTCCGCCGCGCCGCGAGGCTGCCCGACGACCTGCAGTTCAGGGATTTCCGGCGGACAGCCGCAACGGATCTCGGCGGCGCCGGCGCGACTGACGACGAGATTCGCGCCGTGACCGGCCACAAGAGCCGGTCAGTGGTCGCGATCTACGTTCGCCCTGACGACCGCATGGCCGCGGCCGGCCAGGCGAAGCGATTCCGGAACAAGTCGGAACCGAAAGTGTGAAACGCTTGCTTCCGGCAAGTGTGAAAAGTGGTGGCGGAGGCCGGACTTGAACCGGCGACCAACGGCTTATGAGTCCGCTGCTCTACCGACTGAGCTACTCCGCCGCCGGAAGCGGCGCCACTGATAGAGGCATGGCATCGTGCTTGTCAAGCCCGTCGACGCCCGAGATCGTCCGGCGGATGAATCCGCCGCCCAGCACGCGGTCGCCGTCATAGACGACGCCGGCCTGGCCGGGTGCCACGCCCTCTTCCGGCTCGACGAACGTGACATGGGCGCGACCGCCCGAATCGAGGCGGACGCGCACCGGCGACGGCGTCCGGCCCGACCGCACCTTGATCGTCGCGGCGATCTCCTCGCCGGGGCCCAGGTCGGGGCCGAGCCAGTTGACCTCGTCCATCTCGAAGCCGACACACTGCAACGCGCCGCGCGGGCCCACGATCACCCGGCGGCGCAGCGCGTCCAGCCGCAACACGAACAGGGGTTCGATGCCGCCGCCGCCCAGGCCGCGGCGCTGGCCGATGGTGAAATGGATGATGCCGTCATGCCGGCCCAGCACGCGGCCCGACAGGTCGACGATCTCGCCGGGTTCGGCCGCCCCCGGGCGCAACCGCTCGATCACCTGGGTATAGCGGCCCTGGGGCACGAAGCAGATGTCCTGGCTGTCCGGCTTGGCCGCCACGGGCAGGCCGAGTTCGGCGGCCAGCGCACGCACCTGGTCCTTGGGCATGTCGCCCAGGGGGAAGCGCAGGAAATCGAGCTGTTCGCGGGTGGTCGCGAACAGGAAATAACTCTGGTCCCGCGCCGGATCGGTGCCGCGATGCAGTTCCGGGCCCTCAGGCCCTTCGACCCGGCGCACGTAATGGCCTGTCACCATGATCTCGGCGCCCAGGTCGCGCGCGGTCGACAACAGGTCGCGGAACTTCACCGTCTGGTTGCAGCGTACGCAGGGTATCGGCGTCGCCCCGGCCAGATAGCTGTCGGCGAATTCCTCCATCACCGCCTCGCGGAAGCGGCTTTCGTAATCCAGCACGTAATGGGGGATGTCGAGCATCTCGGCCACGCGGCGGGCATCGTGGATGTCGCGCCCCGCACAGCACGCGCCCGACTTCGCCACGGCGACGCCGTGGTCGTACAACTGCAGGGTGACGCCGACGACGTCATGGCCTGCCTGTTTCATCAGGGCGGCGGTAACCGATGAATCGACGCCGCCCGACATGGCGACGACGACGCGCATGCGCTTCACTGTCGGCATTCCCAATGGGTTGGATCCAAGGCCCGGATAATAGGGCGAAAGCGGCGGCCGGCAAGGGCTGGCTCGGCAATTCTTGCCGCAGGCATACCCGTTCCTTCACGCCAGGCCACAGGTGAACAGGGACAAAGCCTTGATTCCATGAGGCTTCGCCACCAGCCCGGATTCTGGCACGCGGCTTGCCAGAAGACGGCCAGCGACCCCGAACCAAGGGCAAAAAGGCCATGGCCATCGACTTCCTGTCCGCATCCCGCGCGAAAGCCGCCGATACGCCGAACGCGCGCGGTGCGCCACCCATGCCCAGTTTCGACGCGGGCAAGATGTTCTCGCAGATGCTGGAACAGTCGTTCGCCAATCGCGATGCCGCCCGGCAGACTGCGCGCAGCCAGACCCAGGCCCCGACGCGCGAGGAACGCCAGCCGGCGCCTGCGACACGAACCGAGGACGCCGCCCCCCGCCCCGCCGCGCCGCGCGCCACGGCCAAGGAACGCCCGGCGCCGGGCGGGCGCCGCGATGCGCCCGAGGAAGAGGACATGGCGGTCGACCGCCGCGCCCGGCCCGAGCGGTCCGAGGAGCATCAGGTCGAAGACGAGGCCGGGGTTGCCGCCGGCACGACCGACGAACAGCCCGCGCCCGATCAGGACAAGGCGGAAAACCAGCCCGACGCGCAGCCGGCGGTGGCTGTGGCCGTGGTGGCGCCCCCGGTCCCGGCGCCGCCCAAGGCCGACACCGTGCCGGCCCCCGATGACAAGGCCGAGGCCGATCTGCTGGCCCAGGCCGCACGCACGGCCCCGGCAGCCCCCCCCGCCGCCGACACCCAGGCGTTGCAGGACGACAAGGCAGGCAATGCCGCGGCCGCGGCCCTGCAGGCCATGACGCCGCAGCAGGTGACCCAGGCCACTGCCGCCCTGCCCGGCGCCAAGGCGGTCAAGCCGGGGCTGGATCCGCTGCGCGAGCAGCAGACCCAGGCCGAGGCGGCGCTGGCCGACCTGCTGGCCGATATCGGCGGCGGCTCGATCACCTCGGTCCCCGCCGCGTCCGGCACCGGCGCCGGCGGACAGCCCGGCGGCGGGCTGCTGGACGGTGCCGCCTGGTCGCTGATGCAACAGTCGGGCGGCATGACGGTCGGGACCAACCCGCAGGCGACGACCTTTGCCGGGCTGATGCAGGCCGGGCTGGCGGCGGTGGCCGAAGCCGGCGACGACGCCGCGACGACGGCCGCGGTCGCTGCGTCGGCCGACGCCCCGTCCACCACGCCGGCGACCGCCGTACCCGCGCTGGGCGCAGGCCTGGCCGGCATCGACGGGGCCGACGCGCCCCATGTCGCGGCCCAGGCGCACGCGGCGCGCCACGCCCCGCCGATCCCGGTCGCCGACCAGATCGCCACCCATATCGGCAAGGCGATCAAGGACGAGGTCAAGGCGATCAACGTCCAGCTCAATCCCGAGGAACTGGGCCGCGTCGACATCCGCCTGGAATTCGGCCAGGACGGGCGGGTTTCCGCCCATATCGTGGCCGACAACCAGCAGGCCCTGGACCTGTTGCAGCGCGACCAGCGGGCGCTGGAACGGTCGCTGGCCGATGCCGGGCTGAAGACCGACAATTCGTCGCTGAACTTCTCGTTGCGCCAGGACGGTTCCGGCAACGAAGCCTTCAACCGCTTTGCCCAGAACCAGGATGGCGGCCAGCAGGGCCAGGGACGATCGGGCCGCGGCGGCCGTGACCGTGCAGTGGCCGACGTGACGGCCGTCGATGCCGGCCCGGCGGCGCGGCCACGCACCATCGCCGCCGACGGCGCGCTGGACATCAAGGTCTAGGACCGGAAGGGAACGACATGGTCGACGGCGTAGGCACTGCAAACAACACCGCCAACAACAATACGAACACGGCCCAGACCCAGCTGGTCAAGAACTTCGACACGTTCCTGACCCTGCTGACCGCGCAGTTGAAGAACCAGGATCCGATGGCGCCGCTGGACACCAAGGACTTCACCAACCAGCTGGTGCAGTTCAGCCAGGTCGAACAGCAGATCAACATGAACCAGTCGCTGACCAAGCTGATCGCGGCAACCAACCTGAACCAGCAGACCCAGGCACTGGACTATATCGGCAAGGAGGTCGACGCCCCCGGCGACACGACCTATGCCGAGGCGGGCAAGGGGGCGCGCTGGACCTACGACCTGCCCAAGGATGCCGCGTCGGTGACGCTGAAGGTCGTCGACAAGGCGGGCAACGTGATCTGGACGGGCACGGGCGAGGACAAGACGGGGCTGCACGAATTCCAGTGGGACGGAAAGAATTCCGGGACCGGCGAGGCGGCACCCGCCGGCGACTACACGCTGAAGGTCGAGGCCAAGGATGCCAAGAACGCCAACATCACCGCCGACATCACGATGCGCGGCAAGGTCGATGCGGTCGAGATGGAGAACGGCGAAAGCCTGCTCGTCATCGGCGGCACCCGCGTCTACCTGTCCGACATCACCGGCGTCCATATCCCGGCTGCGGCATGATCATGCCGGCCATCATGCAACAGCCCAATCGTATTGAAGGAGCACGGCCATGAGCCTCTACGGCGCGATGGTTTCGGGAATTCTCGGCCTGCAGGCCCAGACCCAGCAGATGGGCATGATCTCGGACAACATCTCGAACGTGAACACGGTCGGCTACAAGCGTAGCGCGGCGCAGTTCTCGACCCTGATCACCGACGCCCCCACGGCCACCAGCTATACCCCTGGCGGCGTGCAGGCGCGGCCGCGCCAGTTCGTTTCCAGCCAGGGCGTGCTGGCCACCTCGCCCAACACCACGGACATGGGTGTGCAGGGCAACGGCTTCTTCGTCGTCTCGACGTTGCCTGTCACCGGTCCGGCAAACGGCGGCCCGGCGACGCCGACTTCGGGCGCCACCATCGGCTATACCCGTGCGGGCAACTTCACGGTCGACGCGAACGGCAACCTGCGCAATGCGTCGGGCTACTACCTGCAGGGCTGGCCGGCGATCCCACCCAGCAACACCGCTTTCGCCAATTCGCAGACAATCCAACAGCTGCGCACCGTCAACGTGGCCGGTCTGTCGGGCAACGCGGTTTCGACCTCCAACATCTCGGCCCGTGTCAACCTGCAGGCGTCCAGCCCGATCAACACGACCTATACCGGTGCCGGCGCGACCGGCATGCTGCAATACGTGAACTCGGGCGGCGCGACGGGTATCGCACCGGCATTCCAGCGGACGTTCCAGGTCTTCGACAGCCAGGGTACCGCGCGCGGCGTCACTTTCGCCTTCCTCAAGACCGGCACCAACGAATGGAGTGTCGAGGCGATGGCGGACCTGGACGGCAACGGCACCCAGGATCTGATCAACACCGCGGGCCAGACCGTCAGCTTCAACCAGGACGGCACGCTCAACACCACGGCGCCGGCCTCGACCTTCCTCAGCGGCAACAACCCGCTGGCTATCAACTGGGCGGCCGCGCTGGGCGTCGAGACGCCGCAGAACGTCGTGCTCGATTTCGGTACCAACGGCCTGGCGGATGGCTTCACCCAGTTCGACCAGGCTTCGGCCCTGATCAACTCGACGGTCGACGGTTCGGTGTCGGGCACCTTCACCGGCGTCTCGATCAATGAACAGGGCATCGTCCAGGCGCTGTTCGACAACGGCACCCGGCGCAACATCTACCAGATCCCGATCGTGACCTTCATCAACCCGGACGGGCTGCAGTCCGGCCAGGGCAATTTCTATCTGGAAACCCAGGCATCGGGCACCGGCAACATCAACGTGGCCGGCACCGGTGGCGCGGGCTTCGTCAAGTCGAACCAGCTGGAACAGTCCAACGTCGACCTGGCCACCGAATTCACCAACATGATCGTCACCCAGCGCGCCTATTCGGCCAACGGCAAGACGATCCAGACCGCCGACGAGATGTTGACCGAAATCATCAACCTGAAGCGGTAACGGGCCGCCTGAGAGCCGGATGGTAACCACCGCTTTACCATCCGGCTTAGCCCTTTCTTAAAGCGACTCCGGCTACCTTCCTTCCCACGAAATTTGGGGCTGGGCAGACGGGGATCGGGGCGCTCGGGCGATGCAGAGTAGTGGAATGGAGGCGACGCCGTTGAGCGTCATCGGGCCAGAAGGCCGGCCTATCACCAAGGCGGACCTGCCGCCGCCGAATACCAAGCGGTGGGTCATCAGGCGCAAGGCCGAGGTGGTGATGGCCGTCCGCGGCGGGCTGATCAGCCTGGACGAAGCCTGCAAGCGCTACACCCTGTCGATCGAGGAATTCCTGTCCTGGCAGCGCGCCATCGACAGCCACGGCCTGCCGGGCCTGCGCGTCACCCGCGTCCAGCACTATCGTCCAACGACGACGGCAGTCGGCCGGGGTTGATCCCCGGCCATCAGGCGATCCGGGAAGGACCTCCCCGCCGGACGATGGCGCCCTTCCGCCATGCGGCCCTCGCCACTAGGCAAATTTTGCCCTATCATTAACTAACTGTTCACCGTGCCCCCCTAGGGTGCCCTGAGGGCGGGGGATGGAAGCCTTGCGGGTGTGCCCTGGCGGCATGGCCCGCCCTCCTCGTTGCCAGGCTTCGCTGAAGGGAGCGGTCCTTGGGCGGTTTCATCGAAATGCTGCGGGGTCTCGGCCCCATCCGGCTCGGCATCATCGGCCTCGTCGCCGCGGCGATGATCGGCTTTTTCGTCTTCATCGGCGTGCGCGTCACCGCGCCCCAGATGGCGCTGCTGTATGGCAACCTCGACCTGCAGGAAGCCGGCCAGATCACCACCCGCCTCGACGGCCTCAAGATTCCGTACCGCATCGCCAACAACGGCACCGAGATTCTGGTTCCCGAACCCCAGGTCCAGCGCCTGCGCATGACGCTGGCCCAGGCCGGGCTGCCGTCGGGCGGTTCGGTCGGCTATGAACTGTTCGACAAGTCCGACCAGCTCGGCGCCACGTCGTTCGTGCAGCAGATCAACCAGGTCCGCGCACTGGAAGGCGAACTGGCGCGTTCGATCCGCGGCATCGACAATGTCCAGGCCGCACGCGTCCATCTGGTGCTGCCCAAGCGCGAAGTCTTCACCCGCGACGTGCGTCCGCCGTCGGCCTCGATCATCCTGAAGGTGCGCGGCCGGCTGGACACGCCCCAGGTGCGCGCGATCCAGAACCTGGTCGCCGCCGCCGTGCCCGACCTGAAGCCGTCGCGCATCTCGGTGGTCGACGAACGCGGCAACCTGCTGGCCGGCG
>Ga0206117_101062_pt1 | contig 16877 bp, 10 predicted proteins | sample 3A5Ametagenome_FD_177997 | JGI IMG/M metagenome (GOLD analysis project Ga0206117, IMG submission 177997) | Enriched microbial communities from leaf-cutter ant dump, University of Wisconsin, Madison, United States - 3A5A | ecosystem: Environmental > Terrestrial > Nest > Insects nest > Nest dump... | reverse complement strand
TGCTGGCGCAGCTGCCGGCGCGGACGATGGTGTAGAGGGTGACGATGGAGTTGGTCTCCATCGCCGGCTCCACCGTCCGCCCGGTCATGCGGAAGGCGGTGTCGGCGATGCGGCGGTTCTGCATGTCGGGGGTGAGCAGGCAGAGCCGCAAGCCCGCCGCCTTCTCCCACGGCACCGCCCCTTGCGCGATCAGCTCCTCCGCCAGATCGTCGCGGCGGGCCAGCAGGTGATAACGCTCGGTGTAGAGCGGCAGGGTGCGGACGTTGTTCAGCGGCTCGTTGTCGAGATAGGTGATGGCGGCGTCCAGTTCGAACTCGTCGAGCCCGCGCTGGATCTCGCGCGAACTGAGCGACACGACGCTGGAGCGGATGTGCGGAAAGCGGCTGGTGAAGGGCGTCAGCACATGCGGCACCACCGGCAGGGCGGTGGGGATGGCGCCCAGCCGCAGATGGCCGGTGACGCCCTGGGCGAGAGCCAGCAGCTCGTGGCGCAGGCTGTCGCGCTCGCCGACGATGCGGCGGGCGTATTCCAGCACCTTCATACCCTCCGGCGTGAAGCCTTCGAACTTCTGGCCGCGCTCGACGATGGGGACCTGAAGCTCCTCCTCCAGCTGGCGGATGGCGTTGGAGAGGGTCGGCTGCGAGACGTGGCAGCTCTCCGCCGCACGGCCGAAATGCTTCTCGCGCGCCAGGGCCAGCAGATAGACGAACTTGCGGAACATCGCCCCTCCCCTGGCTCAGGCCGCCGGGTCGAAGGGCGGGACCGGCAGGCCCGGCACATCGACCGTCATGGCGAACAGCCCGCCCGACTGCGGCAGCCGCTCCAGCTCGTCGGCGGGGCGGCCGGCGCTGGCGGTGGTGACGTAGAGCGTGCGCAGGTCGGGACCGCCGAAGGCCACCATGGTCGGGCAGCGCGCCGGCAGCGGATGTTCCGACAGCAGCACCCCGTCCGGCGAGAAGCGCGCGACCCGCCCGCCCTCGTACAGCGCCGACCAATAGCAGCCGTCGGCATCCACCGCCGCCCCGTCCGGCCGGCCGCGGTCGCCGTCCTTCGGTTCCAGCCGGAAAAAGACCTCGCCGTCCGAAATGCCGCCGGTCGCCGGATCGTAGCGGTAGCGGCGCACGGTGAAAGTGGGCGTGTCGGCATGGTAGAGCGTCCGCCCGTCCGGGCTGAAGGCCAGCCCGTTGGAGGTCAGCAGCCCGCCGGCCAGCACCGCCAGCCCGCGCCGGTCGTAGCGGTAGAGATGCGCCTTGCCGCCGGCCTTCGGCTCGTCCAGCGTGCCCGCCAGATAGCGGCCGGCGGGATCGGTCTTGCCGTCGTTGAAGCGGCTGGCGCCCTGGTCCTCCGGATTGGCGGCGAGGCAGGTCACCGGCCGCCCCTCCCCGTCCAGCTGCCACAGGCCGGAGCGCAGGCCGGCGATGAAGCCGCCGCCCTTGCGCGGGGCGACGCAGCCGATCTCCTCCGGCAGGGCCATCGCACGGGTGGCCCCGGTCGCCGGATCGAAGCGGTTCAGCGCCTTGCCCTTGATGTCGACCCAATAGAGCGCCTGCTCCTCCACCGACCAGACCGGCCCCTCCCCCAGCCTGGCACGGGCATCGAGCACGCAGGTGAAGGCGGGGCTGGCGGTCATCGCAGGATCCTCGGGAGTCGAACGGACCCGCAGGGTCGGACAGTTCGGCCGCCCGATCAAGGACTCTGGCAAGAACCCTGCCGGGACCGGTCCCGCGTCCGGCGGGGGATGGAACGGCGTGGAACAGGATCCGGCGGATGTTCCATCGTCCGGCCGCCCCCTGCCGCCGTCACGAGAAGGCGCCGACGCCGCGGCGGCTGACCGGGCCGGGGTTGAGGTTGGGGTACTCCTCGTACTGGTTGAGGGTGTAGGGGAAGACGCCCTTCGGCCCGGCGGCCTCCGGTTGGGCGACGACGGCGGCGATTAGGGCCGGGCTGGGCGGATGGCGCTCGCGGATGGCGCCGGGGATGTCGTCGTCGTCCAGTTCGGGGACGATGACGGCGGGCGGGTCCTCGGGTCTCGGGGCGGGCCTGGGGGCGGGCGGTTCGGCGGAGTGCTCGGCGGATTTTTGGGCGGCTTGCGGGGCCTGCCGCTTGGCCGCGGGCAGGTCGAGGCCGGCGAACAGGCCGAGCCGCTCGGCCAGCCAGCGGACGGTGGCGGGATCGCCCGTAGTGACCAGCCGCTCGATCTGCTCGGCCACCAGCACCCGCAGCGAGGACAGGCGCAGTGTGGCCTCGCGGTTCAGCGCCTGCCGTTCCCACCACACCCTGTGACGAAAATCCTGGGAGCCGTAATAGGCCCGCCACAGCGTGGTCCGGCTGCACCCCATGGCGCGCGAGACCTGGAGGAAGCTGTTGCCGCGCGCCAGCATGCCGGCGGCCATGATCCACTGTTCCTCATGGAACTGCGAACCGGGGACGAGAGAGCCTTCGGAGGGGGTCGGCGGCTCCTCGGCCCAGCGGGGGAAGTTGTCGGTGGTGAAGCTGCGGCTGTCGAGGGGCATGGCGTGGCTCCGCGAATGAGGGGGCATTGCGGAGAGAGTATAGGATTTTGGTCCTGTTGTGGGGAGGTTTTGGGAAAAGTCGGGGTGTCGGGTAGATGTGGGGATTGTCTGCTTCTGGCGCTTTGCGGACGTTCGGAGACGAACGGCCGGAAGCCTGTCCCGTCCGATCGGCACCGGTCGATAGTGGCCAAGCCGATCAGTGGCCAAGCCGATCCGCGGGTCAGCAGCAACTGACAGGCTGAGTGACCAGAGTGGCGCCTTCCTTTCACGATACCCTTTTCAGCTGCTGACTTCACGTCGCGCATCGTCGTACGCGCAAAAATTTGACCACCACCAGCGGCGTCGGCGAGGTAGCCAACCTGGGTGGGCGCCGATGGCGCCCAGTTGCAGGGCCTAGAACGACGGAGCCGACCGGCCCGCGCGCGGATCCGCTGCTGGTCAGCCTGATCCGGATACGGACCCGCCGCCGCCGGCGTATGGCTACGCCGCCGTTTTCGTTACTGCGGAAAGGGATGAGAACGCACAACCGCGCCCATGTTCGCGCCGCGTTCTCAGATCCCGGGCAATTTGCGCACTTTCTTGTAACAGCCCCTACCTGTTCTACCTTCCCATTGTTCACCTAACACCTATCGCGCTCTCCTCTTGTATGACATTGGCTGTCCGAGAACAGAATGCTGTCAATTTCGTGTATGCCGTTATCCATGGCTCTGATATGCCTGCCGTAGATGAACTCAGTGGGGATTGGATTACTTTTATGGAAAAGATTCATGCCGACCTAATTGGCATAGGGAAGCTCTTAAAGCAGTCACGCTTCCTCGTACCGCCACATCAGCGGCCCTATTCATGGGGAGAGGCGTAAATTCTCGACCTGTTTCGCGACATTAATGACGCAAAAATGCGTAAGAAAGATGAGGAATATTTTTTAGGCACCGTCGTTCTAGCGGATGGAAGCGACGGCCGTGAGTCGATCATTGATGGACAGCAGCGGCTAGTTACAACCAGTATACTGATCGCAGCGATCCGAGATTATTTCGCCAACAAGGGACAGACGCAGCGAGCACAGGATATCACACAGGAATATCTGTCAAAGCGCGATATCCGCACCCAGGAGGAAACGGCATACTTACATCTCATCCCCGAGGATCGCGACTTCTTTTTAAGTCGCGTCGTTCTCCTGCCCGATAACCTAGCACGATCTGTTGAGCCCGCGAATCAGCCACAACAGCGGCTCGATACCGCTATCAAGATCGCTGCGAAATTCGTTAAGAACATATCTGAATCCACGCAGCACCCAGACGATGCACTCATTGATCTTCTTGAGTTTGTCGAAAAGCAAGCTCTATTGATTTCCGTGAAAGTCGGTACCGAAACTAACGCGTTCATCATCTTCGAGGTTCTCAATGATCGTGGCCTTGACCTGTCGATTGCCGACCTTCTGAAAAATTACGTGTTCCGTCTCGCCGGGGACAGGCTGGCAGAGGTGCAGGTGGCCTGGGCGGCTATGACCACGGCTATTACGGACGTGGCTGAGGAGCCAGACGTGAAGGTGTTCATCCGGCAGGCATGGATTGCTGAAAATGGATTGACGCGTGAGAAGCAGCTCTACGACGCAATTAAGAAAAAAATTATATCAAAGACAAAAGCTGTTGATTATTCAAAGCAGCTAGCTAAGCAGTCGATCACTTACGCAGCCCTACGTAACCCATCGCACGAGCGATGGAAAAACTACAATGACACAGTGACTGAGGCACTGGAGGTCTTCGACATGGTGGGCGTGACGCAAATCCGCCCGCTGCTAATCGCAGTTTTCGAAAGGTTCACCGAGGCTGAGGTCAATAAGGCGATCCCCATGATGGTTGCGTGGACGGTCCGGTTTCTAGTCTGCGGCTCCGGCGGCAGCGGCACCCTTGAGACGTACTATGCGGATCGCGCCAAGGAAGTTTTCGATGGCACGATCACGACAGCCGCCAAGCTGTATAACGCAATGAAGGACGCGCTTCCGACCGATCAGGAGTTCTCGAACGCTTTCGAGATAGCCTCAGTCTCCAAAAGCAACATAGCCAAGTTTTATCTGCGCGTCCTTGAGGGACAGAACGGCGCAGCGGATGATGAGCTAATCGTTAATCCAGACTCTGAGAAGGTTAATCTAGAACACATCATGCCGCAGACCTACACAACAACGGCATGGGGGCATATCTCACAGGAGGACCATGGAACTTTCATAAAGCGCCTTGGAAATCTAGCACTACTCAACAAGCGCATGAATTCAAAAGCTGCCAACGCAGACTTCACAACGAAGAAGCCATTTTTTGCCGCGTCCAAAATCGAGCTGACAAAGAAGATTGCTGCGGAATCTATATGGTCGACTGCGGAAATCGAAGCTAGGCAGAAGCATCTGGCAGAACTGGCCGTGAAGGCTTGGCCCAATAAGGCGAAGGGATGAATCCGACACCTCCTCCCCGGGCACCTGCCCCAGGGAGGAGGACGCCATCACGGCTGCGGCTTGGTCAAATTGGGATGTCGCCTGGCACCCGCGTCTCGACCGATGATCAAGCGCTCAACTTACAGAGCAATGCCTTCCAGGCAGTGCGCAAGGGTGGCCAGCATGAGATGCTAGCCGAGAACCCTTTGGGCCAGTGCTGGCCGACCGCCGGACGAGGTTTACAAGGCGTTAGGCATCAGTCTATCGACGTTCTACAAGTACGCACCGAACCGAGGCAGCGAACGTGGGTATGCGGTATACCAAGAGGGAGTCGCAACAATGAGCAAGAAACCGACTTTGAAGTTGGTCCAGGGATCGGCAGGCTTGCAGCCCTGCCGTTCTGTATCTGAGGCCAACATACCCAAGTGCCCGCCGAAGGTCGCTGAGCATGGTCAGCGCCTGCTTGATCGGATGCTCAACGAAGGGATCATTGAGGGCGACTCGCTGTCGGTTCTGCCGGCGCTGCCGCGTGAGAGCGTTGATCTGTTCTTCACCTCACCACCCTATGCCGATGCGCGGGCTTACAGCCGCATCCACCCTGACCGTTACGTCGAGTGGTTCTTGCCCTTCGCGCGGGCAATGTTCGATGCGGCCAAGCCGAGCGGTAGCCTCATCATCAACATCAAGAACCGGGTCGCGAACCAGGGTCCGCTCAAGGGACAGCGTCACCCCTACGTCTACCAGCTCGTGCTTGCCCTCCAAAACATGGGCTGGCGGTGGGTTGAAACCTATATTTGGGCCAAGCCCAACGCGGTGCCGGGCAAGTTCGGCCCGAGGACGAAAGACAGCTTCGAGTACGTCTATCACTTCGCACGCGGGAACAAGCCGTTCTTCGACTTGAACGCGATCCGCGTGCCCTACAAGGCCGACACATCCGAGATCGAGCGCCGCAAGAAAGACACGCTCGGCCGGCGCAGCACCGAAGCCGGCTTTGGCCGCGACCGTACGAAGACCTACCTCCTGGGTGGTGCTGACCCTGGCAACGTCGTGGCTGTGGCTCAGACCTACAACCAGTATAGGGGCGTGGCGCACACGGCCGCCATGCCCGAGGGCTTGGCCGAGTTCTTCATCAAGGCTGCATGTCCGGTCGATGGCGTCGTGGTCGATCCATTCGCAGGCGGTGCGACGACGGTTGTTGTCGGCCGCAGGCTCGGTCGTCAGGCCGGAGGCGTCGAACTGCACGAGGAGTTCGTGAAGGAGGGTCTGCGCCGCATCGCGGCTGGCTTGGCCGAGGATACCCCCGGCCGCTTGGTCAATACGATGGGGATATGAGCCGGTGACAGTCGAAGCAACCATTGACGCCATTCTCTCGGCCGGCACGTTCACCCAGCGAATCCAGCAAATCCGCCTGGTGCCCCAGCGACATGGCACCGAGGATCACGGCACGATCTATGCGGCCGTGGCGCGCGAGCTATATATGCCGCACCTTGCCCCCGATTTCGCCTACATCCACGAATCGCCCTTCTACGAGACTGAACACTTCTTTGCGGCCTACGACGTAGCGGCCAAGCTGACGGAAGGCTTCACAAAAGTCAGCGAGGCCGAGCTTCAGGCCGTCCTCTTGCAGTGTCCGCGCACGCTGTTGGTTTTCCGCACTCTGCTGGGCCTGACGAAAGAAGAGTTCGCGCATTCGACTCTGCTCGCTGGTGGTGCCGACGAGATGCCGGCGCTGTCGGCCTCTCAAATCGATACGCTCGAACGCAGCGCGATTGACTACCAGCGGCCAAACACGACGGCAGTGCTTGCCAAGGCCACAGCTCAGGCGCAGGTCGCGGCCAAGACGATCACGATGGCGATGGACGGCGATCTATTTGGCGACGCTCCGCCCGGCCTCAAGAGCAAGCAGCTCAAGCCCGACACGGCGACCGGATGGGCCAGCGTACGCAACTTTGCGGCCAACGGTGTGCCGTTGCGAGTCTTCCTGCATCAGCGCCACTATGGCGGCGCGTTCCGCCAAGTGCTAGATGCCACGTCGACGAAGCGAGGTGACCTGATCGAGGACGCGGTAGAAGCGTTGTTTACGGCGCGCGGCATTTCATTCATTCGGACGGGTAGCCACAACCAGGCCGACATTGCGCGACGGTTCGAGGTGCATGTGACGCCGGCACCCGACTTTGTGGTCTTCGATCCGGCCGACGATAGCCTGAAAGCGATGCTCGAATGCAAGGGCACGAACAACGGCGGTACGGCTCGAGACAAGGCCCTGCGGTTCGCCCGTCTCAAGGCTGAATCCGTGCGCCTGGGCGGCGTGCCTCTCCTTGCCGTGCTCGGCGGCATCGGCTGGGCTCGCATCAATGATGCCCTTGGCCCAGTCGTGCGCGACACCGATGGACGGGTATTCACGCTCTCGACCTTGAACTCAATGCTTGATGTCGCTCCGTTCCCCAGCCTAGTCACTCTGCCCTGACGACAGCGCCACGCAGATCTTCCACGCCTCGGCATCCTCTCTGCCAGGGTCGCCTCTCGCCCAGCATGATGACGGGTGGCAAGGGTGACATTGTTGTCCCTTTCTGGGGCAGCAGGGCCGCCGACACCTAGTCGGCGGCCTTCGTCATTTCCGGGGCAGGGTAGACCCTTTCGCCACACCGACAATGGCCACTTTTGGCGCAAAGCAGACCTCCCCGCAGCCGCTGTTCCTTTTCACCCCTACCCCATCGCCCCCACCGCCCGCCGTGACGCCACGCACCGCGCAACCTCGCTCAGCAGTTGGGCGCGGTCGATGGGCTTCGGCACGTGGCAGTCCATGCCGGCCTCGTAGCAGCGGGCGATGTCGTCGGGGAAGGTGTTGGCGGTCAGGGCGATGATGGCGACGCGGGACTCCGGACCCGGCATGGCGCGGATCAGGCGCGTCGCCTCCAGACCGTCCATCACCGGCATGTTGATGTCCATCAGGATGGCGTCGAAGGGCTCGCCCCCATCCTCCCCCATGGCCGCCCGCGCCACCGCCTCCACCGCCTGGGCGCCGTCCTCCACCGCCGAGACGCTGTGGCCGGCCTGCCTCAGCAGCGTGACCGCCAGCAGGCGGTTCATCTCCACATCCTCCACCACAAGGACGCGCAAGCCCCCGCCCGCAGCGGCCGGCGGAGAGGTCGGCGGGGCGGCAGCGGGACGGGGGGCGGGCGGCTCGGCCTCGGCCGGCGGCGGAGGGGACGGTTCGGCGGCGGGGGCCGGGGCGGGGAGCGGCTCCGGGCTCGGGGGCTGGCTCGGGATCGGGCCGGGGCCGGGCGGCAGGGGGGAGGCCGGCGGGCGCAGGCGGTCGAGATGGCCGCGCAGCTCCGCCGCGTCATAGGGCTTGGCGATCAGGTCATAGCCGCCCATCGCCACGTCGTCGGCAACCACCGCATGGGCGGCGAAGCCCGACGCCAGCAGGACCGGCAGGTCGGGGCGCAGGCGGCGCGCCTCGCGCGCCAGCTCCGCCCCGTTCATGCCCGGCGGCATCACGATGTCGCTGAACAGCAGGTCCAGCGGCTCCGGCCCGCGCAGAACCACCAGCGCCTCGCCGGCGCCGGACGCCGCAATCACCCGGTGGCCCCAGCTGCGCAGCAGGGCGCTGCCGGTCTCGCGGATGTTGTGGTCGTCGTCCACCATCAGGATCGACAGGCCGGGGCGGCCCCCCACGGACTGGGCCGACGGATGGGCCGCCGGTGCGGCGGCGGTCTCGCCGCCCGTCTCCCCGGCGACGCGCTCGGGCGGGAAATGGATGGTGACGGTGGTGCCCTGCCCCACCCGGCTCGCCAGGGTCAGCACGCCGCCATGCAGCTCCACCAGCCGGCGGGTCAGCGGCAGGCCCAGGCCGGCGCCCTCGGTCTGGCGGTTCTCCGGGGTGGCGACGCGGGCGTAGGCCAGCAGGACGCGGTCCAGATCCTGTTCGGGGATGCCGACGCCGTTGTCGCGCACCTCCAGCAGCAGGCCGCCGTCGGGCGCCGGATCGGCGGTCAGCGACACCGACCCGCCGGACGGCGTGTATTTCACCGCGTTGGACAGCAGGTTCAGCAGGATCTGGCGGATGCGCCGCTCGTCGCCGCGCAGGTGGCGGGCGGCGGGGGCGACACGGGCCGACAGGGCGATGCCGGCGCGGGCGGCGCGCGGGGTCAGCAGGCGGACGGCGAAAATGGCGGCGGCGTCGAGATCGACCGGCTCGTCGTCGAGGATCAGCTGGCCGGATTCGGCGCGGACATGGTCGAGGATCTCGTTGATCAGCTCCAGCAGATGCTGGCCGCTGTCGCGGATGTTGACGGCGAAGTCGCGGTAATGGGCGGTGCCGACCGGCCCCTCCGACTCCCGCGCGATCAGGTCGGCGAAGCCGATGACGGCGTTCATCGGCGTGCGCAGCTCGTGGCTCAGGCTCGCCAGGAATTCGGACTTGCTGCGGCTGGCCGCCTCCGCCGCGTGGCGGGCGTCCTGAAGCTCCGCCTCCATGAACTTGCGGGCGGTGACGTCGCGCTCGACGCTGACATACTCCTGCGGGGCGCCCCAGTCGTCGGTGACCAGCCGCACCGCCGCCTCCATCCACACCCAGCGGCCGTCGGCATGGCGCAGCCGGTAGGTGGTCTTCAGGGTCGGGCGGTCCGGCGTCAGGCGGGACAGGCCGGCGGCAAGGGCGTCGCGGTCGTCGGGATGCACCCGCTCCGCCAGCGGGCGGCCGACCAGCTCGGCCGGCGGGCAGCCCAGGCTGTCGCGCGTCGCCTCCGAACAGAAGCGGCGCACCCCGTCCAGCCCGATGCGGCCGATGATGTCGGTGACGCCGCGCGCCAGCAGGCGGTAGCGCGCCTCGCTGGCGCGGATGGCCCGCTCCGCCTCGTGCCGGCGGGTGATGTCGCGGGCGCCGACCGACAGCAGGGCGATGGCGCCGCTCTCGTCGCGGATCGGCACCTGCGACACCTCCCACCAGCGGGTGACGCCATTGTGGGTGTGCTGCTCCTCGAAGCGGGTGGGGGCGTCGGCGTCGATGCAGGATTGCAGGTCCGCCATCGCCTTGGCGGCGAGGTCGGGCGGCAGCAGGGCGTCGAGCGGCTTGCCCTGCGCCCCGGTCAGCCGCTCGCCCATCGCGCGGGCGGCGGCCTCGTTGGCGCAATGCAGGGTGAAGCTGCCGCCGGGGTTGACCCGCAGCACGACATGGATGTCGGCGGAGCTGTCGAAGACGGCGCGGAACAGGGCGGCACTCTCGGCCAGCGTTCCCTCGTCGGCGAAGCGCCTATGCTCGCGCGCCAGCATGGTGCCGAGCAGGCCGATGCCCAGCGTGGTGAAGGCGATCAGCGGCAGCGCCGCCTCCTCCATCACCCGCAGGGCGAGGTCGAGATCGGGCAGCAGCAGGAAGGCCAGCAGGGTCAGCGGCGCAATCGCCAGACCGAACAGCGCCAGCAGGCCGAAGCCGAAGGCGCCCTTGCCGCTTCTTGTGCCGGATGCTTGGTCGGAGGCGCGCCGCTCCATCGGGCGGGCCAGCAGCGGGGCGGCGAGCGCGGTCAGGGCCAGCCCGGCGAGGCCGGTCACCGTGCCCACCCCGCCCAGCCCCAGCCGCACCGTCCCGGCGATGGCGGCCGACAGCAGCGCCGCCGGCCAACCGCCGAACAGGCCGGCCAGCCCGATCATCACGTTGCGCAGGTCGATCAGCACCCCGTCGGCGACCGGGTAGGCGTCCAGCATGGAGAGGACGGCAGCCACGCCGAACAGCAGGCCGGAACAGGCCGCGAAGGCGGTGCGCCGGGCGCCGAACCGCCGCAGGACCTGGCGATAGGCAAGCAGCACCAGCGCCAGCAGGCCGACGCCATGCGCAAGGGCGATGATGATGCCCGTTCCCATTGCTGCGCTCCCCGGCGGCTACGCCAACGGCTATCCCGCTCCTGCACGAATGCGTCTAAACCCGGCGGGAATTTTTACACACGCAATTTAACAAGAAGAAGAAACGATTCGAAACAGTCATACTGCCTTTTTTCCTACTACTACGGATGACGGCCGCATGAACCGCTGTCATTTACGTCGCTGTCGTGTTTGGCGTCCGATTCGGCTAGAATGCCGCCGCGCATCGTTCGCGGTCGTCGTGTTTTCGTAGGCTTCGGCATGTTCTTGAAGATCTTCTCGCGGAGCCTGGTTGCCCGGTCCACCGCATCGGCGGTGGTGCTGGTGTCGGTGCTGGTCGCCGTGCCGATGGTCGTGCTGATCCAGTCCGACGTGCGCAACACCAGGGCCGAGCTGGCCATCCGCGCGGAGATGGCGACCCGCATCGTGCTGGACGACGTGACCAACGCGCTGTGGGACCTCGACCCGGAGGAGGCGCTGACGGCGCTGAGCCCGCTGCGCTCGATCGACAGCTTCGCCGAGGCGGTGATCCTGGGCACCCATGGCGAGCGCTTCGCCATCTTCCGCAAGCCGGGCTCCGCGGCCGTTGCGGATGGGGCGGCAAATCCCGCGGCCACTGCCGCCGCCGTGCCGCTGACCCGACAGGACCGCACCGGCGGATCGCGCACCATCGGCACGCTGCTGGTCCGGCTCGACACCGGGCCGACCGACGCCGCCATCCGCCACCATGTGCTGGTGCTGGGCGGCATCGGCGCCGTCACGCTGCTGCTGGTGGTGCTGGGCGTGATCTGGGCGACGCGCGGGGTGACGCTGCCGATCGCCGGCATGACCCGCGCCATGGCCGATCTGGCCGCCGGCGACGTGACGGTGACGGTGCCGGTGCGCCACCGCGACGACGAGATCGGCCGCATGGCCAAGGCGCTCGACACCTTCCGCCAGAACGCCATCGATTTGCGCGTCGCCAAGGAACGCGCCGAGCAGGCGGTGGCGTCGAAGGCGAAGTTCATGGCCGCCGCCAGCCACGACCTGCGCCAGCCGGCCCAGTCGCTGCTGATGCTGACCGCCATGCTGCGCGCGACCGCCCCCAACCCAAAGGTGGCGGAATCGGCGCGCAAGATCGAACAGGTGGTGATGACGCTGAAGCAGCTGCTGGACGAGCTGCTGGAGGTGTCGCGGCTCGATGCCGGCGGCGTCACCGCCAACAAGGCGGTGCACGAGATCGCCGACATGTTCGACGCGCTGGACTCGCAATACGGCCCGGTCGCCCGCGACAAGGGGCTGGCCTTCTCCGTGCCGCAGTACCGCGCCCCGGTGCTGACCGATCGGGTGCTGCTGCTGCGCCTGCTGGGGAACCTGATCGACAACGCGATCCGCTACACGCCATCGGGTCAGGTGCAGGTCGCCTGCCTGGAATCCGGCGCCAGCCTGATCGTCGAGGTGCGCGACACCGGCATCGGCATTCCCGAGGACCGGCTGGACGCCATCTGGGAGGAGTTCCACCAGATCGGCAACCCGGAGCGCAACCGCGACAACGGCATCGGCCTCGGCCTGTCGATCGTCCGGCGGCTGGCCGGCGTGCTGGATCACCCGGTCAAGGTGCGCTCCACGCCGGGCAGGGGCTCGGTCTTCTCGGTCACCCTGCCGCTGGCGCCGGTGGAGCAGGCCCTGGAGCCTGCCCGGGAGCCGGCCCGAGAGCCGTTGCGGCGGGCCGAAACGCCATCTGCTCCCTCTCCCCCTGCTCCGGTTGCGGCTCCGGCGGCCGTCGCCGGGCTGGCGACTTTGGCGGATGCCCCGGCAAGGAGCGGCGAAATCGCCATCCTGGTGATCGACGACGACCAGTTCGTGCTGTCCGCCGTATCGATGTTCCTCAACACGGCCGGCCATCGCGTCGTCGGCGCCTCCAGCGTCGCCCAGGGGCTGCGTGCGGTGGAGGGCGGCGACATCCGGCCCGACGCGGTGATCGCTGACTATCACCTGTCCGCCACCGAGAACGGCCTGGATTTCATCGACACCGTCTGGCAGCGGCTCGGGCTGCGGATCCCGGCGGTGCTGATCTCCGGCCGGCTCGACGGCGCCGTGACCGCCCGCGCGGCGGAGATGGGCGTCATCGTCGCCGCCAAGCCGATCATGCCGGACCGCCTGTCGGCACTGGTCGAACAGATGACGGCGGCCCGCCCGGCGGCGGTGGCGACGTCCGGCATCGCCGCTCCGTATTAAGACTCCGACGATTTGAGGTCTCCGCCCCCGCCCTGGGGCTTAGGACCAAAAATGATCTCACATATCGGACTATGCTGTGTCACAACATCCGAGCGGTGCTCTCGGATACCTCTGCCCCCATCCGAGGGTGAACCGAAAGAAGCTTCGGAGGAACCCATGCGCGGCGCCACCAAGACCGACACCACCCGTGCCCAAGACATCGTCGCCGGCTTCGACTTCGGCTATGTCGTCGACCGCGCGGTCGCCGCGGGGATGTCCCGCCGCACGTCCGAGATCGCACTGTCCCAGTTGAAGGCGTTTCTGCTGGCCTGCGCCGAGCATCCGGACCGCGACATCGTTCCGCAATCGGCTGCCTGCGACGACCTGTGGCACGAGTTCATCGTCGCCGACACCCGCGCCTATTTCCGTTTCTGCGAGGCGGTCTATGGCGAGTACCTGCATCACAACGGCGTGACCGTCCCGGCCGAGCGCATGGACGCCGCCCGCAGCGACAGCGCCCGCCTGCTCGCCGGCGCCGACTGTTTGCGCGAAGCGGCCAAGGCCGACTGCCTGCGCGAGGCGAAGGCGGCGGATTGTCTGCGCGAGGCCGCGCAGGCCGATTGCCTCCGTGAGGCCAAGAGCGCCGATTGCCTGCGCGAAGCCGCACAGGCCGACTGTCTGCGGGAAGCGAAGGCGGTGGATTGCCTGCGTGAGGCCGCGCAGGCCGATTGCCTGCGTGAGGCCAAGCCGGCCGACTGCCTGCGTGAGGCGAAGGCCGCGGATTGCCTGCGCGAAGCACGGCCGCAGGGCGCCGCCTGACAGCTTGCGTCCCTCTGACGATGAAAAAGCCCCTGTCCAGCTGCGGACAGGGGCTTTTTTCATGCGGGTGCAACCTTGGCTCCCCTGCCCTCGCCCCCCTGCCCTCGGCCACGTCAGCCGAAGTTCAGGCCACCGAACGGCGTGATGAAATTGTCGCTCAGCACATTGCCGCGCAACGCCACGTAATCCGGCACCACCAGCGGGATCACCGGCAGGTCCCGCATCACCAGCAATTCGGCGTCCTTATAGACCTCCGCCCGAAGGGTGGGATCGGGGATCGCCATCGCCCGCTCGATCAGGCCGTCGAACTGGGCGCTGGTCCAGCCGACCGGATTGAAGCGGCTGCTGCTGTTGAACAACTCGTCCAGGAAGTTCATCGGGTCGGGGTAGGTGGCGGTCCAGCCGAACAGGAAGGCGTCGTAATCGCGCCGGCGTGAGCGGGCGATGAACTCCTGCCGCGGCGCCATCACCAGCTTGGCCGGGATGCCGGCATTGTTCCACTGCGAGACGTAATAGACGAATTCCCGCCGGTATTCCGGCACGACGGTGACCTGGAAGGGCTCGATGCCGCGCCCCTCCGGATAGCCGGCCTCCTCCAGCAGGCGCTTGGCCAACAGAGGATCGTACGCCAGCGGCTCCAGCCTTTCGTTGGAGAGCAGCGCCGGCGGGACGATGCCGTTATGGACGCTCGCCACGCCGCGGAAGAATCGCTCCACCATGGCGCTGCGGTCGATCAGCAGCGACATCGCCCGGCGCACCCGCAGATCGCCGAACGCCTTGACCCGCCTGGGGTCGAGCGCCACCACCCGCATCTGCATGCGCGGCACATTCGACAGCGAGCGCTTGAAGCCGGGATCGTCCATCACCCCGCGCAGCGCATCTGTGTCGACGAAGGTGAAGTCGATCTGGCTGTCGTTGAACAGCGTGATGCCGTCGTTGCCGATTCCGGTGGCGAGGAAGGACACCCGCTCGAACGGCACCGAGCCGCCGCGCCAGCCGGGGTTGGCCTCCACGTCCATGCGGATGCCGTCGCTCGACCGCACCAGCCGGTAGGGCCCGGTTCCCGCCGACAGGCTGCGGAACCAATCGGGACCGGCCTGTTCGGCCGCCTCGACATCGACGATGTTCAGGCGGGCGAAGGGGAAGACGGCGCAAGGCTCGTCGCAGACCACCTCCAGCGTCCGGTCGTCGATCACGGTGATGCCAGACAGCTCACCGGCGGTCTTCGCCCGCAGCTCGCGGAAGCCCTGCACCTTCGAAAGCGCCAGCACGGCGAAGTTGGCGCCGTCGCCGCTGAGCGCCGCCTCGAAGCTGCGCTTGACGTCGCGTGCGGTCAGCGGCCGTCCGGTGTGGAAGGTGACCCCGTCGCGGATGGTCAGCCGCCAGCGGCGGGCATCCCCGGACGCTTCCCAGGCGGTGGCGAGACCGGGCAGGATGCGGCCCTTGGGATCGACCGTGGTCAGGCTCTCATACATCGAGCCGAGGACCTGACGCGCGACCAGATCGCTGACGGTCAGTGGGTTGAGACCGCCAGGCAGGGACTTGAAGCCGATCCGCAGGGTACCGGCCGCCATCGCCGGCCGGGGCAGGGCCGCGGCCAGACCGGCGCCGCCGAACAAGCCGCCGAGCAGGCTCAAGAAATGTCGTCTCCGCACCGCCTGCATCGCTGACCCGTACCCCCGATAATCTTGCAGGCAATCCTTAACACGGGGCAGGGCAGGCGGTCACCCTGGCCGACCGCCAGAGGCTTTCGCAATCGAAAGCAACTTTTACGCGCTCTCTGATTCAAGAACAACCGGAGCGAGCTTTCGCAATCGAAATTGGATCCCCTCTCCCCGCTATCGGCGGACCTATGGTCCGCCTGTCGCGTCAGCGCAAACGAAGTTTGCGCGTGAACGGGGGGAGAGGGAGCAAAACTCACGCATTCAGCAGGGCGTCGATGCGGTCGCGCAGCGCCTGCAAGCGCTCGCGGTGTTCACGCTGCAAGGCCTGGGCGACGGTGTCGATGGCGGCCAGATCCTTGTCCATCCGGTTGATCGCCTTGCCCAGCACTCGCATCGGCTCCGCCGTGCTGGAGGCCGCCGGGCGGGCGGCCCGCACCGCCCCCACCGTCAGCCCGCCGGTGCGCGCCGTCTGCCACAGCCGGCGCAGCTCCGCCTCGTCCTCGACGAAGGCCAGTTCGACCAGGGCGGAGCGCGACACCGCATCGGGGTTGGCGCGGTAATCGGCCAGGATGTCGTCGGGCAGGCGCAGCACCTTCAGCCGCTTCGACACCTCGGCCTCCGAACAGCCGACCGCCGCCGCCACCTCCGACTGGGTATAGCCGTGCGCCTCGATCAACTGGGAGAGGCCGCGGGCGAGGTCGATGGCGTCGAGATCGACACGCTGGACATTCTCGATCAGCGCGATCTCTTCGGGCCGGCCCTTGGTGATGATGGCGGCGATGGTGCCGCGGCCAAGCAGCCGGTGGGCGCGCAGCCGTCGTTCGCCGGCCACCAGCCGGTAGCGGCCCTTCTGCTCCCCTTCCTGGACGAGGACAGGTTGCTGCAACCCGTGGCGGGCGATGGAGTCGGCCAGCGAGCGCAGGGACTCGTCGTCGAAGACCGTGCGGGGCTGGCCGGGATTGGTCTCGACGGCGTCCAGATCGACCTCGACCAGCCGGGGCAGCACGCCGCTCAGCCCGAACATGCGGTCGGTCTCGGCGGCGAAGCCGGCCTCCTTGGCCTGGAGCACGGTGGCGGCGGTCTGCCGGGTCAGCTTCTTAGGCGGCATCGACGGTCTCCTGCAGGCGGCCCATGGCGGTCAGCAGCGCCGAGGCGATGGCGGCATAGCTCTCCACCCCCGGCGCGCCGATGTCGGCATCCAGCGTGATGACGTTGGCTCCCGCCGCCTGGGCGTAGATGGTGGCGCGCGGCACCGGCGGGAACACCCGGCGGCTTTCGCCCCACAGCCGCTGGATGTCGTCGAGCGACGAGCGGTCCTGGGTCTGGCGCGGGTTCACCATGGTCGGCAGGATGCCCAGCACCTCCAGCCGCGGGTTCAGCCGGCGCTGGATCTTGGCGACGGTGAAC
>Ga0206117_101061_pt1 | contig 16895 bp, 9 predicted proteins | sample 3A5Ametagenome_FD_177997 | JGI IMG/M metagenome (GOLD analysis project Ga0206117, IMG submission 177997) | Enriched microbial communities from leaf-cutter ant dump, University of Wisconsin, Madison, United States - 3A5A | ecosystem: Environmental > Terrestrial > Nest > Insects nest > Nest dump... | reverse complement strand
CGAACTGGTCTGGCGCAGCGCGGTGGAAAGGTTGTAGTCCTGGCTCTGGTGGTGCACCGCGTGCGCGGCCCACAGCACGGCCGATTCGTGCCCCATGCGGTGCAGCCAGTAGTAGCACAGGTCGTAGAACAGCAGCGCCAGCAGCCAGCCGGGCAGGCTGGTCCAGAACGCGTCGTTGCGCCACAGCGCCACGTGCTCGAACAGGGCGGTGTAGATGCCCACGCGCAAGAGCCGCGTGAACACGGCGCTGGTCTGGCTGAGCATGCCCAGGCTGATGCTGCTGACGGCGTCGGCCAGCCGGTATTGGCTGCGCTGGCGCCGGTGGGCCACGGCGACCTCGATGGCGATCAGTGCGAAGAAGACGGGCGTGGCGAGGACGATGATCTGGCTGGGAGACATGGGAAGTCTGGGCAATATTTGTGGATTCTTGCTCCAATTAAGTTGGTGTACCTCTGGCATCAACCCTGAGTGTGAAGCTGGCAGTATCCAGCGCGATTTTGAGCTGCCTATGCGGCAGTGAACGCGCCACTGCTGGTGGTGCACCTGCTCGACAATTTCTGAGCTGCCTATGCGGCAGTGAACTGCCGGGCAGCCCGAGTCGTTCGAAGGCCTGCTTTCTGAGTTGCCTATGCGGCAGTGAACATGCTTCCAGGCTCGATGCCGCCTTGTGGGTCTTTCTGAGCTGCCTATGCGGCAGTGAACAATGCTGCAGCTCCCAGGCGGCCGGCGCCGTGTTTCTGAGCTGCCTATGCGGCAGTGAACTGGAAGTCATCTAGCACGATCACGTCGCGCTTTTTCTGAGCTGCCTATGCGGCAGTGAACACCCGGGCCGGAGCGCGAGTCGGAGAAGTGGGTTTCTGAGCTGCCTAGGCGGCAGTGAACACCGAGCGCGCCGCGTGTTCCAGGTGCTCCACTTTCTGAGCTGCCTATGCGGCAGTGAACCTTGCCGTAGGAGGCGTTCGCGGCCTCCTGCTTTTCTGAGCTGCCTATGCGGCAGTGAACGCTACAGGCGCTGCCCCACCTGATGCGGGGGTTTTCTGAGCTGCCTATGCGGCAGTGAACTGGCCATCCTGGCCGCGTCCGCAGCCCCTGGCCTTTCTGAGCTGCCTATGCGGCAGTGAACGTGCGCCCGCCGCGCCAGTGACGTGCGCTACTTTTCTGAGCTGCCTATGCGGCAGTGAACAATGGCTTCGCGAGGCCCAGCCAGATTGGCAATTTCTGAGCTGCCTATGCGGCAGTGAACATGATGAAGAAGTTGATAGCAATGGCCGCGCTTTTCTGAGCTGCCTATGCGGCAGTGAACGAAGCATCCGCCGTCGTCGCCCAGCTCGAACTTTTCTGAGCTGCCTATGCGGCAGTGAACCTCGGCAAACCCCGCACGGAACCGCATGTTCTTTTCTGAGCTGCCTATGCGGCAGTGAACCTACTAAGGCGCGCTATGGTGCCAATCCCATATTTCTGAGCTGCCTATGCGGCAGTGAACTTCAAGGCGGTGCTGGAGACCCTGCGCGCGCCTTTCTGAGCTGCCTATGCGGCAGTGAACACGCGATGTCGGCGCTGCAGACCGTCCTGGCCTTTCTGAGCTGCCTATGCGGCAGTGAACTGGTCGGTTGCCATGTCGAACCTCACGCGGTTTTTCTGAGCTGCCTATGCGGCAGTGAACTGAAAGTTCAGAGTTACCAAATCCGGCTGATTTTTCTGAGCTGCCTATGCGGCAGTGAACCCGTGGGGAAGAACATGCCAAGCACCGCCCGGTTTTCTGAGCTGCCTATGCGGCAGTGAACGATGGACCGCTGCAGCGAGGACAACGCGGCATCTTTCTGAGCTGCCTATGCGGCAGTGAACGCGGTGGCGGCACCCGGACCGGGGCTCAGTCGTTTCTGAGCTGCCTATGCGGCAGTGAACGCGCGGTGGATGGCCGTTGCAGCCTTGGAGACTTTCTGAGCTGCCTATGCGGCAGTGAACACCAGGCGGCGCAGCACGTGCAGCTTGCTGATTTTCTGAGCTGCCTATGCGGCAGTGAACGCCACCGGGGACCGGCGGTTCTGGCCGCTGGATTTCTGAGCTGCCTATGCGGCAGTGAACAGCCTGCGCCCCGGCCAGCTGCCCCGCTTCACTTTCTGAGCTGCCTATGCGGCAGTGAACTGGGCCAGGCTCGACGAACCGCAGCGTGTGCGTTTCTGAGCTGCCTATGCGGCAGTGAACGCCTCCTATGGCAAGAGCAAGACGGCCATCGATTTCTGAGCTGCCTATGCGGCAGTGAACGCTGGTTCTGGTCCGCAAGTCGTCGGGCCGAATTTCTGAGCTGCCTATGCGGCAGTGAACGAGGAGCCGTCTCTATCGGCATCCATCGGGTCTTTCTGAGCTGCCTATGCGGCAGTGAACCAAGCCCGCAAGGAATGGTTGGAGCAGTTCGCTTTCTGAGCTGCCTATGCGGCAGTGAACGTCTCGTCCTCGGGCGCCCCCGCTTGCTCGGATTTCTGAGCTGCCTATGCGGCAGTGAACGGAATGGAGTATGGGCGAACGGAAGAGGCTGATTTCTGAGCTGCCTATGCGGCAGTGAACCCGTCCAGGCTCTTGAGCTGCTTTTCCTGCTCTTTCTGAGCTGCCTATGCGGCAGTGAACGGTTTCGGCCTTCCGTCAAAAACCGAGCAACATTTCTGAGCTGCCTATGCGGCAGTGAACAAAGTCGGCCCCCGTCCAGCGGTCGCTGCGAATTTCTGAGCTGCCTATGCGGCAGTGAACATGGGTGCGAGGCTTCCACTCGCTGCGCACACTTTCTGAGCTGCCTATGCGGCAGTGAACGACAAGCGCAGCCAATGACCACCCCACATCAATTTCTGAGCTGCCTATGCGGCAGTGAACAAGTGCCCATCGCGCGCCTTTTTCCATGCGGATTTCTGAGCTGCCTATGCGGCAGTGAACGCCACCTTCACGGCCGCGCTGGTGGCGGGGTCTTTCTGAGCTGCCTATGCGGCAGTGAACTCTGCGACATCATGCATCGGCGGCTGTGAGGTTTTCTGAGCTGCCTATGCGGCAGTGAACAGGCCGATGCTGAAGGCGAGGCGTCGCTGAAATTTCTGAGCTGCCTATGCGGCAGTGAACTCGCTATCAAAACTGCAGCAACCCACCGATTATTTCTGAGCTGCCTATGCGGCAGTGAACTCCGGCTGCTGCTCGCACTTTTTGCCCGTATATTTCTGAGCTGCCTATGCGGCAGTGAACTGGGTCTGTCGGGCACCGGCACCACGTTGGCGTTTCTGAGCTGCCTATGCGGCAGTGAACATGGACTTCTGCGCCACGTCCCAGGCCGCATCTTTCTGAGCTGCCTATGCGGCAGTGAACGTTCGATGAATACCAGCGCGTGTGGCCACCGATTTCTGAGCTGCCTATGCGGCAGTGAACCCCTTCCACACGCGCCGGTCCTTCACGTCAAATTTCTGAGCTGCCTATGCGGCAGTGAACATCGAGGGCACCAGCATTTTCGGGCGCAAGAATTTCTGAGCTGCCTATGCGGCAGTGAACACGCGGCTGGCTACCACGCATTCGACGGCACTTTTCTGAGCTGCCTATGCGGCAGTGAACGGTTCTCGTAGTTGATGGTGTAGACCTGCGCGTTTCTGAGCTGCCTATGCGGCAGTGAACGTGGTGTTGTAGGTCACCCTGTTGGTGTTGTATTTCTGAGCTGCCTATGCGGCAGTGAACACGCCCAATGTCGTTTATGAGGGCGTTACAAATTTCTGAGCTGCCTATGCGGCAGTGAACCGCAGATCCTCATCCGTAAGCGCGTGCAGATATTTCTGAGCTGCCTATGCGGCAGTGAACGAAGCCATCGCCGGGCGTTGCGCGGCCGATGTTTTCTGAGCTGCCTATGCGGCAGTGAACGCAGCAACGGGACTAACCCCAACGGGCAGGCTTTTCTGAGCTGCCTATGCGGCAGTGAACGCGATCCGGGCGGCGCGTGGTGCTGCTTTCAATTTCTGAGCTGCCTATGCGGCAGTGAACGTGCAGTAGTACGGGCCGCGCTTGGCCTGCGTTTTCTGAGCTGCCTATGCGGCAGTGAACTTGGACTGCAGCGAACCCTCCAGGCTACGCTTTTTCTGAGCTGCCTATGCGGCAGTGAACTTGCCGCTCATGCGGTCAGAGAGCCGGGCGAATTTCTGAGCTGCCTATGCGGCAGTGAACAAGCGCAGGCCGTTTGACCCGTACACACAGCATTTCTGAGCTGCCTATGCGGCAGTGAACGGCGCAGTGGACGACGCAGTGCGCGGCGCAGTTTTCTGAGCTGCCTATGCGGCAGTGAACTTAAACCATCCGTTCTTGAGAACGGTGGAGACTTTCTGAGCTGCCTATGCGGCAGTGAACCTGGCGGCGTCATCAGCAACCAGCCTTGCCGTTTTCTGAGCTGCCTATGCGGCAGTGAACGCAGGCTGATGGAAATCGAGGCAATCCGGGAATTTCTGAGCTGCCTATGCGGCAGTGAACTCGATCACGTACACCAACGATGCGGGCGATGATTTCTGAGCTGCCTATGCGGCAGTGAACACAAACGCCAGTTCAGGCGCTGTCGTTCCTGTTTTCTGAGCTGCCTATGCGGCAGTGAACATGCGCACCTGCGCCGTGGCGCTCAGCGGGATTTTCTGAGCTGCCTATGCGGCAGTGAACCTCGCGGTAGATCCGCTCATGGAAGCGGTCGTTTTCTGAGCTGCCTATGCGGCAGTGAACAGCTCGACGTGATAGAGCGCTGCGTGGATCTGTTTTCTGAGCTGCCTATGCGGCAGTGAACTGGCACACGACATGGAGCGTGTCATTGGTCATTTTCTGAGCTGCCTATGCGGCAGTGAACTGTCGCGGCTTTGATCTATGCAGTTCGGTGGTTTTCTGAGCTGCCTATGCGGCAGTGAACTTGGATGCGCTTGCTCGGGCTGGCGTTGATGTTTTCTGAGCTGCCTATGCGGCAGTGAACTGAAGTGCGAGCAACCCGGCGCCGGTGCCCGTTTTCTGAGCTGCCTATGCGGCAGTGAACGCCGGGAAAGCATGCGCGACGATTGCCGAGCATTTCTGAGCTGCCTATGCGGCAGTGAACGAGAGCCGGGCGAAGGTGTTTGGACCCATGAATTTCTGAGCTGCCTATGCGGCAGTGAACTCAACGTTGATCTGGTGCCCGAGAACTTGTTTTTTCTGAGCTGCCTATGCGGCAGTGAACTTGCGTGATCAAGATGAAGTCCACGCCCATGTTTTCTGAGCTGCCTATGCGGCAGTGAACACGGCGCGCAAAGCGCTTGCGGCCAGGGTCAATTTCTGAGCTGCCTATGCGGCAGTGAACCCATATTCGCGACACTGGCTGGATGGGGCGCTTTTCTGAGCTGCCTATGCGGCAGTGAACCTGGGACGCCAAGGGTTCTGCAAACGGTCAATTTTCTGAGCTGCCTATGCGGCAGTGAACACCCACCGCCATATGGGCGTGGACTTCATCTTTTTCTGAGCTGCCTATGCGGCAGTGAACTCGGTAGTTTTGGTTTGACGCCATCAGGTACATTTCTGAGCTGCCTATGCGGCAGTGAACATCAAGAAGACATGCGCCCGGCCTATAGGCCGTTTTCTGAGCTGCCTATGCGGCAGTGAACGCATCGTGGGTAGCCCTGCTACGGCATGCATTTTTCTGAGCTGCCTATGCGGCAGTGAACTGCGATCCTGGACCGCTGTAACAGCCATCGATTTTCTGAGCTGCCTATGCGGCAGTGAACCCAGCTGGCACCGCCACCTTAAGCGCACAGCGTTTCTGAGCTGCCTATGCGGCAGTGAACGGCGGCATGGACCGCATCAAGTCCGACTACATTTTCTGAGCTGCCTATGCGGCAGTGAACGCGGCAACACGTATAGCGATGAACCATGCACATTTCTGAGCTGCCTATGCGGCAGTGAACCGCCATTGGACCCCGCGTGCCAACGGCTCCAATTTCTGAGCTGCCTATGCGGCAGTGAACTTCGCAGAGGAGCTTCAAACGTCCACCCTCAATTTCTGAGCTGCCTATGCGGCAGTGAACGCCAAGCGCGGCCCGTACTACTGCACCACCCTTTTCTGAGCTGCCTATGCGGCAGTGAACTCTCTGTTGTCTGCTGCCATGGTTCCTCCAATTTTCTGAGCTGCCTATGCGGCAGTGAACATAGGTGTGCATCCACACCGTTTGGAAGTCGATTTCTGAGCTGCCTATGCGGCAGTGAACAATTTCATGAGCAAGAAAATCGCAACCCGTCTTTTCTGAGCTGCCTATGCGGCAGTGAACGGTGCGCGCGCCCAAGATCCGCGGCGGCTCCATTTCTGAGCTGCCTATGCGGCAGTGAACACTTGGCGGCGCGGAAATTGCGCGATGTCACATTTCTGAGCTGCCTATGCGGCAGTGAACTAGCGGACTATTCGCGTAAGTGCCTGATTTTCAAAGAGCAAACGTCCTCCAAGCCAAAACATCCTATATCCAAGATGTTCTCTAAGTACTTGATTTTTCAGGTGTTATAGAGGACGTTGAAAAAAGGGTCAAAACCAAGGAACAGTGGCTTCCTGCCCCAGCCCGTAGGTATTGAAACTTCCCGGCACGGCTATTGCCTGTGGCGGTCCATGCTCCACGCACAGGCAAAATGGCTGAGCCGTGCTGCTGCTGCGCAGTTGCACATATGGCAGATTGGGGCTGCGTTCCATGGTGTCAGGAATGGCCATCGCAGCTTGTTCAGCGGTTTCATTCTTGCGCAACATGCGGCGGCGGCGCAGGCGTTCAGCGTTGGTCTTGAATTGGCGCCTGCGTACCGTCCGGTGCTGCACTCCAGCAGGAACGGAACGCAGTTCCGCCAACTGGATATGGTCGCGCATGCCCTGCAGCCAGTTTTGCTCCATCAGGCGTTGCAGTGTGTCGAACGTGCCATGAAGGCGTAGCACGGAGCCCAAGGTGCGTTTGGCATGGGGCTCGTCCACATGCTGAGGATAGCTCACGCCAATAGCCGTGGATTGCGCTGCTACCAGTGCCCGGTGCAGCTTGGCCACCAGCGCGCCCAGCAAGTGCGCGTGGCTGAACTCCGGGTCGGGCAGCAGGGTGATGTCGATGTAATGCGTGGTCATGGTCATCAGCTCGCATCGCCAAACACGCCACCCCGGATGAGCACGGCCATCACGAAGTGTTGCTGCTCCACAGGCGGTACCTGGTCCTTCAGCAGCCAGTTGTCGAGCAGGGTGTAGAAGTCCAGCTTCTGCTTGGGCTGGCGGTAGGCCTTGCCCTGGGTGGTGACGGAGCCGTAGGGCTCCACCGCGATCGGGCCGAGTTCGTCGGCGCCGTCGTACCAAGTGTCGATGGTGCGGAGGGCGTTGCCGATTTTCTGCGAGTGAATGGCGGCCACACCGCCTACGTCGTACAACGTTTTGCTCTTGCCGGCGCTGCCCTTGTCCAGGATCAGCTCTTGCGAGGGGAACACTTCCTGCCCCGCGCCCTGGCGCACGAAGGCGGTCACCCGCAGCAGCACGTGGGTGCTGCCCGCCAGCCCGCGGGCAATAGCCTGGCCCAGTTCTTCCAGTCCTTTTACTTCACTATTGATAGCGCCTACCGCCCGTGTATTGAGTGTCAGGGCATCAAAAGGCCAGGATTTTGCGGCTTGGCCGTCTTGCAACTGCTCTACGATGACTTGCACGCTCTCGGCGCCCACGCGGTTGCGCCACAAGAAGCGGCCATTGGCTAGGTTGGCCGCATAGCGCCGGGCCAGCTCAGCAAAGCCGTGCTGCTGCACATAGGCCTGCACAGTGTTTAGCAGCTTGGCTTGGTAGGCCGCGCTGTTGCAGGCCGATGGGGTGCCCGCGCCGCCCAGCACGCGCAGCGTGAACTGCACCTTGAGCGTGTCGGCCTGCGGGGGCAGGGCGGCCACGTCCACGGTTTGCAGGTTGGGGTTCTCGATGGCAGCGTCGAGCTTGGCGGGATCCTGGTCCTTGGCCTTGAGGCGGTTGGAGATGGTGCCGCGCACCGACTTGGGCTGGATGGTGACGGGCTGCCAAGTGTGCGACTGGGCGCGGTCGTCCCAGCGGCCTGCGTGGAAAACGGCGTCGGATGGGTCGAGCTTGCGTTCGAAGGCGAGGACGGAGGCGGTGGTGAGTTTGTCGGACATGATGGGTTGTTCTTTCTCAAATAGATAGATGGTTCCAGGGGCGTGCGCGCATGGCAGGGTTGCCAGGAGGGCAAGCTCTGGGCTCAGTCGAATTCGGGCATTTGCTCCACGGATTGCGGGGCTCCGGCGGGTATGTATCCGCTGCGGCAGCGGTAGAGGCGCATGGCGGTGTCGGTTTCAGCCCGCCACAGCAGGTCTTGCACGCGGCGCAGCCGGTGTGGGCTGATCCATTCGCCCAGCGAGTACACCGATTCCACGAAGGCCAGCGGTGTACCGGCGTCGCGTGCATTGGCCACCGTTCCTGCCGGCAAGGGCTCGCCATCGAGCGCGGCGTAGCCCACAGGGATAGGCACGGTCCAACCGGTTCCCTTGCCCCGCAAAGGGTCGCCCCAGGATTGCTTGGCGCCCGATGGGGTGGGCGTGTCAACCTCGCTGCCTGACGGCGTCTGGGGGGCGTGGTTGAAGCGCGCGGCATGCAGCCAGGCGTTCAACAGGCTGGCGTCGGGTTGGTGCTCGCGCAAGTGGACCAGGCGTGCGGCCAGCAGGTCGTCGCGCCCCACCAGCGCATAGCCTGGCAGCCATCGGCGGCGCCAGAGCGCAAAGTCCCGGGCCTGTGCTTCGCTGTCTTCTGGCAGCACTTCCATCCAGGGACGTGTGCGCTGCCGAGGTGCCGGCCGCGTGGGCAGCACCGTGCCGCCGGCGATGCGCATGCTGGCCACGATGCGGCCGATCTCGCGGGCCCACTCCTGCATCTGCACCCCGTTGCCCTGTACCAGGGCCGGGGCCTGTGGCGCTGTGTCCGCACGTTCGGTCACCAGAAACACCAGGGTGATGTCCAGGTGGATGCGGCCTTCCTCCACGATGGCAGCGGTACTGCCATCCTTGTCCAAGGGGTTGCGAGTCAGGCGGAAGGACTTGACGTAGCCATCGACCATTTGTTCTTCATGGTGATGACAGACCACGCCGACCTGCATCAGCTGTAGTGGAATGCCCTGTGTGGCCAGTTTGCGCTGCAAGGCCCACATCAGCCCCATGAAGGCGGTGATGGAGGGAAAGCCGTGTGTGAGCGGGCTGGAGATGGCATTGGCGTTCTGCACGCGCAAGCGAGGCAGCACCAGTAGAGCCTGGGAGGTGTGCAGTGCGGTCATGCGCCTCCCCGCTGGGTTTCCAGTTCGTCATGCGTTTTGCGGAAAGGAATGTACTGGGGCGCATCCAGCCGGTCGCGCAATGCGCGCAACTGCTGGGCCCAGGAGCCATCTTCGTCCAGCAAGGCCTTGCGCCATTGGCGGGACTCGGTAAATCCGACAGTGGGCAGCTTGTCTTTCAACTGGCTGTTCAGCCAGCGGCCAAAGCGTTTGCCGATTTCGGCAGGCCAATCCATCCAGAGCCAATCGCTGGCGAATTGCCCTTCTTCGGGCATTTCTGCTCGCAAGGGGTCCAGCCACAGCATTTCGGCATACGCCAGCTCCTGGAACCGCTCATCCAGGCTCCAGCCGGGGGGCTGGTGCAGCAGTTCCTCTGCATAGACCACCATTTCATCGACCAGCGCATCCACTTGGCTATCCACTCGCAGCCGCGTGGCCTTGTTCTCGGGCGGATCGGTCAGCAAAAAGGCGCTCATGTCCTGCACGATCTCGCGCACCGCGGGGCGGGCGCCAAAGGCGCGCTCGAAGATGGAGGGTGCATGCACGGGCAGGTAGTTGCGCTGCCCCTGCCACAGGGGCGGCAGGGACGCCAGCAGGTAGTTGTCGCCGCGCCGTTCGCTGTTGAGCTGCGAGATATTCTGTGGCTTCGTTCCGCCCATTTTCTGCACCGCCAAGTCACGGTATTCGCGGTACATGCCGCTATGGGGCAGCCCCTCGCGCCGTGCCTGGCGGGCCTGTTTGTTGGCTTCGCCAAAGCGGGCATCCTGTATTTCTTCGTAGACCGCCTGCGCCAGCGAGGTGGCGTGCAGCGGCGCCAGCAGGTGGTATTGCGCATCGTCAGCGGCATCGTTGCCCACCAGCCAGTAGAGCTGCTTGGCCCGTACGTGGGTGCTGGCGCCGCCTTCGCGTGCCGCCGTCAGGCTGATGAACGCTTCGCGCATGGCCTGCGCCTCGGCAGGGTCGTCGCTGAGCGCCCGCAGCGCATCGGCATCGTGGGCCGCCAAAGCGTGCAACAGGCTGCGGCCGCCCACTTCGAGCTTGAGCAGCTTGTACACGTCCAGTGCCGCCGCATTGCCCACCACGTCCATGGCGAAACGGGTGCCCAGTACGTGGCTCCCAACCTCGCTGATCGAGGGCAGGGCGGTGGGGTCAACGTAGAGGTTGGTGCCGCGCGCGTCGGGGTGCACGGGCTTGAGTGCATGGGTCACGGCCTGGATCTGCTTGACCCGCTTGGCGGCGCTTTCCAGCCAGGGGCCGCGCTGGTGCTGGGCGGTCAGCTCCGGGCGTTGAGGGTCGTCGGGCTTGAGCTTGTCGAGCTTGGCTGTCAGGCGTTCCTGGAGGAAGTTTTCTATAGCCGAGCAAAAATCTGTCGCCTGCCCTGAGGGAGGGGCTTCGAGCATGGGAATTCCTTTCGTATGGATGGACGAATAAAATCCCCGGAGCAACGCCCCGGGGAGTCTGACCAGGAAAGTTCAAACCCTCCTGGTCATATGGCGTAGAGCCATATCCGCCTCCTTATGCTCTGGTACCGCACTGTCTGTACCTGACACAGCCTCGACAGCTGGAGTGTTGTAGAACGCCCTCTTGGCACGCCAATGTCTCGAGGGCGTTCGCATTTTCATCCATGTTGACACATGACGCAAGCCATAGTTGCGTCATTTGTAATAGTAGCGCTGTTTGGCGCACCTATGCTGCTGTTACCATCCAGGCACTGTCGCAAGACAGCTCAGAAAATAGTGGCGCCGTTTGCTGCACTGCTGTTCACTGCCGCAAAGGCAGCCCTGCTACCCGTCATTCCTTGTTGAATCCCAACATCGAATGAAACCGCCAGCCCTGTTGCGACGCCGGCAGGCTGGCGGTAGCGACCTTTTCTGCGCTCTCTCGCAGGCTCTGGTCCTGCGATTTCGCCCAGAGGGTGAGTACGTCCAACAAGTTCGCATGGCACCATGGCCCGATGCCCGGCCCGGTGAGGTCGCGATCCGGGATGGGGTGCAGCAGATCGCGGATGTCCACATACAGGGTTTCGCCGCGCCGGGTGCCGTCGGTGATGCGGTGCAGGCGCAGGCTGTCCTCGTCCTCGTCCTCGTCCGTGGGCAGCAGGGCCACGTCCTCGCGGGGCAGGGGATCATGGCGAAAGCGCTGGAACTGCGGCAGCAGCCCTGTGAGCCACAGATGGTGCGGGTGGTGCCAGTGCAGGGAGGCGCGGTGCGCCACGGGGGTGAAGAGCTTGCTGTTTTCATCGCGTGGCAGCAAGGTGTCGCGCATGCGGGCGTGTTCCAGGTCCACCATGCGCTCCCGGGGGTGGAGCGCATTGCGGGGCGCGATGCGGGGACGGGCATCTACTGGCGTCGCGTGCTCTGCCGATAACTCGGGCAGGATGTCGCGCAACTGGTGCGATGCTAGGTGGAATTGCGCACTCGAATCCCATTTGCCATCGCTGCGTTTTTCGCTGGGGTGATCCTCCAGCTCAAAGCCTGGCTTGCAGAACGCCGCCTTGCCCGGCTGCTCTTGGGCGCGCAGGTTGCTGTTCAGCACCAGCAGGTTCACGCCCTCCACCGCGCCGGGGCGGTGCCGCCGCACGCGGCCCGCCAACTGAATCAGCGAGCGCATGGATGAGGGTTCCACGACGGCCCAGTCGTAACAGTGGTCCCGGCCCACTTCCGCCACGGGAGATCCAAGCACGACAAACAGGTGGTGTGGCTCGGGAAAGGCGTCGAGCAGCGCGCGGATGCCAGGACGGTGCGGCAGCGGGTCGGCGCCATCGGCCGCCGGGCGGCGGTTGAGCACGGTGTCCAACTGCTGTTCGATGGCAGAGCGAGCGAGCAGTGGAAACTGCGAGTGGTACACGCACAGGTGCACGCGCACGCCCGGAGCGGGCGCGCCCAGGCGGTGCATGGCCAGCGCCACGTCGAACAGCGGGCCGATGTTGGCCATGCGGATCAGGCCCACGCTCACCCGCTTGCCACTTGCAGGGTCGATGCCATGGTTTTGAGACTGCTGGTGAAGACTCCATGCGCTTTCCAGGACGAAACGGGCAAAGTCCGCCCGCCGCGTGGCCGTGTCCATGCCGTGCCATTGCGCAGGCAATTCGGCGATCTGGGCGCGGCGGCGTACCTCGGCCTTGTCCAACTGGGCCACGCGCTTTTCGACAAAGCTGGTATGGGCAGTGTGGAATGCCGTGCTATCCGGGCAGTCGTGCGCAATCTGGTGAAATTCGTCGATCCACAGGCAGCAAACGTTGACGGATTCGCCGGGCCGCTCGCTGCGGTGCGGCTGGTACACCGCGCGTCCTGCGCGGTAGGCCAGGAAGAGCCCTTCCACCAGCGCAGGTGGCAGAGTGGCCGATGACAGCAGCACGCGGCTGCCCAGCAGCCCCGCCCAGTGCACCAGCCGCGTGAGGGCGGGCAGGTCGGCCATGTCGAAGTCGTCGGGTTCATCCAGCACCAGGTCGCTGGTCAGCAGGCGCAGCATGGGCGCGATCTGGCGGCCGCCGCGCAGGCTTTCGGTGGCGGGGGTGAGGTGATCCACGGTGCACACCAGCAGCGGCGCGGCGATCATCGCGCGGGCCTTGGCGTCGTCCGTCAGGCGCTGCAGCAGGGGATGCTGGTCGTTGCCCTCGTACAGCACGGTGCCCGCTTCATCCAGCAGTTGCTGGCGCGATGCGGAGCCGCTGGCCTCGGCCCGCTGCTCCCAGTATTCAAACAACGCACGGCTGGCGGCACCGCCGACCTGGATGGCGAGCTGCTCTTCCCCCAGGCCCAGGCCGTTCTGAAAGCTGCGCCCGGTTTGCAGCGTGAGCGTGCGCAGCCCGATGGCAAACGCACAGCGCATGCCGGTGGCCGGGTCAGCCAGTGCGTTCATGACACGGGCGTTGCCCAGTGTCTTGCCGCAGCCGGTGGAGGCCATGTTGACGATGAAGGCACCCTGTGCCGCCGCCCGCGGGCGCACGCTGGCGGCCAAGTCGGCGGCCTTGTCCTGCCAGGCGAAGCGGGCGTCGGCGCTGCGCCTCTTGAGGGGCTTGTGGTTCTTGAGCGCGGGCAGGCTGTGCGCCAGGCTGGGCAGGGAGCGTGCCACCAGCGTGGCGTGGGCCTGCACGCCCAGCAGGTGCTCATCCAGGGTTTGATTGAAAATTGGGCTCCAGCGCTTGCCAGTCAAGCGCTGGCAGCTATCGTTTTTGAGGTCATCGGTTCGTGTGTTCGCATACAGCGGGTACCCCGCATTGCGGTAGGGCTGGCGCCGGGGCTCGTCGTGGATGCTGGAATAGTGATGGTCGGCCAGCATCAAGCACAGGCGCGCCACGTGCATGGCAAAGGGATCGTGCAGCACCTGCCCGCTGGCGGGTGATGGCGGCAGCGCCAGCAGCTTGCGGGCGTAGCGAGCGGCCTGCCTGCGCCAGGCAGGGGTGGCCACGGGCAAGCCGTGGGGAAAGTGCCAATGGGCGCGCACGGTGGCGTGGTCGGCACGCTCGCGCGGCTCATTCCAGTCGGCGCTGACGCGGGCCAGCACGTCCTCCAGTTCATTGGCGTTGATGAAAAGAGGATGCGCGCCAAAGCGCCGATATTCCGCTTGGGGCATGTCGATGTCTTCATCGTCAGCGCCGCCCGCCTGCCGGATGGGCAGGCACGGCAGCCGGTGGTGCGTGAACACTAGCCATGCCACGGCCTGGGCCAGCGGCGGCAACTGGGCGAAGGGCGGGTTTCGCGTGGCCTGCGGTTCATCCAGGCCGTCTCGCAGCAAGCGCCCGCCTGTGTGATTCAGCCACAGCGCTTCGAACGCGCGGGTATCCATGTCCGCATCGGCGCACGCCGCCATGCGCTGCAGCCAGCCTGCATCGTCATCGCTGCCCACGAACGCCTCGAACAAACGCACGGACACCCATTCGTGCCGGTAGTGGTTGCGTTCGCGCAGACCAGGGTTTTTCAATCGATCCTGAAAAGCCTGTGTGGCTTTGCCCAGATCGTGCAACAGGGCGGCCAGCGCGGCCAGTGCCGCCACCAAGGGCAAGTGGTGCCAGTTGTTCTCGTCATCCGCGCGCAATACGTTGCTGGCCGTCGTGTTGGTAGGCACCGCGCCCTGGTCGTTGAACTGGCGGGTGTCGCCGATGACCCAAAGCAACTCGCTGTGGTCGCGTCCGCGAATCCAGTGGCAGGCTACGGCGGTGTTTTTTCGCGCGGTTTGGCGCAGCAGTCGGCGCACGGTATCCAGTCCATCCTGCGTGATGGGTGTTTGCCAGGTGCGCTCACCGCGCCGCTCGGCGAATTGGTCCAGGATGCGGCGTGTTTCGGTCAGGGCGCGTTTGGTGCATTGCGAGATGAAGACCACGTTCATGCCCGCGTCTCCGGCGGCACTACCAGGCGGGCCGTGTCGATGGCGATCCGTTTCAGCGTATCGATGATGAAGTCGAGCGATTCGCTGCGTGTCAGCGCTTCTATGCACTGGCGTCTGAACTGTTGCTCGTCATCGCCGCGCATGGCCGAGAGGAATGCCTGCGGCAGGATGGCGGCGTCCTTGACCAGATCGGCCGCGTCGAACACCAGTCCGCCGCGCCGCGTCTTGCCATGCAGCACCGCCAGGCCATGTGGCAGCCCCAATACCCACGTGGCGGTGGCACCCAGGCCATAAGCCAGGTAGTTGCCATGGTCCAGAAAACGGTTGGCGGCGTCGGTGCCAATGCCACGCTTGGCGCGTGTGAATTCGCCATAGCCTACGGCATCGACGGCCAGCTTGAACAGCGCTTTGGTCAACCGAGCTTCGCCTGTCAGCAGTGCGGTGACATCCGGCGCCTGGGCAATGAGCAGGGTGAACTGCTGCACCAGGGTTTGCAGGCGCGCCATATCGACGGCAAAGCCCGCTTCGCGCAAGGGCCGTGCGCACCACTCGCCCAGCAGGCGTTGCAGCCGTCCTGTCTGGAGTTGCTTTGCAGCGTGCAGGCGCAACTCGTCGTCAAACCAGAATTTCACCCAGGCCTGAAGGTACTCGGTGGGCCGGTATTCGCTTTGCGGTGCGAGCCACGCCACTTCCACGTCCACCTCATTGGCTGCAAACAACGGTGTGCCGCCTCCGCCGCAAAAACCCACGAGCACGCCCGCCTTGGCCAGTTCGCGCATCGCTGCCTGAGTGATGGACGTGCCTGTGCCCAACAGGATGCTCGTGGTGTTGGCGATGGGAATATTCCAATACAGGCTGCGCTTGCCTGCATCGGTCACGTATTCGACGCGGCCGCCGTTGACGAGGACGCGGCAGTGCTCCAAGTAGTAAATGTTGGCCCGCTTAGAGTGCAGGATGGTTTTGAGATCGGATGACGCAATGGAGTCCATGGCGCCAGTGTGGCCCGAAACCAAGTCAGCGAGCCCCCGGGATCCACCCTGTTGCTGACGATGCTCATGCAATGCACTGGAGCGGGCGTGTCAAACCGATCCACCCGCTGATTGACGCGGCCTGGATCGGCTCAGGTATGCGTCTCGTCGCGCGCCGCGCCGTCCAGGTGCTGGGTGTCCGCCCAGCCGACCAGGGTCAGGCCGCCCTCGGTCCACAGCAGGCGGTTGATGGCCGCGTTGGATAGCTGCCAGGTGCGTGGTGCCTGGATGTCCTGGCGCGTGGCCAGGCGGTACAGCACGTCGAGCACGCCGCCGTGGGCCACCACCACGATCTGCTCGCCGGGGTGCTGCGTAGCGAGCGCGGCCACGGTGCGCTCGATGCGGTCGCGCAGCGTGACCAGGGATTCGCCGCCCTCGGGCGTGTAGTGCGGGTCGCGCGTGCGCCAGAGGCGGGCCTCCTCGGGCAGCTCGGCCTGGATCTCGGCGAAGGTGCGGCCCTGGAAGTGGCCGAAGCTGCGCTCGCGCAGCCCAGGCTCGGGCGTGAGCGGGGCGCCGGTGGTGCGTGCCACGGCCTGGGCCGTGGCATGGGCGCGCTGCAGGTCGCTGGTGTAGATGGCGGCGATGGCCTCGCCCGCTAGCGCCTGGCCCAGCTGCTCGGCCTGCCACAGGCCCGTGTCGTTGAGGGGAATGTCCAGGTGGCCCTGGATGCGGGTGTCCACGTTCCAGGCGGTTTCGCCGTGGCGGACGGCAACGATGCGGGTGGCTTGCATGCAGGCGGGCGGCAGGGGGGATGAGAAAAAGTCAGGGCTGGGCGGCCGGCAGCGGCAGGCGCACTTCGCGCCCGCCTTGCGGCGGCTTGGGAAAACCGTTCAGCGCGGCGTCGAACAGCACGCCGTAGACGGCCGGGTCGCTGACCCACACGTCCTCGTGCACCGCCGAGGTCTCGTACACCGCGGCCTGGGTGGCCGCGTCGCGCATCATGAGGCTCACCGCGCGGCGGTGCAGCGGCGTGGGTTCGCCGAAGCGCCAGGCGCCGTGCATGCCCCAGCCCCATCCCCGGCCGTACCAGCCGCCGAAGCCCCAGGGGCCGTAGCTGGTGAAGGGGTCGTAGCGCGGCACGGCGTCGGCCTGCACGCCGATCTGCACCAGCAGCCGCGGGGCCGCGTCGTCGCGCACGAGGCCCGCGCGGGCCAGCGCCTGCTCGGCCAGCGCCGCGATGGGCTCGAACGAGGGCAGCTGCTGCGAAGGCAGGCGCTCCAGCCGATAGGTGGCGGGCGTGGGCACGGCTGCC
>Ga0206117_101060_pt1 | contig 16903 bp, 10 predicted proteins | sample 3A5Ametagenome_FD_177997 | JGI IMG/M metagenome (GOLD analysis project Ga0206117, IMG submission 177997) | Enriched microbial communities from leaf-cutter ant dump, University of Wisconsin, Madison, United States - 3A5A | ecosystem: Environmental > Terrestrial > Nest > Insects nest > Nest dump... | reverse complement strand
ATTGCCGACTTTGAAAATATCAAGATTACCAATTGCCATATTTACGACACCAAAAATGGCGGAATCAAACTTTTGACGGTTGATGGAGGCCGTATTAAGAATGTAACTATTGCTGATATCACCATGGATGAAGTAAGAACTCCCATGTTGTTTAGGTTGGGTTCGAGGCTAAATGTATTCCGCAAAAAAACTGAAACCAAAAAAACTACCGGAACATTTGAAAATGTGATGATCAGAAATGTGAAGGCCAAGGCTGCTGACCAAGCGCAATTAACACCACCTTCGGGTATTCTCATTACGGGTGTTCCTGGTCACGACATTACCAATTTAACCTTGGAAAATATAGAAATTACCCTGGTTGGAGGTGGTACGACCGAAGATGCTCGCAGAGTAGTGCCAGAGGCGATAGATCAATATCCAGAAATAAAAACCTTTGGCCCAAAAATTCCAGCTTATGGAATTTGGGCCCGCCATGTAAAAGGTCTTAACCTCATTAACGTAAAATTTAACTTGGCCAACAATGATGTGCGTCCCGCATTGCTTTGCGAAGATGTTAAAGCACTAACGGTAAGTCACTGGGATTTGCCTGAAATGACAACAGCCGAAGCGATTATCCGCTTAGAAGATGTGATAGGTGCAAACATTAGTAAAATAAGTGTAAAAGGAGAGGCGCAGGCGTTAGTAAGGATAGAAGGAGCACACAGCAAAGGCATCAAGGTAGCCAACAATAATGCACCATCCATAAAAAAACAGATGGAGTTTGCTGCAAATACCCAATCGAACTAATGAACGTTTATTTTTTAACAGCCCTTACTGCTTTAACCTGAGCAGGTGTAATTACACTGGCCTTGTTGCCAAAATTATTTCGTACAAAGCTCAGTACATCGGCTACCTCTTGGTCGCTAAGATGCCCTAGTGCAGGCATGGGATTGGCATAAGTATCGCCGCCAATCTCTATTTCCTCGTTTAGCCCCTTTAAAAGGATGTTGATTAATCTTTTTGGGTCACCTAAAACATAATCGGTTTTAATAAGAGGCGGGTTTAAGCCCATCACACCACCGCCATCTGCCTGGTGGCAAACCAAACAGTGTTTTTTATACAGCAGTTTACCATTCGCCAGTGAAGGTCCTGTTTTAGTAGCAGCCTTGGTCTGTGCATTTATATTGGTTAATAAGCCAATTAGTAAAAAAGCAATGCAAGCTATTTTTTGTTTCATACAAGCTTATTTTTTCGAAGAATATCCAATTCTGTAAACAGTACCTTTTACATCATCGGTTACAAATAAGGAACCATCGGGAGCCTGTGCCAAACCGCAAGGCCTGTGTTGGGCTTCTCGAGGAACCATTACCGCATCTAGACCTGAAAAGCCATCGGCAAATACTTCCCATTTGCCACTTGGTTTTCCGTTGGCAAAGGGAACAAAAACCACAAAATAGCCAGCTTGTTTTTCGGGTGCCCTGTTCCACGAACCGTGAAAGGCAATAAAGGCACCGTTTTTATATCTGGCTGGAAACATGCTGCCTGTGTAAAACAATAAGGCATTTGGCGCCATGTGGGCAGGGAAGTCGGCAATAGGATTAATATAGGCTGAGCTACTTTCTTTTTTGCCATCGCCACCATATTCAGGAGCCAATATTTTTTTCTGCAGGGCCGAATCGTAATAAATGTAAGGCCAACCCGCATTGTCTCCCTTTTTAACCATATACATTACTTCGGCAGGTGTTTCGGCCGATTGTTTCTCGTTAAAAAGCTTTGGCCACGAAGAGTTTAGGTTGTCTCTTCCGTGCTGCATTACATAGAGCGTGTTGTTTTCGGTATTCCAATCTAAACCCATCACGTTTCTGATTCCTGTGGCATATCTTATTCCATTGTGGTAAGATTGGTTAAGTTGATCGGCCTTAAACTGCCATATACCTCCAGCCGAATCTAGGATTGGACAGCCTGCCTTGCCTTTAGACTCCAGCCCACGGTCGTTTTCTTGGCACGAATTGGTAGGTGCACCAATATTTACATAAATATTGTTTTCATTGTCTAGTACAATAGATTTGGTTTGGTGCTGTTTGCCAGCCAATAATCCAGTAATAATTTTTTCAGGATTAGCTGGGTCAATCACTTGCTCTTGGTCATCTAGTCGATAACGAAAGACCTCTTTATCTGAGGAAGCATACAGGTAGCCATTTTTAATGGTAATGCCTGTTCCTCCATAATTGCCGAAAGCTGTCTGCACTTCGTATTTACCATCCTTATCCTTGTCCTGCAAAAACAAAATACCCTTTCCGTTTACCACTCTCATCAGTTTAATGTAAATGCTACCATCTTTGGTGAGCACAATGTGTCTGGCCTTGCCTATATTATCAATAACCTTGCTGGCTCCAAAACCAGTAGGTAATTTGAGTCCAGCCTGATCAGCATCGGCTTTAAAAGGGGTGATTTCGTTTCTGTGTCTGTATATAAAGGCAGATAAAGAGCCTATTAATAGCAGACAGGTAATGGATAACGGAATGATTGTTTTATTCCTCATTTGTGTTGAATAGCTATTTTGTTAATACTTCCATTTCACTTCAGATTTTGACGAAATAAAGTCTATTTCAAAGCTAACCGATGTAGGAAAACATCATTATTGATTTTTGGCATTTTATACAATAATATTGGCATCTCAATAATCCAACAATTAAACAATTGAGCAATTGAACAATCTCTAACAAACCAATGTCTATTTTTTCTTCCGATCTTGTAGCTGTGCCAAATACAAAGAGCTAGGGTTGATACCTGTTTGATTATGATTTTCCCAAATGCCATCCGGTCTGCCCTTAAATCGACCTTCGTATTTTCCGCCCTGTGTACCAAAACTATAATTCTGTCCATTTACCCAAGGGCTTTGCACTGACGCCCGCTTCACCTTGCAATTCCATAAAACCTGGGTTACGCCAGCCCACCCATGTCCACTGCCCCAGTTTCCTCTGTCTTGTACGTTAATTTCTCCATCAGTTTGGATGTTATCGTATAACGTACCTACTGCCCAACGGTGGTGTGGACCAATGTCGGCGTGTGTTCTCAACGCTTTACATTGATAAAAAACATTGGGTCCCAAGGTTCTGGCTCCTGTCACATAATCGTGTCTCGCATCGGTCGATTCTAAATTCATAAACAAATTCAGCTGTCCATCATTATTGAATGAATATCTCCTGCCGCCTGTAATCACCGATTTGGCATCTAAACATTTCGAATCCTTAACCGTTATTTGTTTGGAACTTGGTTTGATACTAACGGCGGCATAACCAAAATATTTGGTGGTAATATTTCTGGCCCAGCCATTTTCAACCTTGTTAAATTCTATGGCAATCCAGCCATGGTCTTCATCGGTATCACTTGCATATTCAGAATCAATAGACATATTTTCTATCCCTACCTCGTTTATACGTCCATCAAAAGAAGCTTTATAAACTTCGGCACCGCCATATTTTTGCTCTATTTCGATTACTGTCGGGTTGTCGAGTGTAATTTTATGGCCCTCAATCTTTACAATTCGTCTTTCAAATTCTAAATTATATTCTTTGGCCTGCCATTGCTTGGTGCCATCCCTAGCTTCAATCTGATCCATTTTCAGGTCTTTGATCCATTGGTCGGTACCTGGCCTATAAACTACAATATTATCGCCCACTTTAAAGTTGTTGGCATCAGCCAAGTTGAGCGAAAAAGAACCCACAGGTACAAATTGATCTTTAACCTGTGTTCTAGTACCTTTGATTTCCTTTAATGAACCGTCGCCGCTGAAGACAATGAGCGATCGTTGCCCCTTACCAGTGGCAATCAACTTGGTGGCATTTTCGCTCTCGCCCCTCAATACAATACCGCTTTTATTGATGTGCAGCGTACCCGCTATTTTATAGGTTCCCTTTTTAAGCAAGATGGCACCTCTAAAACCGTCCTTGTTTACAGGTAAAAGCGCTACTTCGTTGATGGCATTTTGCAATAGCTCCTGACTATCTGTACCCTCATTGGCATTAACGGTTTTAACCACTGCAACAGTTGGAATGGACTGATCGCCCTGATGGTAACCTACTCGACTAAAATCGGGGATGGTATTTCCCTTAACATCGGGAATATATTTTAAGGTGCCATCGGAGTTAACTTTAATATATTTCGACACTTCTAGTGTTTTTACAATCGTTTTGAACGATAGGAGTAAAAGAAGAGCCGTGCTCAGTAATAATATTCTCTTTATCATAACTTCATTGAATAAAATTAAATATAGGTGGAATGCGGTTATAAATGTTTGCAATAGATTGGCAATAATGTAAGCGATTTTGCCATTTGTAAAAGCATGAAGAGAATCCAGTATAAAACTAAATAATCGATAGTTTTTAATGTTTTTTGGGCTATTTTTAGTCCCAAAAATTAAATCAATTCAAATCTCTAAATTATGAAAAAGGAAATTTTATCTATTGCCTTTCTTGCACTCACAAAATTAGCCGTTGGCCAGACCAATACTTTTCCTACAAATGGTAATGTTGGTGTTGGCACAACCAACCCATCAGAAAAACTTACGGTAGATGGGAATATTAAACTCGCTAATGTAGGATCCGGGTATCTGATCAATTATGCTTCTTTATCGGAAACTAATGGAGGTTTGTCAACTATTTTGGGGAATAATGTTATGGGTGGCGTAACTAGTAATACCATAAGGAAGACAATAAATCCTTATGATGCAGGTTCCTTTATATCTCTAAATTATCTTTATGGAATCACTTTTCATACCGATATAACCAATGGATTAAATGTTGATGTTCCGGTAGTGAATAGTGAGAAAATGCGAATCACACAAGCTGGCAATGTTGGTATTGGTACATCAACACCAAGCGAAAAACTTTCTGTAAATGGTAGAATACGCGCCAAAGAAATCAAAGTAGAAGCTGTTAATTGGCCGGACTATGTTTTTGGAGAGGAATATAAGGTTGCTACATTGGAAGAGTTGGAGCGCTATATCAAAGCTAATAAACATTTGCCAGAGATGCCAAGTGCCAAAGAAGTGGAGACTAATGGCGTAGAGTTGGGAGAGATAGTAAAATTGCAGCAAAAAAAGATAGAAGAATTAACCCTCTACTTGATTGAACAGAATAAGCAAATTCAAAAGCTGCTGAAGGAAGTTAAAAAAGAAAAATAATTCAGGAATGGGTGGAAAATTATTCATGCCCGTTACAAATCTTTTAACGATTATCTTATAGGTATTTTACCCTACCAAGAAACGACTGATGTTTTAAGTTCATAATTTAGGCTTTTGTACTAACTTTGTTAAAGAGCTAAATGTAAATCTGTGGGTAAAAAAACTTCAATAAATAATATCGCTAAGGAGCTAGGCATATCTGCTACTACCGTTTCTTTTGTTTTAAACGGAAGAGCTGAAGAGAAGCGGATTAGCGACAAATTGGTGAAAATTGTTTTAAATTATGTAGAGGAGATTGGTTATAAGCCAAATTCGATAGCAAGAAGTTTAAGAACTGGAAAAACCAATACCATAGGTCTAATTGTAGAAGACATATCTGATGTGTTTTTTTCTACAATAGCCAAGCATATTGAAGAAAAGGCGTATGAGAATGGTTACAGAATTATCTACTCTAGTACAGAAGATAATCCTGCAAAGGCCAAGGAATTAATCGATATGTATAGAGATAGGCATGTGGACGGGTATATTATTATTCCCCCGGATGGTATCGATAAAGAAATAAAAGATTTAATAGCTAGTGGTAAACCTGTAGTAGTTTTAGATAGGTATATTGAAGATGCTTCTATTGACTACATTACGGTTAACAACCAAGAGAGTGTTTATGAAGCTATTAAAAAATTAATAGAAGCTGGACGTAAGAACATTGCATTTGTAACGCTTAATTCACTACAAAGCCAAATGATGGGCCGCTTGGCTGGCTATGAGCAAGCGCTCGAAGAACATTCCTTGCCCCAATATATTAAGGAAGTGTCTTATGAAAATGTTGATAGCTCTATCAAACACATTGTTTCTTTATTACAAAGGAAGCCCGAAATAGATGCGGTGTTTTTTGCGACCAACTATTTAGGTGTTAGTGGCTTGAAAGCCATAAGAGAACTGAATTTGAAAATCCCAGAGCAACTTTCGGTAGTCTGTTTTGATGACTATGAGCTTTTTGAAATGTACACGCCATCTATTAGCTGTATTGCGCAACCAATTGAGGAACTAGCTGAAAATGCCATTAATATTTTGTTGGCTAGATTAAAAAAGGGCGGAATGGAGAAAAAAGCACAGAAAATAATGTTGCCTACAAAATTTATCCAACGCGAATCATCTTTATAGGTGATATCAATATTGCTATTTTGATTTTGCTAAAACGTTTTATAATATTGCGAAAATAATGTTTATGATGAAATTAGCTAGCAAATACATAGGTGTAGATATTGGTGGAACACACATCGCAGTTGGTGAGGTAGATCTTTCTAAGAAAATTATTAAACCAGGGAGCAGATTTAGGGAAGAAGTAAATGCGCTAGCATCTTACGATGATATTATGGAGAAGTGGGTAGGTGTGATGAAGAGATTGCTTGATGACACCAATCCCAATGAAGTTAATATCGGTATTGCTATGCCAGGACCATTTGATTACCAACAAGGTATATCTTATATCAAAGATTTAGATAAATATGAGGCGCTATATGGATGTAACATAAAACAGGCCTTTGCTGCTGAGTTAGGTATTTTACCAGAAAATATACTATTTAGAAATGATGCCGAATCGTTTTTACATGCTGAAGTATTATCATTAGAAATTCCGGAAAGCGAAAAAGTGGTTGGTGTAACACTGGGCACGGGATTAGGTTCTGCGGTAAGCTGCAGAGGAAATACCAAAGATGTGTTTAGGGCCATTACTCCTATGCATGACGGGATCTCGGAAGATTACATTTCTTCTAGATGGTTTGTGAAAAGATACTTTGAGCTAACAGGTTTATTCCTGGAAAATGGAGTAAAGGGTTTAATGAACTCAAATGATAATGAGGTTCGTGAAATGCTGTTTAAAGAATTCTCAATAAACCTCGGGACGTTCTTAAATTCTTTTGCAGCTGATGAGGAGGCATCTCATATTGTGATAGGAGGGAACATAGCCAAGTGTTGGGACGAGTTTATTGTTGTTGTGCGTGAAAATATTTTAAACCAGCAAATATTGATATCCAAAAGTAAGTTGTGGGAAGATGCAGCAATGGTTGGTGCGGTTTCGCTATTTGATTTGAAAATCAAAGGTGTAGGTGATTTTCGGACCTGTTAAAAATTTTTTAAAATATTTGCTAAATCAATTTAGTTTTTTAGCTTTGAAATGATAAACCAAATGTAAACGTTGTTCGAATGTTCGGAGATTTAGCTTTTAGTCGAGAGTATATAGCCTTCCTGCAAAGTTTATTTTATATCATTTAACTTTTAAAGTAATTGCAATAACCATTGTTAGCTGTATAGCTACAATCTAATTAAAAATGAAGAATATGATACCTTTTACTGAAAAGCGATTGTTGGTTACCCTATCTTTCGTAGCACTACTGTTTATGTTCTGGGGTATTGCTATTACCATGGGCGATGTACTGAATAAGCACTTTCAATCTGTTTTAAATGTTTCAAAAGCTAATTCTGGATTGGTTCAGTTTTCCATTTTTGGTGCGTATTTTATCATGAGTGTTCCCGCTGGGCTGTTCATGAAACGTTTTGGCTATAAAAATGGCGTGCTATTGGGGCTGGGGCTTTTTGCTCTGGGCTCATTTTTATTTGTTCCAGCGGCCAATTCAAGGTCATTTGATTTTTTTAGGATAGCACTATTTGTTTTAGGTTGCGGCTTAGCGACATTAGAGACCGTAGCGCACCCATTTATGGCGGCACTTGGAGATCAACGTAGCAGCGATAGACGTGTAAATTTTGCACAGGCGTTTAATGCGGTAGGCACCATGATTGGTCCTGCATTAGGATCCTACTTTTTATTGAAAGATAGTTCGCCACTAAATGGATTAGACTCAGTTAAGCACTTGTACATCTATATAGGTGCGGTGATTGTACTCATACTGGTTTTGTTTTCGCTGGTTAAAGTGCCTCAACTTAGCGATCCGCATGAAGAAACAGCAAGCTCTGCGGTAGAAACGGCAAATGCTTCTACTGGTTTATTTGGTCATTCGCATTTTAAATGGGCTGTAGTAGCACAGTTTTTTAACGTAGCGGCGCAGGGCGGTACTTGGGCATTTTTCATTAACTATGGTCATGAGGTGATGGGATTTTCTGATGAGGTAGCGGCAAATTACATGGTTGTATTTATGGCCATGATGCTTGCAGGCCGATTTATTGGAACCTTTTTAATGAAATATATTCAAGCAAATGTTTTGTTGGCTTCCTTTGCCCTTGCCAATATCGTGATGTGTTTATTAGTGGCTCAGGGCTGGGGTTGGACTTCTTTTATAGCGCTGCTTTTTATCAATTTCTTTTTCAGTATCATGTTCCCAACCATCTTCAGCTTGGGCATAAAAAGTTTAGGTAAGCACACCCAGCAAGCATCATCCTTTATCTCCATGGGCGTGGTAGGAGGGGCATTGTTTCCTTTTTTGATGGGGATGGTTGCTGATAAGAGCATCACGAGCTCATACTATTTGCCTATCATTTGCTACCTGGTCATTTTCCTATTTGGAGCTAAGCTGTATAAAGTTAAAGGTAGCTCAAATTAATAAATCCATAGCTATTGTTAAGCTAATTTTAAGCGTGTATTAAATCATATAAAATGCCTTTTTCTGTTTTGCTAAATCAATTTAGTTTATTTAGGTTTGACGCAAATTGTTGCGAGAGAGAATGTAAATACACTGAGGCTCTATGCGCTTTGAAAAATAGATAGGGATAATCTAATCGTAAAAACCTCCCCATTAAGAGTGATAAAAGAATTAATCAGTTTGAACCGAGACCAAAATAATCCTTATATAAATGTGTAAAAATAATACTGTTGGTACTTGCCAAAAAAAGATGCCTTACGTCCGCAAAATTTCAATGATCGGCTTTGCATCAGTTTTTGTGATGGTGCCCCAATTTAATTTAATGGCTTTTGCTAATCGCTATGCTGTTACAGCGTATAGCTCGTCATTAAATAGATTAAATGTTTTTGATGTAAATACAAACGGCGGATTAAATTATCAAGATAATACGACAGTGACCGGCAGGGTAACCGACGAAGACGGGCAACCAATTCCAGCGGTAAGTGTAAAAGTTAAAAATACCAATATCGTTGCCATTACCGATAATGATGGTAATTATAAAATATCTGCACCAGTTAAAGAAGCAACCATCGTATTCACTTCACTTGGTTTTGTACCTCAAGAAAAGAGAGCGAGTGGAAAGGCTAGTGTTAATGTAGTGCTTGTTGCCCAGCAGAATGACCTTAATGAAGTGGTGGTGACAGCGTTGAATATCAAACGTGAAGAAAAAGCGCTTGGTTACGCCATTAGTACACTTAAACCCGAATCTATAACCGATGCCGTTTCAAATAACTGGACCGATGCGCTGTCTGGTAAGGTAGCAGGATTAAACTTGCTTCGTTCTAACGGTGGTCCGGCAGGTTCAAATCGTATCATATTAAGGGGAGAAAATTCGCTTTCAGGAGGTAGTGAAGCTTTAGTGGTGGTGGATGGTGTGGTCATCAGTAGTTCAAGCGGTAGAGCTACTGGTAACGGAACTTCTTATATGGGCGATGATTCGCCAACAGACTATGGCACTAGTTTAAACGACATTAACCCTAATGATATTGAGAGTGTAACGGTTTTAAAAGGTCCAGGTGCTACGGCCCTTTATGGTGCAAGAGGAGCTGGAGGCGCTATTGTGATCACTACAAAATTAGCCAACCCCAAAGCAAAAGGTATTGGTGTTTCTTTCAGCTCCAATGCGGCTATTGAAATGGTTTCCAGATGGCCAGACTATCAATATGAATATGGTCAAGGAGATGTAGGGTTAGAATATTACTCATATGGAAGAACTGAAGACGGAGTGAGCAGTGGGGCTACCAGTAATGCGTTTGGACCAAAATTCGATGGCCAATATTTCTACCAGTTTGATCCAAAAACACTTACTACAGGTACCCAGCGTACGCCGTGGGTTGCCTATCCAAACAATAGGAAAGATTTTTTTGAAACCGGACAAACCTACACCAATAGTATCAGTATAGAAGGCGGTACTAAAGTGAATTCTATTCGCTTTGGCTATACCAATTTGAATAATACCTGGATTGTTCCAAATACCGGTTATCAGCGTAACACATTTTCATTGGCACTTAACCAAAAAATAACAAACAAACTCCAGTTATCTGGTAAGGTTAACTACACCAATAGAAGCAGTGATAACTTACCAGCAGTAGGTTACAATGCCCAAACCATTATGTATGGCCTAATACGCATGGTGCCAAACGCGGATTTAAATATGTTTAAAACACTTTGGTATCCTGGAGAGGAAGGTGTTCGTCAAAATAAGCCATTAAGTCAGGCTGGAGATAATCCTTATGTGATTTCTTACGAGATGCTTAATAAATCTAATAGGAATACTGTAACTGCCTATATGCAGGCCAACTACAGTTTTACTAATCATTTGAACTTAATGGTAAAAGGTTCAATAGATATGTCTTACGATGCTAGATCGCAGCAACGACCAAAAGACACTAGAAAGTACCTTAACGGTATGTATCGTACGCAAAACATCTTTAATCAAGAAGTTAACTTGGATTTCTTATTGAAATACAAAAGAGAGCTATCTAGGAAATTCGATCTTGATTTGTCATTTGGTGGAAGCATACTGAAAAATAAATACGATAAAGAAGAGACCAGAGCTGAGCGTCTTTTTGCTCCAGGCATATTCAATTTTGCCAATAGTATGGATGTACCATTATCATATCCATATCGTAGCCAATTTGGGGTAAGCAGTTTATATGGAATGGCATCTTTTAGCTACGATAGGTTTATCTATTTAGACTTAACAGGTAGAAAAGACTGGTCGAGTACGCTGTTTTCTCCAGATGGTGAGCCGTCGGGGTTTTTCTATCCTTCTGCAAACTTAAGTTTGGTATTGAATGAGAAACTGTCGATGCCGCATTATTTTTCATTGGTTAAACTCCGTGGCTCTTACGCGATGGTGGGTAGTGGCGGTACTACACCTTATTTAACTACTTATACTTACGCTACAGAAACCAATTTTCCATCTGGTTTAACCAATCCATTAAGTGTCGCAAATGCTGGTTTACGTCCAGAAAGCACCCGTAGTGTGGAGGTTGGTGCTGATATCAGAATGTTTAACGGAAGACTGGGCTTAGACATGGCGGTTTACCAAAATAATACGACTGATCAAATTTTAAATGTACCGGTAGATAGAGCATCTGGATTTAACTATGCTGTATTAAACTCTGGTGAAGTTAGGAACCGGGGCATTGAAATTACACTGAACGGAACGCTGATAAAAAATGGCAAGATATTCTCGTGGAATATGTTCGGAACGTTTTCTGCCAATAGAAATAAAGTACTGTCTTTGGCTGATAGTGTAGAGGTCATTCAGTTACAAAGCGGCCCCGGGGGTAGAGGTTCTTTGGAGGCGCACGTTGGCGGTACCATGGGCGATTTGTACGGATTGGGATACGAACGTTCTCCGGATGGTCAAATCATTTATTCAAACGGTTATCCCGTAAGGTCACAAACCGTAAAATGGTTGGCTAATGTTTATCCCAAATGGAAAGCAAGTTTTGGTAACGAATTCAAATACAAACAATTTAGGTTGAATGTTTTGTTCGATGCCCAATTTGGAGGAAAAGCTTATTCGCATACCCATGCCAACAATGCAATGGGTGGTCAGTTGAAAAGCACACTGCCTGGACGTTATAACGGCTTGGTTGGTGATGGTGTGATTAAAAATCCTGATGGAACATTTAGGAAAAATGATGTGCCTGCTACAGAAATATGGACTTATTACCTAGAGCACTTTATCCCAGATAATGTGGAGGCAAACATATTCAGCACTGATTTTATCAAATTCAGAGAAGCAAGATTAGATTATACATTCACGGCCAAATTCTTAAAGAAAATAAAGCTACAAAGGGCGTCAATTGGCGTATACGGTAGAGATTTATTGATCATTAGCAATTGGCCTTCGTTCGATCCAGAATTTGGTACCATCAACAACGGGCAAATTCAATCAGGTTTCGAAATTGGGCAGTTCCCAGCCACCAGAACTTTTGGTGTTAATCTTAATGTAAGTTTTTAAGCCATGAAAAAATTATTACAAATCAATATCGTAATTGGATGCTTTGCCTTGTTAGCGGTATCCTGCAAAAAAAGCTATCAAGATTTGAACAAAAATCCGAATGCAGTGGCTGTGGCTTCTCCGGAGCGTTTATTAAACCCTGCGCTTTATAGCATGGTTCAAAATAACATCCTAAGGAGTTTTGCGATCAACAACCAACTTTCGCAAGTGTTTGTGCCTTTAAATGAGCAAGTAGAAATACATCGCTACATCATTAGACCAAACCAATCAGATCCAATATGGAATGCCTGGTACCTAGAAAAAACAAATTTTCTGGACATGTATCGCCTCGCGGCAGATAAGCATAGCACCACCAATGGACAATCGGAGCCTTATATGGCCATTGGCAATATTTTAGATGCTTGGGCCACTTCTTTAATCACAGATACTTGGGGTGATGTGCCTTATACGCAAGCTAACAAAGGTAAAGAGTACGTTTTTACACCAACTTTTGATACGCAAGAAGTTATCTACAAGGATATTTTCAAAAAGCTTGAAGAAGCAAATACCTTACTTACTGGACTGGTAACAGCACAACTTTTTAATGAAACGCAAAAAACGCTTGATGCACTTTATGGCAGTTCGGCAACTAACGTAATAGAATTGGATCGTTGGAGAAAATTTGGTAATTCTCTCTATCTACGTTTATTAATGAGGGTTTCTGCAAAAACGGAAGCGGTTATTGACGGCAAAACAGCGGTGCAAAAAATAGCAGAAATGGTGGCTGCGCCAACGGCTTATCCAATATTCACAAGCAATGCAGAATCGGCTATTTTAAGACTAACAGGTGAAACTTATCCCTTACGTTCGCCTTTTGCTGGCTATCGCGATGTAGATTTTAGTGGTACAGGATCTTTGAGCCAATTTTTTGTGAACACACTAGCCGAAGCCGGCGATCCACGTTTGGCCATTTGGGCAACAAAGGTAGATAATGAATACAAGGGCATACAGAGTGGTTACGCTGATGGTGTGATTCCAGCTAGAGGTTCATCTTACTTAACTACGTTGAAATTGGAACCACTTTTAGGCAATATCATGAACTATGCAGAATTACAATTCATACTTGCCGAAGCTGCTTTAAAGGGTTACATCACTGGCAATCCAAAAACTTATTACAATCTGGGTGTACAGGCTGGGATTGAGCATTGGGGCTTAACTATGCCGGCTAACTACCTCACTACAAATGCAGAAGTAGCTTGGCCAGATGCCGGTACTGCCGATGAGCAAATGGAAAGAATTATGGTGCAAAAGTATTTCACTTTATTCTTTACTGACTTTCAGCAATGGTTCGAATACAGACGTACCAAAAAACCTACGTTGCCTATCGGTCCAGGAGTACAAAATGGGGGCGAAATGCCATCGAGATTATACTATCCAGTTACCGTACAATCATTAAATAGGAGCAGTTACCTAGAAGCATCTGCACGTATGGGCGGAGATAATTTACGTAGTAAAGTTTGGTGGCAAAAATAAGTCGATTGTTTGCGTAAAGCTTAAAATCAACCATTTAATATGATTTAAGATGATGAAAATTACTAATCAAAATATAGCAAAAAGTAAGGTGCTCACTGGACTGTTGGTAGCAGTGTTGATGTTAGCTTCTTGTATAAAAAAGGATATTTTCCCGGCTTCTGGAACTCCAAATCAGTTTATCTCGATTTTAGATGTAAGGAAAGTTTACAAAGGTGCTGATGCTATTTTGACCAAAGAAAATATGCAAGGTGCAGATAAGATCACGGGTATTGTTATTTCTGATGCTTCGGCTGGCAATATCCCATCAGGTGTATTTGCAATACAACAGACTTCTAGAACCTTGACCAGAGGGGTTGAAGTATCCATAGGGCAAGCTGTACCTTTTGTGGTTGGAGATTCTGTAACCGTTGAAGTAGAAGGAGCAACTATTACCAGAACAAATGGCGCTTTGCAAATTAAGGTGGCCTCTGTAAATAAAGTGAACAAAGTTGCCTCAGGTAAAGTTGTAGAACCTACTTTATTAACCTTAAAAACACTTACGGCCAAATTTGCCGATTATGAAGGGACTTTAGTTAAAGTAGCTCATGTTGATGCTGAAGCTGGAGCGATCTTAAATGGAGACATTTCAGTTTCTGAAACCGATGGAGGCGTAGGCTTATTACATACCGAGCCAACCGCCAGCTTTTACAATAGGGCTGCGGCACTAAACGCATCCTACACCGCAGTGGCACGTTACAATAATGCTGCATCGGAACAAAACCGAAAACAACTTTGGATTGTAAATGCCCAATACATAGAAGCGGAAAGTGGAAGGATTTATGACGGATTTCCTGAAAAATTTGATAGTGGAGATGCTGCATTATTTGCAGATGGATATACGACTAAAACGGGTTCCTTCCCATCAGGAAATTACACCTTGTCCAATATTTTTTTAGGCAACACTGCTAATGATTTGCCAACTTCTGGAGCCTATGCTTTACGATTGGTTGGTGCTTCGGCAAGCAGTTCTTGGTGTACCATGAATTACGATTTGCCAAACGGAGCTACAAAAGTAACCTTATGGGCAGGTTCTTATGGAGCATCGGCCGATTTGGGCTCTACTTGGAGGGTAGAATATTCGCAAAACCAAGGAATCACATGGAGCCAAGTAGGGGACGATATTTTAACCATTAGTAAAACCAAAAAGCAGTTTACATTTTTGATGGATATCCGTGGTGCGGTACGCTTTAGGATTGGTAAGGTGGGTATCGGCGCATCAACTACCAATAACCAAAATGGTAGGTTCAGTATGGATGATTTTGCGGTATACAAAAACCCAGAAGCGGGTGGTCCTATTACCAATCCAATACCAACTTTTGATAAACTTTTAGCTTGGCAGTTTGGTACACCTGCAACTGCCGGAAACGAAGTTTCAAAAACGGCAACATTTACGCAAACAGGCTTAACTAACGCTGTTTTAGATCGTGGCGCAGGCTTAACGCCTTCCGCTTTATCACGTGCTTTAGCCTCTACCGCTGGCGGAACGATTGTAACGGCTACTAAAGCTTTGGCTGTTAGTCAGAACTTATATTATCAGGTAAAGTTTGCGGTTCAACCAGGTACTACGCTGTCATTAACAGCAATTAATGCCAAATTAAGAAGAAGCGGTGCTGGTGCCAAAAGCCATAAATGGTACTATAGTTTAGATGGTGTTAATTTCCGAGAAACTATTGGTACAGGAGATATGAACTATGAGGGTACCGATGCGGAAGGGATAGACATGCCTACCTACTATTTATACCAAACACCAGAGTTACAAAATATACCAGCAGGCACTACGGTAACCTTAAGAATGTATTGCTGGGGCTTTACAAATATCGCCTCTGGTTCATTTTCAATAGGCCGTACGGCAGCTTCAACGACAACAGACGTGCTAGTGATAGGAGGTAAGTTAACGCAATAAGACTAGAAATCATATTAAATCAAAAAATAGCAAAACACTTAAAAATTGTCAATATGGAAAAATTCTACAAAAAAATAGTCGTCTTAATGCTGCTTATTATGGGACTAACTTACAATTCCCTTTATGCTCAAATTGCGACTTGGCATACTATCGGTATTAACGATACCACTACACCATTGTTAGTTGCTGGAACAGATTTTAACTTGGATGCCACTTCGGTTGGCATAGGGGATGGATTAATCAGAACTACTTTAGGTAACGCTTTTTCAACTTCTCCAAAACAGCCAACTACTAACGATGATACTGGTGAGCAAACAGCAATTACCAATGGAGATTATTTTGAGTTTAGTGTTAACGCAAAAAACAACTACACTTTATCAGTAGATGATATTGCTTTTAAGATACGCGTAAGCAATACAACCAGATGGTTTTTATTAAGATATAAAGTAGGTACGGGAGCATTTCAAAGTGTGGGAACTAGAGTAGCTTTTGTTGGTGCCGCTTCGGGTAATGGATCATTACAGACGATTGATGTATCAAGTGTAGCAGCATTACAAAATGTACCCGCTGGTACTGTTGTTACTTTTAGAATATATCATGGAGGGGCTAACAATACCTCAAGTACAACAGCTATCGGTAGGTCATTAACTAATCTAGAAGCAGCTTTATCCGTAAATGGAAATGTTAAACCAGCTACTGCACCAACCAGTATCTTAGCTTGGCAATTATTCAATCCCTTAAGTGTTGGTAACGAAACCTCAATTGATGCTAACGTTAAACAAGCAGGTTTGGAGACCTCTTCTTTAATACGTGGCACTGGTTTACGTAATAAAAATAATTCAAACCAAGATGTTACCTACCCTGGAGCATTTGTGGCTGGCGCTATTACGGCTACAGCGGTGACTGCTACCACTGATATTGCAGACGCCATTAGCAGTAATCTGTATTTTGCTTTTGAAGTTAGGCCTTCTGCTAATTATAAAGCATCGTTATCTACTTTACGATCTAAAATTAGAGCTAGTAGTGGTGGTGCAAAAAATTGGTTGTGGAGATATAGCACAGACGGAACAACTTTTAATGATCTAGGAACAGTTTATTATAATGCAGGTACAGCTACAGCTGGCGTAAACATGCCTGATGTGGATTTATCTGGAATAATGGCTTTGCAAAATTTA
>Ga0206117_101059_pt1 | contig 16924 bp, 18 predicted proteins | sample 3A5Ametagenome_FD_177997 | JGI IMG/M metagenome (GOLD analysis project Ga0206117, IMG submission 177997) | Enriched microbial communities from leaf-cutter ant dump, University of Wisconsin, Madison, United States - 3A5A | ecosystem: Environmental > Terrestrial > Nest > Insects nest > Nest dump... | reverse complement strand
GGTCGAAGGCCGAACGGATGCCGGGGGCATCGGCGGCAAAGACCATGACGGGCTGGCGCAGCGTGGCCAGGTAGGGCACGCCGTCGGCATCCTGGTAGGGTTCGCCGATCAGTTCGGCATCGGAGGCGGCGATCGCCCCGGCCAGGAAGGCGGTGACGTTCAGCTTCTGCCACGTGGCCAGGTCCTCGCGGACGATGATGGCGATCTTGGTATCGAAACGCATGGTCTTCCTCTGGGGTGACGGGCGCGGCTAGACTGGCGGCCGGCGGCCCCGGCCGCTTGTACGATCTTGCGCATGGAAGGGCCGGGCGGGTGGCAGCAGCAGGCGAATGGACGCGCTATCGCGCCATGCCCGACCAGGGTATCGAGGTGCTGCAGGCGCGTTATGTCCGCCATGAATATGCCCGCCATGCCCATGACGCCTATTGCCTCGGGCTGACCGAAACCGGGGCGCAGGCCTTCTATTGCCGCGGTGCCGGCCATGTCTCGGCCGCCGGCCAGATCATGGCCTTCAACCCCGACGAACCCCATGACGGCCATGCCCTGGACGAGGCGGGGTTCACCTACTGCATGGTCTATCTGACGCCTGAAACCGTGCAGGCGGTGCTGTCGGATGCGGCCGAACGCCCCTCCGACCTGCCGTGGGCGCGCAGCCCGGTGATCGACGACCCGGCGCTGGCGGCGGCGATCCTGCGCCTGCATCGCCGGTTCGCCGAGGCCGATGCGGCGGGCCAGCCGCTGGCCCGCGATGCCGCGCTGATCGAGGTGGTGGCCGGCCTGGCCCAGCGTCACGCCGACTGGCGGCCGGGTTTCGCCCGGGGTGGCGACGACAGCGACGCCGTGGCCCGCGTCCACGCCCTGATCGCCGAGGAATATGCCGAACCGCTGACGCTGGACCGCCTGTCGGCCGAGGCGGGGTTGAGCCGCTTTCACCTGAGCCGCCTGTTCCAGCGCCGCTACGGCCTGCCGCCGCATGCCTATCAGTCGCGGCTGCGCCTGGCCGAGGCGCGCCGGCTGATCGCGGCGGGTGAACCCGTCGCCGAGGTTGCCGTCGCGGTTGGGTTCGTCGACCAGAGCCATCTGGGCCGACGGTTCAAGGCGGCCTTCGGCATCACCCCGGGCGCCTTCGCCCGCAGCCTGGCGCAATAATCCGTCAGCCGTCGGCCGCCCGGAACGATCCCGGGGCCCGGCCGGTATGGCGCCGGACCAGGCGATGCAGCGTCGCGGCATCGGCGAAACCCAGCCGTTCGGCCACCGCATCCAGCGGCAGGCGGGTCGATTGCAGCAGATGCAGCGCGGTATCCAGCCGGATCTTCTGCACGAAACGCATCGGCGACAGGCCGGTGGCGGCCTGGATCCGGCGGGCCAGCGTGCGGGCGGGCACGCCGGTCGCCGCGGCCAGGTCGGCCAGGGTGGCGGCCGGCCGGTCGCGCACCACGGCTTCGACCTTGCAGGCCAGCGGATCGCGCGCGGCAAGGTCGGTCGGAATGACGTAGCAGGCCTGCGACGCGCGCCGGTCGGCCGCCAGGTGACGGGCGGTGCTGTCGGCGATCTCGGGCCCGACGAACCGGCCGACCAGCGCCAGCATCAGGTCGACATGGGCCAGGCCCGCCCCGGCGGTCCACACCCGGTCCTGTTCGACGACCATGGCATCGGCGCCCGGCCGGGCCTGCGGGAACGCGCCTTGCAGCGTCGGCGTCAGCCACCAGCTGGCCGTACAGCGCCGCCCGTCCAGCAGCCCGGCCTGGCCCAGCAGGAACACGCCCGAGCAGGATGCGGCGACGGTCGTGCCGCGGCCCCAGGCCCTGGTGATCCAGCGCGCCGCCTGCACCGCGTCGGGCTCGGCCAGGCGTGCGGCCAGTTCGGCCTCGCTGCCGGCGCCGAGGCCGGCGACGATGGCGATGTCGCGCGGCTGGGCGCGCACCATCGGCTGGGCCGGGATCAGCAGCCCGCCGCGGGCGCTGGTCTGCGCGCCCGCCGGGCTCAGGATCCGCCAGGTCACGACACGCTGGCCGGCGATGCGGTTGACGGCGTCCAGCACCTCGATCGAGATGCCCAGCCCTGCCGGGCTTGCCCCTTTCAGGACGATCAGGTCGACGGCAGTCATCTATGGCGAAATCAGCACGATTATTGTCTTTCTTGCCCGCGCGGCGGCGCCGCGGGGCGATCGTGCCTGAAACAGGATCTTTGCGCAAAACCGGAGTGGTGGCGCATAAGAAGGATAGCCGTGCACAAGGTTGTGCCGCTAGGCGAGGCTGGGCGGTAGCCTGACCTGTCCATCAGCGCTAGGATGAAGCCATGGGCATCGTGATCCGGACGACGATCGATGAGTTGCAGGAGGCGCTGGCGCCGTTCGACGGCAAGCGGCGTGTCTCCGTGGTGATCGAAGACGTCACCGAAGCCGAAGAACGCGAACAGCTCAAACGTGCCATCGAAGCTGCCGACACCGACCCGGTGGATCTGACCGCCGACGAAGTCTTCGATGGTATCCGCGAACGCCTGAGTGCCAAATACGGTAATCGGCGGTAGATGCCGGTACTGACGTTTTCACGGCAGGCCCGGCAGGACTTGGACGAAATCTTTGATTTCATCGCCCGCGACAACCTGGAGCGGGCGATTGCATTTTCCAGAGAGCTTCAGCGGATTTGTCTGGCCCGCGCGGAAATTCCCAAGGCGGGAAAGCAGGAAGCGGATCTGCCACCAGGTGTTCTCTGGTTTCCCCTACACCGACTACGTTTTCTATTATCGTGTCATGACGAAAGGGCAGGGCATTCGTCTTCTGCGCGTTTTTCACGGTGCGCGTGATCACCGCACGGCCATGATCCACAAGCGCCCTATGAAAGACTGACGGGCGTTGCGGGCGGACAGGACGCGCAACGCCGCCAGTGATCCCCTCACTTCATCTTGCACTGTTCCGCCAGGTAGCCGCCGGCATCTGCCATGAACTTCTCCTTCACCGTCAGGGCGGGGCGGCCGTCGGCGCCGGGTTCGACGCTGACATGGTACCAGTCCTGCACCGGGCCGTGATTGGAAGCGAAGCGGAAATGGCCGCGCACGGTCGGGAAGTCGGCCTTGGCCAGGGCGGTGCGGAAGGCCGGTGCGTCAGGGTTGTTGCCGCTGGCCGCCAGGGCCGATGCGATCAGCCGCGCGGTGTCATAGCCGTGGGCGGCGTAGACGGTCGGCTCGCGGCCGTATTTCTCGCGGAAGGCCGACACGAACTGGCGGCTGGCCGGGTTCTCGAACCCGGTGGCCCAATTCACCGTCACCTGCATGCCCAGCGCGGCATCGCCGACCGCGGCCAGGATGCGGGCATCGGCCGAGGGCGAGGCCACGACCATCGGGATGTCGCGGTTCAGCCCCGCCTGGGCATATTGCTTGATGAAGGTGATGCCGAGACCCCCGGGCTGGAACTGATACAGGGCATCGGGCTTGGCCGCGCGGATCTGGGCGATCTCGGCGGCGAAGTCGGTCTGGTCGAGGCGGGTGTAGAGCTCGCCGGCGACCTCGCCCTTGTACATGCGCTTGACCGCGGCGATCACTTCCTTGCCGGCCTGATAGTTCGGCGCGATCAGGAAGATTTTCTTGTAGCCCAGCCGGTTGGCCAGCTCGCCGGCCGAGGCATGCAGGGTTTCGTCCCAGCCCGAAGCGAAATAGCCGGGTTCGCAATCCTTGCCGGCATAGCTGTTGGGCGCGGGCACGTTGGCCAGCACGGTGGCGCCGGCTTCCAGCAGGTCGGGGGCGATCGCCAGGAAGACATTGGTAAAGATCGTGCCGGTGAAGATGCGCGCCTTGTCGGTCTTCAGCATGCGTTCGGCGATCTGCTTGGCCGTGCCGGGCTTCAGCGCGTCGTCCTCGACCAGCAATTGCAGCGGCACGGTGCCGCCGGCGGCCCCCAGGCTGAAACCGTCGCGCATGTCTTCGCCCAGATACCCGCCGGGGCCCGACAGCGTGGTGATCATGCCGACCTTGACCGGGTCGGCGGCGAAGGCGGGGGCTCCCAGGGTGGCAAGGCACAGGGCAAGGGCGCAAACGCGACGCATCGGTGTCTCCTTCAGGCGGTCCAGGCGAAATCGGTGGCGGGAACGTCGAGGCTGAGGGCCGTGGGGGCCTGGCGCCGCCAGGCCGGCCAGGGGCGGTCGGTCGTGCCGGGATCGCCGTCGCGCACGAACCCGATCCAGGCCCGCTGGATCGTCGCGCTCAGGGCCGCGACTGCGGCGGGATCGGCGCCGGCCATCATCGGCGCCTCGTCCCAGGCGCCCGCCCGGCCCAGCAGGAAGGGCAGTTCCAGGCAGTGGCAGGCGCCGCGCGACGCATCGGGCGACGACCAGTCGAAGCGGTAGAGCCAGGCATGGCGCCCCGCCGCCTCGGCCTGCATCGCATGATCATGGGTCGGGGTGTTGAACAGCGCCTCGCCGCCTGCGGTGATGCCCGCGCGGTTGTCGGCCGTCATCGGGACGAAGGCCGCCATTTCATGGGCGGTGGCCCCGGCCAGGCTGTCGACCAGGCCGGCGACCTCGGTCACCGCCGCCTGCCAGTCGCGGTCCAGTTCGCCCGACGCGACGGGCATGAAAGGCGGTGTCGGATCGCCCGGCCGGGCGATCGCCGCGGCGACCCGTCCCTGCGCGGCCAGCAATCGATCGGCCGGCAGCGTCAGGGGATCGCCGTCCAGCTGTTCCAGGAACATCTTCCCCAGCTCGATCGCCCGCGCCGCGGCCAGCGGAGCCAGGCTCAGCGGTGCGCTTTGCAGGATGGCGCGGCGGATGGGGCGGCGGCTGCCCTGCTGCAACAGCAGCAGGGCGGTGGAATAGCCGCCCGCCGACTGGCCACCGACGGTGATCGCGTCGGGATCGCCGCCGAAATCGCCGATATGGCCGGCCACCCAGGCCAGGGCGGCGGCCTGGTCCTGCAGGCCCAGATTGGCCGGCGCCAGTCCAGGCACGAACAGATAGCCGAACGGTCCCAGCCGGTAGTTCGGCGTGACCACGACGATATCGCCCATCGCGGCCAGCGCCGCGCCGTCATACCAGGGCAGCGAGCCCGCGCCCGACGAGAAGCCGCCGCCATGAATCCAGAACAGCACGGGACGTTTGCGGCCGTCGGCCGCCGGGGTCCAGATCGTCAGGCTGTGGCAATCCTCGGCCTGGACGGCGTCGAAATCGCCCATCACCGCGGCGAGGCGGGATCGGGCCTGGGGCGGGATCGGGCCATTGCTGCCGGCATCGCGAACCCCGGCCCAGGCAGCCTGGGGCGTCGGCGGGGCAAAACGCGCGGTCGGCCCGGCATAGGGCACCCCGCGGAATGCCACAACATTGCCTTCGCGCCGACCGGCCAGCCGGCCCAGCCCCGTTGCGATTTCGACGGTTTCAGCCATCGCCAATCCCCTGATGTTGCGGGTGCCAGCGTAGGCGTCGCCAAAATGGCGCGCACGCCTCGATTCTGCGATGTTTCGTCCTGAAAATGGAACGATGGAGAGATGTTGAATGGGCATGGGCGACGATCTGAGCCTGCTGGCACAGGTGATCGAGGCGGGCGGCTTCACCGCCGCCAGCCGGCGCACCGGTATCCCGAAATCGCGGCTGAGCCGGCGCATCGCCGAACTGGAGGCGCGGCTGGGCGTCACCCTGATCCATCGCGACGCCCGGCGGTTCGCGGTGACCGAACTGGGCCTGCGCCTGTTTCGCCACGGCGCGGCGATCCGGGCCGAGGCCGAGGCGGCGGCGCTGATCGCGCAGGAAGCGCTGGCCGAGCCCAGCGGTCCGTTGCGCGTCGCCTGTCCCGTGGTGCTGGCCGAGCTGATCATCGGCCGGCTGGCGGCCGAATTCGCGGCCGCCCATCCGCTGGTGCAATTGAACGTGACGGTGACGACGGGGGTCGAGGAGATCATGCCCGCCGGCTGCGACCTGATGATCCGGCCGACGCCGTCGACGCTGGCCGATTCCACCCTGGTCGCGCGCCGGCTGATGGTCGCGCCCTTTGCCCTGGTCGCAACCCCGGCCTGGGTCGCGGCAGCGGGCCAGCCGCGCAGCCCCGCACAGTTGAACGGCCGCGACGGCGTCGGCTGGTGGCAGCAGGGCGATGCGCCGCGCTGGCAGTTGCAGGGGCCGGCCGGGGCGGCGGCCGATATCGTGGTGCGTCCGCGCTTCGTCACCGACAACCTGCTGGTGGCGCGCGACGCGGCGCTGGCCGGGCTGGGTCTGGCCCGCCTGTCGCGCCATATCGTCGACGACGATCTGGCCCGCGGCCGGCTGGTCGAGGTGCTGCCCGGCTGGGCCCCGCCGGCCATGACCTTTTATGCCGTCTATCCCTCGCCGCGGGCGCTGAAGCCGGTCGGCCGCCGGTTTCTGGACCATCTGGCCGCGGGTCTGGCCGCTTGACGATGCCGTCAGTTCGATATATCTAAGACTTCGATATATCGAATTGTCCGATATATCTAATAACTATCGGAGGTATCGATGTTCTATCATTTCGGGCGTCGGGGCGGGTTTGGCGGTCATCATCGCCTGATGCACAAGCTGTTCGGATTCGGCCGCCACGGCTGGGATCATCACGACCACGGCCATCGCCGCGGCGGCCGCGGCCGGCGCATGCTGGACCAGGGCGACCTGCGCTTCATCCTGCTGCACCTGATCGCCGAGAAGCCGTCGCATGGCTACGAACTGATCAAGGCGGTCGAGGAGAAGTTCGGCGGTGCCTATAGCCCCAGCCCGGGCGTCATCTATCCGACGCTGACCCTGCTGGAGGAATACGGCTATCTGCGGTCCGAGGTGGAGAGCGGCAACAAGAAGCTCTATACCATCACCGACGAGGGCTCGGCCTTCCTGGCCCAGAACGGCCCGACGGTCGAGGCCATCCTGGGCCGGATGAACGAGGCGGCCTCGCATTTCGGCGGCGGCCCGGCCCCGGAAATCCGCCGGGCGGCCGAAAACCTGCGCATGGCGCTGAAGATCCGCATCACCCGCGGCGCCACGGGGCCTGAGGAAACGCGGCGCATCGTCGAGGCGCTGGACCGCGCCGCGGCCGAGATCGAGCGCGGCTGAACCCCGATCAGGAGAGAACCCGCATGGGCCCCGATTCCACCGTCGATAAATACCTGCTGGCCGTGGGCGGCCGCGAAACCGACCTGCAGCGCCGCCTGCGCGAGGAAACCATGCGCCTGCCGCGCGGGCGGATGCAGGCCGGCCCCGAAACCGCGCAGATCCTGGCCTTCCTGGTGCGGGTGCTGGGGGCGCGCACCTGCCTGGAGGTCGGCACCTTCACCGGTTTCAGCGCGGTTGCCGTGGCCCTGGCCTTGCCCGCCGACGGCCGGCTGATCGCCTGCGACGTGTCGGACGAATGGACGTCGATCGGCCGGCGCTACTGGCAGGAAGCCGGCGTCGCCGACCGCATCGACCTGCGGCTGGGGCCAGGTTCGGCCACGCTGCACAAGCTGATCGCCGAGGGGCGGTCGGGCCAGTTCGATTTCGCCTTCATCGACGCCGACAAGACCGGCTATGACGGTTATTACGAGGATTGCCTGGTCCTGCTGCGGCCGGGCGGCGTCATCGCGCTGGACAACATGTTGTGGGGCGGATCGGTTGCCGACCCGACGATCAATGATGCCGATACCGCGGCGCTGCGTGCCTTGAATGCCAAGATCCATGCCGATGCCCGGGTCGACATGTGCCTGCTGCCCATCGGCGATGGTGTCAATCTAGTCCGAAAGAGGTAATCAACCTTCTGCTCACGGCCGGTGCCAAACCGGGTATTCTGCGCCGCTGATATGAGTGATTTGCGGGTGGAATCGTCAGGAATGGCATCGGCGGAGACGACGGCGGATTCCCTTTTCGAGGCGCTGATCGCGACGGCCGTGGACGGCGTCGTCGTGATCGACGCCCATGGCGTGGTCGAGGTCTACAATCCGGCCTGCGAGCGGCTGTTCGGCTATGACGCGGCCGAGGTGGTCGGGCAGAACGTCTCGATCCTGATGCCGGCACCTTACCGCGACGCCCATGACGACTACATCGCGGCGTATCGTCACACCGGCGTGGCGCGCATCATCGGCATCGGCCGCGAAGTGGTCGGCCGGCGCAAGGACGGCTCGACCTTTCCGATGTATCTGTCGGTGGGCGAGGGGCGGGTGGGCGGCCGGCGCATCTTCGTCGGCATCATCCACGACATCACCAACCGGCGCGATGCCGAACGCCGCCTGCAGGACCTGCAGGCCGAATTGCTGCATGTCTCGCGCCTGACGGCCATGGGCCAGATGTCGTCGGGCCTGGCCCACGAACTGAACCAGCCGCTGACCGCGATCATGAACTACGTCAAGGCGGCGCGCCGCACGGCCGAAGGGGTCGAGGATCCGCGCGTGGCCCGCGCCCTGGAATTGATCGACAAGGCCGCGGCCCAGACCGCGCGGGCCGGCCAGATCATCCGCCGCCTGCGCGATTTCGTCGAAAAGGGCGAGACTCACCGCCGGCTCGAGGATATCAACACCACCGTCGCCGACGCGGTGGCGCTGGGCGTGGTCGGTGGCGGCGACGTCGAGCGGCGCTTCGACTATGCGACCGGCCTGCCCCAGGTGATGATCGACCGGATCCAGATCCAGCAGGTCGTATTGAACCTGGTGCGCAACGCCATCGAGGCGATGGCGGCCAGCCCCAGGCGCCAGTTGCGCATCGCCACCGCGCCGACGGCCGACGGCGGGGTCGCGGTCACGGTGGCCGATACCGGCCCGGGCCTGCCGCCCGAGATCGTCGACCGGCTGTTCCAGCCGTTCGTCACCACCAAGGAGAATGGCATGGGCATCGGCCTTTCATTGTGCCGCACCATCATCGATGCCCATGGCGGCGAACTTGACGCGGTCGCGGCACAGGACGGCGGCACCGTGTTCCATTTCAACCTGCCGGCACCCGCACGATGATGGCCACCGCGACCCGCCCCGTCGTCTTTGTCGTCGATGATGACGAGGACGTGCGCGATTCGCTGCGCGCGCTGCTCGAATCGGCCCACTGGCCGGTCGAGGATTTTGCCGCCGCCGCCGACTTCCTGGCCCATGACGGGCTGGAGGAGGGGGGCTGCCTGGTCACCGACATCCGCATGCCGGGCATGGACGGCCTGGCCCTGCAGGCCACGCTGGCCGCGCGCGGCATCGGTCTGCCGGTCATCGTGGTGACGGGCCATGGCGACGTGCCGCTGGCGGTGCAGGCAATGAAGGCCGGCGCGGTCGATTTCCTCGAGAAACCGTTCGACGACGAACAGATCCTGACCGCCGTCGTCCGCGCGGTCGACCGCCATCGGCAGGACCAGGGCCGGCAGGCGGCCATTTCGGCGGCCCGTGCCCGGCTGGACCTGCTGACCCCGCGCGAACGCCAGGTGCTGGACCTGCTGGTGCAGGGCCGCCCCAACAAGGTGATCGCCTTCGAACTGGACATCAGCCCGCGGACGGTCGAAATCCATCGCGCCCATCTGATGGAAAAGATGGATGCGCGCAGCCTGTCCGATCTGGTCCGCGTGGCGATCGCCGCCGGCGACTGACCGGCGACCGGCCGGGCCGCTGCGCCCGGTCGTCGCATACGGGGCATTGCGTATACCCGGTGGCGTAACCGTGCCGTAACCTTCCGCCATCCCGCATGGTGCGGGGCTGAGGCCGGTTGATTGCCGATGGCGCGGATCGTACATGTCGTCGACGATGACGAGGCAGTCAGGGACTCGCTCGATGCCCTGCTGTCGCTGCATGGCCTCGACGTTCACGGCTACGGCTCGGCCGCCGAATTCGTCGCGCGACTGCCGGCGGACAGCCGGGCCGACGACGACCGGGCCTGCCTGCTGCTGGACATGCACATGCCGGGTACCGACGGGCTGGCCCTGGCCGGCATGCTGCGCGACCGGGCGCCGGCCCTGCCCATCATCATGATCACCGGCCGGTCGGACGACACGCTGCGCCGCCGCGCCGCCGCCGCGGGCATTCGCTGCCTGCTGGACAAGCCGGTCGATCATGCGACCCTGCTTGCCGCGATCGAGGCGATCTGAAACCACCCGTTCGTGGCGTCGCCTGCCTGGTGCGCGCCGGTCGCGGCGCGGGGCGCATGCCACGTCCAATGGTCTGCCCGGCAAACTACCTAGGGGTTTTCCCTGAATGTCGGAAACCGGGCGCCTGGGCCACTATCCGCCGCGACACCAATCCACCTTGACAGATCCGGGGGCAGGGGAAGATGAGCGAGATGACGCAATACGTGATGGGCCTCGACCAGACCGCGCTGGGCCTGTGCATCGTGGCGGCCCTCGGCCTGCTGGGCTGCGTGGCGCTGGGCGCGATGCGGCGCGACATCGTGCGCGAGCCGTCGCCGTCGCCGATCGAGCGGATGATCGCCGCGCTGCGCGGGGCTTTCGTCCAGCGCCAGCCGCAGTCGCTGTAAGATCGCCGACGCCGTGACCGCGCCGCGGCTGCGCTTTCTCGGGGCCGCGGGAACGGTTACCGGGTCCTGCTTCCTGCTGGAAACCCCATCGGCCCGCGTGATGGTCGATTGCGGCCTGTTCCAGGGTTCGAAGACCGAGAAGGAATTGAACTACCGCCCGCTGCCGGTGGCGGCCGACGGCATCGATGCCGTGGTTCTTACCCACGCCCATATCGACCATTCCGGCCTGCTGCCCCGCCTGGTGCGCGACGGTTACGGCGGGCCGATCCATGCCACGACCCCGACGGTCGACCTGTGTTCGGTCATGCTGCCCGATTCCGGCCATATCCAGGAAATGGAGGTCGAGCAGCTCAACCGCCGCAACGCGCGCCGCGGCCGCAAGCCGGTCACGCCGATCTATGATTCCAGCGATGCCCAAGCCGTGCTGACCCAATTCCGCCCGGCGCGCTATGGCCAATGGACGCCGGTGGCGCGCGGGGTCGAGGCGCGTTTCTGGAACGCCGGTCATCTGCTGGGCTCGGCCTCGGTCGAATTGCGGGCCGAGGGCATGACCGTGCTGTTCTCGGGCGATGTCGGGCCCGGCCACAAGCCGTTGCAGGACGATCCGGCTGGGCCCGCCGGCGTCGATTACCTGGTCTGCGAAACCACCTATGGCGACCGCGTGCGCGACGCCGTCACGCCCGACAGCCGCCGCCGGCGCCTGCGTGACGAGGTGCGCGCGGCGATGGCGGCGCGCGGGCCGCTGATCATCCCGTCCTTTGCCGTCGAACGCACCCAGGAGTTGCTGGTCGATCTGACCCTGCTGGTCGAGGCCGGCGAACTGCCGGCCATCCCGATCTTCATCGATTCGCCGCTGGCGACCCGGGCCAGCGCGGTGTTCGCCCGCCATGCCGGCGACATCGCCCAGGGCGAGGTGCTGCGCCGGGCGATGCAATCGGCGCAGGTCCGCTTCACCGAGACCGTCGAACAAAGCAAGGCGATCGGCCGCATCCATGGTTTCTTCGTCGTCATCTCGGCCTCGGGCATGTGCGAGGCCGGACGCATCCGCCATCACCTGCGCGACTGGCTGTGGCGGCCCGAGGCCAGCGTCCTGCTGATCGGTTACCAGGCGCAGGGCACGCTGGGTCGCATCCTGCAGGACGGCGCGGCCCGCGTGCGCATCCAGGGCGATGCGATCGAGGTGCGGGCGCGTATCCGTACGCTGGACCTGTATTCGGGCCATGCCGATGCCGACAACCTGATCGACTGGATCGATGCCCGCCGGCCGATCGCTCGCGGCATCTTCCTGGTCCATGGCGAGGCGCCCGCGCGCGAGGCGTTGCGGGCCCGGCTTGCCGACAAGAATGTCTTCCTGCCGCAGCTGGACGATATCTACGAACTCGGGGCCGACGGTGCCCATGCGCTGGTGCCGGTCGAGCGGCGCCTGGCCCCCGAACGCCTGGGCCGGCAGGATGCCCATAACGACCTGTCGCGGCTGCTGCTCGATATCGGCGAGGCGGCCGACCGCATCGCCGACGATCGTGGCCGCGCGGTGCTGGTGCGGCGCCTGCGCCGCGCCCTGGAGGAACAGGACTAGCGATCAGGCCACGGTATGGCCCAGCGCCTGCGAAATTTCCCGGGCGGCGGCGATCACGGCCTCGCCCAGGACCGGCGCATCGCGCAGCCGTTCGGTTTCCAGGCTGGTCACGCTGATCGCCCCGGCCAGCCGGCCATCAGCGTTGCGGAAGGCCGCGGCGATCGCCAGCACGTTGGAATGCAAGGCCCCGATCGAGACCGCGTAACCCTGGTCGCGCACCGTCCCCAGCGTGTCGATCAGTTCGGGCAGCGTGCGCGGCGACGACCCGCGCACCGCTTCCAGCGTCACGCCGCGATAAAGCCCGCGAATCTCGTCGTCTGACAGGCCGGCCAGCATCGCCTGGCCGATGGCCGAGGCATGGGCGGGCGACCGGTCGCCGATATCGATATAGCTGACCACGCCGTGGCGGGCGGCGATGCGCGCGACGTAGAAGACGTCGCGTCCGTCCAGCACGCCCAGATGCACCGACGCGTCGGTCGCATCGCGCAGCCGTTCCAGGCAGGGGCGCGTCAGTTCGGGCAGGCTGAGCGAGCGCAGGTAGGAAAACCCCAGCGTCATCACCCGCACGCCGGGCCGATAGCTCGGCACCTGATCGACCCGTTCCAGATAACCGCGCCGCTCCAGCGTATGGGCCAGGCGAAAGGCGACGCCGCGCGACAGGCCCATGCGCCGCGCGATCTCGGCCAGCGGCAGGGCGGCGCGCGCGTCGTTCAGGATTTCCAGCAATTGCAGCCCGCGATCGAGCGCCGCGGCCACGTATTGGCTGGCCGCTTCCTTCTTTTCCATCCCGTTTTTCCCCTGATGGGACCTTGGTTGCCGATTGTTGAATGACCAATCGTCGTTGACAGCGCTGCCGCCACAAACCCATAATAATTGCAACGGCGTTTCAGTTTTAAAAAATTATCCTGTTTTGTCAATGAAATAGATAACAACAGCAAGGGGGCTGACGTTGGAGTACCTGCGCAATGCCTGGTATGCCGCCGGGTCGACAACGGAAATAGGACGCGCGCCGCTTCGCCGCGTCCTGCTCGACCAGCCGGTCGTGTTTTTCCGCAAGGAGGACGGCTCGGCCGTCGCTCTGGCCGATCGCTGCCCGCATCGCTTCGCCCCGCTGTCGCGCGGCAGGCTGGTGGGGGATGAACTGCAATGCGGCTATCACGGCCTGCGTTTCGATGCCTCGGGCGCCTGCACCCACAATCCGCATGGCGGGCCGATCCCGCGCCAGGCCCGCGTGCGGGCCTATCCGCTGCTGGAACGCCATGGCTTCGTCTGGATCTGGATGGGCGATGCGGCGGCCGACCCGGCCCTGCTGCCTGATCTGGCGCCCTTCGGCCGCAGCGATGGTCATGCCACGGTCGACGGCTATCTGCGGATCGCGGCGAACTACCAGTTGATCACCGACAATCTGCTGGATCTCAGCCATGTCGAATTCCTGCATGCGGCCTTTGCCGTGCAGGACGTGCTGGAAACCTCGCGCACCGAACTGCTGCGCGACGGCAACACGATCCATTCCAACCGCTGGAAGCCGTCCTGCACGGTCAGCCGCTTCCTGCGGATGTTCTGGCAGTCGGCGTCCGAACGGGGTGATGCCCGCGCCAACATGCGCTGGGACCCGCCGGCGATCATGTTCCTCGACGTCGGCGTGACCGAGGTCGGCGCCGCGATCGAGGACGGCGTGACCACGCCGTTCCTGCATCTGCTGACGCCGGAAAGCGCGACATCGACCCATTATTTCTGGGCGATGATCCGTGATCGCCAGATCGACGACACCGAGGTGGATGCGCGCGTCAAGCGCATCGTCACCCAGGCCTTCGCCGAGGAGGACGAGCCGATGATCGAAGCCCAGCAACAGCAGATCGGGCCTGATGTCGACCTGATGGAACTGGGGCCGGTGCTGCTGCAGCCCGATGCCGCCGCAGTCAACGCCCGCCGCACCCTGTCGCGGCTGATCGCCGAGGAGCAGGCGATGCCGGCCCGGCGGACGGCGACATGAACGCGGTGCGCCAGATGGCCCCCGCCATGCAGGCCGCGCCGGCCAAACCCTTCATCACGCTGGACGGCGTGGCCAAGGTGTTCGAGACGCCCCAGGGCCGTGTCACCGCGATCGAGGCCGCCAGCCTGGACATCGCCACCGGCGAGACCGTCGCGCTGATCGGCCCGTCGGGCTGCGGCAAAAGCACGCTGCTGATGATGATCGCGGGGTTGCTGAACCCGTCCAGCGGCCGGCTGACCATCGACGGCCAGCCGGTCACCACGCCGCATCCCGACCTGGCCGTCGTGTTCCAGCGCGACCTGCTGTTCGACTGGCAGACGGTGCTGGGCAACGTGCTGTCGCCGTTCGTGCTGCGGGGCGAACGCACCGATGCCTATATGGACCGGGCCCGGCAATTGCTGGCCCATGTCGGCCTGGCCGGGTTCGAGGGGCGGCGGCCCTATGAACTGTCGGGCGGCATGCGCCAGCGCGTGGCCCTGTGCCGGGCGCTGATCCAGGATCCCCATATCCTGCTGCTGGACGAACCTTTCGCCGCGCTGGACGCGCTGACGCGCGAACAGATGCAGTTGGACCTGCAGCGTATCGCGATGGAACGGCCGCGCACCACCGTGCTGGTCACCCACGACATTGCCGAAGCGGTGTTCATGGCCGACAGCGTCGTGGTGATGACCGCCCGGCCCAGCCAGATCCGCGAGGTGATCCGCATCGACCTGCCGCGGCCGCGCAGCGTGCAGACCCGCAACCATCCGGATTTCGCCCGCTACGTCGCGCAGATCCACGACCTGTTCACCAGACTGGGGGTGCTCCATGGCTGATCCCAATCTGCGCCGCGTATTGTGGGCGCTGGCTTCGATCGGCCTGACCCTGGGGCTGTGGGCATTGGTCGTGGTGGTGGTCAAGCCGCCGAACTACGTGCTGCCCGCCCCGTGGGAAGTGGTGACGCGGTTCTGGACCGATCGCGGCCTGATCATGAACCACGGCCTGACCACGATCGGCGAGATCCTGGCCGGGCTGATCCTGTCGGCGGTCATCGCCATTCCGCTCGGCATCGTCATCGTCGCCGTGCCCGTGATCGACCGGCTGGTCTATCCGATCCTGGTCGCCTTCAACTCGATACCGAAGGTCGCGCTGGCGCCGCTGTTCGTCGTCTGGTTCGGCTATGGCCTGTTCCCGCGCATCCTGATCACCGTCTCGATCGCCTTCTTCCCGGTGCTGGTGGCGATGGTCGGCGGGCTGAAGTCGGTCGACCCCGACATCATCAGGCTGACGCGTTCGATGCGGGCGCAACGCCTGCAGGTGTTCCTGCGGGTGCGCCTGCCCAACGCGCTGCCCTCGGCGTTCTCGGGCTTCAAGGTTGCGACCAGCCTGGCCGTGATCGGCGCGATCATCGGCGAGTTCGTCGCCTCGGATCGCGGCTGGGGTTACCTGCTGGTGCAGGCCTCCGGCACCCTCGATACCTCGTTGATGTTTGCGATCGTCGTGCTGCTGGCACTGGTCGCGAGCCTTCTGTTCTACAGCGTCGATTTCGCCGAGCGCCGTGTCATCTCGTGGCACGCCTCCCAGCGACAGCTCTGACCCTTGGCCAAGGAAAAAAGATCATGACCCATGCCAGTCTGCGTATCATCGGTGCGTCCCTTCTGGTTCTCGGCCTGACGGCGGCACCCGCCGTCGCCGCCGACAAGGTTTCCCTGCGTTTCGGTTTCGTGGCCACCGGCCTCGATGCGATCTGGACCTATGGCATCGAGCGGGGTTTCTTCCGCGACCAGGGGATCGAGGTCGAGCTGCGTGAGGGCAAGGGTTCGGCGGTCACCGCCCAGACCGTCGCCGCCGGCGGCGACGATTTCGGCGTCGACATCGACGGCGGCACCTTCCTGACGCTGGCGGCCAAGGGCCTGCCGGCGACCGCCATCCTGTCGGTCGCGGCCAAAAGCCCGCTGGTGATCTTCTCGCCCGCCGACAAGCCGATCAAGACGCCGCAGGAAATGGTCGGCAAGAGCATCTCGATCACCGCGGGCGACGGCCCCTCGGCATTGCTGCCCGCGCTGCTCGAACTGAACAAGGTCGACGCGTCGAAGGTGACCCAGGTCAACATGCAGCCGGGCCCCAAGCTGACCAGCCTGCTGGGCGGCCGGGTCCAGGGCGTCGCCACCAACGTCGTGCTGCGCCCGACGCTCGAATCCAAGGGCCAGCAGGTCTATTCGATGATGTACGCCGATTTCGGCGTGGTTACGCCCGGCCTGTACATGATCGCGTCGAACCAGATCATCCAGTCCAAGCCCGACGTGGTGCGCCGCTTCGTCGCTGCCGCCATCAAGTCGATGGAGGCGACCGAGAAGGACCCCGAAGCCGCGGCGGCCAGCTTTTCCAAGGTCTATCCCCAGTACAGCAAGGACATGGCGCTGAACGAGACGCGTGTCGTCATGTCGCTGTTCCGCTCGCCGGATACCGAGGGCAAGCCGCTCGGCACCGTGTCGCTCGCCGATGCCCGCACCGGCGCCGAGATCCTGCAGAAGTTCGGCTCCTACCCCGCGGGCGTCGATCCCGCAGGTTTCGTCACCAACCGTTTCCAGACCGGAGAGTGAGACGTCCTCCATGTCCCTCGTCATCGAAAATCTGACCCCCGCGATCGGCTCGCTGATCTCGGGGCTGGATCTCGGCCAGGCCGATGCCCTGGCCGAGCACGGCCCCGCCCTGCGCCGCACGCTGCTCGACCGGCAGGTCATCTTCTTCCGCGACCAGACCCTGTCGCCCGAGGCCCAGGTGCGCCTGGCCCAGGTATTCGGCGAAATCCGGCCGCTGTCGTCGACCTTTCCCGCCCACCCGGACAGCCCCTATCTGGAAGTGCTGGAAAGCAAGGGCCGGCGCACCGGCACCGATGTCTGGCATGCCGACCTGACCTGGCAGACCAAGCCGCCGATCGCCGCCTGCCTTTATGCGGTCGAGGTGCCGCCGACCGGCGGC
>Ga0206117_101057_pt1 | contig 16983 bp, 9 predicted proteins | sample 3A5Ametagenome_FD_177997 | JGI IMG/M metagenome (GOLD analysis project Ga0206117, IMG submission 177997) | Enriched microbial communities from leaf-cutter ant dump, University of Wisconsin, Madison, United States - 3A5A | ecosystem: Environmental > Terrestrial > Nest > Insects nest > Nest dump... | reverse complement strand
CATCGGCCGCCCGCAGCGGCCATCGCGACGCGCTGCACGACCTGCTTGGCCAAATCATCGAAACCGTCGGCACAACGTGAGTTAGGGAGGCCGTCTTGACCTGGTCCACCGTTGCAACCTCGGCCCTGGGGCGCGGTCTTTGCGCCGGACTGATCGCCCTGGCCTGGCCGGCCGCCGCACAGGATTTCAACGCGCAGCCGCCCAATGCCCCGAACCAGCGTCCGGCCTTTGTCGGTCAGACCCGCGCGCCGGTGATCGCCGACCAGGTACGGCTGAACACGACCGTCGTGGCTCAGGGCCTGGTCAATCCCTGGGGCATGGCGGAACTGCCCGACGGCCGATGGCTGGTGACCGAACGCCCCGGCCGCCTGCGCATCATCGACACGGACGGGCGGATTTCCGCCCCGGTCCGCGGCCTGCCTGCGGTCGACGCGCGCGGCCAGGGCGGCCTGCTCGACGTCGTCATCCGCGAGGATTTCGCCACCACCCGCCGGGTCTGGTGGAGTTACGCCGAGCCGCGCGGCAACGGCACCAACGGCACCGCGGTCGCAACCGGCGTGCTGGCCGGCGACGGCACGGCCATGTCCGATGTCCGTGTCATCTTCCACCAGCAGCCGGCCTGGCAATCCACCCTGCATTTCGGGTCGCGCCTGGTCTTCGACCGCAGCGGTGCGCTGTTCGTCACGACAGGCGAACGGTCCGCCAGCGAACCGCGCAAGCTGGCGCAGGACGTCGGCACCCATCTCGGCAAGGTCCTGCGCATCGATCCCGATGCCGGCGGCGCGGCGCCCGGCAACCCCGTCATCGATGGCGCCCTGCCCGAAATCTGGTCCTGGGGCCATCGCAACCTGCAATCGGCCGCCCTTGGGCCCGACGGCACGCTGTGGACCGTCGAACACGGCCCGCGCGGCGGCGACGAACTGAACCGGCCCCAGCCCGGCAGGAACTACGGCTGGCCCGTCATCACCTATGGCGTCGAATACAGCGGCGGCGCGGTCGGCACCGGCCAGACCGCCCGCGACGGCATGGAGCAGCCGGTCTATTACTGGGATCCGGTGATCGCCCCCAGCGGCATGGCGTTCTACCAGGGCGACATGTTCCCGGCCTGGCGCGGCAGCGTGCTGATCGGCGGGCTGGGCGACAAGTCGCTGGTGCGCCTGGTGCTGGACGGCGAGCGCGTGACGGGCGAGGCCCGCTACCTCGAGGGCAAATGGCGCATCCGCGACGTCGATGTCGCCCGCGACGGCGCCGTCATGCTGCTGACCGACGCGCAGGACGGCGCGCTGGTGCGGGTGACGCCGGCCCGCTGACCCATCGCGCGACCCTTGGCCCGACCAATAGGCGGTTGACCTGGCGGCGGCAGCCCGGCAGGCGGGGCCGACGGCTGCCCTGTGACGAGCGCTTGCGCGCCCCAGACAGACCGGCAGCAGCAACACCCCATAAACGAGCTATAATATTATTATTTATCACTTAAAATTTAAGAACCATACACTGACCAAGTACTGAATCATACACCGACCGGTTTTTGCATAATGATTTTTTCCGATTTTATTTAATTGACGTAAGCATTTAGGTCGCCACATCCTCGAAATACACATAAATATACGACATCGCCAGACGGATCTGGCTGCAATACCTTGCAATAAATCTCGATAGAGAATCCACTCGGGGTGCTATAAAATGAATTCGGCCGTAAACAGTATTTTGCGGACGATAATATTCGTCCTGATGGTTTCTTTTGGTTCAGGCACCATGGTGCAGGCCAGTGCCAGTACCTCCCTGCTCGATACCGGCTTCACCAATCCCAAAATCATGAAGAACGCCGCCGCCGGCACGGTCTATGCGCTGGCGGTGCAAAGCGACGGCAAGATCCTGGTCGGCGGTGATTTCAATATGGTGGGAACCGCCGGGGTCTTGTCCTTCAACCTGGCCCGCTTCAATGCCGACGGCACGCTGGACACCGGCTTCGACTTTCCGGGCGTTCAAGGCATCGTCTATGCACTGGCGCTCGACAGCGACGGCAAGATCCTGGTCGGTGGCAGCTTTGTCTTTGTCGGATCGGGAACGTCGACGGTGCGCGGACATCTGGCCCGCTTCAATACCGACGGCACGCTCGATACCGGCTTCAGCGACCCCAATGTGAGCGGCATCGTCTATTCGATCGCAGTGCAGAGCGACGGCAAGATCCTGGCCGGCGGCATGTTCACGATGGCCGGGTCGGCGAATACGCCGTACGGCAACCTGGCCCGTTTCAATACCGGCGGCACGCTGGACAGCGCCAACTTCGGCAATCCGGCCCTGGACGCTGCGGTCTACGCCCTGGCGGTGCAAAGCGACGGCAAAATCCTGGCCGGCGGCGCGTTCACGACCGTGGGCGTGGTACCGCGCAATCGCATGGCCCGCTTCACGTCGAACGGTACGCTGGATACGACCTTTGCCGACCCCAACCTCGGCAATACCGTCCGCGCACTGGCCTTGCAAACCGACGGCAAGATCCTCGCGGGCGGCAACTTCCAGACGGCGGGGTCGGGGAACGCGACCTACGACTACCTGGCGCGCTTCGATTCCGTCGGCGTCTTGGACGGGTCGTTCGGCAATCCGGGGGGCAGCGGTACGGTCTACGCCCTGACCTTGCAGAGGGACGACAAGATCCTGGTCGCCGGCGATTTCGGGCAGATCGGGGGGATCTTCGCAGCCGGTGCCGGCCGGCTGAAGACTGACGGCACCCTCGACAGCAGTTTCCCCGATCCGAATTTGACCGGGCGAGGCTCGGCCATCAAACTGCAAAGTGACGGCAACCTGCTGGTGGGCGGGTCCTTCACCGCCGCCGATGACAACGTGAGTTATGGCGGGCTTGCCCGTTTCTTCAGCGGCATGCGCACCCTGTCGGTGACGGCGCCCGCGAACGGTTCGGTGACCAGCAGCCCGGCAGGCATCACCTGCGGTGCAACCTTCTCGGCCAGCATTGGGAACGGAACGCAGGTCACGCTGACCGCGACGCCGGCATCCGGCTACGGCCTTGCAAGCTGGGGCGGCGACTGCTCGGGGTACACCAATCCGCTGATCCTGACGCTGACCGCCAATACCACCTGCACGGCAACCTTCTCGGCCAGCGGCCCGCCCGGCCCGACGCCGCCGGCCCCGCCCACCCCGCCGCCGGCCTTCGTGTCGACGCCGGTGCCGTCGGTGCTGGACGCCTCGACGGTGGGGACCGGCTCGGGCAGCTTCTCGTTCGCGTCGTCGTTCTCCAACGCGGCCGGCCTGACCTTCGCGGCGACACAGGCTGGCGGCAAGCCCTTGCCGTCCTGGCTGACCTTTACGCCGTCAACGGTATCGTTCGCCTACAACGTGCCGATTCCGTCCGACCTGCCAATCCAGCCGGTGACGGATGGCGATGACCGCACCGGCAGGGCCGATGCGCGCGCATCCTGGGCGAATACCGTCTATCCGCTGCTGGTGCGGGTGGCGCAGATCCCGGTGACGCTGACGGCGGTCGGCAATGGCGAAAGCTACGCGTCGACGATACAGATCAGCTTCTATGCGCCGCGGCCGCCGGTGGCGATTTCAGCGATCTCGCTGAGCGTTGACGGCGCGGTCGGCAACGGGCGGTCGGGTCGGTCGGCCCTGTCGTGGGACGGCGGGCAGATGGTGTTCGAGACCGGCGCGACCAATCTGTTCCCGGCGTCGTCGAACAGCCGTAGCGACATCGTGCGCTATCAGGCGCTCTCGGGCGCCCGCGACCGGCTGAGCCAGACGGCGATCCCCGGCGGCGGCGTGGCCAATGCGGCCGACGGTCCGTCGTCCAGCCCGGCAGTGTCGCCGGACGGCCGCCATGCCGCCTTCGCCTCCGAGGCGCCAGGCATCACGCTGACGCCGACCGGCTAGGTGCGGCAGGTCTATCGCACGGCACTTGGCTATCCGCGCGTGCCGTTGAACGAGCAGGCGACGCCTGTACCCGACCTGGTGTCGGTCACCGCCGCCGGCGTGGTCGGCAACGGCACCTCGGACAATCCCGAACTGTCGCAGGACGGGCGGTACGTGGTGTTCGAGAGCACTGCCACGAACTTCACCGCCGGTCTCGACGGCACCAGGCAAGTGTGGCGCAAGGACCTGGCCACCAATGCGCTGGAATCGGTTTCGGCCGGCCCGGGCAGCAATGCGTCGATCGCCTGGGATGGCCGCCGCGTCGCCTTCGAGCGCGACGGGCGGATCTATCTGCGGGACATGGCGTCGGCCGCGATCACCCAGGTGGCGACCGGCACGCGGCCGCGGCTGACCGCGCGGGCCGATCGCATCGCTTTCGTTGCCACTGTCGGCGGCATCAGCCAGATCATGGTCGTCGACTTGGCCGGCGGTGGGGTGCGCGCGGTGACGGCCGGCAACGGCCCCAGCGACCAGCCGGCCATTTCGGCCGACGGCCGTTTCGTCGCCTTCCGGTCCGGCGCCACCGACCTGGTGCCGGGCTATGCCGGCAACAGCCTGGCGCAGATCTTCGTCCGCGATGTCGAGCGCGGCGTCACGGCGCTGGTCACGCAGTCGGCGGCAGGCACGCCGGCCACGGGTGCCAGTTGGAACCCGGCGCTGTCCGGCGATGGCGGTACGCTGTCGTTCGGTTCGGATGCGCGCGACCTGGTCAACGGCAAGCCGGCCGCGGGGCAAGCCTATCTGGCGGCCAACCCGCTGCCCCGGCCCGAAAAGACCGGCTATTGGTACAGGACCGGGACCGGCGGCGGCCAGGGCTGGGCGATGGAGCGCTGGGGCAACCAGGCTTATGTCGGCGGGCTGGCCTATGACGCCCAGGGGCGCAGCCAATGGCTGGCCGGGTCATGCACGCTGTCGGGCCTGACCTGCAGCGGCATGCTGACGGGCGGCCCGGCCTTCAGCCTGGTCACGGCCGAAGGCGGCGCCAGCACCGATCTGGTCGTCGGCGGCACGGCTTGGCAGACCCTGAGCCCGTTCCCGGTCGGCGGCACCAGGACGACGGGTTATGCCGGCCTGCCGCAGGCCGGCTGGTGGTACGAGGCCGGGGCAGGGAACGGCGTCGGCTATTTCCTTGATACCGACAGCCAGCCGCAGGCCGACGGCTCGATCGCCCAGATCGGCTATCTGAGCGTGCTGGGCTACGACGCCACGGGCGCCCGCGTCTGGCAATCGTCGCAGGCGACGCTGGCCGCCGATCTCAGCTTCTCGGGCACGTTGATGCAGTATGCCGGCGGCGCTCCGTTCGGCGCCACCACTGGCGCGTCGCAACCGTCGAGCAGCGCCATCGGACCGGTGAGGATGACCTTCGACGGCACCGACCGCGCCCGCATCACCCTGCCCGGCGGGCGAAACGCCGACCTGGTGCGGTTCCGGTTCTGAGCGGATTCCGGCAATACACACAATGGGCAGCCTCGTGGCTGCCCATTGCTGTTCGTCCGGCGCAAAAAGGGCATTGACCTTGCCACGGTGGGAAGGCTTACGCCACGCATGAGACAAACAAGGAGGTTCTCATGCTTTCGCACGCTGGCGGCCGCGCCCTGATCAAGCTTGTTCCGATCGTCACCGCCTGGGCCGTGCTGCTGGGCGCCGGCCTTGCCGTGGCGCAGAACGCGACGCCCGGCCATTCGATGTCGGACCATTCGGCCCATGCGGCGCCGGCCGCCGGGAATCCGGCGACCAGCGCCTATGTCGCGGCCAACAACCGCATGCACAAGGACATGGCGATCCAGTACAGCGGCGATGCCGATGTCGATTTCATGCGCAGCATGATCCCGCATCATCAGGGCGCGATCGACATGGCGCGGGTCGTCCTGCAATACGGCCGCGATCCGGATGTGCGCAAACTGGCCGAAGACGTGATCAGGGCGCAGGAAGCCGAGATCGCCATGATGAAGACATGGCTGGCCGACCGCGGCAAATGAGGCCGGCATCGGATCAGGCCGCATAGGGCGCACCGGTCCCGGCAACGGGCCGGGCGCCTTGCCTTACCGGCAGCACCCGTCAGACTGAACCCGTAATAGTTGAAAAAAACTACAAGAAGCCCCCAATCAAGCTCGCTGTTGCGCGCATAAGGTGATTCTTACACGAGAATTTCACCCGCACCCCATGATCATGGGGTGCGGGCGCCCCGCTTGGTATGTCAGACTTTAGTCTAGGAATTGGCCTGCCGCCACCTGCAAGCCGCGGCGGGCCGCAAGGATCGCTGAGGGGCGGCATGGCACGGACAGGGCATAAATCCGCAGCGTACATGCGCACGGATCGGGCGGTGGCGCGGTGGTACCGTTGGATCGCCATCGCGGTATGCGCGGTGATCGTGCTGTCGGGCGGCCAGGCGATGGCCACCAACATCGACACCATCAGGGCGATCGGGGCCGGCCTGGGCACCGCCGGCGCGTCGACCTATGTCCAAGCCACGACCATCGACAGCGCCGGCAACGTCTATGCCACCGGCGCGTTCTCCAATGCATCGCTGACGCTGGGCAACGACACCGGCAATACGCCCGTCATCCTGACCGGCGGGCCCGCCTTCTTCGTGGTCAAGTACAACGCCGCCGGCCAGGTGGTGTGGTCGGCGAAATACACCTTCTCCTACACTGGCGCCAACGCGCCCGCACCGGTCGGCATCGCGGTGGACGGCACCGGCAACGCCTATGTCGTGGGTGGCATGACGGTCGGCACCGGGGCCACGACGGTGACCGTGCCGACCCCGACACCCACCACCCTGACCCTCAGCGGATTCTACAACCCCTACGTCATCAAGTTGAACGCGACCGGCGGGTTCGTCTGGGCCAGCAGCTGGGGCGCGGTCAATGCCGCGGCCCAGCCTTTTGGCATCGCGGTCAATGCCGCCGGCACCGATATCTACATGGCCGGCATGGCCTATAATGGCGACATACCCAACATCCTCGTCCGCACCGGCAACCAGAACGGTTTCGTGATGCGGATCGATTCGACCGGCACCTTCGTCGCCAGCAGTATGTTCGGCGGGGCCGGATCGGCCGCCCAGATCGGCGCGGTGGCCGTCGACCCATCGGGCAATGTCTACGCCGCAGGCGATTTCTACGTCGCCGGCCTGACGGTGCCGCAGACCCTGGCCCTGACGGGCTCCCGGAACGCGCTGGTCGCCAAGTACGATTCCAGCTTTACCCAGCAATGGGTGCAGAACTTCGGCAGCGCGTCATCGTCGCTGGTCCCGACCGCCATCGCCGCCGATGCATCCAACGTCTATATCGCCGGCGAGCTCGGCGCCTCGATAACCCTGCCTGGCCTGTCCGCCAATAGCAGGATCGGCTTGAAGGACGGCCTGATCGCCAAGCTCGCCGCCGCCGACGGCGCGCCCGTCTGGGCCACCAATGTCGGGGGGCAACCGTCCGCGACGGTGACCGCCCCGCGCCTGGCCGTCGACAGCTCGGGCATCGTCTATGTGGGCGGCGCGTTCAACCTCAGCCTGACGACGCCCTTACTGAACAAGATCACCAACCTCAACAACGCCGACGCCCTCGCGCTCAGGCTGTCTTCGACGGGCGAGATAGCCGCGGCCGGGAATTACGGCGGCACCGGCGCGACCGCCACCGTCCTGTCGTCGACCGGCGTATCGTCGGACGGCACATTCGTCGTCGCCGGCACCAAGACGGCGGCCTTCACCACGCCGATCCTGGCCCAGAACGGCACCATCGACGGCATGATCCTGCGCACCTATGTCGGCAGCACGGTGACGGTGACCAAGGCCGGGGCGGGCGGCGGCACGGTGACGTCGAATGCCGGCGGCATCAATTGCGGCACGACCTGCGTGTCGGGCGGGATCACCAACGGCACGTCGGTCTCGCTGACCGCGACAGCCGACGGCACCTCGACCTTCACCGGCTGGTCGGGTACCTGCAGCGGCGCGGCCAGCGTCTACACCTTCACCATCTCGGCCGATTCCAGCTGCACGGCGACGTTCGCCGTGGCATCGAACGGCGGCGGCGGCAACACGCCGGCCCCGATCACGCCGCCGGCCCCGCCGCCCGCCTTCGTGACCAGCCCGCCGGCGGTCAACGAGACTGCCTCGACCGTCGGCAACGGCACGGGCAGCGTTTCCTTCGCCGCGAACTATGCCAACCCGTCGGCCCTGACCTTCACCGCCGCACCGACCAGCGGCGGCAGCCTGCCGGGCTGGATCAGTTTCGATCCGTCGTCGGTGACCTTCAGCTACAGTGTGCCCCTGCCGCCCGACCTGCCGATCCAGCCGATCGCCGATGCGGCGGCCGACGCGCGGGCCGGCCGGGCCGATGCGCGGGCGACGTGGTCGAACACGGTCTACCCCCTGCTGCTGCGGGTGCTGGAATTGCCCGTGGTGCTGACCGCGACCGACAGGACGACCGGCGTCAGCTACAGCTCGCCGATCAGGATGAGCTTTTATGCGCCGCGCAGCCCGGTGGCGATCTCGGCCATTTCGATGAGCCTGGATCGTGCGCTGGGCGACCGCTCGTCGGGGCGTTCGGCGCTGTCGTTCGACGGCGGACAGATGATCTTCGAGACCGCGGCGACCAACCTGTTTCCGCAGGCCTTGAGCACCTATGGCGACATCGTGCGTTATCACGGGCTGTCGGGGTCGCGCGAACGGCTGAGCCAGACGGCGATTCCCGGTGGCGGCGTCGCCAATGCCGCCGACGGCATCTCGACGAGCCCGGCGGTATCGGCCAATGGCGGCTATGCCGCTTTTGCGTCGACCGCGCCCAGCGTCAGCAACACGCCCGCCGGGGGCAAGCGACAGGTCTATCGGGTGGCGCTGGCCTATCCGCGCGTGGCGCTGAACCCGTCGGTCACGCCGGCCCCCGACATGGTGTCGGCCACCGCCGCGGGCGTGGCCGGGAACGGGTCGTCGGACAATCCCAGCCTGTCGCAGGATGGCCGCCATGTCGCCTTCGACAGCGACGCGACCAACTTCGCCGCCGGCCTCGATGCGGTGCGCCGGGTGTGGCGCAAGGATCTCGCGACCGGCGAGATCGTGCCGGTCGCCGTCGGCACCAATCCGTCGATCTCATGGGACGGCCGCTTCGTCGCCTTCGAGGCCGGGGGCCAGATCCAGGTCAAGGACATGACCTCGGGCAGTGTCCGCACGGTCGGCGCGGGCACGTCGCCGCGGCTGTCGGCGCGGGCCGACCGCATCGCCTTCGTCGCGACGTCCAAGGTGATGCATGTCGACCTCGGCACCGGGACCACGAAGACGGTCGGCACCGGCGACCAGCCGGCCTTGTCGGCCGACGGCCGCTTCGTTGCCTGGCGTGGCCTCGGCACCAACGGCTTCACCCAGATATCGGTGCAGGATGTCGACCGCGGCGTGACCGCGCTGGTGACGCAGACCGCCACGGGGGCCGGCGGCAATGGCGACAGCCTCTATCCGTCGCTGTCGGGCGACGGCAGCCAGATCGGCTTCGTGTCCAACGCCCGCGACCTGGTCAACGGCAACCCGGCAGGAACCCAGGCCTATCTGGCGGCCAACCCTCTGCCGCTGCCGGCCAGGACCGGCTACTGGTATATCGCATCGGCCAATGGGGGCCAGGGCTGGCTGCTCGAACGCTGGGGCAGCAAGGCCTATGTCGGCGGCCTGGCCTATGACGCGGCCGGCCGCGCGACCTGGGTCAGCGGCCTGTGCCAGTTGCCCGGACTGACCTGCAACGGCACGCTGTCGTCGTTTGCCGGCGGCGCGGTTTTCGGCGCGCCGACCGGGGCGACGCCATCACCGACGCCGGTGGCCGCGGCGACGCTGACCACCGCGGCGGACGGACGATCGACGACGCTGCAACTGGGCACCGGCACGGCCCAGACCCTGACGCAGTTCCCGATCGGCGGCACCGCCACGACCGGTTACGCCGGCCTGCCGCAGGCCGGCTGGTGGGTCGAGGCCGACACCACCGGCGGCAACGGCTATTTCATCGCCGTCGACAGCCAGGTGCAGACGAACGGCAGCGTGCGCCATATCGCCTATGTCTCGGTGCTGACCTTCGACGGCGCGGGCCGGCCGGTCTGGTATTCGTCGCAAGCCGCGCTGGGCACCGACCTGTCGTTCTCGGGCACGCTGATGCAATACCAGGGCGGCGCGCCGCTCGGGCAGACCCAGGCCGGCACGTCAGGCGCCGTCCCGGTCGGTGCGCTGCGCATCGCCTTCACCGCCAACGACACCGCCCGGATCAGCCTGCCGAACGGCCGCACGGCGGCGATCAGCCGCCTGCGATTCTAGTCGGCGTATGGATCGGCACGGCCGGTATTGCCCGCAGCGCGGGGGGCGCTCGACTGGCCTCAAAAGCACGACTGCACTTTACCGGTCCTGCCGTTCACGGCGGGCGCAATGATCTCGCGCGCGCCGTGGGGCAGGTCTTTGGCGATACCGCCGACTGGACGGGGCCCGGCTGAGGGCCCCGTCCGCCGACCATCAGTTCATCAGCGGTTCGGTCATCACCGGCTCCCACTTGCCGCCCCTGACCTGGTTGAGATAAGCGGCACTGGTGCCCTTGTGGTTGGTCGCGCTGAACGACGCGGTCGGGCCGCCGAACATGTCGCGATAGCCGGTGATGCCTTCCATCGCCTTGATGAAGCCATCGACGGTGACGTTCTTGCCGGCGCGGTCCAGCGCCATGATCGTCAGGTCGGCGCCGGCCCAGCCATACATCGAGCCGGCATTGATGTCGGTCTTGAACTTCTCCTTGTAGGCAGCCAGCCAGGCCTTGACTTCGGGCGAGGCGGTTTCGGCGTAGGGCAGGAAGTTGACCGAGCCGGAATAGAATCCTTCGGTCGCTCCACCCGGCGCCGCCGCCACGACATAGTCATACGACGCCGTCTGGCCGACCCATACCGGATCGTTCCAGCCCATGCGCTTGGCGGTACCCATCGGAATGATCGTGGTGCGCACGATCGTGCCCATGCCGATGAAGTCGCAATTGGCATTCTTGAGCTTGGTGACCGCTGCGGTGAAGTCGGTGTCGGTCGGTTTGACGGCGGCCGTCTCGGCCACCTTGATGCCCATCTCCTTGGCCTGGTCCATCACCCCTTCCAGGATTTCCTGGCCGAAGTCGGTGTCTTCATAGAGGCTGCAGATCACCTTGCGCTGCTTGTTCTCGACCAGCCATTTCATGCCCAGCCGGATCTGGTGGTAGTAGGACGCGCCCAGCGCGAATTTCAGGCGGTTCAGCGGCTCGGCCATCGACCGGGCCGAGGTCAGCGGAAACAGGTTCGGCACGTTGGCCGCCTCCTGTTCCTTGAAGGCGGCGTTGATGATCGGGGTGCCCAGGCCGCCGACGATGGCAAAGACCTTGTCGCGGTTGATCAGCTTGTTGACCGCGGCGACGCCGCGCGGCACCTGGTATTGCGTGTCCTCGACGACGAAGCGGATCTTGCGGCCGTGGATGCCACCCTGTTCGTTGAGAATGTCATAGCGCATCTGCGCCGCGTTGCGCGACGACACACCGTAGAACGATGCCGGACCCGACAGGTCCGTATGCATGCCGATGACGATCTCCTTGTCGGTGATGCCCCGCACGGTCTGGGCCTGAACGGGCACGGCCAGCACTGCGGCAAGCGCCGCGCCGGTAAAAGCTGTACGGGCAAATACGTGACGATGACGCATGAATTGCCTCCCCGCTTTGCGCGTTTGAGCGTCGATGACGCCGGGACGGCGCCTCGTAGACGCGTTTCCTTCCCTCGGTCCCGCGGGACCGGCGTCAAGTGTAGCGGGCGCGGTGGCGTTTTCTACTTCAAACGAACGTTGGCGATAAAAAGGGGCGGCCATCGCTGGCCGCCCCGCATGGTCACACCTGTCTGATGCGCAATCAGTAGGTCATGCCGTCTTTCGAGATCGGTTCCCAGCGGCCGTTCTTGACGATGCTCAGGAACGCGGTCGACGCGCCCTGGTGGTTCTCGGCCGAGAAGTTCATGACCGGGCTGCCGAACATGTCGCGATAGCCCTTGATGCCTTCCATCGCCTTGGTGAAGGTATCGACGTTCAGGTTGCGGCCGGCGCGGTCGAAGGCCAGGATCGTCAGATCGGCACCCTGCCAGCCATAGATCGAGCCGGCGTTGATGTCGGCCTTGAACTTCTCCTTATAGGCTTCGATCCATTCCTTGATGACCGGCGGCGCGGTGTCGGCATAAGGCAGGATCATGCCCGACGACGCGTAATACCCTTCGGTCGCGTTGCCCGGCGCCGCGGCGATGACATAGTCATAGGCTGCGGCTTGGCCGACGAACAGCGGCTCGTTCCAGCCCATGCGCTTGGCGGTGCCGATCGGGATGATCGTGGTACGGATGATCGTGCCCATGCCGATCAGGTCGCAATTGGCATTCTTGAGCTTGGTCATCGCCGCCGAGAAGTCGGTGTCGGTCGGCTTGACCGCCGCGGTCTCGGCGACCTTGGTGCCCAGCGCCTTGGCCTGATCCTGGATGCCTTCCAGCACTTCGAGGCCGAAGTCGGTGTCCTCGTACAGAGCGCAGATGGTCTTGCGGTTCTTTTCCTTCCACAGGTAGTTCAGGCCCGTGCGGATCTGGTCGTAGTAGGACGATCCCAGATAGAACTTCAGCTTGTTCAGCGGCATGAACATCGAGCGCGCCGCGGTCAGCGGGAACAGGTTCGGCACGTTGGCCGCTTCCTGGTCCTTGAACGCCGCATTGATGATCGGCGTGCCCAGGCCGCCGACGATCACGAACACCTTGTCGCGGTTGATCAGCTTGTTGACCGCGGCCACACCGCGCGGCACCTGGTACTGGGTGTCCTCGACGATGAACTTGATCTTGCGGCCATGCACGCCGCCGGCGGCGTTGAGCTGCTCGTAGCGCATCTGCGCGGCGTTGCGCGACGACACGCCATAGAACGATGCCGGACCCGACAGGTCGGTATGCATGCCGATGACGATTTCCTTGTCGGTCACGCCGCGCACGGTCTGCGCCGTGGCCGTCGTGGCGCCCAAGCCCGCCGCCACGACGGCGGCCGCTCCGATAATCTTCTTGTACATTACGCTCTCCTCCCTTGGTGCTTAAGTTGAAGTCAGTCGTTGAAGATCAGCCTGATCTCGTGCAGGTCACCGCGCCGGGAAACCTTCACCTTGTCGGCCAGCCGTCGGATCATCATGCCGGCCAGATCGTCGGGTTCAAGATGATCGATGCTGTCGGCGGGGGCCGGCAGGCGCGGCGCCAGATCGATCGCCTTGCCGCGATACCGCACGATCAGCTTGAACTGGAATTCGTCGAAACGGGTCTTGAGGTCGAGCCGCCCGGGTTCGGGGCCGTGATGGCCGGCAGCGGGTGCCACGACGCCGGAGGCGATCAGATGCTCGATCAGTTCGGCACCGGCCTGGCGGGCGCGGATCGCGGTCATCTGCCCCGCGCCCCACATCGCCCCCTGGTCGCGCATGAAGATGTCGGCCTCCTCGAGCGACGCGAGACTGGCGGGAAAGGCCGCCACGCTCCGTTTCTCGATGCCTAAGCGAAACAGGGCGTTCAGCAGGATGGCGACGATCAGCGCCTGGGCCAGGCTCGACATCAGCCACATCTGCGCCATGTCGGGCAGGGCGCGGTAATATTCCGGGATGATGTCGCGCGACAGGCCCAGGATCAGGGCCAGGCCCAGGACCAGCACCTTGCGCGCATCGAGCGCCCGGGACGTGATCGTGCGCAGGCCGCCGACCACGACGAACGAGCCGCAGAAGATCAGCGCCGCACCGATCACCGGTTCCGGCAGGACCGACCACAGCCCGGCGACCTTGGGGATGAAGGCCAGCAGCAGGAACAACCCGGCCATGAACAGGCCGATCCGCCGGCTGAGCGCGCCCGAGGCGGCGGCCAGGCCGATGGCGCCGCCATTGGCCGTCTGGGTCATGCCGTGCAGCAGGCCGCCCACCACATTGGTCACCCCCTCGGCCAGGATGCCGCCCGATACCGAATTCAGGTTGGGCCGCCGCCAGTTGGCATCTGCCGCGCGCTGGGCGGTGACGATGGCGCCGAAGGAATGAAAGCTCAGCGCGACGCCGGTGATGACGAAGGGCAGGATCAGTTCGGGTTCGAACTTCAGCGCGACGTCGGGCCCGGGAATGCGCGGCAGCGAGAACCAGTCGAAGGCAGCGATCCGGGCGAATTCGTTGTCCGAGATCGCCCCCAGCACCAGGCTCAGCGCCAGACCGACCAGCAGGCCGGCCAGGGCGCAGAACAGATGCGGGTAGCCCTTGGTCCAGACATGCAGGCCCACCATCACCGCCAGCGTCACCGCGCCGATCAATTGCGGATGATGGGGATGCACCGCTTCGGGATCGATGGTGAAGAAATTTCGCACCCCCAGGATGCCCAGCCCCAACCCGATCAGCAGCACGGCCAGGCCCGCGATCTCGACCGGGCACAGCCGGCGCAGCCAGCGCACCGCCGGCCCCATCGCCATCTGGGTCGCCCCGATGATCCAAGTCATGCCGAAGACCAGTTCCAGGCCGCCGCGGTTCAGCGCGATCATGACGGCCGGCAGGGCCGCCCCCGTCGTGCCGGTCGGCGCCAGCAGGCCCGAGCCGAACCACTTGCTGCGGATCACCTGCAGCAGCACGCCCAGCCCCGCGGTCAGCATCGTCGCCGAAACCATGGCGACGGTGGTCGGCTGGTCGACGTCGGCCGCCCGGGCCAGCACGACCGGCAGCACCATCAAGACGCCCAGGAAGCCGACCAGCTGGATGGCCAGGATCAGGGTGACCAGCGGTGGCGGCTGGTCGTCGGGGCCGTAGACTATGCCTTCGGGGCGCGTCGCCATCGCATACACTCGTTTTCAATCGCCAATGCGATGGGGACGCTGCCTCAATGAGATATGGACGGTCAAGCTGATCGGCTGTGCTGCGCGTGATCAGGTATCCCGGTACATCTCGTCGATCAGGTTCTTGTATTTCTGGTTCACCAGCTTGCGCTTCAGCTTCATCGTCGGGGTCAGTTCTTCGTCCTCGGCGGTCAGCTGCTGTTCGATCAGCCGGAACCTCTTGATCGTCTCGACCCGGGCGAAGTTCTTGTTCACCCGCTCGATCTCAGCCCAGATCAGTTCCTGGACCTCCTTGGTCCGGCACAGGCTTTCGAAGTTCGTGAAGGGCACGTTCTTTTCCTGGGCGTGCTGGACGACGTTGTCGTAATCCAGCATGACCAGGCAGGTCAGGAACTTGCGCTTGTCGCCGATGACGACCGCATCGGAAATATAGGGGCTGAACTTCAGCTGGTTCTCGATTTCCGACGGCGTGATGTTCTTGCCGCCGGCCGTGATGATGATGTCCTTCATCCGGTCGGTGATCTTGACCCAGCCCTGGTTGTCGATGATGCCGACGTCACCGGTATGCAGCCAGCCGTCGACCACGGTCTCGGCTGTCTTTTCGGGGTTGTTCAGGTAACCCATGAAGACATGCGGGCCGCGCAGCAGGATCTCGCCCTCGGCGCTCAGGCGGATTTCGGTATTGGGCGCGACCTTGCCGACGGCGCCCAGCTTCCAGTAACCCGGGGGTGGTGCGGTCGCCAGGCCGACGTTTTCGGTCTGGCCATAGACTTCGCGCATGTCGCAGCCCAGCGCCATATACCACTTGATCAGGTCGGGCGAGATCGGCGCGGCACCGGTCAGCAGGTAACGCGCCCGCTCCAGCCCGATCATGCGTTTGACATTGTTCAGGACCAGTTTCTGGGCCAGCCAGAACCGGATCTTCAACCCCGGCGACGGCTCCTTTTCCTCGAGCTTGGCGTCGGCCATCGCCATGCCGGCATCGATCGCCAGCTTGTAGGCCAGTTGCCCCACCCAGGTCGCTTCGCGCATGCGGATGGCGATGCCCGAATAGAACTTTTCCCAGAACCGCGGCACGGCCAGCATCACGGTCGGCTGCAATTCGCGGAAATTCTCGGCGACGGTTTCCAGGCTTTCGGCGAAGTTGACCGTCGCCCCCGACCGCAGCGGATAGAGCACGGTGAAGCCGCGCTCGGCGATGTGGCACAGCGGCAGGAACGACAGCTGTTCGTCGTCGGGGCCGGCATCGGCCAGGTCGGCGGTGTTCTCAAGCTGGAACAGCAGGTTGCGATGGCTGATCATCGCGCCCTTGGGCATGCCGGTCGTGCCCGAGGTGTAGATCAGGATCGCCAGATCCTCGGGCTTGCCAAGGGCCAGTTCCTGATCCCAGAAGGTCGGGTGGGCGCGATGATACTCCTCGCCGATGCGCAGCAGATCGTCGAACGAGATGACCATCGGGTCCGAGAAGTCGCGCAGGCCCTCCAGGTCGAGGACGACGATCTTGAGCAGATCGGGGCAGCGCGCCCGCACGTCCAGCACCTTGTCGAGTTGCTCCTCGTTCTCGACCACGGCGATGCGGGTGCGCGAATCATTGAACAGGTATTCGACCTGCTTGGCGGAATCCGTGGTGTAGACGCCCGAGCAGACGCCGCCGACGCCCTGCGCGCCCATGTCGCAGTAGAGCCATTCCGGGTTGTTCTCGGAAATGACCGAGACGACACCGCCGCGGCGCAGGCCCAGGGCCGCGAAACCGCAGCCCACGGCGCGGGCATTCTCGCCGTATTCCTTCCAGGTGATCGATCGCCAGATGCCGTAGCTTTTTTCCCGCATCGCGACCTTGTCGCCGCGCTCGGCCACGCGGCGCCAGAAATAGCGCGGCAGCGTGTCGTCCATCGCCTGCAGCGACTTCACCAACGCATCGCCCTTGACATGTACCGTCATGGCGTAGACCTCCCTGTATCCCGGCACTATAGCTTAATTGGTGGAAATCAACGCCAGGTCTTGCGTTTCTTCCAGCGCCGCTTGCCGCGGACGCCTTCTTCCTTCATGCCGAGGTAGAATTCCTTGATGTCTTCCTTTTCCATCAGCCGTTCGGTGGTGTCTTCCATCACGATGCGGCCGACTTCGAGGACATAGCCGAAATGCGCGGTTTCCAGCGCCACCTTGGCGTTCTGCTCGACCAGCAGGATGGTGGCCTTCTGCTCGCGGTTCAGCCGCACGATGATCTCGAAGATATCCTTGAT
>Ga0206117_101055_pt1 | contig 17010 bp, 18 predicted proteins | sample 3A5Ametagenome_FD_177997 | JGI IMG/M metagenome (GOLD analysis project Ga0206117, IMG submission 177997) | Enriched microbial communities from leaf-cutter ant dump, University of Wisconsin, Madison, United States - 3A5A | ecosystem: Environmental > Terrestrial > Nest > Insects nest > Nest dump... | reverse complement strand
CCCGCGGCTGGTGCCGACGCTGGCCGTGCCGCTGGGGGCGGCGGCCGTCGTCATGGCGCTGATCGGCGGCGCCCTGCTGCTGCGCCGGCACAACGGCGAGGGGGGCGAACCCAAGCTGGACATGAAGACGCCGTTCGAGCTGGGCACCGTGCTGAAGTTCGCCGCCCTGCTGGCCGTCATCACGCTGATCGCCAAGGTGGCGCTGGCCAAACTGGGCCAGGGCGGGCTGTACGCCGTCGCCTTCCTGTCGGGCATCGCCGACGTCGACGCACTGACCCTGTCGGTCGCGCGCATGCCCGACGGATCGATCGCCCATCATGTGGCCGCCGCCGCCATCGGCATCGCCGTGGCCGTCAACACCGTGTCCAAGGCTGCGATGTGCGCGATCTTCGGCAACCGGTCGCTGGCGCTTGTCGTCGGCCTGGCCAGCGCCGCGGCGATCGCCGCCGGCGGCGCCGCGCTGACCTTCGCCCCGGAATGATGATCCGACAATAGTTATTGCCGTTATTGATTATAGAAGATAACTTTCTCTCCGCCGCTGCCCCGGTTCGGGACGCGGCATCCGACGACAAGATCGGAGATCAGGGAGGAAGTCATGCGCGACCATCGCGCCACGGGTTTGTTTGCGCCCTGCACCGTCATCCGCCGCGACACACCAGACGGCATGGTGCTTACCTCGGGCCTGGCGCCCGCCCCTGCCCCCGACACCGTGATCGCCATGCTGGACCACGCGGCGGCCACCGTACCCGACCGCGTCTTCCTGGCCGAACGCGACGGCGCCGGCTGGCGCCGCGTCACCTATGCCCAGGCCGCGGCGACCGCGGGCCACATGGCGCGCAACCTCATGGCCCGCGGCCTCGATGCCGAGCGGCCGCTGGCAATCCTGTCGGACAATGCGATCAACCACGCCCTGCTGGCGCTGGGCGCGATGGCGGCAGGCGTGCCGGTCGCCCAGATTTCACCGGCCTATGCCCGCTTTGCCGATCTGGCCAAGCTCGACCATATCTTTGCCGCGCTGACGCCGGGCCTGGTCTATGCCGCCGATGAAACGGCCTTCGGCGCCGCGCTGGACCTGGCCGCCCGGGCCGGCATCGCCACGGCGACGGATGCCGACATCGCCGACCTTGCGGCACCGGCCGACGGCCCGCTGCCCGCCATCGGTCCTGACACCGTGGCCAAGGTCCTGTTCACCTCGGGCTCGACCAACCTGCCCAAGGGGGTGATAACGACGCATCGCATGATGTGCTCGAACCAGGAAGCATTGGCCCAGATCTGGCCGTTCCTGGCCGAGGAGGCGCCGGTCATGGTCGACTGGCTGCCCTGGAACCACGTCTTCGGCGGCAGCTTCATCACCAATTTCGTGCTGCGCCACCGCGGCACGCTGCATATCGATGCCGGCCGGCCCGTGGCGCCGCTGATCGACCGCACGCTGGAAAATCTGCGCGACATCGCCCCCACGGTCTATTGCAACGTGCCGCGCGGCTTCGACCTGCTGGTCCGCGCACTGGACCAGGACGATGCGCTGGCCGCCCGGTTCTTCTCGCGGTTGCGCTTCGTGTTTTCCGCCGGCGCCGCCCTGCCCGACAATCTGTGGCAGCGGCTGATCGCACTGGCCGAACGCCATGCCGGCCGCGCGGTGCCGGTCATCTCGGGCTGGGGTGCGACCGAGACTGCCCCTTGCGTGACCGCGATCCATTTCGACGGGGCGGGTTCGGGCAATATCGGCGTGCCGATCCCCGGCGCCGAGCTGAAGTTCACCCCGACGGGCGATCGCTGGGAAATGCGGGTGCGCGGGCCGATGGTGACGCCGGGCTACTGGCGCCGCTCCGACCTGACCGCCCAGGCCTTCGACGCCGACGGCTTCTATCTCATCGGCGATGCGGGCCGGCTGGCCGACCCGGATGATCCGTCGCGCGGCATCCTGTTCGACGGCCGGGTGGTCGAGGATTTCAAGCTGTCGACCGGCACCTGGGTCAATGTCGGCCGGCTGCGCCTGGCCGCCATCGCCGCGGCCAGCCCGGCGATCGAGGATGCGGTGGTGACCGGCCACGACCGCGACGAGATCGGCCTGCTGCTGTTCCCGAGCCTGGCCGGCTGCCGCCGGCTGTGCGATGCGCCCGATGCCGGACTGGCCGAACTGGCGGCCCACCCGGCCCTGCGCGATCACCTGCGGATCGCCCTGGCCCGGCCCGGCCGCGACGGCGGCAGTTCGACGCGGATCGCCCGCGCCCTGCTGCTGACCGAACCGCCTTCGGCCGAACGGGGCGAGATCACCGACAAGGGGTATCTGAACCAGCGCGTGATCCTGTCCGGCCGGTCGCAGGCCGTCGACCGGCTTTATGCCGACCCGTCCGATTCCGACGTCATCCGCATCGAAACCTGAACCATAAAACCGGGAGGAAGACAGTCATGAAGTCGTTGAAACTGGCCGCATTGGCGCTGGCATTGAGCGCCGGCCCCGCCTTGGCCCAGAACACCCCGCTGCGCATCGGCGTGATGAACGACATGTCCAGCGTCTATGCCGATTTCCAGGGCCGCGGTTCGGTCCTGGCGGCCCAGATGGCGGTCGAGGACTACGGCGGCAAGGCCGCCGGCCGCACGGTCGAGGTGGTGTCGGCGGACCACCAGAACAAACCCGACGTCGGGTCGGTCATCGCCCGGCGCTGGCTGGATACCGAGGGGGTCGAGATGATCATCGACCTGCCGAATTCGGCCGTGGCGCTGGCGGTCGGCGACCTGGTCCGCGAACGCAACAAGGTGATGATCGGCTCGGGCGCCGGCACCGCCGCCCTGACCGGCGAGAAATGCAGCCCCAACACGGTCCATTGGACCTACGACACCTGGGCCTTCGGCCATGCGCTGGCGCGCGCGGTGATGGAACGCGGCGGCAAGACCTGGTTCTTCATCACCGCCGACTATGCCTTCGGCCATGACCTGGAAAAGCAGGCCGGCGACGAGGTCGTGGCGGGCGGCGGCAAGGTCGTCGGCTCGGTCCGCCATCCGCTGGGCACGCCCGACTTCGCCTCGTTCCTGGTGCAGGCCCAGGCATCCAAGGCCGAGATCGTCGCCTTTGCCAATGCCGGCGGCGACCAGACCAACGCGCTGAAGCAGGCGGCCGAATTCGACCTGGGTGCCAAGCAGAAGATGGTCGGGCTGATCTTCGGCATCAACAATGTGCCCGCCCTGGGCCTGAAGGCGACGCAAGGGTTGCTGACCGTCAACCCGTTCTACTGGGACCTGAACGACCAGACGCGGGCCTGGTCGCGCCGCTTCCAGGAACGTCATCCCAACCGCAACATGCCCAACGACATGCAGGCGGGCGTCTATGCCGGCGTGCTGCACTACCTGAAATCGGTCGACAAGGCCGGCCAGGCCCAGGACGGCCGCGCGGTGGTGGTCACGATGAAGGAGATGCCGACCGACGATCCCTTGTTCGGCAAAGGCACGATCCGCGCCGACGGCCGCAAGCTGCATCCGATGTACCTGCTGGAGGTCAAGAAACCCGATCAATCCAAGGGCGACTGGGACTTCTTCAACGTCGTGGCAACCGTGCCGGCCGACAAGGCGTTCCGCCCGATGGACCAGGGCGGCTGCCCGCTGGTGGCCAAGAACTGACCTCGACGAGGGCGGGCAATTGCCGCACTCTGCCCGCCCTCGAACTGTCCGGAGACAGCATGCCCCCGAAAGCGGCCCCGTCGCCATCGCGCCCGCGGCGCCCGTCCGCCCCCGCCGTGCCCGATGCGGTGGACATGAGCGGCATCAGCGATTTCATCGGTTATGCGATCCGCCGCGCCCAGTTGGCCGTGTTCCAGGAATTCAGCGAACGCATGGCCGAATTCGAGGTCACCACGGCGCAATTCTCGGTACTGCGCCTGGTCGGCGGCAATCCCGGCCTGAACCAGAAGATGCTGGCCACCGCGCTGGGGGTCGAGACGCCGCGCATGGTGCTGATCGTCGACGCGCTGGAACGGCGCGGGCTGGTGGTCAGGCTGGCTTCGACCGTCGACCGGCGGGCCCGGGCCATCTTCCTGACGCCGCAAGGCCGGCGGTTGCAGCGGCGGATGGAAAGACGCTCGGCCGATTATGAACGCCGCATCGTCGAGCGGCTGCGCGGCGAAGACAAGGAAGCCCTGCTGCGCATGCTGCGCCACCTGGCCCAGCCGGTATAGGCGGGGGGTCAGCGGCGGCAGGGATTGCCCTCGGCCACCGGTGCCAGATCGGGGCCGAGCCTGCCCATCGCAACCTCGTAGGGCGCCACCGCCTCGGGCGTTGCCGGGGTCACTTGCGGGTCGGTCAGGCTGCCCGACAGGCGCAGCGGGACGTCCAGCGCGAAAAAATTGGTCGACGACCGTTCGGTGCGCAGCACCAGGTCCAACCGCCGCTTGACCAGGTCGATCCGCCCGCCGCCGACCGCGACGCCCTCGGCCGCGCGCAGGCGCAGCGGCGCCACCTGGGCAATGCCGTCGCGCACCGTGACGATGCCCAGCAGACAGGTCATCTGCGTGCGCCCCTCGCCCTTGCGGAACAGGGTGCGCAGATCGCCCGACAGCTTCTCCAGCAGATCGCGCGAGATCAGCCCGCCCGTCATCGCCACCACGGCCTGGCCCCGCGCCGCCTTGACCAGGTCGTCGGTGGTGCGGCCGGCTCCTTGCAACGCCGCGCGCAGGTCGATGCGGCCGGCGATCATGCCGGGATCGGCGCCCAGCCGTCGCGCCAGCGCGTCGGCATCGGCATCCGACCAGGCCAGGTCGGCCGACATCTCGACCCCCTTGTCGGCATTGGCGGCCGTGGCCGAGGCGGTGACGCGGCCGCCGCCCAGGGCGAAGTTCAGCTTGTCGATCGCCGCCTCGCCCGGACCGAAGCGGGCCGCCAGCTCGGCATCCTCGGCGCGCAGGCGGCCGTAATCGACCTCGGCCGCCGACAACTGCAGCCTGACGCGCGCGGCATCAGCCTCGGCCGCCAGCGACAGTTCGCCATCGCCACCGCCGCCGGACAGCAGCGGTTCGAGGTTCAGATGCGGGAAATCCAGGGTCGCGGCGATGTCGTCGGATTGCCCGCGCCCGCCTTCCGTCAGCGTGATCGCACCCTCGAACACATCCTCGCCGAGCCGGCCGGTCGCCTCGTCCAGCCGCCAGCGATTGCCGTCGCGGGTCAACTCGCCGACCAGCTTCAGCCCGAGATCGCGCGAGGTCGGCGCGCCGAAGATCCGCGTCAGGTCGCCGACTTTGCGCGCGACGATATCGAGCCGCCCATGCGCCCCGTCGATATCGAGCGGTCGGGTGAAACTGCCGTCGAAGGCGATGCGCACGCCTGAATTGGCCAGGGTGAAATTGGCGCCGAAGGGTTTCGCCGGGTCGCGCAAGGCGTTGAAGGATTGCATCGTCGCATCCAGCCGCACCGGAATGTCGTTGTAGCTGCCGGTTGCCCCCAGCGTGATCGGCTGGTCGTCGCCGCCGGCCTTCAGGTTGAGATCAGTCATGGCGATTTCGAGGAAACGGCCGCTGGAGGTGCGATAGCGCACCAGCCCGTCGCGCAGCACGCCGGTCAGGATGGTCGGCACCGCGGACCGGTCGCCTGCCCTGTCGTCATCGCCGTCGCCATCGCCGGTCTGCCAGTTGCCGCGACCTTGCGCGTCGCGTTCCATCACCAGCCGCGGCCCGATGACCTCGGCCCACAGGAAACGCAATTCGCCGCGCAGCAGGGCACCCGCATCCAGCCGGCCGGCGACGCGGCCGACGCGCAGCATGTCGGGTTCCGACCCGCCGGGCAGGTTGGCCACGACGATGTCGCGGATGTCGACCGATAAGGGATTGCTCCAATCCTGGCGCAGCGACCCGATCGTCGCCTGCCGGCCCACCTGGGCGCTCAGCCAGCGTTGGGCCAGCGGGCGCAGATCGCCGAATGCGACCCAGGCACCAGCGCCGATGACGGCCACGACCAGCACCGCCAGCAGGCCCAAGGTCAGCGCCAGAATTCGCCGTCGGGCCATCGGGGCCGAATTCCTCCGTTACTGGGGTCGCCCAGAGCCTAACACGGCCGGATGAAAACCGGTTCCGGAACAGGGCCTTCCAAATGGTTTGACAGGCAATCTATCCCTGACAATGATGCGCCCGGCCTGGATTTCGCCCTGTCGCAAACACTGCCCCGGAGTGCCCGATGACCGCGCCCCTGCATCTGTTTTCCGCCGCCCGCTCATCGGCGTCCTATCGCGTGCGCATCGCCCTCAACCTGAAGGGCGTGGCCTACGACCAGACGCCGATCGACCTGCGGGCGGGCGAGCAGCGCTCGGACGCGTTCAAGGCGCGCAACCCGCAAGGGTTCGTGCCCGCCCTGATCGCCGGCGACCTGACCCTGATCCAGTCGCCCGCCATCATCGAATGGCTGGATGAAACCTATCCCGAACCCGCCCTGCTGCCGGCCGACCGCGACGGACGGGCGCGGGTGCGGGCGCTGGCCGGGGTGATCGCCTGCGACATCCATCCGCTGAACAACCTGCGCATCCTGGGTTATCTGCAGAACGAACTGGGCCTGGACGAGGAAGCGCGCAACACCTGGTACCGCCGTTGGGTGAACGAGGGTTTTGCCGCGCTGGAAACCCTGCTGGGCCAGCCCGGCACCGGCCAGTTCTGCCACGGCGATCGCCCGGGCCTGGCCGACATCCACCTGGTGCCCCAGGTGTTCAACGCGCTGCGGTTCCAGGTCGACATGGCGCCCTACCCGCTGATCCGCCGCATCGATGCCGCCTGCCGAGCCCTGCCCGCCTTTGCCGCGGCCGCGCCCGAGCGCCAGCCGGGTTTCTGACCGGCGCTTGACCGGTCGGAGCCCAGGGCGGATAGTCGTTTCAAATGCAACCGATCTGCTGCCCTGACCCGTCATGACCCTGCCCGCGGACCAGCCCGCCCTGGGGTTCGACCTCGAGGAATTCCTGCCCTACCGGCTGTCGGTCCTGTCGAACCGCGTGTCGGACGCCTTTGCCCGGCTGTACGAGACGCGCTTTGGCATCACCATCCCGGAATGGCGGGTGATCGCCAATGTCGGGCGCTTCGGGCCGATATCGGCCAACGGGGTGTGCGAACGCTCGGCCATGGACAAGGTCACGGTCAGCCGCGCGGTCCAGCGCCTGGTCGACAAGGGTTTCCTGGACCGCCGCACCGATGCCCACGACCGCCGCCGGTCATCCCTGACCCTGTCGCCGGCAGGTGCCGCGATCTATGCCGAGATCGTGCCGCTGGCCCTGCAGATCCAGTCGGCCCTGGTCGCCGATCTGGACGAAGACGAGCGTCGCGCGCTCGACCTCTTGATGGACAAGCTGGACCGTCGCATCGCCGAGCTGCCCTGAAGTCTAATCCAGGCAGGCCAGCAGCCAGTCGCGGAAGGCCTGCATCGCGGCGGTCTCGCGCCGCGACTTCAACGACGTCAGCCAGTACTGGCCCAGCGCGATTTCCACCGGGAACGGCTGGACCAGCCGCCCGGCTTCGAGTTCGCGGGTGAACATGCGCACCGGCAGCAGCGCGACGCCGATGCCCTGTGCGGCCGCCTCGGCCATGGTGACCGACGAATCGAACACCGCGCCGCGGATGGTCGGGCACGACGCGCCCGCCGCATCGAACCAGCGCGCCCATTCATCGGCACGGTACGACCGCAGCAGCACTTCGCCCGCGACGTCGGCGGGTTCGTGCAGGCGGGCCGCGATCGCGGGCGTGCAGACGGCCGACAGCGGCGCGGGGAACAGCGGCCGCGCCTCGACCCCGTGCCACGAGCCGTCGCCGAAACGGATGGCGTAGTCGAGCCCCTCGCCCGCCAGGTCGACCCGGTTGTTGTTGGTCAGCAGGCGCAGGTCGATATAGGGGTGGGCCGCGCAGAAATTCTGCAGCCGCGGCAGCAGCCAGCCGGTGGCGAAGGTCCCGACCGCGCCGACCGTGACCACCTCGCGGTAATGCCCGTTCTCGAACCGGTCCAGGGTCGCGCGGATGCGGGCGAAGGAATCCGCCAGGACGGGCAGCAGGGCCTGCCCCTCGTCGGTCAGGGCCAGGCCGCGCGACAACCGGCGGAACAGCCGCACCCCCAAGATTTCCTCTAGGCTGTTGACCTGATGGCTGACCGCGGCCTGGGTCACGCGCAGTTCCAGCCCGGCCCGGGTAAAGCTCAAATGGCGGGCCGAAGCCTCGAAGGCACGCAGGGCGTTGAGCGGCAGGTGATTGATCGACATCGTGTGTCCCAAATTTTTCTAATGGCTCGCCCGATTTATCGTCGTTTGTCAAGATTCCGCGCTGTCGGCAGTCTGCGGCTCGCGACGAGATCGCATGACGAGAGCTTGAGGGATCAGATGACAATGAACCGACGTGGCCTGCTGATCGCGGCCACCACCATGATGACCGTGCCGGCCCTGACCGCGACGTTCGCGCGGGGGGCCAAGGCCGCGCCCGGCTGGCCGGCCCGGCTGGCCCCGGCCTTCACCCTGCTGGAAAAGGAATCGCAGGGGCGGCTGGGCATCTACGTGCTGGATACCGGCGACGGTGCGGCCTCGGGGCTGCGGGCCGGCGAACGTTTCCCCATGTGCTCGACCTTCAAGATGGTGCTGGCCGCCTGCATCCTGGCCCGCGTCGACCAGGGCAAGGAACGGCTGGACCGCCGCCTGCGCGTCGCCAAGACCGACCTGGTTGCGCATGCGCCGGTGGTCGAACCGCGGGTCGGCGGCACGATCTCGATCGGCGAGTTGTGCGAAGGCACGATGATCTGGAGCGACAATGCCGCCGCCAACCTGCTGCTGGCAACCTTCGGCGGCCCCCCGGCGATGACGGCGTTTGCCCGGTCGATCGGCGACACGACGTTCCGCCTGGACCGCATCGAAACCATGATGAGCCAGTCCAAGCCCGGCGACCCGCGCGACACCACCTCGCCCCAGGCGATGGCCCAGACGCTGCACCGCCTGGCGCTGGGCGATGCCCTGAGCCCGCAGTCGCGCGCCCAGTTGGTCGCCTGGCTCAAGGACAACCGCACCGGCAACACGCGCATCCGCGCGGGCCTGCCCAAGGACTGGGTGGTCGGTGACAAGACCGGCACCGGCGGCCACGGCACCAACAACGACGTGGCCATCATCTGGCCTAAGGGCGGCCGGGCGCCGCTGATCCTGTCGACCTATCTGACGGAAAGCAAACTGCCCGGTCCGCGGCAGGACGCGATCCTGGCGTCCGTCGGCGCCGAGGTCGCCAAGGCGCTGGCGTAACCGCCGGCAGCCCTTGGCGGCGCCGCGCGGGGCGCGACGCCGGCCCGGGCCCTTACCCCTGGGGTTCGGCCGGCTCGATCTCGCGCGGCGCGACGGGCTTCAGCTTGTCGCTGGCCGCGGCCACCGCGTCGCTCTGGGCGACGCGCTGCTTGGTCTGACGGTGGACGAACCACATGATGGCAAAGACCAGGACGAAGACGCCCAGCATCACCAGCAGGAAGTTTTCGGCGACCGACGACACCGCCCGGCCCAGCAGGTAGCCGGCCGAGGCGAACGAGGTCGCCCAGATGCCCGCGGCGATGAAGTTCAGGAAGGCGAAGCGCGGCCAGGACAGGCCCGACATGCCCATCGCGAAGGACGAGAAGTTGCGCACGCCATAGATGAAACGGAAGCTGAGGATGAAACCGACATGGTACTTGGTCAAAAGCCGCAAGGCCGTGTCGACGCCGCCCTGCCAGCGTGGGAACCGGGCCAGCAGCCGGGCGCCCCAGCGCCGGCCGATATAGAAATAGGTCTGGTCGCCGCAGAACGAACCGAGCCAGGCGGCCGCGATCAGGAAATAGACGTTCAGCAGGCCCTGGCTGGCCGCGGCACCGGCGAAGATGACAAAGGTCTCACCTTCGAGAAATGCCCATATGAACGTGATCGGATAAAACCATTCCCCGTGATTTTGGATCACCTGGTAGATATCGAAGGATGCGATCGCGTCCACGTCCTGGCGTCTCCCTGGGGGGCGGCTGAGGGCCCCTTCTATCATGCCGGTTCGTTGCTGGCGAGGCGACGAGCCTGCATTTCGCGTTAAGTAATTGTAACGGCCTCCAGGCAGGCCACCTCCAGGCAGACACCGTTCGCGGCACCTGCACGACAGAACCCAGGCCGCCTGCGCGAGCCCCGGTCCTGCAGGAGGTGCGTCCACCCGATCTGCGCGGCGGGCTTCCACCCGCCCCGGTGAGCCTATATATAGGGGCGCGCAGCAGCGAACGACAGGTATTAATGAGAACGATATACATCCTGAACGGCCCCAACCTGAACCTGCTGGGGACGCGCGAACCGCAGGTCTACGGCACCACCACCCTGGCGGATGTCGAGGCCCTGTGCCGGCGGGCGGGAGACCGCCTGGGATTGGAGATCTTCTTTCGCCAGTCGAACTACGAAGGCCAGTTGATCGACTGGATCCACGAGGGCCGCACCGCGGCCGCGGGTTTCATCGTCAATGCCGGGGCGCTGACGCACACCTCGATCGGCCTGCTCGACGCCCTTCAGGCGGCCGAGAAACCGGTCATGGAAGTACATCTTTCGAACATTTTCCGGCGAGAGAGTTTTCGCCACCATTCCTATGTCAGCCTCGCGGCCCGCGGCGTGATCTGCGGCGTGGGGCCCAAGGGCTACGAACTGGCGCTCGAAGCGCTGGCCGAAATCCTGGCGTAGTTCGATGCCGACATCCGACGAGAAGGACCGCTCGATGACCAAACTGACCGTCGACAAGAAGCTTATTCGCGACCTTGCCAAGATCCTGCAGGATACCGGCCTCGCCGAGGTCGAGTGGAGCGAGGGCGACGTCAAGCTTCGCGTGTCGCGCGGCGCGGCCTCGCCCGCGACCTATGCCGCCCCGGTCGCTTACGCGGCCCCGGTCGCCCCCGTGGCCGTCGCACCCGTCGCCGCCCCCGCGGCCGAGGCGCCGGCCGCCGCCCATCCCGGTACCGTCAAGTCGCCGATGGTCGGCACGATCTACATCGCGCCCGAACCCGGCGCCGCGCCCTTCGTCAAGGTCGGCGACACGGTCAAGGAAGGCCAGACCCTGGTCATCGTCGAAGCGATGAAGACCATGAACCCGATTCCGTCGCCGCGCGCCGGCCGGGTCACGCGGATCCTGGTCGAGAACCAGCAGCCGGTCGAATTCGACCAGCCGCTGATGATCGTCGAGTAAGGCGCCCAGCCGGTGTTCGACAAGGTCCTGATCGCCAATCGCGGCGAAATCGCGCTGCGCATCCATCGCGCCTGCAAGGAGATGGGCATCGCGACCGTGGCCGTGCATTCCACGGCCGATTCCGAGGCCATGCACGTGCGCCTGGCCGATGAAAGCGTCTGCATCGGCCCGCCGCCGTCGCCGCAGAGCTATCTGAACATTCCCGCCCTGATCGCCGCCGCCGAGATCACCGGCGCCGATGCGATCCATCCGGGCTATGGCTTCCTGTCCGAGAATGCGGGTTTCGCCGACATCGTCACGGCGCACGGCATCACCTTCATCGGCCCCAAGCCCGACCATATCAGGCTGATGGGCGACAAGATCGCGGCCAAGGCGGCGATGAAGCGCCTGGGCGTGCCGGTCGTGCCCGGCTCGGACGGCGGCGTCACCTCGGACGACGAGGCACGCGCCATTGCCAACGAGATGGGCTATCCCGTGCTGATCAAGGCCGCCGCCGGCGGCGGCGGGCGCGGCATGAAGGTCGTGCGCTCGGACGACGAGCTGGGCTCGGCCCTGTCCCAGGCCCGCACCGAAGCCCGCCTGGCGTTCGGCGACGACGCGGTCTACATCGAGAAATACCTGGCCCGGCCGCGCCATATCGAAATCCAGGTGATCGCCGACAGCCACGGCAATGTCGTGCATCTGGGCGAACGCGACTGTTCGTTCCAGCGCCGCCACCAGAAGGTCCTGGAGGAGGCGCCGTCGCCCGCGCTGAACGCGACCGAACGCGACCAGCTGGGCAAGACGGTCACGAACGCGCTGAAGGAGCTGGGCTACCTGGGCGTCGGCACGATCGAGTTCCTGTACGAGAACGGCCAGTTCTTCTTCATCGAGATGAACACCCGCCTGCAGGTCGAGCATCCCGTGACCGAGGCGATCACCGGGCTGGACCTGGTGCGCGAACAGATCCGCATCGCCGACGGCGCGCCGCTCGGCTACACCCAGGAAGACGTGACCTTCAACGGCCATGCCATCGAATGCCGGATCAACGCCGAGAACCCGCGGACCTTCGCGCCCTCGCCGGGGCGCATCGGCACCTATCACGCGCCGGGCGGCCTGGGCGTGCGGGTCGATTCCGCGGTCTATTCCGGCTATCGGGTGCCGCCGAACTACGACAGCCTGGTCGCCAAGCTGATCGTGCACGGCCAGAACCGCAACGAATGCATCATGCGGCTGCGCCGGGCGCTGAGCGAGATGGTCATTTCCGGGATCGAAACCACGATCCCGCTGCATCTGGCCCTGACCGCGCAGAACGACTTCATCAACGGCGCCTACGACATCCATTGGCTGGAAGAATTCATCGCCAACCAGGGATGAGGTCAGCGTGTCGGCACGGCTGACCCCGGAACTGCTGGTCCGCGCCTATGCGCGCGGACTGTTCCCGATGGCCGAGGAACGCGACGACCCGGATATCTTCTGGGTCGAACCCGAGCGGCGGGGCATCCTGCCGCTCGATCGCGTCCATGTGCCCCGCCGCCTGGGCCGCACCGTGCGCCAGGACCGCTTCCGCGTGACCGCCGACCAGGCCTTCGGCCGGGTCATCGCCGCCTGCGCCGAACCCAAGCCCGGCCGCACGCGGACCTGGATCAACGACGCCATCGAACAGGCCTATGGCGAACTGGCCCGCCACCGCCTGGCCCATTCGATCGAATGCTGGTCGGGGGACCGGCTGGTCGGCGGGCTGTACGGGGTGTCGCTGGGCGCCGCGTTCTTCGGCGAAAGCATGTTCAGCCGCGAGACCGACGCGTCCAAGGTGGCGCTGGTCCATCTGGTGGCGCGGCTGCGCATCGGCGGCTATCGCCTGCTGGACTGCCAGTTCATCACCGACCACCTCGCGCAGTTCGGCACGATCGAGATCGATCGCGACGACTACATGCAGTTGCTGCTGCCGGCCCTGGCCGGCGCCGGCGACTTCTACTTGGCCGGGGCCGGGGTGGCGGGTGCCGTCGTCTTGCAGTCGGTCACCCAGACGTCGTAGACGGGATGCTCGAGCGGGTTCAGCCCCGGGCTCGACGCAAACATCCAGCCGGAAAACAGGGCCTTGGGCGCCTCGCCCGGCAATTGCTCGATGATCTCGATGAAGGCCGCCGATTCCGGCGTTTCCTCGACCGGCCGATTGTTGCAGGCACGCACGACGATCTCGAGGGAACCGAAGCGGACCGGCTTGTTGATCGGCGCCTCGAAGCTGGAAATCCGGGCGGTGACCTTGTCCAGGCCCTGCAGCACGGCGGCCGTGCCGGGGATCGAGGCGGCCGCGGCCGGCAGGGCGAACAGGGACAGGGCAAGGGCCGAACCGACGAAACCAAGGCGACGCATCAGGATTGCTCCGGCAGATGGGCGGCGAAACGCAGCCGCACGTAGTCGACCGTCCAGGCACCGGTCTCGTCGCGCAGCAGCGGCGCAAGCAAATTGATCACGCGGTCCTGGGCGGCGGCGCGCACCCGCGGGCTCAACGAATGAAAGAACACCTGGCCGAAATGATCCAGCCAGGCGGCAAGGCTGGTGCCGATGGCGGTCGGCCGGCCGACCAGGGCGATCTGGTCGACGACCAGACCGGCCCGTTCCAGCCGCGCCCGGTATTCCGCCGGGGTCGGGAAATACCAGGGGCTGACCTCGTTGCCGTCGACGCCGTAATCGGCCAGCACCACGTTGATCGCCAGCCGCACCGCGGCGACATTGCCGAAACCGCCGAACTCGCCGACGAACCGCCCGCCGGGCTTCAGGTTGCGGACGACGGCGGCGATCACCCGGTCGGGCCGGGTCATCCAATGCAGGGCCGCGTTGGAAAACACCGCGTCGAACGGCCGGTCGAAGGCCATGTCCTCGGCATCCATCAGCCGGGCGGTCAGGCCGCGCCGCAGGGTGGCGGCGATCATGTCCGGGGCGGCATCGACGCCGGTTACGCGGGCGCCCCCGTCCGCGATCGTCTGCGTCAGCGCCCCGTCGCCGCAGCCGAGGTCGAGGATATCGAGGCCGTCGAGCGGCCCCAGCAGGTCCAGCACCGGGACGCCCAGGTCGCTGACGAACCGGCATTGGCGGCCGTAGGTCGCGGCATTCCAGCTCTGGCCCGATGTGTCCTCGGCCGACATCGCGACCGGCCGAGGCTCAAGGTGCGGGTTTGGCGGCGCCGGCGGCACCGAACACGGCCTGGCCGATCAAGTCGATCAGGTTGACCGAACCCTGGGTGTGCTTGATCTCGCCGCCCGGGGCCAGGTCCTTCTCGCTGCCGCCCGGCTCCAGCGCCAGGTAGTTCGAGCCGAGCAGGCCGGCGGCCGCGACCTTGGCCGCGGTATCCTCGGGCAGCTTGATGTCGTTGGAGATCGTCATGGTGACGATCGCGGCGAAGGTCTGGGGGTCCAGACGCTGGGCGGTGATCGAACCGACCTTGATGCCCGACAGCCGCACGTCGGCACCGACGTTCAGGCCGTCGACGCTCGAGAAGCGCGCGTTCAGCTGGTACCCGGCCATGTTGCCCCCCACCTTGGCGGTGGAATAGGCAAATGCCAGGAAGACGGCGGCGACTGCGATCACCACCGCCCCGATCAGGGTTTCGACGACGTTTCCGGCCATGATGCTGATGCCTGCCTGAACAGTGGTCGCCTTATTCCGGCGACCAGGCCTCGTAATCGCCGGTCGCGTGCTCGCGCTTGGCCCCACGGCTCAGGCCGCCGGGCGGGCGATAGGCATAGTCGGTCCCGGTGAGGTTGGGAAGGTGCTGCTTTTCCCAGGTGTGATGCGGCGGCTGGGCCGGCGGCACGTCGTCGGACGTGTGATGCAGCCAGCGATGCCACGCCGGCGGCACCTTCGACGCCTCGGGTTCGCCGTTGTACAGCACCCAGCGGCGATGCGGGTCGTCCTTGCGGCGGTAATACTTGTTGCCGAACTGGTCGGAGCCGACCAGCTCGCCCTTCCACCACAGCATGAACCGGGTTCCCAACGCACTCATGGGCGAATCCTTAAGGTCGAAGTCCTTGAGAGGGGCTGAACGCGGCGGACTATGGCATTGCGGCGCGACCGTGACAAGAAGTGAACATTTCGGCCGGGAACCCGACGGGGAATTCGCCGATGATGCCCGCCATGATTCGCGGATTTCTCCTGTTTTTCCTGCTGTTTTCGGCCCCGATCGTGGCCGACGCCCAGGCCCTTCGGGTATTCGGATCCGACTTCCGGCCCTATGCCTACGAACATCAGGGCCGCGTCGCCGGCACCGCGACCGACCGGGTGCGGGAAATCCTGGCCGCGGCCGGCGAGGTCGGCGTCATCGAGATCTATCCCTGGGCCCGCGCCTATCGCGCGGCCAAGGCGACGCCCGGCGCCCTGCTCTATCCCGTCGCGCGCACGCCCGAGCGCGAGAACGACTTCATCTGGCTGGGCGAACTGGTCGACTATGACGTGCGGCTGTGGCGGCTGGCCGATCGGACCGACATCGCCCCGACGACGCTGGGCGACATCGCGGGGCTGACCGTCGGCGGGCTGACCGACGACGTCAAGACCGGCTATCTGCAGGCCCGTGGCGTTCCCGTCGCCCTGCAATCGGACGAGGAAACCCTGCTGACCATGCTGGTGGCCGGCCGCATCGACCTGATGCCGGCCGACCGCGTCTCGTTCCTGGCCCGGCTGCAGCGCCTGGCCCTGCCGGTCGGCGACTTCGTGCCGGTTTTGGCACTGCCCGAGATTTCGCAGCCCCTCTACCTCGCCATCACGCCCGGCGGCGATCCCGCCCTGGTCAGGAAACTGGCTGCGGCATTCAGCCCCAGATCGTTGCTGCACAACTGAAAATTCCAGTGATTTCAACGCGCTGTACGCCCGTGCTGCCATCTTAATCTAGAATCTCATATTGACCCGCCCCACCGCCTTGCTAACCTTGGTGTCAGGAGCGGCGGGGCACACAAAATCTTGTGGAAAACGTCGTTTCGCCCCGGTTTTTCCAGGCCGTGCGGGCGGCGACTCGGGGCAGCGAATCGGCGGATCATTTTTCTTCAAGGCAGGGGAGATCGACTCATGCGCGTCGAGCGTCTGTTCACCATGGCCCATGGCTCGCCTTACGACGGGCTGGAGTTCCGGCGCGCCACCTCCGAAATCCGCAATCCCGACGGATCGATCGTCTTCCGCATGGAGGACATCGAGGTCCCCGCCGCCTGGTCGCAGGTCGCGGTCGACGTGCTGGCCCAGAAATATTTCCGCCGTGCCGGCGTGCCCGCCGCCCTGCGGGCCGTCGAGGAAGAGGCCGTGCCGGCCTGGCTGTGGCGCCACGAAGGCGACGCGGCCGCGCTGGACCGCCTGGACCTCAAGGCGCGGCTGGGCGGCGAACGCTCGGCCAAGGCGGTGTTCGACCGGCTGGCCGGCACCTGGACCTACTGGGGCTGGAAGGGCGGGCATTTCGATTCGGAAGACGACGCCCGCGCCTGGTACGACGAGATGCGCTACATGCTGGCCGCCCAGATGGGCGCGCCGAATTCGCCGCAATGGTTCAACACCGGCCTGCACTGGGCCTATGGCATCGACGGCCCGGCGCAGGGGCACTGGTATGTCGACCATCGCAGCGGCGAAATGACCCGCTCGGCCTCGGCCTATGAACACCCGCAGCCCCATGCCTGCTTCATCCAGTCGGTCGAGGACGACCTGGTGAACGAGAACGGCATCATGGACCTGTGGGTGCGCGAAGCGCGGCTGTTCAAGTACGGGTCGGGCACGGGCACCAATTTCTCGGCCCTGCGCAGCGACGGCGAGAAGCTGGCCGGCGGCGGCCGGTCGTCCGGCTTGATGAGTTTCCTGAAGATCGGCGACCGCGCGGCGGGTGCCATCAAGTCGGGCGGCA
>Ga0206117_101054_pt1 | contig 17074 bp, 14 predicted proteins | sample 3A5Ametagenome_FD_177997 | JGI IMG/M metagenome (GOLD analysis project Ga0206117, IMG submission 177997) | Enriched microbial communities from leaf-cutter ant dump, University of Wisconsin, Madison, United States - 3A5A | ecosystem: Environmental > Terrestrial > Nest > Insects nest > Nest dump... | reverse complement strand
GAAGAACACCGGCGTGTTGTTGCCGACCAGGTCCCAGTTGCCTTCCTCGGTATAGAACTTCAGCGCGAAGCCGCGGATGTCGCGCTCGGCGTCGGCCGCGCCGCGCTCGCCGGCCACGGTGGTGAAGCGGGCGAACATCTCGGTCTTCTTGCCCACCGCCGAGAAGATCTTGGCGCGGGTGTAGCGGGTGATGTCGTGGGTGACGGTGAAGGTGCCGAACGCGCCGGAGCCCTTGGCGTGCATGCGCCGCTCGGGGATGACCTCGCGGTTGAGGTTGGCCAGCTTCTCCAGCAGCCACACGTCTTCCATCAGCAGCGGGCCGCGCGGGCCGGCGGTCCGGCTGTTCTGGTTGTCCACCACCGGCGCGCCGAAAGCGGTGGTCATCGGCGTCATCGGCGCGTCGCCGTGCTTCTGCGCGGGCGTGGTGCTGGTATCGCGCTGCGACTGCGCGGCCTGCGCCGGCGGCGGGGCGGTGTGGTACGGGCAGGTGGGTTTGCTGTCGTTGCTGCTCATGGCGGCGGGCTCCTGGCTGGCTGGGGAAACATCCTGCGACGACGATAGCTACGGCTTCATGAAATGGAAAATCGAATGATCTGCTGGGATTGATAGGGGTTATCTATTGTTTCTCCGGGCCGATGATCGGGAAGGCCGCCGCTTTCGCGCGAGGCCGGACCGATGGCTCAGTCGCGGTCGGGCGCGCCCAGCGGGAACAGTTCGCGGTATGGGCGCGCTTCCTCGACCGCGCGCGCGAACGAGGGCCGTGCCAGCAGGCGCGCGCGGTAGCCGCGCAGCACGGGCATCGTGTCGGGGATGCGGTGCGTCCAGTCGGCGTAGAACAGCGACGGCGCGGCGGCGCAGTCGGCCAGGGTGAACGCCTCGCCCGTCGCCCATTGCCTGCCGGCCAGCTGCTGCTCGAGCCAGCCGTAGGCCAGTTCCAGCCGTTCCACCGCGTCCGCCCGCGCCTCGGCGGCCTTGCCACCATCGCCGCTCAACGCGCCGCCGACCGCGTGCTGCACCGGGCTCATCACGTGCAGGTCGAAGAAACGGTCCAGGAAACGCACGTCCAGCGCCGCGGCCGGGTCGTCCGGCAGCAGGCGCACCGGCCCGCCGTGCTTCTGCTGCAGGTACTCGATGATGATGCTGGTTTCCACCACGCTGCGGCCGTCGTCCACCAGCAGCGGGAACTTGCGCAGCGGCCAGCGCTGCAGCCATTCGGCGGCGTTCTGCGGCGTGTCCGGGCCGAGCATGCGGAACTGGAATGGCGTGGCGTTCTCGTACAGCGCGATCAGCACCTTCTGCGTGTACGACGAGAACGGATGGCCATAGAGCAGCAGCGACATGGAAGCTCTCCGGAGCGGGGGGCCGAGAGGGCACTGTGTTGCCAACGCCGGTCCGGCGCAAGGGGCACGCCGGACGGCCGCGCCGATGTCCGTGGCGCCCCGTATCTGCCAGACTCCGCAGCGCCCATTGAACCGCCCCGGACGCACCGCATGACCGAACGCGCCACCCGCCTGCTGCACCTGCTCGACGAACTGCGGCGGCGCCGCAAGCCGGTGCGCGGCGCGCAGCTGGCCGAGCGGCTGGGGGTGAGCCTGCGCACGCTGTACCGCGACATCGACGCGCTGCGCGGGCAGGGCGCGGACATCGTCGGCGACCCGGGCATCGGCTACCAGCTGCGCGGTGGCTTCCTGCTGCCGCCGATGATGTTCTCGGCCGAGGAACTGGAAGCCATCGTGCTTGGCGTGCGCTGGGTGGCCTCGCATGCCGATCCGGAACTGGCCGTCGCCGCCGGCGCCGCGCTGGACCGGGTCACCGGCGTGCTGCCCGAGGACCTGCGCCTGCAGGTGGAGACCAGCGGCCTGTACGCGCCGCAGTGGCATCCCACCGAACCGGAACCGTGGCTGCCGGCGCTGCGCCGCGCGATCCGCGCCGGCAACGCCGTGCGCATCCATTACCGCGATGCCGAAGGCCGCCCCAGCGAACGCATGATCTGGCCGTTCGCGATGGCGTTCCTGGCCGACGTCCGGCTGCTGGCGGCCTGGTGCGAGATGCGCGGCGACTTCCGCCACTTCCGCGCCGACCGCGTGGTGACGCTGCACGACACCGGCATGCGCTACCCCGAGCAGCGCCACCGCCTGCTCAAGCGCTGGAGCGAACAGCGCCGGCAACCCCGGAGCGCCGACTGCTGACAGCGGCTGTCAGCAGCCCCCGCGCACACTGCGGGCTCCCGCTACAGGAGCCCACCATGACCACGCTGACCTTCTACACCCATCCCTTCTCCCGCGGCCGCGTCGCGCGCTGGATGCTGGAGGAAACCGGCCTGCCGTACGAGGAGGTGATCCTCGATTACGGCACCACGATGAAGGCGCCGGAGTACCTGGCCATCAATCCGATGGGCAAGGTGCCGGCGCTGCGCCATGGCGACGGCGTGGTGACCGAGAACGCGGCCATCTGCCTGCACCTGGCCGATCTGGTGCCGGAAAAGCAGCTGCTGCCGCCGCCCGGTTCGCCCGAGCGCGGCGCCTGCTACCGCTGGATGCTGTTCGCCGCCGGTCCGCTGGAATCGTTCATCACCGCACGCCGGCATGGCGCGCTGGCGCCGTCGGTGGAGGCGGGCTACGGCAATGAGGCCGACCTGATGCGCACGCTGGAAGGCGCGCTGGCGGGCAGGACGCACCTGGTTGGTGACCGTTTCACCGTCGCCGATCTCTACATGGCCGCGCTGCTCGGCTACTACATGCGCGTCGGCGAACTGGCGCCGACGCCGGTGTTCGAGGCCTATGCGGGAGCGCACCTGCAGCGGCCGGCAGCGCAGCGGGCCAATGCGCGGGACGATGCGCTGGTGGCGGAACGGGCGGAGAGTGCCTGAGCGCCCGAGCGCCCGAGCGCGGCACCCTGCCCGCAGTTGCAGTTGCCATGCTTGTGCCGTTGTTTCTACTTTTGACTTCCGGGTCCCCTTCCGTAGCGACGGAGCCGGCGGGAAAAACCCGAAGGGCGGCGTGCAGGGACGCACGCCGTTTTTCGACGAGACATGGATGTCTCGTCGAAAAATCCCGCCGGCGGAGTGGACCCAGCCCGCGTAGCGGGTTGGGCGCGGAGGCAGGGGCGTGTTTCTCTTGGTTACTTCTCTTTGCACGAGCAAAGAGAAGTAACTCGCTCCTGCGAAGCAGGAGTGAAAGCCTTGCTTTCAAGCTCCTGCCTTGGCTGTTGTTGTTTGTATCTGGAAAGCCAAGCAACGGCTGAAGCAGGATCAAGAGCTTTCGCCCCCCTTCGGGGTGCGAGCTACTTTTCTTTGCTCGTGCAAAGAAAAGGTAGCCAAAAGAAACACGGGCCGGGACGCGATCCGTCGGGCTGCGCCCGCCGGTTCCCTGTGCTCCTCGCGTGCCGAGGGGACGGCGCACAACTCGCTTCGCTCAGACACGTGCGCCTCTTCGCCCCTCGGCCCGCTGCGGTGCTCGGCTCGCTCTACGGCCAGGATGGATCAAAAGCGAAGGGCAACAGCAAAATCACGGGCAACGGCAACGGCAACGGCAACGGCAACGGCAACGGCAACGGCAACCGCAACCGCAACCGCACAGGCACTGCCCGCTGTGGCCGGTGCTCACATCACAGCAACGACTTCATCCGGTACAAGGCTTCAAGCGCCTGCTTCGGCGTCAGCTCATCCGGATCGATCGCCTGCAACGCCTCCAGCGCCGCCGAGGACACCGGCGCGAACAGGCCGAACTGCTGCGGCGCGTCCAGTGCCTGCGGCGCCATCTGCGCCGCGTGCGTCTCGCCGCCGCGCTGCTCCAGCTCGGCCAGCCGGCGCCGCGCCTGCGCCACGGTGGCGCGCGGCAGGCCGGCCAGCGCCGCTACCTGCAGGCCGAAGCTGCGGTTGGCCGGGCCGTCCTTGACCGCGTGCATGAACACCAGCGCCTCGCCGTGCTCCACCGCGTCCAGGTGCACGTTGGCGATGCCGCTGGGGCCGCCTTCGTGGGTCTCGTCGGCCAGCGCGGTCAGTTCGAAGTAGTGCGTGGCGAACAGGGTGTAGCAGCGGTTGGCGTGGGCGAGGTGGCGCGCCACCGCGTCGGCCAGGGCCAGGCCGTCGTAGGTGGAGGTGCCGCGGCCGATCTCGTCCATCAGCACCAGCGAGTGCGCGGTGGCGTGGTGCAGGATGTAGCTGGTCTCGGCCATTTCGACCATGAAGGTCGACTGGCCCTTGGCCAGGTCGTCGCCGGCGCCGATGCGGGTCAGGATGCGGTCGATCGGGCCGATCAGCGCACGGCTGGCCGGCACGAAACTGCCGATGTGGGCCAGCAGCACGATCAGCGCGTTCTGCCGCATGTAGGTCGATTTACCGCCCATGTTCGGGCCGGTGATGACCAGCATGCGCCGCTGCGGGTGCAGGTCCAGGTCGTTGGGTTCGAACGGCGCCTCGCGCACCGCTTCCACCACCGGGTGGCGGCCGCGTTCGATCTTCAGGCACGGCGCGGTTTCCAGTTCCGGCTGCGACCAGTCCAGCGCCTGCGCGCGTTCGGCGAAGCAGGCCAGCACGTCCAGTTCGCTCAGCGCGGCGGCGCAGCGCTTGAGCGGCTCCAGGTGCTGGCCGATGGTGTCGAGCAGGCCTTCGTACAGCAGCTTCTCGCGCGACAGCGAGCGCTCGCGCGCGGACAGCACCTTGTCCTCGAAACTCTTCAGTTCCTCGGTGATGTAGCGCTCGGCGTTGGTCAGGGTCTGGCGGCGGGTGTAGTGCACCGGCGCCTTGTCGGCCTGGCCCTTGCTGATCTCGATGTAATAGCCGTGCACGCGGTTGTAGCCGACTTTCAGGGTCGGGATGCCGCTGCTCTCGCGCTCGCGGATTTCCAGGTCGATCAGGAACTGGTCGGCGTGGGTGGAAAGGCGCCGCAGTTCGTCCAGCTCGGCGTCGAAGCCTTCGGCGATCACGCCGCCGTCGGACAACTTGAGCGGCGGCTGCTCGGCGATGGCGGATGCCAGCAGCTGCGCGCTTTCATCGTGCGAGCCCAGTTCGGCGCGCAGCTGCTGCAGGCGCGGCGAATCCAGCGCTTCCAGCTGCGCGGCGATGGCCGGCAGCATGCCCAGGCCGTCGCGCAGGGTGGAGAAGTCGCGCGGCCGCGCCGAGCGCAGCGCCATGCGGGTGAGGATGCGTTCGATGTCGCCGAGCGCGCGGAAGGATTCGCGCAGGTCGGCATCCACGCCGCGGTCGATCAGCGTCGCCACGGCGTGGTGGCGCTGCTGCAGCACCTCGCGCAGCCGCAGTGGGCGGTGCAGCCAGCGCCGTAGCAGGCGCCCGCCCATCGGCGTGACCGTGCTGTCCAGCACGCCCAGCAGGGTGTTGCGGGTGTCGCCGTCCACGCGCGTGTCCAGCTCCAGGTGGCGGCGGGTGGCGGCGTTCATCGCGATCGCCTCGCCGGCGTTTTCCATCGCGATGGCGGTCAGGTGCGGCAGGCGCTGCTTCTGGGTTTCCTCGACGTAGCCGAGCAGGGCGCCGGCGGCGGCGGTGGCGCGCGGCTTGTCGTCGATGCCGAAACCGGAAAGGTCGTGCAGTTTGAAGAAATTCAACAGCTGCCGGCGGCCGCTGTCGGCGTCGAACAGCCACGGCGCGCGGCGGCGCACGCCGCTGCGCTGGCGCAGGAATTCCGGCCAGTTCTCCTCGTCCGGTACCAGCAGCTCGGCCGGCTCCAGCCGCGCCAGCTCGGCTTCCAGCGCGTCGTCGGTCTCCACTTCGTTGACCAGGAAACGGCCGCCGGCCAGGTCGGCCCAGGCCAGGCCGTAGCCCTGTTTGCTGCGCGACAGCGCCATCAGCAGAGTATCGCGGCGTTCGTCCAGCAGGGCCTCGTCGGTGACCGTGCCGGGGGTGACGATGCGCACCACCTTGCGTTCGACCAGGCCCTTGGCCAGCGCCGGGTCGCCGATCTGCTCGCAGATGGCCACCGACTCACCCAGCGCCACCAGCCGCGCCAGGTAGCCCTCGTAGGCGTGCACCGGCACGCCGGCCATCGGGATCGGCGCGCCGCCGGAGCTGCCGCGCTGGGTCAGGGTGATGTCGAGCAGGCGCGCGGCCTTGCGCGCGTCGTCGTAGAACAGCTCGTAGAAGTCGCCCATGCGGAAGAACAGCAGCAGGTCCGGGTGGTCGGACTTGGCCGCGAAGTACTGCTTCATGAGCGGGGTGTGCTCGGCAGTACTCTTCGGAGATGAGGTTTTCAGATTGGAATCAGTGGTTTGCAAGAAGCGTCCTTACGGGATGTAGCGGTCAATCCGGGTCACTGGCGGCAAGTAACGGTGTTTTTTGTTGCGCCGCGGTTGCGGCGGCCACCTTGCCAAGCCGGTTACGGCGACAGCTGAAGATTACTGCAAAGGCTCTTGACTCTATTGTCGTCGATCGCGAGACGCTCGAGGCGCAACTAAAGGAAATCAAAACCGGCGCACAAATGATTGGGGATCTCCCAGTCGATGCTGAGATGTTAGTGAATGCGCGCAAGGATGTGGCCGCGGCGCACCAATCAGCGGTGGAGGCTGCGTCGCAATCCAAGAGCGCCGCGCAAGAGGCTGAGAGCGCGCTTGGTCGAGTCAAAGCTTTAGAGGCCGATGACTGTGGTCGTCGCTCTTTTCGGTCAGGTTATGCAAAAGATCACAAGAGCGTTCCCCACCGCATCGTGGACAGGGAGTTCGGACGATGCTCTGGTCACTCACGTTGCAACCTCCGGCCCGGTCTTGACTGGCCTGGGAATGACTCGACGTCGACGCCTTGGAGGAGGCAGCGTGCTTCGTAGCTTCTTGGCCTCCGCCTTCAAGCTTGTTCCGCGTTCTTGATCGAGATTTCCTATGTTTTCGAGCTGACCTACCAGTCCACGTTTGGCCTTGATTGTTGCCCGGCCACTCTCAATCTCAGCCCGCGCCTCATGCATCTCCTTGTGCTTTTTGTTCGGAGCTCGACTGATGCCATGCCGAAACGCTCGGCCCGTGACGACCTTGGCGCGGGTCTTCCGAAACAGCTTTGCCTTCTCAACTTTCGAGCTAAAGCCGAACCTTCTTAGCAAGCGATCCAGCCACTGGATATCGCCGTGTCCGATTGTGTCCCCAGTGATGGCGACATCATCCACGTAGAGCGTGAACGTGCCTCCCTGAGTGATCGCACGCTGGGCGATTAGGTCAAACATGTCACGGCAGGCCCAAAAAGAGACGAGCACGCTGGCTGGGGAGCCAGTTGCTAACTTCCCTTGATAGCAGACCAAGTCGGCCATCGCATCTGCAACATCTCCCGGGCATTGGAAGACGTTTCTGAAAAGCCTGAAGACACGTTGACGTGTGATGCTGGGATAGAAGTCGGAGACATCAACCGTTACGGTTGCCCCCGCCGCGAGCATGTGCTGCTCAGAGTTGGAGAGGTGAGATCGCTTGGGGATTCCTGAGTGAAGATAGTCTGGCACGCGGACCTGTTTGAGCAGCACGTTAAGCCGCTTCTGAAGCGGCTTGATGACCTCACTCGGGGCTTGAATCAGGCGCATCTTCCCCGTCCTGGGATGAGCCTGATAGAACTCGCTGAAGTTGTCCGGACGTTTGCATAGGGCACGGAGAGCACTCGGGGAGCCCGTCCATTCGAGAAATCTTGCGAGTGCCTTTAGTGTCGGCAGCCGATAGAGCGCCGAAGAACTAACGTCATAGCGATTCGCGCTTTTTCGGGGAAGCGTCATGGTCGGTGCCCAGGGTCCATTCCAGAACTTTCATCAGCCTCTTGGCGTTCCTTTGTCGGCGCTCCGAGGGGCCCTCGATTGCTTCGGCGAAGCTTAGGAACGTTGAAGGTGGCACATCGAAAACTTCTGCGAACTTGTGTAGAAGTTCGACTGAGGCGGCCTTCTTTCCTGACTCGATCTCAGATAGATGAGAGCGTGATATGCCCAAGCGCTCCGCCAGCTCACCTTGGTGCATTCGGTGAACCTCGCGGACCGTCTTTAAAGCCTTGTGGAGCATTTCCTCTCTTCCTGCATGTGTAGATAAAAAGGAGGGTGCTACTGATGAGTTTTAGAGTCCGAATGTCCTGCGCCGCGCTTAGCGATCAAAGTGGTCATACAACTTCCACACGACCATCAAGAGACGGAACAACCACGGACCACCAAAAACCCGTTTGAACCATTTCAGCAGCAGCTGGCGCTTGTCATCTTTCCTGTCAACAGGTGAGACCATGTTGGTGTCCTCGATGCACCTCTCCGGGATTGGAAAGGCTCCGTTGCTACATCGAGAATGGGGAAACGCCAGTTACTACCCTCCTCCAATCTATGGCTGCGAGCCGTTGCCGCAGCCACCTGACCCTTCCCGATGGTCCCGACCGTTGCCGGCCGCTGACGCGTCGCTCGGGGTGTTTTGGGCTGTTCGCCCTCGAGTAGTTTCCTACTCACACCATGGCACGGATTTTTGCTCCCCACGATGACGGTGTCAGACTAACAGCCTCTGATTTCCGTGTCGCTTAGAGCGACACGATGTCGTCGATCGTGTTCAGGATCTGCTCATTTTGCGTGTTGCGACGATGTTGCGATTTAGGTCCTGTGTCGACCAGGGCAAGAGGAGTGCTCTTGCTGCACAAAGGATTGCTTGCATATGATCCCGCTGCACCCATCGTGCTTCATCAGCGGGGTGTGTTCGACCGCGCCGTTGTCCTGGCGGCCCTTCTTGGTGGGTTCGGCGTGTTGCAAGTGCTTGGCTTCCGGCGGACGGCCCGCGCCGCCGGCCGGTGAGGGCGGCGCCACGGGCGTGGTGCATGGATGGCCCATGATACGGGGCAGGGCCGCCGGCGGGCGGCCGCGGGCGGCCTTACTCCGCGGCGTCCTCGAGGAAGCCGGCCGGCGGCGCGAAGAACAGGTTGCCGCTGACCGTGCGGCTGAAATCCAGCAGGCGGTCGTGGTTGCCTGGCGGGTTGCCGATGAACATGTTGCGCAGCATCTTCTCGATGCGCGTCGGCGTGCAGGCGTAGCCGATGAAGAAGGTGCCGTATTCGCCCCTGGCGGCGTCGCCGAAGGACATGTTGCTGCGCAGGATCTTCAGTTCCCTGCCGTCCTCGACGATGTTGGTCAGCGCGTTGTGCGCGTAGCCGGGCTTGGCGTCGTCGTCCAGTTCGATGTTGTCCAGCTTGGTGCGGCCGACGATGCGTTCCTGTTCGGCCACCGGCACCGCGTTCCAGCCCTGCAGGTCGTGCAGGTATTTCTGGGTGATGACATAGCTGCCGCCGGCGAAGCCGGGGTCGTCGGCGCCGACCAGGGCGGCCTCGCGGGCTTCGTCGTCCACCGGGTTCTCGGTGCCGTCGACGAAGCCGATCAGGTCGCGGCTGTCGAAATAGCCGAAGCCGTTCACCTGGTCGGCGCTGGCCACGGCGTCGCCCAGCCGCGTCATCAGCTGCGTGGCCAGTTCGAAGCACAGGTCCATGCGCTCGGCGCGGATGTGGAACAGCAGGTCGCCGGGCGTGGCGACGGCGCGGTGCCTGCCGTCGATTTCGATGAAGGGCTGCAGTTCCTTCGGGCGCGGCGCGCCGTACAGGCGGTCCCAGGCCTCCGAGCCGATGCCGGTCACGCAGCACAGCCGGCCATCGAGCACGCGCGAACCGATCGAGCGCACCAGGGTGGAGACGTCGCCGCACACCGCGCGGGCGCGTGTGCTGGCCTGCGCGTCGGGCCGAAGCGTGACGACGAGGAAAATGGCCGCGCGGCTGAGGCCGGCGGTGACGGGCTGGGCGGTCGTGGTCATGCGGAACCTGCGAGGTGGCGGTGCGCGGGCAGGGCCGCCCGCGTGGCCGGAGGATTCTAGCCGCTCAGTCGTCCGCGTCCGGCACACCCTCGGCCAGAGGCACGCGCGTGCCGTCGAGCAGGCCGCGGCTGAGCCGGCCGTCCTCGATGAACAGCAGTTCGCCGTTCTCGCCCTTCTTGATACTGCTGTCGATGGCGATGATGCGCCCGCCATGGAAGCTGCTCACGTGCGGCATCGAGGTGTGGCCGACGACGATGCGCTCCAGGCCCAGCCGGTCGAGCAGGTCCTGCACGCCGGCGGTGTCCAGGCGCCCGTCGAAATAGCCGCGGTACCAGATCGGGCTGGTCTTGCCGTCGTACAGCGGCGCGGTGGCCGGATCGGCCTTGACCTCGGCCTTGGGCCGGCCCAGCGAGGCCTGGTAGGCGGCGTTGGTGGCGGCCGGGTCCAGCGCCAGCGGCAGCGCTTCGGGCGAGATGCCGCCATGCAGGAACAGGGTGTCGCCGATGCGCAGCAGCACCGGGCGGGTGCGCAGCCACTGCCCGATCACCGAATCGGCGCCGTACAGCTGCGGGTAGCTGCGGCCCAGCAACTGCGCGCTGCGCAGGTACTTGGGATTGACGTAGCGCAGGTCGTCGTACAGCACCATGGTTTCGTGGTTGCCGAGCACGAAATGCACCGCGCCGCCGGCCGCGGCCGCCTGCTGCTGCAGGCCGTACAGCAGCCAGAACGCCTCGGTGACCTGCGGGCCGCGGTCGAACACGTCGCCGGCGATCACCAGGGTGTCGCGGCCCAGCGTCCAGCGGTCCTCGCCGTCGATGACGCCATGGGCGCGCAGCAGTTTCACCAGCAGGCCGTACTGGCCGTGGATGTCGGACACGGCGACGATGCGCGGCGCCTGCGGCAGCACCGCCGTGGCCACCGGCGCGGGCAGCGCGACCGCCACCGGGTGCTCATAGCCGCAGCGCGCCGGCACCGTCGCCTGCGCCGCATCCCAGGCCTGTTCCTGCACCGCGTCGTCGCAGATCCAGCGGGCGCGCAGGTGGCCATCCTCGCGGAACACGTAGGGGCCGTCGGCATCGACATGCGCCGCTGGCGGCGGGGGCTCGGCGGCGAACATGGGGCCACCGGCCAACAGCGCGAGGCACAGCGGAAGCATGCGGCGGAGCGGAAAGCGGGAGGTCGGCATCGGCGGGTCCTGGAGCGGCGGATTCCCGCCCGATGCTATGCCAGCGGCCAGCCGCCGGCATGTGTCATCGGTCCTGCGCGGAAACGTCCCTTCATCGCGCCGCATGGCGCACCCGCGCCTGCCGCGCCGCGCGTCGGCAGCGCATTCCCCAGGGGCCGCCACGTGCGCGAAGCCGGCACTGATTTTCAGGCCGGACAGGCACTAGACTCCACGCTGGCTCCCTCTGCGAGAACAGTCCATGCCGGTTTCCCGAACCCTGCGCGCCGCCCTCGCGGCAACCCTGTTCGCGGCGCTCGCCGCGCAGGCCGGCGAACCGCGCCTGCCGCCCGGGCAGGCGCAGCTGCTCGACAGCATTTCCGCCGGCGCCATGCGCGGGCACCTGTCCTTCCTGGCCTCGGACGCGCTGGAGGGCCGCGGCACGCCGTCGCGCGGGCTGGACATCGCCGCCGAATACATCGCCTCGCAGTTCCGCGCCGCGGGGCTGGAGCCGCTGGGCGACGACGGCTATTTCCAGACCGCGGACTGGCGGAAGATCGCGCCCGAGCGCGAGCGCGCCAAGTTCGCCGACGCGCCGGCGCCGCTGCCGGTGCGCAACGTGGTGGGGCTGCTGCGCGGCTCCGATCCGGCGCTTGCCGGGACCTACGTGCTGGTGACGGCGCATTACGACCACCTCGGCATCCGCGAGGGCAAGGGCGAGGATGCGATCCACAACGGCGCCAACGACGACGGCAGCGGCACGGTCTCGGTGATCGAGCTGGCGCGCGCGTTCGCGGCGCAGAAGCAGCGCCCGAAGCGCAGCATCGTGTTCATGACGGTGTTCGGCGAGGAGCATGGGCTGGTAGGCTCGCGCTACTACGGCGCGCATCCGCTGGTGCCGGTGGCCGACACCGTGGCCAACATCAACCTGGAGCAGATCGGCCGCACCGACGACAGCGAGGGCCCGCAGGTGCTGGCCGCCGCGCTCACCGGCGCCGACTATTCGGAGGTGGGCGACGTGCTGCGCAAGGCCGGCGAACTGACCGGCACGCGCATCACCCGGCACCCGGTGAACAGCGACCGCTATTTCGGCGCCAGCGACAACCAGGCGCTGGCCGATCTCGGCGTGCCGGCGCATACGGTCAGCGTCGCCTACGCCTTCCCCGATTACCACGGCCCCGCCGACACCTGGGACAAGATCGACTACGCCAACATGGCGGCGATCGACCGCACCGTGGCGCTGGCGATCCTGATGATCGCCAACGACCCGCAGGCGCCGCGCTGGAACGCCGGCAACCCCAAGGCCGCCAAGTACGTGGAAGCGGCGCGGGCGCTGCGTGCCGGGAAGGAAGAAGCCCCGGTTCTGGCGAAGTAGGCCTGGAACCGCGGTCCGGCTCAGCCGCGTTGCAGGGCGATCCTGCCGGGTGCTTCCGGCAGCGATCCGTCGGCCAGCACGACGCGGTTGCGGCCGCGTTTCTTGGCCTGGTACATCGCCGCGTCGGCGCGGGCCATGACCCGCTCGTAGTCCGGGTGCCCGTCGTACAGGGCCACGCCGATGCTGGTGGTGATGTCCAGGCTGCCGCCGGTGGCCAGCGCCACCGGCGATTCGGCCACGCGCCGGCACAGGCTGTTGGCGATCACCATCGCCTGCGGCTCGTCCACGGCCACCAGCACCACCACGAATTCCTCGCCGCCGTAGCGGAACACGTAATCGCTGCCGCGGGTGAACTGGCCGAGGATGCCGGCCACGTGCTGCAGGGCGCGGTCGCCGGCTTCGTGGCCGTGCGCGTCGTTGATCGCCTTGAAGTGGTCCAGGTCCAGCAGCAGCACCGCGAAACTGCCCTGCGATCTGGCGGCCAGGTCGATCTCGCGGCGCAGCACGGTGGGCAGGAAACGCCGGTTGAGCAGGTTGGTCAGCGTGTCGCAGCCGGCGTCGAGCTCGCCGATGCGCTCGAACAGCATGCCCAGCAGGCTGCGGATCTGGCTGACGCGGCCGCGGATGTCCTGCAGCTGCGCGGCGCGCGCGCGGGCGTCGCTCTCGCCGTGCAGGGTCTGGCGCAGGGCGCCGTCCACTTCCTCGATGAGCGCGCAGATCTGCCGGGTCTCGGCGCTTTCGCCGAAGCTGGGCACGCCCTTGTGGGTGAACCACAGCCCGAATTCGGAGCCGGCCAGCGACTGGAATCCGGCGGTGTCGCACTGGCTGGCCAGCGCGTAGAGCAGGGTATTTTCCCAGTCCAGCAGGAGCGCGCGCTGGCGCTCACGTTCGGTGCCGACGTTCTGCACCAGCGAGAACAGGCGGTAGGCCGCGTCGGTGCGCGAGGAGCGCTCGCGCGCGTTGGAATAGGCCAGAGTCATGCCTTCCAGGGCGATGTCGAACGAGGCGGTGAGGCTGGCGATGGCGGCGTGCGTGGCCTGGCCATGGCCGGCCTGCGCGGCGATGGCGTGGAACAGGCGCTGCTTGAGCACGCGGGTGCCGCGCGTGACCAGGTCCACCGGAATGCCGACGCGGGCATGCACGTCGCCGATCACGCGCTGCGCGGCGACCAGTGCGTCGACATCGTCCGGAGTGGCGCGCAGCAGGCCGATGACCCAGCGCTGCATCGCCGGTTGCAGGCGCGTGCGCACCTGCTCGTGCGACAGCAGGCGCGCCGCGCGCGTGTCGTCCATCATCACCTGGTAGAAATGCACCGCCATCGCCGCGGCGTCGGTATCGGCCAGCGCGGCCAGCACCTGCGCGGCGCCGGGGCCGGCGTCGAGCAGGCTGCGGCGCCAGTCGGCGGCGAGGCCGTGGCTGTCGTGGTCGGCGGGAGGTGGATGAACGTGGGTCATGGCGATGGCGGGCGGCGTGGCGGGGTCGAAGAGACATTATCGGCCGTTGCCGCTACTGTTTGAGCGCTTCTTCCTGCAGATCCACGCCCACGTGCCGTTCCACGCCTTTCCCTCGGTCCTGCCGCCATCGCGCGCCGATGCGCCGCGCGCGTTTCGCTGCCTGCCCATGTCGCCTGATTCCGCGCATTGCGCACGTGGTACGCCGCCATGTCCGTGATCAGCGCCGGGCCGTTTCCGCTGATGGCGGTGCTGGGCCTCGTCGCGGTGTTCATCGCGTGGCTGTCCGCCCGTGCAATGGCGACGGCCGCCGATGGCGCGCGCCGCCGCGCCGGCGCGGTGGTGATCGACGCCTTCCTGCTTGGCGTGCTCGGCGCGCGCATGGCGCACGTGCTGTGGCACGCCGGCGACTACCTGCCGCAGCCGCTGTCGGTGATCCGCCTGGGCGATGGTGGTTATTCGGTGTGGGCGGGCCTGGCCGTGGCGCTGGCGTACGCGCTGTGGCGGACCTGGCGCCATGCGCCGCGCAAGCCGGTGCTGATGGGGCTGGCCGCGGGCGCCGCGTTCTGGCTGGTCGGCGGCATGGCGCTGTTCGCGCTGCAGCGCTCGACCATCGTGCTGCCCGACATCGTGCTCGCCGACGTGCAGGGCGCGCCGGTGCCGCTGTCCGCGCATGCGGGCAAACCGCTGGTGGTGAACCTGTGGGCGAGCTGGTGCGGCCCGTGCCGGCGCGAGATGCCCACGCTGGCGCGCGCGCAGGCCGAGCATCCGCGCATCGGTTTCGTGTTCGCCAACCAGGGCGAGGACGCCGCCGAGGTCGCCGCCTACCTGCGCGGTGAAGCGCTGGCGCCGGGGAACATCCTGCTGGATCCGGGGTCGGAGCTGATGCGCCTGACCGGTGCGCGCGCGCTGCCGACCACGCTGTTCTTCGATGCCGACGGCCGGCTGCGCGCCGCGCACATGGGCGAACTGTCGCGGGCGACGCTGGAAGCGCGCCTGCGCGAGCTGCAATGACTTCCCGATTCCTTTTGCGAGATACACGATGATCCGTTCCCGTCCCGCCCTGTTCCTGGTTGCCGCCACGCTGCTGGCGCCGGCCGCCTGCGCCCGCGATGGCGGCGCCGCGCCGCCCGCCGCCGACAAGGCCGGCGGCGCCACCGCCGCCGAGCCGGAAGTGGTCAGGACCCTGCGCGGGCAGGGCGTGGAGTTCATGGGCACCTTCGACACGCCGGTGGGACTGACCGGCTATGCGGGCGTCGCCGGGCAGCGGCCGCTGGCGGTGTACGTGTCCAGGGATGGGCAGCATGCGATCGTCGGCACCCTGGTCAACGCCAAGGGCGAGGATGTCGGCGCGGCCAGGCTCAAGGAGCTGGTGTCTGGGCCGATGGGCGCCAAAATGTGGCAGCGGGTCGAGGCCAGCCACTGGGTGGCCGACGGCAGGGCCGATGCGCCGCGCGTCGTCTATGCCTTCAGCGATCCCAACTGCCCGTACTGCAATCGTTTCTGGGAAGCGGCGCGGCCGTGGGTGGAGTCGGGCAAGGTGCAGATCCGGCAGATCCTGGTGGGCGTGATCCGCGAGGACAGCGCCAACAAGGCCGCGGCGATCCTCGGCGCGGCGTCGCCCGCGCAGGCGCTGCAGCAGAACGAACGCGACTTCGCGCGCGGCGGCATCAAGGGCCTGGCCAAGGTGCCGGCAGACATCGAGGCCAAGCTGCGCGACAACGAACTGGCGATGCTGGAGCTCGGCTTCCAGGGCACGCCGGGCATCGTCTTCAAGGACGCCGACGGCAGCGTGCAGACGCGCTCGGGCCTGCCGCAGGGCGAGGACCTGCAGGCGGTGCTGGGGCCGCGTTGAGCGGGCGGTCCGCGGGCTGACGGTGGCGATGTAATAGTCTCCGCCGGAGCGCGCTGACTAAGCTGGCGGCGTCCCGCAGGAGCCCGCCATGAGCCACGACCACAACCACCTTCCCAGCGAGATCCGCCACGAGAAGCCGCTGTGGTGGGCACTGGCGCTGACCTCGTCCTACCTGGTGGTGGAAGTGGTCGGCGCGTTCATGACCAACAGCCTGGCGCTGCTATCCGACGCGGCGCACATGGCCACCGACGCGCTCGCGCTGGTGATCGCGCTGACCGCGGTGCGGCTGAGCCGGCGGCCGCCGGACGCGCGCCGCACCTACGGTTATGCGCGGCTGGAGGCGCTGGGTGCGCTGGCCAACGGCCTGCTGCTGTTCGCGGTGGGCCTGTACATCCTGTGGGAGGCGGTGGACCGCTTCCGCGAGCCGCAGGCCATCGCCTCGACCGGCATGCTGTGGGTGGCCGGCTTCGGCCTGATGGTGAACCTGGTCGCCATGCGCCTGCTCAGCGCCGGCAGCGGCGAGAGCCTCAACGTCAAGGGCGCCTACCTGGAAGTGTGGAGCGACATGCTCGGCTCGGTGGCGGTGATCGTCGCCGCGCTGATCATCCGCTTCACCGGCTGGACCCTGGTCGATCCGATCCTTGCCGTGCTGATCGGCCTGTGGGTGCTGCCGCGCACCTGGGTGCTGCTGCGCGACGCGTTGAACGTGCTGCTCGAGGGCGTGCCCAAGGGCATGGCGCTGGCCGACGTGGAGCAGGCGCTGCGCGGGCATGCCGGCGTGGCCGACATCCATGACCTGCACGTGTGGGCGCTGGGCTCGAGCACGCCGGCGCTGACCGCGCACGTGGTGACCGCCGATGGCCAGCCGGCGGATACGCTGCGGCGCGCGCTGGCCGGCATGCTGCATGAGCGTTTCGGCATCGACCACGTGACCCTGCAGGTGGAAGCCGACCACTGCGGCGATGCCTGCACCGCGCATGCGCCGCCGGCGCGGCACGATCACCACGATCATCAGCACGGTCACGACCACCGGCATTGACGCTGTAGGTGCGAGGCTTGCCTCGCACGCTGTTGTCACAACGGAAAGGCCCATGCGGGGCAAGCCCCGCATCTACGCAGGTGGGCGCCGGCCGGCGCGGTACGCGGATCGCAGGGGGCTCGACCACCACGATCATCGACACGATCCAGCCATCGGCATTGACGCTGTAGGTGCGAGGCTTGCCTCGCGCGTTGGTGCCACAACGGGAAAAGGCCATGCGGGGCAAGCCCCGCATCTTATCTGTTCGTGATCAGGCAATTTAGGTGTCGGGATCGGGATCGATGTGAGCAAGGCCACGCTGGATGTGGCGGTCCACCAAGGCGGCCACCAGTCCTTTGCCAACACTGCCGCCGGCCACCGCAAGCTGATTCTTTGGCTGAAGACCCTGCCGGTTCGGCAGGTGGTGCTGGAGCCTACCGGAGGCTATGAACAGGATGTGCTCGATACCCTGCATGCG